>Ga0222427_100439_pt1 | contig 64800 bp, 60 predicted proteins | sample 2B20Ametagenome_FD_182890 | JGI IMG/M metagenome (GOLD analysis project Ga0222427, IMG submission 182890) | Enriched microbial communities from leaf-cutter ant dump, University of Wisconsin, Madison, United States - 2B20A (version 2) | ecosystem: Environmental > Terrestrial > Nest > Insects nest... | reverse complement strand
GAGCCGGTCATCTGGAAAGCCATCAAGCACGGCGCAGTCCTGGAAAACGTCGTCCTCGACGATGCCAAGCACGCCGACTACGCCGATGGCAGCCTGACCCAGAACAGCCGTGCGGCCTACCCGCTGGAGCACGTCGAGAAGCGTTCCGAGAAGAACCTGGGCGGCGAGCCTAACGCGGTCATCTTCCTGACCTGCGACCTGACCGGCGTACTGCCGCCAGTGTCGATCCTGAACAACGAGCAGGCGGCCTATCACTTCCTGTCCGGCTACACCGCGCTGGTCGGTTCCACCGAAATGGGTTCGGGCGGCGGCATCAAGTCGACCTTCTCCACCTGCTTCGGCGCACCGTTCTTCCCGCGTCCGGCTGGCGAATACGCCGAACTGCTGATCAAGCGCATCAAGGGCTTCGGTTCCAAGGTCTACCTGGTCAACACTGGCTGGACCGGCGGTGGCTACGGCGTCGGCAAGCGCTTCAGCATCCCGACCACCCGTGCGGTGATCGCAGCGATCCAGAGCGGCGCGCTGATCGGTGCCGAGACCGAGCACCTGGACATCATCAACCTGGACGTGCCGAAGGCCGTTCCGGGCGTCGATACCGAACTGCTGAACCCGCGCACCACCTGGGCCGACAAGGCTGCCTACGACGAAGCAGCGAAAGGCCTGGCCTCGCTGTTCATCGAAAACTTCAAGAAGTTCGAAGTTTCCGACGCGATCAAGGCTGCCGGTCCTCAGCTGTAAGCTGATACCTGCTGCGCAAAAGCCCCGGCTCGAAAGAGCCGGGGCTTTTTTGTGGGCGCTGCGAATCTTGTGGGGGATTCCATGGTGGCAGGCAAGCAGATTGAGGTTGTGACTGCTGGCCTCATCGTCGGCAAGCCGACTCCCACAGGGTTCTGGCCAGCCACAGTCTCTGTGCTCGGCGCGGACCCTGTGGGAGCTGGCTTGCCAGCGATCAGGCCGGCAATGACAAAGATGTTGTCAGGTCGGGCCTCATCGCTGCGGTTCGGCGCCCCGACAAGCCAGCTCCCACAAGTCCGCATTCCACACCGGTGACATTAGCCGCTATGCTCGACGGCCACCTCCCCTCCAAGGACCGGCCATGTCCCCGACCATCCAGCGCACCGACTTCCCCCACCTGCACCCGCTCTCCTCCCGCTGGCAGGACAACGACCTCAACGGTCAGATCACCAGCTCCAAGGTCTATGGGTTCTTCGACACTGCCATCCAGGCCTGGCTGATCGAACAGGCCGGACTGGACCCGCAGGAAGGCGAGGTAGTGGGCTTCGTGGTCAGTTCCGCCTGCGATTTCTACGCCTCGGCAACCTTCCCCGATCTGCTGCAGATCGGTCTGCGGGTCGAGCGCCTGGCCGGCAGTTCGGTGGAGTTCACGGCGGCACTGTTCCAGGTCGGCCATGACCAGCCCTGTGCCGTGGGCCGGGTAGTGCAGGTGTTCGTCGAGCGCCGGTCCGGGCAACCGGCGGTGCTGCCTGTGGCCGTGCAAGGCGCACTGGAAGCCCTGCGCGGCATCAATCGTTCAACCGAATGATCCCTTCCCGTACCGCAAACAGCACCAGCCCCGGCACATCGTGAATCTGCAGGCGGTGCATGATCTGCGAGCGGTGCGCTTCGACGGTCTTGACGCTGAGCCCGAGGCCGTCGGCGATGGAGCGGGTCGATTCGCCACGGGCGATCAACCGCAGGATCTCCAGCTGCCGCGCCGTCAGTTGCATCGCCGCGCTGGCCTGCGGGCGCCGCCGGTTCTGCTTCACCGCCTGGCCGATCACCAGCGGCAGCACCGCCGACGACAGGTACTGCCCGCCCCCACGCAGTGACTGCAAGGCCAGCTCCAGCTCCTGCACCGTCGCGCTCTTGAGCAGAAAACCATGGGCACCCTGTTGCAGGCAGTGCATGACGAACTCCAGCTCCGAACGCGACGACAGCATCAACACCGTACAGGCCGGCACCCGCAGGTACAGCTCGCGCAGCAGTTCCTCGCCGGTCAGCGTGCCGAGGGCGATGTCGAGCACGATGATGTCGGGCTTGAGGGTCTCGGCCAGTTCCACGGTCGTTACCGTATCGCCTGCTTCGCCGACCACGGCATATTCTTGTTTTTGTTCGAGCAACGCTCGCAGGCCTGCGCGGAACAGGGGCGAGTCATCGGCTATCAGTAAACGGCAAAGCATAGGTTTGAGCCTGTGTCGCGTAGGTTGGACGGTGGGGTGAAGACGAATCGTCGCTGCGCTTTATTGCTCCCTTGGGGTGGACTGCCGCCCGTACGTCGCGCACCGCCCGGCGGTGTCGCCCGCGGGGCGGTCATGAAGGATGAAACGGGAATGCTCAGCCATTGCGGGCATTGATGCCGAACTGGTTGATCAGGACCGGCATGCGATCGAGCGGCTCGATGGTCTGGGCCGCGCCGAGGCGAATGGCTTCCTTGGGCATGCCGAACACCACGCAGCTGGCCTCGTCCTGGGCCACGGTGCTGGCACCCTGTTCGCGCATGGCCAGCAGGCCACGGGCTCCGTCGTCGCCCATGCCGGTCATGATGATGCCCAGGGCATTGCTGCCGGCATGGCGGGCGGCGGAACGGAACAGGACATCGACCGAGGGCTTGTGCCGGTTGACGGCGGGGCCGTCGAGCACTTCGACCAGGTAGTGGGCACCACTGCGCTTGAGCTGCATGTGCAGGCCGCCGGGCGCCAGCAGGGCGAGCCCGGTGTGCACGCGATCCAGATGCCTGGCCTCGCGCACTTCGATCTGGCACAGGCCGTTGAGACGGCGCGCGAAGTCGGCGGTGAACTTCTCCGGCATGTGTTGAACGATGACCAGGCCGGGGCAATCGCGCGGCAATTGCCGCAGAACGAACTCCAGCGCCTGGGTACCGCCGGTCGAGCAGCCAAGTGTAACGATTCGGTCGGTGGTTTGGCGCAGCGCCGGGCCGGGCGGCAGGTCTTTTTTTTCCGTCGCGGGCAAGGCGTGGCGGGCCACTGGCCGGGTTTTCGCCGCGTCCTCGATGCAGCGCACCAGGTTGCCGGCGATATTCTCCAGGCTCTGCTTGAGGCCCAGCTTGGCCTTGGTGAACACCCCCACCGCGCCAGCGGCCAGGGCCTCGACATTGAGGTCGTTGCCGGCCTCGGTGAGGGTTGAGCAGATGATGGTCGGGGTCGGTCGCTCGGCCATGATCTGGCGCAGGAAGGTCAGGCCGTCCATGCGCGGCATTTCCACGTCGAGCACCAGCACGTCGGGCCAGTCGCGGCGCATCTTGTCGATGGCGTAGAGCGGATCGGCGGCCATGCCGACCACCTGGATCCCGGGATGGTTGCCGAGGTACTGCCCGAGCACCTGGCGGACCAGGGCCGAGTCGTCGACGATGAACACGCGGATGGGAGTGGAACGCTCGATCATAAGCGCTCGAACACCGAGGGCCGCACCGGACGCAGCGGCAGGTCGAAGCCGTGGATGCTCTCGGCGTGGCCGATGAACAGCAGGCCGCCCGGGCGCAGGCGCTCGACCAGGTTGCGCACGATGCGCTGCTTCTGCTGGGTGTCGAAGTAGATCAGCAGATTGCGCAGGAAGATCACGTCGAACTGGCCAAGGCTTTCCGGCATCGGCTGGATCACGTTGACCTCGCGCAGCTGCACCTTGTTGCGCAGCCAGCCCTGCACGCGCATGCGCCCGTGCATGTCCTCGATCCCGCACAGGCAATGGCGATGTAGCCAGCCCTCGGGAAAATAGCGCGCCTGGGCCATGTCGTAGATGCCCTGTTCGGCGATCTCCAGCATGCTCTGGCTGAGGTCGCTGGCGAGGATCGACCACTCGTTGCCGCGCGCATGCTCGGCGGCGGTCATCGCCAGGCTGTAGGGTTCTTCTCCCGAGGAACAGGCCGCACTCCACAGGCGCAGCGGCCCGCCACGCTTGCTCAGCCACTGGCCGAGAAACTCGAAATGGGCGTACTCGCGGAAGAAGTAGGTTTCGTTGGTGGTCAGCAGATCTACCACCAGGCGCCGCTCGCGGGCGTACTGCGGGTACGCCAGGCAGTTGAGGTAATCCTCGTAGCTGTCGATCTGCAGATGGCGCAGGCGCTTGAGCAAGCGCCCGGCCACCAGCGAGCGCTTGTTGTTCGACAGATGGATGCCGGAGGCATCGCGCATCAGTTGCTGCAGCTGGCGAAAGTTCTGTTCGCCGAGCACCGGCAACGAGGGCATGGCAGACATGTCAGTGGACCTTCGACGCCTGGCTGAGGTGACGGATATCGTCCAGCGACAGCACTTGCAGCATGTTGAGAATGATCAGGAACTCCTGGGCCTGCTGGGCCATGCCAGCGATGAAGTCGGAGCGGATTGCCGTACCGAAGGCCGGCGCCGGCATGACCTGGCGCGGATCGATCTCCAGCACTTCGTCGACCTCGTCGACCACCAGGCCGATGCGCTGCAGGCCATCGGCAAGGGACAGCTCGATGATCACGATGCAGGTGCGCTTGCCCGGCTCGGTCAGGCTCAGGCCGAAGCGTGCGGCCAGGTCGAGTACCGGCACCACGTTGCCACGCAGGTTGATCACGCCGTGGATATAGGCCGGCATCATCGGCACCCGGGTGACCTCGGCGTACTCGATGATCTCGCGCACCAGGGCGATGGGCAGCGCATAACCCGCCTCGCGCACGCGAAAGCTCAGGTGCTGGATGGCGTCGGCTTGCGCCTCGATTCGTTGCGGCTGGCTCATGGGCACCTCGCTCAAGTGAAGCTGACGAACTGGCCTTCATCGATCAGCGCCTTCGGCCCGGGGCGTACCGGGGCCGGCAGGCTGTCGCCGCGCGGGTTGCGCACGACGACGCTGCCTTGTTCGAAGCGGAAATAGCCGATCAGTTCCTGAAGCTGGCTGGCCTGAGCGTTCATTTCCTCGGCGGTGGCCGCCAGTTCCTCGGACGCCGAGGCGTTCTGCTGGGTGATCTGGTTCATCTGGCCCATGGCGATATTGATCTGCCCGGCGGCGCTGCTCTGCTCCTGGGAGGCGGCGGTGATCTCCTGGACCAGGTCGGAGGTGCGCTGGATATTCGGCACGATCTCGCCAAGCAATTGCCCGGCCTGCTCGGCCAACTGCACGCTGCTCGATGCCACCTGGCCGATCTCCTGGGCCGCGACCTGGCTGCGTTCGGCCAGCTTGCGCACTTCCGCCGCGACCACCGCGAAGCCCTTGCCGTGATCGCCGGCGCGGGCCGCTTCGATGGCCGCGTTGAGTGCCAGCAGGTTGGTCTGGTAGGCGATGTCGTCGATGATGCCGATCTTGTCGGCGATCTGTTTCATCGCCAGCACCGTGTCGCCCACTGCGCTACCGCCCTGCACTGCATCGTTGGCGGCCTTGCCGGCGATGCCGTCGGTGATCTTGGCGCTTTCGGTGTTCTGCGCGATGGAGGCGGACATTTCTTCCACCGAGGCGCTGGTCTGCTCGACGCTGGCGGCCTGTTCGTTGGCCGCCTGGCTCAGCGATTGCGAAGTCGAGCTGACCTGCTCGGAGGCCGAGGACAGCGCGTCGGCGGAGCTGCGCACATCGCCGAGGATGCTGCGCAGGCGCTCGGTCATGTTCTGCATGGCGCCGAGCAGGCGGCCGGTTTCGTCCTTGCGATTGACTACCAGGTCCTGGCTCAGATCGCCGGAAGCCATACGGTCGGCAGCCTGCACCGCGCCGGCCAGCGGGCGGGTGATGCTGCGGGTGACCAGCACGCCGACCAGCATGCCGAGCAGGGTGGCGACCACCACCAGGATGATCATCTGGGTGCGCGAGCTTTCGGCGATGGCGGTGATCGACGCATTGGCCTCGCCGGCACGGGCCTGCTTGGCGTCGCTGGCGATGCCCAGCAGACGGTCGACCTCGTTGGCCGCCGCGGTGTTGCGCGGCATAAGCGCCAGGGCCGCGCTCATGGTTTGCAGCTCGCCGGATTGCTTGTGGGTATCGAGCATCAGGTTGGCGGCAGCGATGTATTCCTGCAGCGGCGCCTCGATGGCCTCGACCTGGGCCTTGCCCTCGCGGGTGATGAAGAATTCCTTGGAGCGGGTCAGCAGTTCGCGGGTCTTGTCCATCGCCGCGCGACCGACCGCAGCGGACTCGTCGCGAGCCTCGACGGTGGTGGCCATCAGGCTGGCACGCACCGCGCGGTTGGCGGTGAGCAACTGGATGTTCGCCTCCTGCAAGGTCGCCAGGCCGGTCACGTCGATATCGAACATGCGGTCGGACAGGTCGTTGACCTGGCTGAGGTTGCGGATGCCGATGAAGCCGATGACGGCGGTCAGCGCCACCACCAGCAGAAAGCCCAGGGTCAGGCGCACACCTATCTTCATGTTGCTGATCATTTGCATGGTGACTCTCCAAGAGGGCTAGGCATGTTCAAGGGGGTGGCCAAACGGGGTTCGCTTTCCGCGCGCTGCTGCAACTGGCGGAACAGGCTGGGGATATCGAGGATCAGCGCCACCTGGCCGGAGCCGAGGATGGTCGAGCCGCTGATGCCGGACAGGTGCTGGAACATCTGCCCCAGCGGCTTGATCACGGTCTGCAATTCGCCCAGCAGATGCTCGACGATCAGCCCGGCCTGCTGGCGGCCCTGGCTGACCACGACGATATTGCGCCGCGCCCGGGGGTCGCCGCGCAGGCCGAAGTGGCGGCCGAGGTCGACGCTAGGCAGCGGTTTGCCACGCAGGTTCAGGTGGCCACTGGTATCGCGGGCGTCGGCGCGCTCTTCCATGCATTCGGTGACCATGTCCAGGGGGATCACGAAGTGGTCGCCACCGACGCTGACCAGGAAGCCATCGATGATCGCCAGGGTCAGCGGCAGGCGGATACGGAAGGTGCAGCCCTGCCCCTCCCGGGACTCGATCTCGATGACTCCGCGCAGCTCGTCGATGGCACTGCGCACCACGTCCATGCCGACGCCGCGGCCGGACAGGTTGGACACCGCCTCGGCGGTAGAGAAGCCGGGCTCGAAGATCAGCAGGTGGATGTCCTGCTCGCTGATCTGCGCATCGGCATCGAGCATGCCGCGGGCGATGGCCTTTTCGCGGATGCGCTCGGTGTTCAGGCCACGGCCGTCATCACTCACTTCGAGAACGATCATCCCCGAGTCGTGACAGGCATTCAGGCGCAGGTTGCCCTGTTCCGGCTTGCCGGCGGCGCGGCGCTCGTCCGGCGGCTCGATGCCGTGGTCGATGGCGTTGCGCACCAGGTGCACCAGCGGGTCGGCGATGCGGTCGATGAGGGTCTTGTCCAGCTCGGTCTCGCTGCCGGACAGGCTCAGCTGGATCTGCTTGTTCAAGCCCTGGCTGACATCGCGGACCACGCGGTGGAAGCGGTTGAAGGTCTCGCCGATTTCCACCATGCGCAGCTTCAACGCGCGCTCGCGGATCTGCTCGACATGTTGCTGCACCGCCTGGACGCTTTCGATGCAGGCCGTGGAGCCGCTGCGCAGCGACTGCATATGGGCGCCGGCGGTGCTGATCACCAGTTCGCCAACCAGGTTGATCAACTCGTCGAGCTTGTGCGCGGCAACCTTGACCATGCTGCTGCCATTGCCGCTGCCGTTGCGTGGCTCGCTGCTGGTCGATGGCGGCGCAACCGGCGTGGCCGCGACCGGCGCCAACGTTTGCGCTGGAACGTCGACGCTGGCCGGCTCGGCGCTGTCGCCCTCCTCCTGCATTTGCAGGCGCAGGGTGCAGAAGTCTTCGACGAGGGCGAAGACGTCCAGCAGTTCCTCACGGCTGGCGGCGCTGCGCAGGGTCAGTTCGTAGCCCAGGTAGCAGGCCTCGGCGTCGAGGCCGTGCAGGTCCGGCACGGCCCAGGCCAGGGTCTGCAACGACTCGATGCGACCGAGGCGGTCCAGGTAACGCAGGAAGCTGCTCGGCTCGAAGCCGTTGCGCAGCAGTTCGTTGTCGAAGCGGATCGACAGGTACCACTCGTTGATCTCGCCGGCGTCGGCAGCACTTGCGGCAACTGCCTCGCCATCCGCCGCCACGGTACCGCCGAGGGCCAGCAGCAACTCGCTCTGACGCGGCGTGTGTGGCGCCAGGGTGCCATGCTGCGGATCGATGCTTTCGACCATGCCGTTGAGCTCGTCCATGCACTGCAACATCAGCGACACCAGCGGCGGGGTCAGTTGGCGCTCGCCGTCACGCACGCCCATCAGCTGGTTTTCCAGTTGGTGGGCCAGGGCGACCAGCGGCTCCAGGGAGAAGATCCCCGCCGAGCCCTTGAGGGTGTGCACCGCGCGAAACAGGGCGTTGATCACCTCGGCGTCGTCGCTGCCCTGCTCCAGGCGCAGCAGGTTGTCCTCGGCTTCCTTGAGCAGGTCGCGGGCTTCTTCGAGAAAACCTTCCAACAGTTGCGTCCACTGATCGCTATCGAACATCGCTCACTCCTCGCCAGCGCCGATGGCACCGGCCGGGTACAGGGATTCGAGGCGCAGCAGTTGCACCAGCGCGCGGGCCGGTTCGGCCAGTTCGATGACGTGTGCGCCCTGCGCCAGGGTCTTTTGCAGCGACAGCAGCAACTGCAGGCCGGCGCTGTCGATCTCTTCCAGGCCGCCGAGATCCAGGGCCCAGGGCCCCGGATCCTGTGCCAGCAAGGCAAGCAGGGTCTGTTGCGTGTCGCTGGCTTCGTAGATGGTCAGGTCGCCATGCACGCTCAGGCGCGCAGGCTCCAGGTCGCTGGCCGGATGCAGCGTGAGGCTGGCCATCAGCCGATCAGCTTTTCGACCGCCGCCACCAGTTGCTGGGGCTGGAACGGTTTGACGATCCAGGCCTTGGCCCCGGCGGCCTGGCCTTCGGCCTTTTTCGACTGCTCGCTTTCGGTGGTGAGCATCATGATCGGCGTAAAGCGGTATTCGGGCTTGGCCTTGACCGCCTTGACCAGGCCGATGCCGTCAAGGTTGGGCATGTTCACGTCGCTGATGATCAGGTTGATCTTCTGTCCGGTCAGCTTGCTCAGCGCATCGCGGCCATCGCTGGCCTCGATGATCTGGTGGCCGGCACCGGCAAGGCTGATTTTGACCAGTTGGCGCATGGAGGCGGAGTCGTCGACGATCAGGATGGTCTTGGCCATGTCAGGGCCCTCGGCAGTTAGAAAAAGGTGACGTCGCTGGCGGTGGCGGCCTGGCTATGGCCGGCGCGCTCCTCGCTGGTGGTGAAGCGCTCGCGCAGGCGCGCAAGCCAGGCCTGGGCATCGTGCAGGCGCTGGTCGCGGCGCTCGATGGCTTCGAGCAGTTGCTGCAGGTCGGTCTGAAGGTGGTCGAGCATCTGGTCGGCGCGGTCCTGGAACTGCAGGGCGACCATCACCGCGTGGATATCGCCCTGGGTCGAGCGGGCGTTGTCCTGAAGGCTGCGCGAGGCGGCGTCGAGCGCGTCGAGGTTGCCGCCCAGGCCGTCGATCACTTCGCCCAGCACCTGTTCCAGGCGGGCGAGGTTTTGCTGTTCTTCGGCGTTCAGTTCGTTGGCGGCTTCGATGCTGGCCTGGATCGCCTGGTTGATCTCGCCGACCTTGCTGTCCATCGATTGGCCGGTTTCTGCCGAGAGCCGGGAGAGCTTGCGCACTTCATCGGCAACCACGGCGAAACCGCGGCCGAACTCGCCGGCGCGGGCCGCCTCGATGGCGGCGTTGAGGGCCAGCAGGTTGGTCTGGCTGGCGATTTCCTGGACGTGGCGGGCCATCTGCTGCAACTCGCCGGTGTAGCCGCCGAGGTGGCCGATGGTGGCGAGGAATTCCTGCTGGCGACGGCTACCGGCGGCGAAGGCTTCGGTCACGCCATGCAGGCGCTGGTTGGCTTGACGCAGGTTCTCGCCGAGGCCGCCGCTGGTGAGCACGTCGTCACTCTGGTCGAGGCTGGCCTGGAGGCGCTGGCTGATATCGGTGAAGCGGTCGAGCAGGCCGCCGATGTTGTCGGCGAGCAGGCGGCGGCTCTGTTGCAGGCTGTCGGTCCAGGACGGTACGACCACCGGCAGCAGGTGTTCGAGGGCGTGGGGTTGAGGTTCGACCGGGAGATGTTCGACAGCGACCGGCTCGACGACTTTGCGCGGCCCCCAGAACAGCGCGGCGGCAACAATGGACAGGAGCCCGGCGATATTCAGCCAGTGCAGCCCGGACACCATCGCGGCGACGCACAGAATGACCCCGATCCCGATTCCTACGTGCATTCGCATCCCTTACGCCCACCGTCCTTCTGTGAAGGCCTCGCATGGTAGCGATAGTGATTTGACGTCAAAATCGGGACGCCCCTTAAGCCGACCGGGCAGTCACAAAAGTGCCATGGCAAAACAATACGGGAGTGCGCTGACCAGTCCGACAGGAATGTCGACTGAAACGCTTTAGGCGCCGCGCACCGGCAGCTTCCGAAGAGGATTAGGAGAAGGCAGGAACCGTAGGAGGATGGCTTAAGCCAAAGGTGTGATGGCGTTTAGCTTGATAAGCAATTGGTGGCAGGGAATGTGGGGGCTTTCCCGCATTCCGCCCTCCGGGAGAGCGGAATGCGGGTGATGGCTCAGTGGCGCCAGTGACGCTTGTGCTTGCGGTGGCCGTAGTGATGGCCACGGTCATGATAGCGACGGTCGTAGCCACGGCCGCGATCGCTGTAGCGGCGATCGTCTTCATCGGCCTTGTTGCCCATGTAGTTGCCCAGCGCACCGCCTGCGCCACCACCGGCTGCGGCGCCGATCAGGCTACCGGTGTTGCCGCCCATGCTACGGCCTACAACGTTGCCGCCGGCTGCGCCCAGGGCGCCACCAATGGCGGCTTCGCCGCGGCTGCGCTTGTCGGCGCCGACGGCACTACCAGCCGCGCCACCGAGGCCGGCGCCGATTGCCGAACCGGTGCTGCCACCGATCGACTGACCGACCACCGAACCCAATACCCCACCCAATGCGCCGCCAATACCGGCTTCGGCGGTGCCGCCTGCGCTGGCAACGCCACTGAGCAGGCTGAGGGACAACAGCAGAATCGAGGAGTACTTCATACGAGAGCCTCAAGGGGATGACGGCGCTGATCCTGCGTCCCGCGCATGAGGCTGACAATGGAAATCCGACGAGTAGCACGACTGTCACACATATTTCTAAGTTGTTGATTTTGTTGTGAAACTTATCGTGTTTTTGGCGGTCTTAGGTTACTTGCGAATCAAGGCTCTGACAGGAATGTCGGGGCCTTTTTTGTTTGCCATCATCCAATTACTCCTGATGGAGCCTGCAGGACTCTTCAGCCTGGCAATACTGCCAGCCAATCGCCGAACACGTGCTGAAATACTTATTCCCAGAGAAACAAGACGTGCCTGTTCGGGACATTCACACAAGGGTTTCAGCCCTTGATCTATGGACACCCCTGAAAAACGCTGGCCATAAGATCCATGTGTAGCACAAGCCCAAGTGATCCCGGCGCAAGCAAGCGCTCAAGCCGCCACGGCAAAGCGTTCCCATGCCGGTGAAACACATTCCGTCGCTCTACGATGCCTGATGCTGGTCAATGCAACCCGAGCAGGTGGTGGTCGACCACCCCCACTACTGCTCCGTTGAAATATGAACCAATTTAGGTACACTCTTCAGTATGCTGAATCAGCTTCTAGTAATGGACGCCAGCTTTTACCGCTCGGCCGCAGGCAACGAGCCGGTCCGTGAATGGCTGGCAGAGCTTCCTCGCGAGCACAAGCGAATGATCGGCACCGAGATCAAGACAGTTCAGATCGGCTGGCCGATCGGCATGCCGATTGTGAGAAAGCTTGAAAAAGATCTTTGGGAAGTGAGGGTGAACCTGAGCGATACCATCGCCCGCGTACTCTTCACCGTTTCCGGAAACCGCATGGTTCTTCTCCACGGCTTCATCAAGAAATGCCAGAAAACCCCAGCGGTCGACCTGCAAACAGCCAGGCAGCGCAAAGCATCCCTAGAGAGGAAAGCCCCATGAACCCGCACATTGGCTCCAGCTTCGACGACTTCCTCGCGGAACAGGATCTCGCTGAGGAAGTGTCCGCCACCGCGCTCAAACAGGTCATCGCCTGGCAGCTCGCCGAGGCGATGAAGTTGCGCAAGATGACCAAAAAAGCCCTTGCGGAACGCATGCAGACCAGCCGCACGGCAGTGGACCGCGCCCTGGACCAGAACGACCCCGGCATGACCCTGGCCACCCTTGCAAGTGCAGCCCGCGCCTTGGGCCAGAGGGTCGAGGTGCGATTGGTGCCGGAAGAGTTCACTCACGATTGAGCGAACGTGGACTCTGTGGGAACAAGCCCCACAGAGTCCACGGTGCTTTCGAAGGAACTCAGGGCAACGCCTTCTTCACCTCCAACCGCTTCGGCAACAAACGGTTCTCATAGAACAGATCCGCCGTCGCCTGCTGCGCCTGGATCACCGCCTCGGTGATCGGCAATACCGGCGATGGCGGCCGGTTATCCACATAGCTGGCCACTACCGCTTCAGGCAGCCCCATGGAAGCGCTCAGCACTTTCAGACTGGCTTCACGGTCGCTGTGGGTAAGTTGTTCGGCGGAGGTCAGCTCAGCCAGCAGGCTGTGGATAAACTCGCCATTTTCCGCCGCATAAGGCCGTCGCGCGGTGTAGACCGGCCCGGACAGCCCCAGCCCTTCGCCATCGGCCAGCTTGCGGCTGTGCCCTTCACTCAGCGCCAGGGACACATACGGGTCCCACACCGCCCAGGCATCCACGCTACCGTGCTCGAAGGCCGCGCGGGCGTCCGCCGGGCTCAGGTAGACCGGCTGGATATCGCGAAACGACAACCCGGCCTTGTTCAGCGCCCGCAGCACCAGGTTGTGCGAACTGGAACCCTTCTGCAGCGCGACCTTGCGTCCCTTCAGGTCCGCCACCTGCTTCAGCGCGCTGTCGTTGCGCACCAGGATCACCTCCGCCGACGGCTTGGCCGGCTCGGCGCCGATATACACCAGATCCGCTCCCGCCGCCTGGGCGAACAGCGGCGGGATATCACCGGTGGAGCCGACATCCAGGCTGCCGATGTTCAGCGCTTCGAGCATCTGCGGTCCGGCGGGAAACTCGATCCACTGCACCTGGGTCTCGGGGAAACGCTTTTCCAGCAGCCCATGCTCCTTCGCCAGCACCAGAGCGATAGATCCCTTCTGGTAGCCGATGCGCAGCGCCTGCGGATCAGCCTGGGCCACCGTCGCCAGGCCGAACAGGCCCAGGCCGGCGGCGAACATTGCCAGTAGCTTCATCGATCACTCCGCCAGCGAGGGCTTTTCCCAGAGGTTGATACCGCCTTCCACCGCATGCCGGTCGATCAGCGCCAGTTCTTCCGGACTGAAGACGAGATTGCTCAAGGCGCCGACGTTCTCGACGATCTGCTCCGGCCGGCTGGCACCGATCAAAGCCGAGGTAACCCGAGAATCACGCAGGGTCCAGGCCAGCGCCAATTGCGCCAGGCTCTGCCCGCGTGCCCTGGCGATTTCGTTAAGGGCACGGACATGCGCCAGGTTGGCCTCGGACAGGTGCGACGGCAGCAGCGAACCACCACCCGGCTTGTTGACCCGGGCATCACTGGGCACGCCGTTGAGGTACTTGTCGGTGAGCAGGCCCTGGGCCAGCGGGGTGAAGGCGATCACTCCGGCGCCCAACTCGTCGGTGACCTCCAGCAGATCCTTTTCCACCCAGCGATTGAGCAGGTTGTAGGCCGGCTGATGGATCAGCAGCGGCACCTTCCATTCCTGCAGAAGCCGGGCGATTTCCCGGGTCTTGCTCCCGGAATAGGACGAGATCCCGATATACAAAGCCTTGCCCTGCTGCACCGCCGTGGCCAGTGCGCCGGCGGTTTCCTCCAGCGGGGTGTCCGGGTCGAAGCGGTGTGAATAAAAGATATCCACATAGTCCAACCCCAGCCGCGCCAGGCTCTGGTCGAGACTGGCGAGGATGTATTTGCGCGAACCGCCGCCCTGCCCGTAAGGCCCGGGCCACATGTCCCAGCCGGCCTTGCTGGAGATGATCAGCTCATCGCGATAGCCCTTGAAATCCTCGCGCAGCAGGCGGCCGAAGTTGGTTTCGGCGCTGCCGTAGGGCGGACCGTAGTTGTTGGCCAGGTCGAAGTGGTTGATGCCCAGGTCGAAGGCGGTGCGCAGCAGGGCGCGCTGGTTATCCAGTGGCGTGCTGTCGCCAAAGTTGTGCCACAGGCCCAGGGACAGGGCGGGCAGCACCAGGCCACTGCGCCCCACGCGGCGGTAGGGCATGGCGGTGTAGCGGTTTTGCGCAGCGACGTAAGTCATGGGCGTACTCCTCAAGAGAAATAGGGATTGTTCGGTCGGCTCAGGCCGAGGTGCTCGCGCAGGGTGGTGCCCTCGTAGCGGGTACGGAACAGGCCGCGGCGCTGCAGCTCCGGCACGACGTGGCGAGCCACGTCTTCCAGGCCGCCCGGCAGATGGGGGACCAGCACATTGAAGCCGTCGGCGGCGTCGTTCTCGAACCATTCCTGCAACTGGTCGGCAATCTGCGCCGGCGTGCCGATCAGGCTGTGATGCCCGCGTCCGCCGGCAATGCGCCGGCCGAGCTGGGCCAGGTTGAGGTTTTCCCGCGCGGCCAGTTCGCTAAGCAGGTGCTGGCGGCTGCGCTGGCCGCTGTCGGTGAGCGGCAGCTCCGGCAGCGGGCCGTCCTGTGGATAACCCGACAGATCAAAGTTGCCCAGCATCCGCCCGAGCAAGGCGATGCCCACCTCCGGCTCCACCAACTCCTGAAACACCGCGAACTTATCCTCGGCTTCGGCCTGGCTCTCACCGGTCACGACAAACACCCCCGGCATGATCTTCAGCGCATCGCGGTCACGCCCATACGCAGCCAGCCGGCCCTTGAGATCGGTATAGAAAGCCTGGGCCGCCGCCAGCGAGGTCTGCGCGGTGAACACCACGTCGGCGGTACGCGCCGCCAGGTCCAGCCCGGCCGGCGACGAACCGGCCTGGACCACCACCGGGCGGCCCTGCGGGGTGCGAGCTACATTCAAAGGACCGCGCACTTTGAAGTGTTCGCCGTCGTGATTGAGCAATCGTACTGAATCTGGCTTGTAGTACGTACCGGATTTCTTGTCTCTGACGAAGGCATCGTCGGCCCAGCTATCCCACAGACCGACCACCACTTCATGAAACTCCCGGGCGCGAACATAGCGTTCTGCGTGGCCTACATGCTCGGCGAGGCCAAAATTCAAGGCTTCGGCGGCCGCATCGGAGGTTACCAGGTTCCACCCTGCCCGCCCTCCTGACAGATGATCGAGCGAAGCAAACTTGCGTGCTATGTGGTATGGCTCGTTGTACGTTGTAGTAGCTGTACCGACCAGGCCGATGCGCTCCGTGACCCCGCTCAACGCTGCTAGCAATGTCAAGGGCTCGAAGTGGTCGGAACGGGCCATCCGGCTGGCAATCTCACCCTCGGCAGCGGCAACGCTGTCGGCAACGAACAACGCATCGAAGCACGCGCCTTCGGCAACCCGGGCCAAGTGTCGGTAGTGCTGGATATCCAACCCGGCATTGGCCGGAACATCGGGGTGACGCCAGGCGGCGACGTGATGCCCAGTGGCCATTAAAAAGGCGCCGAGACTCATTTGCCGTGGGGTTTTGCTCATGTCAGAAGTCCTTGCGAAGCTGGATGCCGAAGTAACGTTCGTCATCGCGCGGAACAGCGCGGTAGACGTAGTTGCCGCCGGTGGCCAGAAGAGGTGAGTAGGATTTGTCCGCAAGGTTTTTGGCCAGCAACGCCACGCGCCAGCCTTCGTTGTAGTCCGCCAGGGCGACGCTGGCATTCCAGATGCCGTAGGCGCCCTGAATCGTGTCGGCGTTTTGGGAAATGTCGTACTGCACTTTGCTCTGCCAGCTGAAGTCCGTGCCCAGTTCGATATCCAGGCCGTTGTCCAGCGGGATGCTGTAGTCGGCGCGCACGTAGCTCTTCCAGTCCGGGCTGTAGGGCAGTGGCTTGCCGTTGACGTTGCACGACGCCGCCGCGCCCGCCGGGCAGGCGAATTCGTCGATGCGCGCCTTGGTGTAGGCCACTGCGCCGGAGAACTTCAGCTGCGAGGTGGCCTGCAGGGCGAAGTCCAGCTCGACGCCTTCGCTGCTGACGCTGCCGGCGTTGATCAGGCGGGTCACCACCTGGCCGGCGACGCTGTCGAAGAAGTTCGCCTGGTAGTTCTCGTATTCGGTGTGGAACACGGCGACGTTGGTGGTCAGGCGGTTGTTCCACAGGCTGGCCTTGAGCCCGGCCTCCCAGCTGTTGGAGGTCTCCGGCTTGAGCGCGTCGGTGTCGCGCGGCTGCATGTTGAAGAACACGTTGTAGGCCGGGCCCTTGTAGCCGCGGGAGTAGGTCAGGTAGCTGGTGATGTCGTCGGTCAGGTCGTACTGCACGCCCAGGCGGCCGGACCAGCCATCCTCGTCCACCGAACCGGAGCTGCTGGTGCCGGGCTGGATGCCGTTGACCGCCACGGTCGAGGTAGAGACCCGACGGTGGTCGTATTCGAGGTCGTCGTGGGTCCAGCGCAGGCCGGCAATACCGCGGAAACGCTCGGTGAAGTTGAGGGTGCTTTCACCGAACACCGCGTAGCTGTCGTTGGTGGTGCTGTAGTCGGCGATGCCCTGCTGGGTGGCGGTGGTGGTACGCAAGGTGCGGCGGTAGGTTTCCTCGTCCTTGCCGTGCATGTAGAACAGACCGCCGACGTATTCGAGGAACTGGCCTTTCGGCGAGGCCAGGCGCAGTTCCTGGGAGTATTGGTTGTACTCCAGCTCGCCCTTGTCCTCGATGCCGGGGAAGGCGGCGCTGATGGTCGCCAGGCGGTCGCCGTCCTGCCACTGGGTGTTGTCCCAGCCGCGCCAGGCGGTGATCGAGGTCAGGGTGTAATCCCCAAGATTCCAGTCGAGCTGGGCCGACAGGCCCTTGTTGGTGTCGTCGACATGGCTACGGTAATCGCTGACCACATCGCGGTTGTCGCTGTCGGCGCGCACCGGCGCCAGGGCATTGGAAAACGCTGGCAGCAGGGATTTCGCCACCACGCCGTTGGGCGCGTCGTCGCGGGATTTCAGGTAGTCGGCGGCGAGGGTCAGGCTGAGGTCGTCGCTGGGGGTGAACACCAGCTTGCCGCGCACACCCTTGCGGTTGTAGCCGTTGACCTCCTGGCCATTGGCCTTGTTGTCGACATTGCCGTCGTAGCTGCCGAACAGGGTGCTGATCGAGCCCTTGAGGGTGTCGGGGATCAGCGCACCACCGATGCCGAAGCGGGTACGGCTTTCATTGCCGCTGTAGTACGACTGCTCGACGAAACCGTGGGTTTCTTCAGTGGGTGCGCGGGTGGTGATGTTGAGCACGCCCGCCGAGGCGTTCTTGCCGAACAGGGTGCCCTGCGGGCCGCGCAGCACTTCCAGGCGTTCGATATCCAGCAGGTCCAGAGTCGACTGGCCCGGGCGACCGAAGACCACGCCATCGATCACCGTCGCCACGGTCGGCTCGACGCCCGGCGAAGTGGAAATGGTGCCCACGCCGCGGATGAACAGCGAGGTGTCCTTGTTCGAGGCGCCGGTGCGGAAATTCAGGCTCGGCACCTGCTGCACGATGCTCGCCACGCTGTTGCGGTTTTCCCGCTCCAGCTGTTCGCCATCCACCACCGAAACGGCCACCGGCACCTGTTGCAGCGAGGCTTCGCGGCGGGTCGCGGTGACGGTCACGGCCTTGAGGGTCGGGCTGTCGTCTTGCGCGCCAGGCGCGGTCTCGACGGCCATCACCGGGGCCATCGGCAAGGTGCTCAGCGCGAGCACGCCGAGGCTCAGGCGTTGACGGCGAATGGCCTGGGCCAAGGGAGAAATTGCGGAGGAAAACGCGGCACGGCTGTACATGGTTCGCTACTCGAAGAATGCCCTGTCCACCGCGATCGCTGACCGCGGCGCCTGATGAAACGTCAGCGCAGGGTCCTTGGGCATTCGCTCGTGCGAGTAGCAGACAAACCACTTTGTTAGCGCTAACATCGCCAGTATCATCGGGCGCCGAATAGATCGTCCAATACTGAAAAATTACTTTTATATGCCTTTAGGTTTTTAAGGACGTGCCTTGTGAGCGATGAAAAAAGCCCGCCACGCAAACGCCGTGGCGCCGGCCGCGTCACCTTGCAGGCGGTGGCGCGGGCCGCCGGAGTATCGGCGATCACCGTGTCGCGCTACTTCAACCAGCCGGAATCGGTCTCACCCGAGCGCCGCGAACGCATCGCCGAAGTGGTCGCCGAACTGGGCTACGTGCCCAACCTCGTGGCCGGTGGACTGGCGTCTGCGCGGGGGCGGATCGTCGCCATGGTCATCCCCAACATCTCCGGGCCGATCTTCGCCGACACCATCCAGGGTTTCAGCGACACCCTCACCCGCCACGGCTACCAGTTGCTGCTGGCGTCCAGCTACTTCTCCAGCGAGCAGGAAGAAAGCGCAGTCCGGGCGTTTCTCGGCTGGTCGCCGGCAGCGCTGGTGCTGACCAGCCACTTCCACAGCCCGGCCACGGAAAAGATGCTCGCCGAAGCGGACATCCCGCTGGTGGAAACCTGGGACTACCGGCCGGAGCGGACGCCGATCCAGATCGGCTTTTCCCATCATGAAGTCGGCGTGGTTGCCACCCGCCATCTGCACGACAAGGGCTACCGACGGATCGCCTTCGTGCAGAACAGCGCGGCGGGCGACTTCAGTGCCCTGGAGCGGCGTGATGGCTATATCGAAGCGCTCAAGCAACTGGGTGGCGAGCCGCAGGTATTCGCACCGGAGACGGACCTGGCGCCGTTCGAAGCGGGCAAGCAGGCGATGCTGTCGCTGATGGCTTCGGAGCAGCGGCCGGAAGCGATCATCTTCGCCAATGACAACCTCGCGGCGGGGGCCTTGCTGGCGGGGCAACGGGCCGGGTTCAGGATTCCCGAGGACTGCGCGGTGATGGGGTTTGGGGATTATCCGTTCGCCGCCATGCTGATGCCGGGGCTGACCACGGTGAAACCGCCGGCGTTGCAGATGGGGGTGCTGGCGGCTGAGCGGGTGTTGCAGAAATTGGGGGTTATCGAGGGGGAGGCGGAGCAGTTGAATTTGCTGGAGTGTCAGGTGATCGGCCGGGAAAGCGCTTGAGAACTATCTATTGCGGATATGCCACCAGGACTGCAACTTATCAACCACAGAAAACAAGGGCATAAAACACGCAACTATTGTCAAGCAGCATCGCTTAGTTGATATATTTACAAAAGAGATTTTTGCTTCTTTCTAAATAAGCGCCCGGGCTCGCTTTCCGACGGAAGCGCGAAGCAGTGAAGAACAGCAAACAGAAACGCAAACCAGCTTAACACAGGGTAGTCAAAGTGCAGATTCGGAAAATAGCCGACATACTTGACACAGCGCCGCACTATTATATCCAGATGAAAGATCCCAAAAGGGAAATTACAGACGACACAGAGTATGAAATACCTACCCTTAAATTTTACGCCAGAAAATTTTCGCCGCGCCCAATAAGAGACACAAATAACCAATGACGATAGAGAGACAAATACCACCGTGATCATTGTTCAGCCTCCGCCACAATCTGAATCAAGGTGAGTCTAATCATGTACACTTCAATCATGAAATTTATCATAGCCGCTTTGACCATCTCCTAAGCCTGATTCTGGGAACCCAATCTACGGGATGAGCGAAGCCATGTAGAATAAAACAGAAGAAAGATCCCCAAGCTATAACAGGATAATTTCCCTCAAAATCCGCAAAGCATTCAAAAAAGACAACGCATCCAGACTGCGCAAGCTTTAGATAAGAAAAACTCCAAAAAAAGTTATAGCACGTACACAACGCAACATAACGGCGCCTTACATCTGCGCCAGAAAATCTATCACGTAAAAAATATGCAACCAACACACTAAAAAAAGCAATAACAACGAATAGAAAAGTAATCATAGAGCCTCAAGCACCATTGCCCCACACGAGACCAGAAAATTAAAATCCAGCTACTTAGCTTCATCGGTTCTAGAGGGCATGGCTACCGCGTGCAATACAGCTGCAACCAACGCCATCGCGGCCATCAGAGGATAATCTTCATGCTGTTTGCCAAGACACTCAACCAGCACTATGCACCCTTGGTCGACAACCCTCATGTAGGTACATATGAATACAAAGTTAAACACCCCACAGAAGTAATATCGCCACGACTCATAACCGGCTCTTGAGCTCCACCTTTTAAAAAAGAAAGCACAGCATAGACTGGCTACCGTCAGAATTAAAAATCCACCAGACTCATTTATCACTCTTTAATTCTAGACATGAAAGACCTTACTAGCGTATGCAGATACCGAAGCCAATTACCTCCTCACTTACTTCCACGCGGTTTTTTTCGAAGTGGGAAAGGAACAAGCATGAACAATGGCGCAGATCAATGCCACCCAACCGACAATCGCATATTCGACCTGTGATTTATCCAGACACCCTTGAAATGCCATGCATCCACTGTCTACTATTCTTAAATAGTAGAATCCAAAAAGGCAATTAAATACTACGCATAAAAAGTACTTGCAGCCATTTAATCTCGACCCCGAAAACCACAAATTGAGTAAACGAGCAGACACAAAGCTTAAAACCGCAACAACAAAAAATTGCGAGCTACTCACACTCTGTTTCCAACACTCAGCATGAAAAATAAAAGGCTCATAATTAAACTGGCTTTTTCTTACGAAAAATCCATCGCTTAACCTCCGAGTCCACGGGAAAAGCGTAAGCGTGCAGGAATAGGCATACCAAGGCCGTCCAAAAAACAGCTGGATTCTCATTGATAAAATCTGGAACGCACCCATAAAACGAAATACATCTTTCCCGCGCGAGCTCCAAGTAGAAAAAACAAAACACTCCATTAAATACAAGGCAGCCGGCAGAGTACCTCAGTTTGAGATCCTCACCGGAAAAACAGCCTCTTAGAAAATAAGCTAGCGACACACTGCCGATTGCAACCACAAAGAACAGAAAAACCATCACTCATCTGAATCCTTATTCACACCATCATCCAGCTTATTCATCGGCGCCGGAATGCGATCTGAATCAATGTTATCCACACGCTAAAACCTCATTGGAAGTTTGTTCCGCTTTCGAAAAAAACCTCTACGTTCCCATGGCACGGGAAACGCGAATCCATGAGCGAAACCGAATCCAAGTGCTAACCATGTCAGAACCGGATAGTCCGAATCCAAATTTGGAAAACAAAAACCCTCTATTAAGCAGCCATCCATAAAAAGCCGCGAATGGAGCATAAGAAAAAAACTGTTTGGAAACATAAATACTATAGTCTTTATTTCAGAATAGTTAGCCCCGGACAATCTTCGCCCTACAAAACAAGCAGCAAAAAGGAGAAGAATCGAAAAACAAAAATACAGAAAAGTTATCATCTTTACCCCTGGCACGAATAACCATCAAGCAACTACTCCCGCCTATCATCTGACTAAGCACCGACGTGCAACACTGGAAAATTTCCACTTCACCCAATATAGAGCTAACCTACCAAGCTCACTTTAACTTCCTTCGAAATCTGATCCGAGGATTCCATTCCATGGGATGAGCCAAGCCGTGCAAGATAAAGCAGAAAAAAGACCCCCAAGCTATGATAGGATATTCTTTCTCGAAATCCGTAAAACACCCGTAAAAACTAATACACCCGTACTCAGCAAGCTTCAGATAAGAAAAACCAAAGACGAAATTATAGAAAAAGCATCCTATCGCCTGATGAGCTTTCAGATCCGGAGCAGAGAACCTAAAACGTAAATAATATGCTATCGCAACACTAGGCACCGCAATAAAAATGAACAGCAGCGTGATCATTCTTGCATGTCCTTGCACCAACACCTGCGTAAAGATGAATAAACGCTGAAAATAACGCCATCATTGTTTCTCCCATAGTGACCTCACTAGGAAGGAAACATTTTTCCACAAGACATTTCATAAGCATGGGAGTAGATATGACACGCCACCAGATTCATAACGAATAACAAAATACCTACCACTGCTTTTCTGCCCTATTAAATAGTAATCCCGCATCATCTTGAGACTTGCTAGGCCTAAACAGCTCAGAATGGCCAAATCAAGATAAATCACTCAACGCCCCTGGAAAACATTAATCCGAACTTGCCATTTTCCATGAGAACTCAATAAGCTAGAGTTGATTTTTTTTGTTCTTACGAAAAACCCATCGCCTAACCTCTGAGTTCACAGGGAAAGCGGAAGCATGCAGGAATAGACATACCAACGCCACCCAAAAAACAGCTGGGTTTTCATTGACGAAATCCGGAACGCATCCATAAAACGAAATACATTTTTCTCGTGCGAGCTCCAAGTAGAAAAAGCCAAATACCCAGTTAAAGACAAGGCAGCCGGCAGAATACCTCAGTTTGAGATCCTCACCGGAAAAGCAGCCTCTCAGAAAATAAGCTAGTGACACACTGCATATTGCAACCATAAAGAACAGAAAGACCATCACTCTTCCGAATCCTTATTCATATCATCATGCAGTTTTTTGATCGTCAAACCTGTTGCGAGAGAATCTAGAGAAAGAGCAATTTTTCCCGTCCTAGCGTAGGCGCGCTGCAAATCAGAGTCTAGATATCTAAATAATTTACGAGCGTTTCTCTTCGGCACAGGCCTCAAAAGTGATACCGCAGAGAAAGATATGTCCACAGAACCATAGGCAACATCACCTTTAACAGGATCTTTACCCATCCATCCAGCCGCACGCCGATAGACCCATCTCACCGGGCCGGTAGTGTCAGAGCGACCCGCCCATAGATTAAGGCCGTTTTCATAAATATTATTAAAGCCATGAGCTATCATGGGCAGTCCGATAATGCAACCTGCACGTGATCGACACAGATTTGCACCATCAAAAACTTGATACAATCCGGCTCTCAAACCAACAACCCCACTGCCGGTATCAAAGTGTGGCTGAAGCTCTTTGTGCAATGACTGAATTTGCTTTAATCCCTCCTCGATCGAGATCTTTGCACTCCTCACTTCCTGCAAAATCTGCCGCGCATAAAGCGTCACCTGACGATTAAACCGCGCCCGTATTCCCACATCCCTGATATGCCGAGAACTAACAATGCACGCATACTGCGTAAGATTCGCAGCACTTTGATGCAGCTCCCAGGACTCTTCCGGAAACCACTCTGGCGAAGTCGGGGACCATTTCTTCATTCGTCCAACCCCCAGAAGGCATAGCCATCGGTGCTGGCGATATGGTGGGTCCAGGTGATCTGCTCGTAGCGCAGCATGACCTGCTCGGTCGGCGCAGCATCGTTGAACACCAGTACATCGGGGATGTCGAGGCTGAGGCCGACAATCCGCGCGCCCAGGAGCTTGAGGGTGTAGTACTTCTGCTGCGTGCCATTGGCCGTGCGATAGAGATCGATCTCGCAGGACAGTTCTTCGCGGTCGGCCATGGCCTGGGCCAGCAAGGGGGAGGATTTGTCGAGGTGCTTGTGGATAAGCAGGGGGCTGTGAACTGCGCTGGAGACGTTGCTGACCGTGGTCATCTCGTGCGCCAGCGCCAGCACGAGGATCTGGTCGGTATGCCCGACCTGGCATTTGTTGCCGATCGAGTCGTGGGTGGAACACCCCGCCGAGATCAGGCCCATCTTCTTGCCGTTGATGGTCAGGTAGCTGTGGTTGGCCATGGATCGAACTCCTTTGTAGGTGGGAGTTCGCAGCCTAGGGAGGAGAAACGGCGGTGTCTGTGAGACGTTTCCGAAAGACGCTGCGGAAATTCAGCAAGCTCGCCGCGTGATCGGAAAATCACGCGGCGAGTGTCGGGCAAATCAACGCACCAGATGCAGGTACTGCAAATGCCGCTCGTACTGGTCGAGGATGTCGTTGATCACCTGCTCCTTGCTGTAGCCCATCAGGTCATAGTCCTGGCTGCCTTCGGCCAGGTGCACTTCGGCGCGGTAATAGCGGCGGTTCTTCAGCTCCTGGGTGCCGAGCCCGGCGAGGGCGAAGGACGGGGTGAAGTAGCCGCGCATCTGCACCTGGTAGAGGAACGGCTGTTCCTCGCCGTGGCCGATCTTCAGGCTGACGTTGTCGTGGCTCGGGTCTTCCTGGGTGATGACGCTCAGGCCCTTTTCCGCATAGACCTCGGTGACCTCGGCAATCGCCGGGCGCACCACGTCTTCCATGAAGCGGTACACCTCGTCCCGCGACGGGAAGTGCACCGCCTGGCTCAGGCGCTGGCGCCAGCCGTTCTTGCCGCGGCGCGAGCCGGCGGATGGCGACAGCGAGTGCATCTGCGCGATACGCCGCTGCGACTCCAGGTAGAACGCCTTGTGCAGGCCCCACATCATCGCCAGCAGGATCACCGAGAACGGCAGCGAGGTGAGCACCACCGCCGATTTCAGCGAGTCGATGCTGCCGGCGAACAGCAGGCCGCTGGTGACCAGCGCGGTCATCACGCCCCAGAACACCCGCAGCCAGTTCGGGCCGTCCTCGTCGGTGCTGCCGCCCTTGGCCGAGAGGGTCGAGAGCACCACGGTGCCGGAGTCGGCCGAGGTGACGAAGAAAACGAAGCTGATGAACACGGTGACGGCGATTACCGTCTTGCTCCACGGGTAGGTTTCCAGCAGCAGGTAGAGGGTCATCGACGGGTTGTTCACCGCCGAGTCGGCCAGGGCGGTCATGCCGTGGTCGAGCACCTGGGTCAGGGCGCTGTTGCCGAAGATCGACATCCACGCCAGGGTGAAGCCCAGCGGGATCAGCAACACGCCGAAGACGAATTCGCGAATGGTCCGGCCGCGGGAAATCCGCGCGATGAACAGGCCCACGAACGGCGCCCAGGCAATCCACCAGGCCCAGTAGAACACCGTCCAGTTGCCCAGCCAGTCGTTGGCGCCATCGTAGGCGTAGACGTCGAAACTCTTGCGCGGCAGCACGGCGAGGTAGTCGCCGAGGTTCTGGATCAGGGTGTTGAACAGGTGCTGGGTGGGCCCGGCGAACAGCACGAAAAGCAGCAGCGCGCAGGCCAGGAACAGGTTGACGTCGGACATCACCCGCACGCCCTTCTCCACCCCGGCCACCGCCACCAGCACCGCCGCGCCCATCATCAGGGCGATCAGTGCGACCTGCACCCATTGGGTGTGGGCGATGCCGAACAGGTAGTCGAGACCGGAATTGAGGTGCAACACACCGAAGCCCATGTCGGCGCCGAGGCCGAACACCGTGGCGATGATGCCGAAGCCATCCACCGCGTAGCCGATCGGCCCGTTGATGCGCTTGCCGATCAGCGGGTACAGCGCCGAGCGCAGGGCCAGCGGCAGGTTATGGCGGTAGGCGAAATAGGCCAGGGCCATGCCGACGAAGGCGAACACGCCCCAGCCGTGCAGGCCCCAGTGCAGGAACAGCACCTGCATCGCCTGGCGCCCGGCCTCCACCGTGCCGGCTTCGCCCTGGGGCGGCTGCATCAAATGGGTCAGGGGTTCGGAGACGCAGAAGAAGAACAGGGTGATGCTGATCCCGGCGGCGAACAGCATGCCGGCCCAGGACAGGTAGCTGAACTCGGGCTCGTCATGGTCGGCGCCGAGCTTGATCTTGCCGTAGCCGGACAGCGCGGTGACCACCACGAACACCAGGTACAGGGTCATGGCCAGCATGTAGTACCAGCCGACGGTATGCGCCGCCCAGTTCTGCGCGGCCAACAGCCACTCGCCAGCGGCCTGGGGGTTGGCGATGACGGTCAGGGCGAACAGCAGGATGAAACTGGCGGCGAAATAGAACACCGGGGGATTCATGCGGATCTTCGACGGGGCATTCATCGCAGAAGCACCCCGCAAGACGGAAGAGCGGTGGGGTTGAACGGGTTCAGCAAAGGCAGATCCTCCTGTTGAACACCGGCAGCGGACCAGCGTTTTAATTTGAACAAGCGTTCAAGTTAAACATGGATCAGGGATCGAGGCGACCTATAGCTGACTACTGGACTGGGAAATTTCTGGTGTTATCGAGGGCCTCATCGCTGGCAAGCCAGCTCCCACAAGGTCCGGTGCATGCAGTACCTGTGGAAGCTGGCTTGCCAGCGATAGGGCCCTCAAAGCCACGGAAAAACTACTTCTGCGCCCCCTCGTCCGACTGCAGGTTGGCCTGGGTGATATTGCTCTCCGCCGGCACGCTGCGGGTCAGCCAGACGTTACCGCCGATGGTCGAGCCCTGACCGATGGTGATCCGCCCGAGAATGGTCGCGCCGGCGTAGATCACCACGTCGTCCTCGACGATCGGGTGGCGCGGATGGCCCTTCTGCAATTTGCCGCATTCGTCCTCGGGGAAGCGCTTGGCGCCCAGGGTGACGTGCTGGTAGATGCGCACCCGCTCGCCGATGATCGCGGTTTCGCCGATCACCACGCCGGTGCCGTGGTCGATGAAGAAGCTCTTGCCGATCTGCGCGCCCGGGTGGATGTCGATGCCGGTGATCGAATGCGCCAGCTCGGAACTGATCCGCGCCAGCAACGGCAGCCCGGCGCGATACAGGTGGTGGGCCAGGCGGTGATGGATGATCGCCAGCACGCCGGGATAGCACAGCAGCACTTCATCGACACTGCGCGCTGCCGGGTCGCCGTTGAAGGCGGCCAGCACGTCGGTATCCAGCAGCACGCGCATGGCCGGCAGGGCCGCGGCAAACTCCTGGATCAGGCGCAGCGCTGTGGCGTCGACATCGGCGTCGTCCTGCTTGCCATGACGGGCGGCGTAGCGCAGTTCCAGGCGGGCCTGGGCCAGCAGCGCGGTCAGGGCCGAGTCGAGGGTGTGGCCGACGTAGAAGTCTTCGCTTTCCTCGCGCAGGTCCACCGGACCGAGGCGCATGGGGAACAGCGCGCCACAGAGTTGTTCGAGGATGTGCTTCACCGCCTCGCGCGATGGCAGCTCGCGCCCGCCCTGTTCGCCGCTGCTGCGACCATTGCGGGTGCGCCACTCATCTCGGGCCGAGCGTAGCTGGCCGACGATGGAATTCAATTGCCAATACCCGGATTGCGCGTTGTCGCTCACGGTGGTTTCTCCTGCTCGGCGGCGTGGGACTGGTAGGGGAATGCCGCTCTCTTGGTTCAGCACTCTACGTCATGGGCGGGGGGTGGAAAAAACACCCTGTTATGACGGTTGGCTATATGGGCGGCATAAGCAGGAATACCGGGGTGGCACCAATCGCTGGCAAGCCAGCTCCCACAAGGTCCGGTGGATGCAGTACCTGTGGGAGCTGGCTTGCCAGCGATGAGCATGGGTATCTACATATCTCTGCCATGCCCAACGCGGACCTTGTGGGAGCGGCTGTTAGCCGGGACGCCGGACCGCGCGATCGGCGGCGAAGCCGTCGCAAAACCTGAGTCCCAGGTCTGACTGACACACCGAGTGCACAGGTTTTATGGCCGCTTTGCGGCCAATCGCGGCTAACAGCCGCTCCCACAGGGGGTTGTGTTGTGCTTGATCGAGATGTGTAGATACCCATGCAGCGATGAGGCCGACCCGGTTGCCTGTGTCCCAATGCCTGCCTATGCTCGAATTTTCCTACAGCCGACTATCCCCATGATCGAACGACAGTTGTCCCGCTTCAATCGCCTGGAACTGCTCGCTGCGCCGACCCCGCTGGAAAAGCTCCAGCGCCTGTCGGACTGGGCCGGTCGCGACCTCTACATCAAACGCGACGACCTGACCCCACTGGCCCTCGGCGGCAACAAGCTGCGCAAGCTCGAATACCTCGCCGCCGATGCCCTGGCCAAGGGCGCCGATACCCTGGTCACTGCCGGGGCGATCCAGTCCAACCATGTGCGCCAGACCGCTGCCCTCGCCGCCCGCCTCGGCCTGGGCTGTGTGGCCCTGCTGGAAAACCCCATCGGCACCGACTCGGCCAGCTACCTGGCCAACGGCAACCGCCTGCTGCTGGACCTGTTCAATGCCAAGGTCGAGCTGGTGGACAACCTCGACAATGCCGACGAACAACTCCAGACCCTCGGCGTGCGCCTGCATGCCAGCGGGCGCAAGCCGTACCTGGTGCCCATCGGCGGCTCCAACGCCCTCGGCGCCCTGGGCTACGTGCGCGCCGGACTGGAACTGGCCGAGCAGATCGAGCACAGCGGCCAGCGCTTCGCTGGCGTGGTTCTCGCCTCCGGTAGCGCCGGGACCCACGCTGGCCTGGCGCTGGCCCTGGCCGAGCGCCTGCCGGACGTTCCGGTGATCGGCGTCACCGTGTCGCGCAGCGAAGAGGCGCAAAAGCCCAAGGTCCAGGCCCTGGCCGAGCGCACCGCCGAACTGCTAGGGGTGGCGCTGCCAAACGCGTTCAAGGTTCATCTGTGGGACGAGTACTACGCCCCACGCTACGGCGAAGCCAATGCCGGTGGCCTGGCCGCGATTCGCCTGCTGGCCAGCCAGGAGGGCGTGCTGCTCGACCCGGTGTACACCGCCAAGGCCATGGCCGGGCTGCTCGACGGCGTCGCCCGGCAGCGCTTCGACGAGGGTCCGCTGATTTTTCTGCACACGGGCGGGGCGCCAGCATTATTCGCCTACCCTGATGTCTATCAAGGCTGAGACCGGTGCCGGCTTGTAGAACTGAAAGATATAGAAGAATTCTTTTTTATTATTTTCAGGACTATTAGCCGCGCCCTTATAGTCACCACCACTTCCACAACAAGACTGGGGACAGGGCATGACGATTTCCGTTTTCACCAAACGCATTCTCGGTGTCGGCGCGGGCCTTCTGCTGGGTGCCAGCCTGCTGGGCCAGGCGGTTGCCGGCGAGCAGTTGCAGACGATCAAGGACAAGGGCGTGATCAACGTCGGCCTGGAAGGTACCTACCCGCCGTTCAGCTTCGTCGACGAGAACGGCAAGCTCACCGGCTTCGAGGTGGAGCTGTCGGAAGCCCTGGCCAAGGAGCTGGGAGTCAAGGCCAAGGTCCAGCCGACCAAGTGGGACGGCATTCTCGCCGCCCTCGAATCCAAGCGCCTGGACGTGGTGGTCAACCAGGTGACCATCTCCGATGAGCGCAAGAAGAAGTACGACTTTTCCGAGCCCTACACCATCTCGGGTATCCAGGCGCTGATCCTGAAGAAGAAGGCCGAGGCCCTGAAGATCAACGCCGCCGCCGACCTGGCCGGCAAGAAGGTCGGCGTCGGCCTGGGCACCAACTACGAACAATGGGTGAAGCAGACCGTCCCGCAGGCTGACGTGCGCACCTACGAGGACGATCCGAGCAAGTTCGCCGACCTGCGCAACGGCCGCATCGACGCGATCCTGGTCGACCGCCTGGCCGCCCTGGAATACGCGCAAAAGGCCAAGGACACCGAGCTGGCCGGCGCCGCCTTCTCCCGCCTTGAGTCCGGGATTGCCCTGCGCAAGGGCGAGCCGGAACTGCTCGACGCGATCAACAAGGCCCTGGACAAGCTGCGCGCCGACGGCACGCTGGCCAAGCTGTCGGAGAAATACTTCGGTGCTGATGTAACCAAATGATCGCCGAAAGCCTGCAACTGGTTGCCGATTCCACGCCCTTCCTGCTGAAGGGCGCTGGCTACACCGTGCTGCTCAGCGTCGGCGGCATGTTCTTCGGCCTGGTCCTGGGCTTTGCCCTGGCCCTCATGCGCCTGTCCAAGCGGCGCCTGCTGGACTGGCCGGCACGCATCTACGTGTCGTTCTTCCGCGGCACGCCGCTGCTGGTGCAGTTGTTCGTGATCTACTTCGGCCTGCCGCAGATCGGTATCGAGCTCGATCCGATCCCGGCATCGCTGATCGGCCTGTCGCTGAACATGGCCGCCTACATCTGCGAGATCCTCCGCGCAGCGATTTCCTCCATCGACCGCGGCCAATGGGAAGCCGCCGCCAGCATCGGCATGACCCGCACCCAGGCGATGCGCCGGGCGATCCTGCCGCAGGCCTTGCGCACCGCATTGCCGCCGTTGGGCAACAGCTTCATCTCGCTGGTCAAGGACACCGCCCTGGCGGCGACCATCCAGGTTCCCGAGCTGTTCCGCCAGGCGCAGTTGATCACCGCGCGAACCTTCGAAGTCTTCACCATGTACCTGGCCGTGGCAGTGATCTACTGGATCCTGTGCAGCGTCCTGGCGCACTTCCAGCACCGCATGGAAACCCGGGTCAACCGGCATGACCAGGAGCCGCAGCGATGATCCGGGTGGAAAAGCTCAACAAGCAGTTCAACGGCCACCCCGTGCTCAAGGACATCGACCTGACCGTCGAGCCCGGCGAGGTGATCGCCATCATCGGCCCCAGCGGCTCGGGCAAGACCACCTTCCTGCGTTGCTTGAACCTGCTGGAAACCCCGGACAGCGGCCTGATCCAGGTCGGCGAGGTGGAGATCGATGCCGGCAAGCCGCTGAACCAGCAAGGCAACCTGATCCGCCGCCTGCGCCAGCAGGTCGGTTTCGTGTTTCAGAACTTCAACCTGTTCCCTCATCGCACGGCGCTGGAAAACGTCATCGAAGGCCCCGTGGTGGTGAAGAAGACCGCGCGCGACCAGGCGGAGAAACTCGGCCGAGCATTGCTGGCCAAGGTCGGCCTGGCCGGCAAGGAAGACGCCTACCCCCGGCGCCTGTCCGGTGGTCAGCAACAGCGGGTGGCAATCGCCCGGGCGCTGGCGATGGAGCCGCAGGTGATCCTCTTCGACGAACCCACCTCGGCCCTCGACCCGGAGCTGGTCGGCGAAGTACTGGCAACCATCCGCGATCTCGCCCGGGAAAAACGCACCATGATCATCGTCACCCACGAGATGAGCTTCGCCCGTGACGTGGCCAACCGGGTGATCTTCTTCGACAAGGGGGTGATCGTCGAACAGGGCGAGGCCAAGGCGCTGTTCGCCAACCCGCAGCAGGAGCGGACCCGGCAGTTCCTCGGCAAGATCCTCGGCGCCAGTTGAGCCCTGCAGCAGGGAAGCACTTCAGGCACAATCGCAATATTGATTCGCATTACTGCGCATCGATTTCGAAACCCGCCTGCAAGAAGGATCTCTATGAAGTGGCTCGTTTCACGCCCGGCGCACTGGCTGGGCCTGCTGTTCTGCCTGTTTACCCTCAACCTGGCCCAGGCCGCGGAGGACGGGCGCGACCGCTCCGTCACCGTGGAAAAGGATGCCCGCCATTACCGCGTCGAAGCGGATGGCAGCTACGACCTGCGCCATGAGCTGGTCTTCCATATCGAGGAAGACCGCGCGATCAAGACCACCGCCCAGCAATCGCTGCCCTACAACCGCACCCTGGAAAGCCTCGAAGTGGTCGAGGCGTATACCGAGAAGCCCGACGGGCGCAAGGTCCAGGTCAGCGCCGAGCAGATCAAGGAGCAACAGCAGCAGGCTTCGGCCGATGCGCCGATGTTCCTCGACAGCTTGGTCAAGGTGGTGATCTTCCCCGAGGTCGCCGTGGGCGACCGCCTGGTGCTGACCTACAAGCGCCATCGCAGTACCGCGCTGTTCCCCGGCCAGTTCGAGGACACGGTGTTCCCCTACATCTACCCGGTGAAGCAGATGAGCGTGGTCTATGACCTGCCCGCGACCCTGCCGCTGCAGGCCGATGCCCACGACTTCAAGCCGTCCAGCCCGCAAGCGGCAAGCGGTCGCAAGCTGTGGCGCTGGGACTACCAGCACGACGCACAGCCGCGCATGGAAATGGGTTCGGTGTCCTACTCGGACTACGGTCAGTACCTGGCGGTCTCGACCTTTGCCGACTACGCAGCGTTCGCCAAGGCCTATGCGGCGCGCTCACAGTTCGAAGTGACCCCGGCCATCGCCGAGCTGGCCAAATCCCTGACCGCTTCCGTCAGCGAACCTCGGGCCAAGGCCCTGGTGCTGAGCGACTGGGTGCGCAAGAACGTGCGCTTCGTCGCCGTCTATATCGGCGCAGGCGGGGTGGTGCCGCATGCCGCCGACACCGTGCTGAGCAATCGCTACGGCGACTGCAAGGACCATGTCGCGCTGCTTGGTGCCTTGCTCGCCGCCGTGGATATCCACAGCACCCCGGCGCTGATCAACCTGGGCAACGCCTACCAGTTGCCCAAGGTGCCGACCCTCGGCGTGATCAACCACGCCATCACCTACATCCCCGAACTCGACCTCTATCTCGACCCGACCATGAAGGGCATCGCCGCCGGCTTCCTGCCGCTGCCGGACATGGACAAGCCGGTGGTCCTGGTCGGCCCGGGCACCCTCGCCCGCACGCCGAAAACCCAGCTCAGCTCGGTGAAGAGCCGCACCACCTTCAGCATCAGCGACAGCGGCGAGGCGGATTTCAGCAATGATTCGACCATCGAGGGCTGGGGCGCCGAACTGAACCGCTACGGCCTGCGCAACATGGCGCCGGGCGAGCGCGACATGCTGGTGCAACGCATCCTCAGCAGCTACGGCCACTCCGGCATCGGCCGGGTCGAGGGCAAGAAGCTGGACAAGCAGGGCCACGGGTTCCAGATGCAGATCAGCGGCCACCTGCGCAACCTGGTCAACCTGCCCGGGCCGATCGGCGTGCCGACCCTGAGCAGCTTCGCCGGCGGCATTGCGCAGAACGCCCAGGGCTTTATCAGCGAGAAGGAGCGCAAGCAGCCGTTCCTGTGCGTCTCCAGCCTGAGCGAGGAAGAAGCGCGCTTCGACTTCCCGGCGCAGGTGCAGATCATTGCCGTGCCCAAGCCGGTGGTGCTGAAAGCCAGCAACCTCGATTACCGCGCCGACTACCGCCGCGAAGGCAACAGCGTGGTGGTGACCCGGCGCATGGACTTCCGCAACGACGGCTCGACCTGCACACCGGAGCAACTGCGGGTGCTGATGCCGACCGTCGAGGCGCTGATCCGTGATCTGAACAGCCAGGTGATCGTGCAGCAGAGCTGAAAACATGGGGCTGCTTTGCAGCCCTTCGCGAGCGAGCTCGCTCCCACGACAAGCAGTCCATCCGGGACCATCGTGAGAGCGAGCTTGCTCGCGAAGGGCCGCAAAGCGGCCCCAACCAGCACCATGACGTTTTTCAATCGCTTCAATGCCGCAATCCGCCTTGCCCGATTGCCCGCCGTGCACGATTCTTGAGGGTATCTGCCGTTACAACAACCACCCCCCATGCAGAGGGTCCGCAATGAAGACCGTGGCACAGCTATTGAAGTTGAAGTCGCAGCACACGCATCAGGTGTACACCATCGCCCCGCACCAGACGGTGCTCGAAGCCCTGATGGTCATGGCCGAGAAGAACGTCGGCGCCCTGCCGGTGGTCAAGGACGGTCAGGTGGTGGGGATCGTCAGCGAGCGTGACTACGCGCGCAAGATGGTGCTCAAGGGGCGTTCGTCGGTGGGTACCGAGGTGCGCGAGATCATGAGCTCGCCGGTGATCACCGTGGACTCGCACCAGAACGTCGAGACCTGCATGAGCATGATGACCAACAGTCACCTGCGCCACCTGCCGGTGGTGGAGGACGGCAAACTGCTCGGCCTGCTGTCGATCGGCGACCTGGTCAAGGAAGCCATCGCCGAGCAGGCCGATCTGATTCGCCAGCTGGAAGGCTATATCCGCGGCGAGTGACGCCTAGCGGTATTCGCCTTCCAGTTCGTCCAGTTGATGATCGAAACTGCGCAACCGCGCCGACCAGGTGTACACCAGCACCTCGAGGTCGCGGTTGAGCACCGCCGCACCGCGCCGCGAGCTTTGCTGCGAATCGCACAGGTCCAACTGATAGCGCTCGCGGGCCATGGCCGTGGCCACGCTGGACAGCTCGCGGGCGTTGTTCAGCCAGTGGCGGTGGCGGTCGTGGGTTTCCTGGTCGAGCTCCTGGCACTGCGTCTTGAGCGCTTCCAGGCTGCGTTCCAGCGGCGTGCCTTCAAGCTCGCCCATGACTTCCTGGAAGGTGCGTCCTGGTTGCCAGTAACTGCCCCAGAAATAACGGTCGAACACGGTTTCCACGCGGCGCAGGGCAACCTTGGTATTCCAGATGGCGACCAGCGTGCGTCCTTGCTCCAGCTGGCGCCGTCGCGTCTTCAGCAGTTGCCAGCGAATCCACGCCAGCGCGCTGAGGGCGAGGGCCGCGATCAGGCCGGCGGCTCCGTAAAGGAACAGGCGGGCCTGATCGAGCTGGTGAACTTCCCTGACCCCGTAGAAATAACCGGCGGTCAGCAGGCCCAGGGCTGTCACGGCAGCCCAGAAGCCAACGGCGTAGGGGTCTTTCATTGGCGCTGTCCCCTTGTTGTTTTTTTCTGAGCATAGCAACGCCACTGACGCTCATAGGGTGCCGCTCAGCGTTTATTTCTAAGGGCCTCGTTGAGCTGGTCGACCATCACGATCCAATCGGAATCCTCGATGAACTGGTCCTTGAGAAAGGCGCGCTGGGCATCGGTCCAGAACGGCGCATCGACCAGCTTCACCTCGTTCTTCAGCGGGGAATGGCTGGTGATGAATTGATCGATACCCTTGGGGTCGTCGGGCAGGCCGAGCTGTTTGAACAGCTCGTGGAACTTGTGGTTGGTCAATTCCATGGGGGCACTCCTTTAGGCTGGGATTCAAAGGGATTGATTGCCTTGGGGAGTGAAAGTTTAGGTCAGGTATTTTTCTGGTGTTTCTAAAGGACTCATCGCTGGCAAGCCAGCTCCCACAAGGTTCGGCGCATGTAGTACCTGTGGGAGCTGGCTTGCCAGCGATTAGGCCCTACCAGCCACCACCCAGGGCCAGGAACAACCCGATCTGCCCCATCGCCACCTGGGTATTGGCCGTCGCCAACTGGGCGCGCATGTCGGTGTAGGTGCGGGTCGCTTCCAGATCGGCGAGGAACGACGCCCGCCCGGCCTGGTAGAACCTGTGGGTCTGGTCCGCCGCCAGCTTCGCCGAGCGCTCGGCCTCCTCCAGTGCATCACGCCGGTCCAGCAAGGCGCTGTACTGGGACAGGCTGGTCTGAGTCTCGCGGATGGCGTTGAGCACCACTCCATCGAAATTGGCCAGCGCCGCCTGGGTGCTGGCCTCGGCCTCGCGGATCCGCGCCCGCGAGCCATTGGTCGGCACGGTCCAGGTCAACAGCGGGCCGAAGCCCCAGCGGTTGGTCGCCGGTTTGCCGAGGTTTTCCAGGATGCCGATGGTCCCCACCTGCGCACCGATGCTGATGTCCGGATACAACTGGCCGGTGGCGACGCCGATGGTCGCGGTGGCGGCGGCCAGTTGCCGTTCGGCACGGCGCACATCCGGTCGGCGCTTGAGCAGCGCAGCGCCATCGCCTACCGGAATCAACTGGGCGATATGCGGCAGCTCGGCACAATCGGCGGTACCGGCCGGCAACTGGTCAACCGGTTTGGCCAGCAGCATCGACAAGGTATACAGCCCCGCGTCCCGCGCCGCCTGGTAGCGCGGCAGTTCGGCGCGCAGCGATTTGAAGCGGGTCTCGGTGCGGGTCACCTGGGTTTCATCGCCACGCCCGGCATCGCGCAGGCGTCGGGTCAGGCTGACGCTCTGGTCCTGCAGGTCCAGCGACTCGTGGGCGATGTGGTATTCCTCGTTGGCCGCACACACCTGGGTGTAGGCCCGCACCACGTCGGCGACCACGGTGATCCGCGCGGTATCCGCCGCCGCCTGAACCGCGTCGGCATTGGCCTGGGCCGCCTCGACGCCGCGCTTGAGGGTGCCCCACAGGTCGAACTGGTAGGACGCACTGATGATCGCCTCGCCGATGTTCGCCACCGGCACCTTGTCCGCCAGCAGGAAGGCTTCGCCGGACTCCTGCAAGCGTTGCGCCCCAAGCTTGACCCCACCATTGAAACCACCCTGCGCCTCGGCCTCTTCGACCTGGGCCCGGGCACGGGCGATATTGGCCGCAGCCACGCGCAATTCGCTGTTGGCCGCCAGTGCCTGGCTGACCAGGGCATCCAGGCGATCATCGCGGTACAACCGCCACCAGTCCGCCGGCACCGGCGCCGACACCACGCTGTCGGCGTCGGCACGCAATTGCCCTTGCAGGTCCGCACGATTGAACGCGGCCTTTTCCGGCAGGTGATAATCCGGCCCGACCATCTGGCAGGCCGACAGCGTCAGAGCCAGGCCCAGCAGCGACAGCCTTTTCATTGCTTGGCGTCCTCGATGATCGACACCGTGGCGGTACGCCCGGCGATCAGGCGGAAGTCCGCCGGCACTTCGTCGAAGACGATACGCACCGGAATCCGCTGGGCCAGGCGCACCCAGCTGAACGCCGGGTTGACGTTGGGCAGCAGGTTGGCGCCGGCGCTGCGGTCACGGTCCTCGATGCCGGCGACGATGCTCTGCACATGGCCGCGCAGGCGAGTGTTGTCACCCATCACGCGAATATCCACGGCCTGGCCGACATGGATGCCGGACAGCTTGGTTTCCTCGAAATAGCCCTCGACGTGGTACGACTCGCTGTCCACCAGCGCCAGCACCGGGCGTCCGGCGCTGACGAACTCGTGGGCGCGCGGCGTGCGGTCGTTGAGGTAACCGTTGACCGGGCTGCGTACCACCGAGCGATCGAGGTTGAGCTGCGCCGCGTCCACCGCCACCTGGGCTTCGTCCAGCGCCGACTGGGCGCGGGCCTGGCGCGACTGGCTCTCTTCCAGTTGCTCGGCGGCAACCAGGTTGCCCAGGCCCTTGTTGCGCTTGGCCTCGCGTTGCGCCTGGGCCAGGGTTTCCTTGCGCTCGGCCAGGGTCGCCTGGGCCTGGCGCAGGGCCAGGCGGAAGCGGTCCTGGTCGATGGTGAAGAGCACGTCGCCGCGCTTGATCGGCTGGTTGTCGCGCACCGCGACCTCCTGGATCAGGCCGGAAACGTCCGGGGCGATCTGGATCACGTCGGCGCGGATATGCCCGTCGCGGGTCCAGGGGGCGAACATGTAGTACAGGACCATCTGCCAGACCAGCACGGTCGCCAGGGTCACTACCAGCAGCGTCAGGACCACGCGGCCCAGGGTCAACAAAGGTTTTTTCATGGCAGCATCAGGCTTCGGCAAAAGTGGTCGACCGTGCCCAGCAGCACGGCGTAGAGCGCAACGTTGAACAACGCCCGGTGCCAGACCAGGCGGTAGAAATGCAGGCGGTTGAGCACTGCGTGGATGCCAAGGAACAGCAGGTAGCTGGCCAGCATCATCACCAGCAGCGTGGGCAGGAATACCCCGCTGATATCCAGTTCACCGATCACAGCGGGGCTCCGTCGAGACCATAGGGCAGTTGCGATTGAGGATCGGCCGGCTCCAGCACCACTTCGACCCCGGGCAGCAGCGCCAGGCGCAGGCCGCTGAGGGCGTGAAGCAGGTGCAGGCGGGCTTCGGCGCAGCCTTCCATGGCTTCGAGGTTAAGGGCGCGGCGGGCCTTTTCCATGTTGCCCAGCAGGGCTGGCGGCGCATGCAGGCGCTCGCCGGCATCGAGGCAGGCCTGGAAATGCGCGCCGACCTCGTCGATCACCTTTTCCAGCGCCGCACGCGGTGCCGGGGTGGCCCGTGGCAGATAGGCGAGCAGGTCCAGCAGGTTCAGGCCGACGCGCAGGTCGCGCAGCGCGCTGCCGCTGTCCTGGCCGGTCTGGCTCAGGCGTGGCAGGTGCTGCATCAGGCGGTCGAGCATCTGCACGCCGAGGCGGCGGTGCTCGGCCAGGGTCGCCGGCCGGGTCATGCCGACGATGTCGCGCCAACTGAAGCGGGTCAGGCGGCGGGCCGCCAGTTCGACGCCGAACGGGCGCATCACCAGGGTCCAGATAAAGGCGAAGAGCAGCCCGACCGGGCCGGCGATATTGGCGTTCACGAACGCCAGGAAGTCCGCGTCGTAGGCGCCCTGGATGCTGATGAACGAAGCGGTGTTGACGATGGTCAGCAGCGTACCGAGGTAGAACTGCGGCTGCACGGTCAGGGTGCCGACGCAGATGAACGGCACGGCGAAGGCCAGCACCAGCATCGGGAAGTCATGCAGGTTGGGCAGCACCAGGAACAGGTACAGGCTGGCGAACACCACCGACAGCGTGGTCCAGAAGAAGAACCGGTAGATCTGCGGCGCCGGGTCGTCCATGGCGGCGAAGAAGCTGCACGCCACCGCCGCGAGGATCACCGCACTGGCACCGTCGGCCCAGCCGAGCAGGATCCACAGGCCGGTGGCCACGGCAATCGCCGAGAAGGTGGAGAACACCGAATAGAGCATCAGCCCGCGGTCGAGAAACGGCGTCAGCCGGCCCAGGCGCCAGTGCCGGTAGACCGCGCGCCAGGGCGACAGGTCTTCGTTGGCGATGGCGTGCTTGAGGCTGCAGCAGTCCTGCCACAGGTCGATCCATTCGCCGAGGCGATAGAGCGCGTTGGACAGCAGCAGGCCGGGGCGCTGGTCGAGTTCGGCGACGCTGGGCTGCAGGCGTTCGAGCTTGTCGCGCAGCGCCGACCAGCGCGCTACCGAGGCGTCGGTCGCGGTGCTCTTCAGCCATTCGCGGGCCTCCTCCAGCAGCGGCTTGAGCTGCGCGGCCTGCTCCGGCGCGCGGCCTTCGAGGGCGAGCAAGGCGTCGTCGAGGGCATCGATCACCGGCAGCAGGTGGATCATGCGGCCGCGCAACTCGCGGGCGTTCTTCACCGTCTGCGGGCGGGCGCCTTCGTGGGACAGCTGGCCGATCATCATTTCCAGGGTGTTGAAGGTCGCCACCATCGAGCCGCGCAGGCTACCCACGCTATCGGCGGCGACGTTACGGGCAAGGAAGGTATCGCAGTAGCTGATCGCCCCGGCGAACCAGTTGCCGGTGGCGCCGACGAACACCGGGGTCAGCCGTCGCGGCCAGAACACCGCACCGACCACCGCCGCGCAGACGATACCCAGGCAGATCTCCTGAGCCCGGGACGAGGCGATATCGAACACGGCCAGCGGGTTGTCGACCACCGGCAGGGCGATCATCGGCAAGGTGTAGCCAGCCAGCATCAGGGTGTAGCTGTTGGCAGTGCGCAGGTGCAGGGAAAGGAACAGGAGGGTCGCGGTCCACAGCGCCACGGCCAGGGTCAGCAGCACCGGCGCCTGGACCAGCAACGGCACCAGCAGTACGGCGCCGGCAGCGCCGAGCAAGGTGCCCACGGCGCGGTACAGGGCCTTGGAGCTGGTCGGGCCGACGAAGGGGCTGGAGACGATATAGACGGTCGCCATCGCCCAATACGGCCGCGGCAGTTGCAGAAGCAGGGCGATGTACAGGGCGATCATCGACGCGGCGAAGGTGCGCACGCCGTAGAACCAGTCCCGGGCGGGCGGCATCGAGCTGAAGAAGTGCTTCACAGGGGCAGGCCCGGCGAACGCTGCGCCGCCTCTTCGAAGGCCTTGACCACGCGCAGGGCGGCTTCCAGGTCGGCGGCGGGAATGTCCTTGAGCACATCGCGGCGCAGGCGCACCAGCTCACCTTCGATGGCTTCGGCCAGCTCGCGGCCCTTGTCGGTCAGGGACAGCGCCTTGGCCCGGCGGTCGCCCGGGTCTTCGCAGCGACAGACATAGCCGGCGTTGCACAGCTGGTCGAGCAGGCGCACCAGCGACGGGCTCTCCACCCCTACCGCCTGGGCCACCGCGACCTGATGCACGCCATCGCCAAGGCGCAGGATCATCAACAGCGGCACGGCGCAGGCTTCGCTGATGCCGAAGCGCGCCAGGGTGGTCTGACAGATGCGCCGCCAGCTGCGGCTGGCCATGACCATGCCGCTGCTGGTGTTCAATTGCAGTGCGTCGAGCTTCATGGGGATCGTTGCTTGCCATATTCATAGTTTGCTAACTATCAATATACGCCGACCCTTGGGGGGAGCGTCAATAGCCGTCCGGGAGATGGTTCTGGCTAAAGGCTTCTTTGTTCATGCCGGCCTCATCGCTGGCAACGCCAGCTCCCACAGGTTTTGCGGTGTACGCGGACCTTGTGGGAGCCGGCGTTGCCGGCGATGAGGCCCGCGCGTGCGGCGCTGCTTTCAGGGACGCAACTGATCCTCGACCTTCATCGCCAGCGCCAGCGGGCTACCCAGGCCGATCGCCTGGTCGCGCCAGAACAGATAGCGCAGTTCATTCCCGCCCGACTGGAAATGCAGGGCCAGCTCCTCCGCCGCCTGCATTACCCCGGCCACGGCGGCCAGCTCCAGCCAGTAGATCCCGGCGCGGCTGTCCGCCGGCACCTGGTGCCCATGCAGCAAGCGATAGCCCGCCTCGAAGCGGCAGCGTGCATCGCCGCGCTGGGCGCCCCGCAGGAACCACTCATAGGCCTGTTGCGGGTCCACCTGCCACGGGTTGGGTTCGCTGTCGCTATCGCAGACTTCCTCTTCGTACAGATCCCCCAGCGCCGCCGCAGCCTCCGCCAGCCCTGCCTCGAAGGCGTGCCGGTAGTACTCCGCCGCACTGGCATACGCGATCGCCACGCCCTTGCCGAAGTAGTACTGCTGCCCGAGGTTGAACCAGGCCACGGCACTGCCCTGCAACGCCGCCATGCGCAGCAGGTGCCCGGCCAGTACCGGATCGGCGCGCCAGTAGCGGCCATTCAGCCAGATCCAGCCGAGGTCGTTGAGGGCCGTCACGCTGCCACTCAGCGCCTGGTCACGCAGGTCGGCGTAGACCGCCTGCAAATCCGGCGCCTCGTCCAGCAGGCTGACCAGGCTGAAGCGCTCCCCCAGCGCCGCGCGCTGCGTCGGCATGCCTACGCCACTGTACAAACGCCGCATATGCACACGGCCGGGCGCGAGCACGACACGCTCCGGCAACAGGCGCCCGAGCAGAGAATAGATATTGCTGGCAGCTGACATGTTCATCCTCATGGAACCGCCCTCCTTCTTGGCTTCCTTCTGGGCGTCGAGGGGTGATTCTGCGCAGCGTCACGACAAAACCTGTCGCGAACACGTTCGTCGGGGCAATTCAACGATTCGTCCCTTGGGTGACTGAACTAATGGCAGAATGCCATATCTTATGGGCGACTCATTGCTATCGCCGCAAGCCTAGACAAGGACCCACCGTTTTGCCCTCCGCCACCACCCGCGCCACCCTCAGTCGTCAATGGGAACTGCTGCGCCAGCTGCCCAACCGCTCGCCCGGCATTACCAGCGCGGAGCTGGTCGGCCGCCTCAAGGACGCCGGTTTCACCATCAGCAAGCGCAGCATCGAGCGCGACCTCAACGAGCTGTCGCTGATCTTTCCCCTCGAACGCAACGACCGCAGCATTCCCTTCGGTTGGTATTGGGCAACGAATGCCTGCATAGAGTTGCGTGGCTTGAGCGTGAGCGAGGCCCTGAGCCTGGCCCTGGTGGAAGAAGCGGTACGCCCGCTGCTGCCCGGCAGCATGCTCAAGGGCCTGGACGCACGTTTCGCCCATGCCCGGCAGAAGCTGGAAACCCTGTCGGCGGAGAACAAGGCGGCGCGCTGGCTGGACAAGGTCGCCAGCGTGCGCCCGGAAATGAACATGCGCGCCCCCGAGGTCTCCGACAGCATCCTCGAAACCGTGCAGAAAGCGCTGCTCGAAGAGCATCAGTTGCAGAGCCTGTACTACTCGGCGCACAACGATCGCACCGTCGAGCTGACCCTCAATCCGCTGGCCCTGATCCAGCGTGGCCAGGTCGCCTACCTGATCGCCACGGCGCAGCCCTACGCCGATATCCGCCAGTTCGCCGTGCACCGTTTCCGCCAATTGACCGTGCTGGACAGCCCGGCCCTGGGGCTGGACGACTTCGACCTGCAGGCCTACCTGCGCAGCGATGCCCTGCAATTCGGCAGTGCCGAGAAGATCGAGCTGCAAGCCTGGATCAGTGACAACCTGGCCCGGCGCATGCGCGAAACGCCGTTGTCGCCGGACATGCAACTCACCGACCTGGACCACGGCCACCGCCTGCAAGCCACCGTCAGCAACAGCTGGAGCCTGCGCTGGTGGCTGCTGAGCCAGGGCGACGAACTGGTGGTGGAACAGCCGCCGGCGTTGCGTCAGTTGATCTCCACGACCTTGAGCAACGCGGCGGCGGCTTACCAGGAAGACTGATTCAGCGCTGCATGCCCCAGCGCCGCACGGTCACCCGCTCCAGCACGTTGAACACCAGGCTCTCCACCAGCAGGCCGATCAGGATCACCACCGCCAGGCCGGCAAAGACCTTGTCGGTGTACAGCTCGTTACGGTTCTGGAAGATGTACCAGCCCAGCCCGCCCTTGCCGCTGGTGGCGCCGAATACCAGCTCGGCGGCGATCAGCGTGCGCCAGGCGAAGGCCCAGCCGATCTTCAGCCCGGACAGGATCGACGGCAGCGCCGCCGGCACCAGGATGTGCAGGACCAGGCGCAGCCCACGCAGGCCGTAGTTGCGCCCGGCCATGCGCAGGGTTTCGTTGACCCCGAGAAAGCCGGCGTAGGTGTTCAGCGCCAGGGCCCACAGCACCGAATGCACCAGCACGAAGATCAGGCTGTTCTCGCCCAGGCCGAACCACAGCAGCGCCAGCGGTAGCAGAGCGATCGCCGGCAGCGGGTTGAACATCGAGGTCAGGGTGTCGAGCAGGTCGCGGCCGATTTGCGTCGACACCGCCAGGCTGGTCAGGCCGAAGGCCAGCAGGATGCCCAGCGCGTAGCCCTTGAGCAGCACCACCAGCGATACGCCGACCTTCTCCAGCAGTTCGCCGCTGAGCAGGCCGTCGTACAGCGCCGTGGCGGTTTGCAGGAAGGTCGGCAGCAACAGGTCGTTGCCCTGGTAGCGCGCAGCGGCTTCCCAGAGGATCGCCAGCACAACGAGGATCACGCTCTTGCGCAGCCAGCTGTGCTGCCACAGGCGCTGGAGCAGCGGCAGTTCACGCTCCAGGGCGACGCCGTCCCAGGGCTTGAGGTCGATTTCGTACTCCTGGCGCGGGGTGGATGGTGTGGTCATGAACGGCTCCCGGTCAGTAGGCGATACGGATATCGGTGAAATCCAGCGCGGCCTCGTCAGCCGGCGCCTGGCCGTCTTCGAACAGCAGGCTGTGGATACGCCGGGCACTGGCCTGGAAGTCGGCGCCGCCGAGGCTGTGCAGGTCGTACTGGTGGCTGTGGATCTCGGCACGCACCCGGCCCGGGTGTGGCGACAGCAGCAGGATGCGATTGCCCACCACCAGCGCCTCCTCGATGGAGTGGGTGACGAACAGCAGGGTGAAGCGCACCTCTTCCCACAGCGCCAGCAGCTCTTCCTGCATCTTGCGCCGGGTCAGGGCGTCGAGGGCGGCGAAGGGCTCGTCCATCAGCAGGATCTTCGGCTGCATGGCCAGGGCCCGGGCGATCGACACCCGTGCCTTCATGCCGCCAGAGAGGGTGTGCGGATAGGCGTCGGCAAAGGCGGCCAGACCGACCTTCTCCAGGTACTCCAGGGCCCGCTGTTCGGCCTCGGCACGCTTGAGGGTGCCGGACACCAGCAGCGGGAACATGACGTTCTGCTTCACCGTCTTCCACGGCGGCAACTGGTCGAACTCCTGGAACACCACGATGCGGTCCGGGCCCGGGCCGTTGACCGCCTGGCCTTGCAGGCGGATGGCGCCTTCGCTCGGCTGGATGAAACCGCCGACCGCCTTGAGCAAGGTCGACTTGCCACAACCGGACGGCCCGAGGAGGACGAAGCGATCCCCCTTGTCCACTTCGAAACTGACCTGGTGGGTGGCCCGCACCACGCGCTGCGCGGTGCGGTATTCCAGGCTGAGGTTATCCACCTGCAACAGCGGTGGCGTTGCGACAGGGCTCAGCTTGCTGGCCGTGTGGCCTTGCAGTTGGGCGGTCATGACATCAGCTCCCCTGCAGCGGCTTTTCATCCTGGAAGAAGTAGTCCTTCCACGATTCCGGCTTGTGCTTGATGGCGCCGACCCGGTAGAGGAAATCGGCCAGCTTGTAGGTGTTCTTCGGGGTGACGGTGAACTCGTACTTGGGGTTGTCGATGATCTTCAGCAGCTCGTCGCGGCTGATCTTGGCCTTGGTCACGCGAATGTAGGTGTCGGCTGCGGCGGCCTTGTCGTTCTGGGCGAAGTCCGCCGCCTCGGCCAGGGCCTCGACGAAGGCCTTGTAGGTCTTGGGGTTGTCCTTGCGGAATTTCTCGGTGGTGAACAGCACGGTCGGCGAGTTGGGGCCGAGCAGCTCGTAGGTGTCGAGGACCACGTGCACGTCCTTGTTGGCCAGCGCCTGCTCCTGGAACGGCGGGTTGGAGAAGTGGCCATTGAGCTCGGTACCGCCGGCGATCAGCGCGGCGGTGGCGTCCGGATGGGGGACGGCCAGGGTGTACTTGTCGAGGCGGTTGAAGTCCTTGTCGCCCCACTGCTGGGCAGCGGCATATTGCAGGAAGCGCGACTGCACCGAGACGCCCACCGCCGGCAGGGCGATGCGGTCCTTCTCGCTGATGTCGGCGATGGTTTTCACGTTCGGGTTGCTGCTCAGCAGGTAGTACGGGAAGTTGCCGAGGGAGGCCACGGCCTTGACGTTCTGCCGGCCGTAGGTGCGATCCCAGATGGTCAGCAGCGGGCCGACACCGGCACCGACGATGTCCACCGAGCCGGACAGCAGCGCGTCGTTGGTCGCGGCACCGCCGGACAACTGGGTCCAGTCCACCTTGATATCGATGCCCTGCTCCTTGCCGTGCTTCTCGATCAGGCCCTGGTCGCGGACGACGTTGAGCAGCAGGTAGACGATGCCGAACTGCTCGGCGATGCGGATTTCGCCCTCGGCCTGGGCCGCGGTCGGTGCCACCAGGCTACCGGCGATCAGGCTGGCGCCCAGGCCGATGCTGGCCGCGAGGCGGCTGAATGATTTGCGCATGATGAATTCCTCGACGGATCAGAACGGGGCATCGCCCTGGATGGTGGTGCGGTACAGCTTGCGACGCAGGTGCGCCGGGCAGCCGGTGGCAAGGTGGATCAGCGAGCGGTTGTCCCAGAACACCAGGTCGTGGGGCTGCCACTGATGGCGGTAGATGTTCTGCTCCAGCACGCTGTGGGCGTACAGCTCGGCGAGGATCTGCCGGCTTTCGTCGTCGGGCAGGCCGACGATGCGGGTGGTGAAGCCTTCACTGACGAACAGCGCCTTGCGCCCGTTTTCCGGGTGGGTGCGGACCACCGGGTGGATCACCTCGGCGACCTGCGCCAGTTGCTCGGCGGTCAGGGTCGGGCGCCAGTTGCCTTCGAACTTGGTCTCGCTGTAGCGCGCGGTGTAGGAATGCGCCGCCTGGCGGCCTTCGACGGCCTTGCGCAGGGCTTCAGGCAGGCCTTCCCAGGCCTTGTGCATATCGGCGAACAGAGTGTCGCCGCCTTCGCTGGGCAGCTCCTGGGCATGCAGCATCGAACCCAGGCTCGGCAGTTCCTTGTACGACAGGTCCGAGTGCCAGAATTTGCCGGCATCGCCCAGGCCGACGTTCTGGCCGTTCTCGACGATGTTGGAAACGATGAGGATTTCCGGGTGGTTGGCCAGCAGGAACTGCTTGAGCACATGGATCTGCAGCACGCCGAAGCGGCGGCTGAAAGCGATCTGTTGTTCGGGGGTGATGCGCTGGTCGCGGAAGACCAGGACATGGTGGTCGAGGTGGGCGCGATGGATCTTGGCGAAGTCCTCGCCGTTGACTGGTCGGGACAGGTCCAGACCGATGATCTCGGCGCCGACAGCGCCGTCGAAAGGCCGGATATCGAAGGATTGCTGCAGTGCGCTGTCGTTGGCCGACAAGGCGTTAGAGGCCGCTGGCATGATGTTGCTCCCACGCAGAGCGCGCACAATCGGTTGGCGCGCATCGATCAAGAAACTCACGGGTTCGCCGTGTTCGTTCGTGTTCGTGCGGCGCGCCGATTGGTCGGCGGGTACGCAGGGGACCGACTATAAAGGCATAAGAAAAATTATTTAAATACCTTTAAGAAATATGAATATGAGGTTTTTGTGGTGCTCTTCAGGGCCTCATCGCCGGCAACGCCGGCTCCCACAGGTTTCTGTGTCAGGCCTGGATCATGTGGCTGGCCTGGAACTTGTGGGAGCCGGCGTTGCCGGCGATGAGGCCCGGGAGACAGTCACCCATCCCGCCCGGTGGCCTGCAACCCCGCCAACAACAACCGCTGATACAACTCCTCCTTCAGCCCCTCCGGATTCTCCAGCCCCATCCGCGCCAACTGCGCCGGCCACTCTTCCGCCGGTGGTGCATCCAGCGCCGCCTTGCCCAGTTCCAGCACCTCGCTCAGCTTGAACTTGCTCTTCAGCCAGTTGAGCGCGCGCAACAGGTCGCGCTCCTCAGGGGTGAAATCACACCCCAGCGGATACTCCGGAAACAGCCGGCCATGCCGCTGGCGGATGGCCTTCAGGCGCTGCGGTGTGTTGTCGGTGTAACGCGGATCCAGCTGGAAATCCGCCGCCAGCTTGCCGGCCTTCTGCGCCTGGGCCTGCAAGTGCGGCTGGAAGCGCGAGTCGCTGATCGCCAGCAACCGGGCAATGACCTCGGCATCGGTCTGTCCGCGCAGGTCGGCGATGCCGTACTCGGTCACCACTACATCGCGCAGGTGCCGAGGAATGGTGCAATGCCCGTAGTCCCAGACGATGTTGGAACTCACCTCTCCGCCCGCCTCGCGCCACGAACGCAGGAGCAGGATCGAACGCGCCCCTTCCAGGGCATGGGCCTGAGCGACGAAGTTGTACTGCCCGCCGACGCCACTGAGCACCCGGCCGTCCTCCAGCTGGTCGGCCACCCCGGCGCCCATCAGGGTCATGGTGAACACCGTGTTGATGAAGCGCGCATCGCGGCGCTGCTCACGCTTGAGCGCCTCCTGGCCATACAGCTCGTTGATGAAGCTGATGGCGCTCATGTCGATGCGCCGTCGGCTCGCCAACGGCATTTCGCGTAGCCGCTGGTAGAACGCCTGCGGTCCGAGGAAGAAACCGCCGTGCACCAGCACGTCTTCTTCACCGTCCGCCGGCACTGCTCTACGGAGGATGCCCGCGTCCAGCAACACCAGCAGACCGTTGACCAGCATCTCGCTGCAGCCGTAAAGCCCCTCGGCGAAGGGTGTCACCCCGCCCTCCCGCTCTATCAGCCGGTGCCACGGCGACAGGTCGAGATCGCCGAGCAGTGCCTGATAGCCTTCGCTATCCGCCTGCCGCGCCAGCAGCGCCGCTGTCAGTGCATCGCCCATGGCGCCAATGCCGATCTGCAGGGTGCCGCCGTCGCGCACCAGGGTGCTGGCATGCACGCCGATGAAGTGGTCCTGGGTGCCGACCGGCATGTTCGGCGTAGAAAACAGCCGGGTACGCTCGGGGGCGTCGATCAGCAGGTCGAAGTCCTCGCGCCTGAGCTCGGAACTGCCGGGCATGTACGGCAATTCGGCGTGCACCTGGCCGAGCAGGAGAATGGTCTCGCCCGCCGCGCGGCGGCGCTCGATCATCGGCAGCAGGTCGAGGGTGATGTCGGGGTTGCAGCTCAGGCTCAGGTGACCCGGGCGCTCGCCATCCTCGGCGACGATCTGCGCGATCAGGTTCAGGCCCTTGGCATTGATATCGCGGGCGGCGTGGCTGTAGTTGCTGCTGACGTAGTCCTGCTGCGCCTGCGGGCTGTGCAGCAGGCTGCCGGGCTGCATGAAGAACTGTTCGACGCGGATGTTCGCCGGCAAACGACTGGCGCGCAGGTCGGCCAGGTAGTCCAGTTCGGGATAATCGGCGAACACCCGTTCGACGAAGGGTTCGAGAAAGCGTCGCTGCAGGCCATCGCCCAGGTCGGGCCGGCCCAGGGACAGCGCGGTGTAGATGGTCAGCCGCCGCTCGGGCAGCTCGCGTACCCGCGCATACAGGGCGTTGACGAACCGGTTGGGCTTGCCCAGGCCCAAAGGCAGGCCCAGGTGGATGTGGGCCGGCAGGCGCGCCAGCACCTGGTCCACCGCTGCGTCTATCGAATAACTGTGCACGCCGTCGCCTCCCCGTGAGGTCCCTTGAGTACAGCTTGGACCGGGGCACCGTGCGAATTACTGCACAACGGGCAAAAACGACGAAGCCCGCACAAGGCGGGCTTCGCTGCGGTATTCGCAGGGCTTACAGGCCGGACATCTTCTTGATGGCGCCTTTCAGGTCGTCATCCGAGCAGTCGGCGCAGGTGCCTTTTGGCGGCATGGCGTTGATGCCGGTAATGGCCTTGGCGAGGATGCCGTCCAGACCACCCTGGTGGTCGGCGCGCTCTTTCCAGGCCGCGGTGTCGCCGATCTTCGGCGCACCCAGCAGGCCGGCACCGTGGCAGGCGTTGCAGTGCTTGGCGATGATTTCATCAGGGGTCTTGGCGCCGCCACCGGCCGCGCTGGCCGCGACTTCCATGCCCTTGCATTCCTGCCCCTGGACGCAGACCTGGCCGACCGGCTCCAGTCGCTTGGCGATCTCGTCATTGGTCGTAGCCTGGGCACTGACTGCCCAAAGGGCCACTACGGTTGCTGGTATGGCCAGCATCATTCTGATTGGATTCACACGTACACCCTCATGGTGGCTAGTCACGCCCGCGGCCACGGTTTTCGCAGGCGGCGCAAGTATAGCGGGAACCCTGACTCACCGGAACAACCACATTAAATAAAGGGGTTTATCCGCGACAATCAGCCGCGCCACCCTCTCTGTCAGAAGTTCGCCGGGGTGGCTGCGCTGATAAGCCGGGCCGGCTTATCGTAGGGATTACGAAAACGGTGTGGCTTGGTGCTTTCGAAATAGTAGCTGTCGCCAGCCTCGAGGATGAAGGTTTCCAAACCGACCACCAGTTCGAGCTTGCCTTCGAGGAGGATGCCGGTCTCTTCGCCATCATGGGTGAGCATTTCTTCGCCGGTATCGGCGCCCGGCGGGTAGATCTCGTTGAGGAAGGCGATGGCCCGGCTCGGATGGCCGTTGCCGACCAGCTTCATGGTCACTTCGCCGTCCGAAATGTCGATCAGTTCGTGGGCCTTGTAGACGATCTGCGTCGGGTTCTCCGGCAACAGGTCTTCGGAAAAGAACTCCATCATCGACATCGGGATTCCGCTCAACACCTTGCGCAGCGAGCTGATCGACGGGCTGACGCTGTTCTTCTCGATCATCGAGATGGTGCTGTTGGTGACACCCGCGCGCTTGGCCAGCTCCCGCTGGGAGAGGCCCTTGATCTTGCGAATGGCTTGTAGTCGTTCACCGACGTCCAATGCTGGAGCCTCCTGACGAAACGAAATGGGGTCGAAATGTGCGCCATCATCGCAACAGCGTTCAGTATTTACAACACTTCGACCCGCAGCTCGTCAGCGATGGCGCTCACTCTCCGGTATAGACCAAAGGCGCCCGACGCAGGTTGCAAAAGATCTGGTAGGGAATGCTGCCGGCCTGGGTCGCCACGTCGCTGGCCAGGATGTTCTTGCCCCATAGCTCTACGGTGCTGCCGAGCCCGGCTTCGGGAACGTCGGTGAGGTCGATGCACAGCATGTCCATCGACACCCGGCCGATCAGTTGGCTGCGCTTGCCCGCCACCAGTACCGGCGTGCCGGTCGGGGCGTGGCGCGGATAGCCGTCGGCGTAGCCCATGGCGACCACGCCGACCCGGGTCGGACGCGGGCTGACGAAGCGCGCGCCGTAACCCACCGGCTCGCCCGCCGGCAGTTCGCGCACGCTGATGACTTTCGATTCCAGGGTCATCACCGGTTGCAGGCGGGCAGCTTCGGGCTGCTCGGTCTCGAAGGGCGTGGCGCCGTACAGCATGATGCCCGGGCGCACCCAGTCACTGGGGATCTGCGGCCAGCCCAGCACGGCCGGCGAGTTGCGCAGGCTGACCTCGGCCTTGAGGCCCTGGCGTGCCGCCTCGAACACCGCGACCTGCTCGTTGCTGGCCTGGCTGTCCAGCTCGTCGGCCCGGGCGAAGTGGCTCATCAGGACGATCTTCGCCACCTTGCCGCTGGCCTGCAGGCGCTGGTACGCCGCCTGGTAGTCACGCGGATGCAGGCCGACCCGGTGCATGCCGGTGTCCATCTTCAGCCAGACCTGGATCGGTTTGGCCAGGCTGGCTTTCTCGATCGCTTCCAGTTGCCAGGTCGAATGCACCACGCACCAGAAGTCGTGCTTGACGATCAGTTCCAGTTCACTGGCCTCGAAGAAGCCTTCGAGCAGCAACACCGGGGCCTTGATCCCCACCTCGCGCAGCGCCAGCGCTTCCTCGATGCAGGCCACGGCGAAACCGTCGGCTTCCGCCTCCAGGGCCAGGGCACAGCGCACCGCGCCATGGCCGTAGGCGTCGGCCTTGATCACTGCCAAGGCGCGGGCCCCGGTCAGTTGGCGGGCGAAGCGGTAGTTGTGGCGCAGGGCCTGGAGGTCGATCAGGGCACGGGCAGGACGCATGACGGCAGCCTTCTGGCAGTCTGGTTGTGGATAAAAAGGCCCGCTGCCTGAAGACCAGAACAGCGGGTGAAGAGAGGAGGTTTACGAAAGCGCGGCGACCACCGACATTTCAACGAGGATTTCCGGCTCGCAGAGCTTGCTCTGCACGGTAGCCCGGGCCGGGGCGACGCCCTTGGGCAGCCACTTGTCCCAGACCGCGTTCATGCCCTGGAAATCGGCATCGATGTCCTTCAGGTAGATGGTCACCGACAGCAGGCGGGTCTTGTCGGTCCCGGCCAGGTCCAGCAGGCGCTCGATATTGCCCAGCGTTTCCCGGGTCTGCTGTTCGATCCCGGCGTTCATGTCGTTGCCGACCTGGCCCGCCAGATAGACGGTGCCGTTGTGGGCGACGATCTGGCTCATGCGGTCATTGGTGAGCTGGCGCTGGATTGCCATGCTTGGCGGTCTCCTGAGTGTGTCCATAACGGGAAATGTCGAGGCCCTCGGCGCTGATCTGCGGTTTCTTCCGCGCCATCAGGTCGGCCAGCAGACGGCCGGAGCCGCACGCCATGGTCCAGCCGAGGGTGCCATGACCAGTATTGAGGAACAGATTGCGGAACGGCGTCGCGCCGACGATCGGCGTGCCATCCGGCGTGGTCGGACGCAGGCCGGTCCAGAACTCGGCCTCGCGCAGATTGCCGCCGAGAGGATAAAGATCGTTGACGATCATCTCCAGCGTTTCGCGCCGACGCGGGTTCAGCGACAGGTCAAAACCGGCGATTTCCGCCATGCCGCCAACGCGGATGCGGTTGTCGAAACGGGTGATGGCGACCTTGTAGGTCTCGTCGAGAATGGTCGAGGTTGGTGCCATGTCCGGGTTGGTGATCGGTACGGTCAGCGAGTAACCCTTGAGCGGGTACACCGGGGCCTTGATGCCCAGCGGCTTGAGCAGTTGCGGGGAGTAGCTGCCCAGGGCCAGCACGTAGCGGTCGGCGGTTTCCAGCTTGCCGTCGATCCACACGCCGTTGATGCGGTCACCGGCGAAGTCGAGGCGCTGGATGTTCTGACCGAAACGGAACTCGACGCCCAGCTTGACCGCCATCTGCGCCAGGCGGGTGGTGAACAGCTGGCAGTCGCCGGTCTGGTCGTTGGGCAGGCGCAGCGCACCGGCAAGGATATCGGAGACATTGGCCAGGGCCGGCTCGACCCGGGCGATGCCTTCGCGGTCGAGCAGTTCGTAAGGCACGCCGGCCTGTTCGAGGACGGCGATGTCCTTGGCGGCGTTGTCGACCTGGGCTTGCGTGCGGAACAACTGGGTGGTGCCGAGGGTGCGGCCTTCGTAGGCGATGCCGGTTTCGGCGCGCAGTTCGTCGAGGCAGTCGCGGCTGTATTCGGACAGGCGGACCATGCGCTCCTTGTTCACCGCATAGCGGTTGGCGGTGCAGTTGCGCAGCATCTGCGCCATCCACAGGTACTGGTCGACGTCGCCAGTGGCCTTGATCGCCAGCGGTGCGTGACGCTGCAGCAGCCACTTGATGGCTTTCAGCGGCACGCCCGGAGCGGCCCAGGGCGAGGCATAACCCGGCGACACCTGGCCGGCGTTGGCGAAACTGGTTTCCATGGCCACCGCCGGCTGGCGATCGACCACCACGACTTCGAAACCTTGCCGGGCCAGATAGTAGGCACTGGCGGTTCCGATCACACCGCTACCGAGTACCAGAACGCGCATGTTGTTATCCCTCGAGGCGGCGCACCGCCACAAATCTTGTGAATGGCATGAATGCGCGCAGTGTAAAAAACTCGAGGCAGTGCATTTCACTATATAAAAACCTATATTTGGCGAGAATTCTCGGCAAAGTCGGCTTTTACAAAGGGGCATCCACTATGAGAACCCAGCACCAGAGCAAGCGCGAGCTGGACAAGATCGACCGCAACATCCTCCGCATCCTGCAAAGCGACGGGCGTATTTCCTTCACCGAACTGGGCGAAAAGGTCGGCCTGTCGACCACCCCCTGCACCGAGCGGGTCCGCCGCCTGGAACGCGAAGGCATCATCATGGGCTACAACGCCCGGCTCAATCCGCAGCACCTGAAAGGCAGCCTGCTGGTGTTCGTCGAAATCAGCCTGGACTACAAGTCGGGGGATACCTTCGAGGAGTTCCGCCGGGCAGTGCTCAAGCTGCCGCACGTGCTGGAGTGCCACCTGGTATCGGGGGACTTCGACTACCTGGTGAAGGCGCGGATTTCCGAGATGGCCTCGTACCGCAAGCTGCTCGGCGACATCCTGCTCAAGCTGCCCCATGTGCGGGAATCGAAGAGCTATATCGTGATGGAAGAGGTGAAGGAGAGCTTGAACCTGCCGATTCCGGATTGAGATTGGCGGTGATCATGAGAGCCTCATCGCCGGCAACGCCGGCTCCCACAGGGTACTGGCCTGCCACGCCCCTTGTGGGAGTCGGCGTTGCCGACGATGAGGCCCTCAGCCGCTACACCAGAACTTGCCGGGTAGTAGCAATAAACTGATGCACCAACCGCTCCGCCCCCGGATCGATCATCTCCTCCGGCCCCCGCCCCCGCGGGCACGGTAACCGCGGCGTGGTGCCGAACAAACGGCAGATCAACGGCCGCTCCTCATACACCGTGCAACCCTGCGGCCCGAGGTGCACACAGTTCAGCTCGTTCAGCGCCGCCTCCTGCTCCTCGGCACTCTTGCGCGGCAGCCGGGCCATTTCCTCGGCCGAGGTGGTCACCGGCCCGCAGCAGTCATGACAGCCCGGCACGCACTCGAACGACGGAATCTGCTCACGCAGAAATCGGATTTTGTGACTGTTGCAGGCCATGACGTGGAACCGCGCGGAAGAAGAAAGCTGCCATTTTGCCTGACGGTTGCCTAGCCCCGAAAGCACCGCCTATGCTGCCCGCCTTGCCCAGACACTGACTCCAGGACGACGCCCATGCACACCGCTTCCTACTACGCCGCCAGCAGCGTCCCACAGCCGGATTACCCGCGGCTGGACGGCGAGCACCGCTGCGACGTCTGTGTGGTCGGCGGCGGCTACTCCGGGCTGAACACCGCCATCGAACTGGCCGAACGCGGTTTCAGCGTGATCCTGCTGGAAGCACGCAAGGTCGGCTGGGGCGCCAGCGGGCGCAATGGCGGGCAACTGATTCGCGGCGTCGGTCACGGCCTCGAGCAGTTCGAGCCGGTCATCGGCTCCGATGGCGTGAAGCAGATGAAACTGATGGGCCTGGAAGCGGTGGAGATCGTCCGCCAGCGGGTCGAACGCCACAACATCGCCTGCGACCTGACCTGGGGCTACTGCGACCTGGCCAACAAGCCGCGGGAATTCGAAGGCTTCGCCGAAGACGCCGAAGCCCTGCGCGCCCTTGGCTATCGCCACGAATTGCGCTTGGTGCCGCCGGAGCAGATGCACACGGTGATCGGCTCGAAGCAGTACGCTGGCGGCCTGGTCGACATGGGCTCCGGTCACCTGCACCCGCTCAATCTTGCGCTCGGCGAGGCGGCCGTGGCCAGCGGGCTGGGCGTGCGGATTTTCGAACACTCGGCGGTCACCCGCATCGACTACGGGACGGAAGTCAGGGTGCATACCGGGCAAGGCAGCGTCCGCGCCAACACCCTGGTGCTGGCCTGCAATGCCTACCTCAATGACCTGAATCGCGAACTGGGCGGCAAGATCCTCCCGGCCGGCAGCTACATCATCGCCACCGAGCCGCTGGACGAGGAGCGGGCGCGACAACTGCTGCCGCAGAACATGGCGGTGTGCGACCAGCGGGTGACGGTGGATTACTTCCGCCTCTCCGCCGACCGCCGCCTGCTGTTCGGTGGCGCCTGCCACTACTCGGGGCGCGACCCGCAGGACATTGGCGCCTACATGCGGCCGAAGATGCTCAAGGTGTTCCCGCAACTGGCCGATGTGCGCGTCGACTTCCAGTGGGGCGGGATGATCGGCATCGGCGCCAACCGCCTGCCGCAGATCGGCCGCCTGCGCGAGCAGCCCAATGTGTATTACGCCCAGGCCTATGCCGGGCATGGCCTGAACGCCACGCATCTGGCCGGGCGTCTGCTCGGCGAGGCGATCAGTGGCCAGCAGAGCGGGCGCTTCGACCTGTTCGCCAAGGTGCCGCACATCACCTTCCCCGGCGGCAAGCATTTGCGCTCGCCGCTGCTGGCGTTGGGGATGTTGTGGCATCGGTTGAAGGAGCTGGTTTGAGTTCTTCAACGTTCATGGTGTTGCTGGTGGCCTCATCGCCGGCAATGCCGGCTCCCACAGGGTTTTGGGCCAACCGCATGATCCAGGCCCGACACAGAAACCTGTGGGAGCTGGCTTGCCAGCGATGAGGCCATCAGCAGCAAAAGACTTCAGTCTCTCCAGAACGGCTTGAGCCCTTCCTCTACCGCATCACCACGGCTCAGGCCAATGTCCTTCAGCTGCGCGGGCGTCAGCTCCAGCAGTGCCCGCCGTGTTTCCCAGCGATGCACCCACAAGCGCAAGGTGCCCATGAACCGTGGCGCGCGCAGCTTGGCTTCGCGCTGAGCCCGCTCCAGTTCGCTGCCATACAGTTTCAAGCGCACATCGCTCAGCCCGTTCATTGCGTGTTCCTCCAGGGTTGGTAAACCGTGGAGAAAGCATGCGCGCAAGGAAAAATCCGTTACAGATTCAACCGCTCGGAATTTTCTTCATACAGATTTCGCTATTTCCTCTCTGAATGCTGTATTTTTCCGAAATCTGTACTGGTTATTTCCTACAGCTTTTTCCGGAGTACGCCCCATGACCCTCTATGTCAATCTCGCCGAGCTGCTCGGCGCCCGCATCGAGCAGGGGCTGTATCGTCCGGGCGACCGCCTGCCGTCGGTGCGTGCCCTGAGTCTGGAGCATGGGGTCAGCCTGAGCACGGTGCAGCAGGCCTACCGCCTGCTGGAAGACAACGGCCTGGTGGCGCCGCGGCCGAAATCCGGCTATTTCGTCCCGCAGAACCGCACCCTGCCCGCCTTGCCTGCGGTGGGTCGGCCAGCACAGCGGCCTGTGGATATCTCTCAGTGGGAGCATGTGGTGGAGCTGGTGCGCAGCGTGCCGCGCAAGGACATCGTCCAGCTCGGCCGGGGCATGCCCGACGTCAACAGCCCGACCCTGAAACCGCTGCTGCGCAGCCTCGCCCAGCTCAGCCGGCGGCAGGACATGCCCGGCCTGTACTACGACACCATCAGCGGCACCCAGGCCCTGCGCGAGCAGGTCGCGCGGCTGATGCTCGACTCCGGTTGCAGCGTCGACGCCGCCGACCTCGTGATCACCACCGGCTGTCACGAAGCGCTCTCGGCGAGCATCCGCGCCGTGTGCGAGCCTGGGGACATCGTCGCGGTGGACTCGCCAAGCTTCCACGGCGCCATGCAGACCCTCAAGGGCCTGGGCATGAAGGCCATGGAGATCCCCACCGATCCGCTCACCGGCATCAGCCTCGAAGCCCTGGAACTGGCCCTTGAACAGTGGCCGATCAAGCTGATCCAGGTGACCCCGAGCTGCAACAACCCGCTCGGCTACATCATGCCGGAGGCGCGCAAGCGGGCCCTGCTCAGCCTGGCCCAACGCTTCGACGTGGCGATCCTCGAGGACGATGTGTATGGCGACCTGGCCTACACCTACCCACGACCACGGACGATCAAGTCCTTCGACGACGACGGACGGGTGCTGCTGTGCAGTTCCTTCTCCAAGACCCTCGCCCCCGGCCTGCGCATCGGCTGGGTGGCGCCTGGCCGTTACCTGGAGCGGGTCCTGCACATGAAGTACATCAGCACCGGCAGTACCGCGACCCAGCCGCAGCTGGCGATCGCCGACTTCATCGAGGCCGGCCATTACCAGCCGCACCTGCGGCGGATGCGCAGCCAGTATCAGCGCAGTCGCGACCAGATGATCGACTGGGTGACCCGCTACTTCCCCGCCGGCACCCGGGTCAGCCGGCCCCAGGGCAGTTTCCTGCTGTGGGTCGAATTGCCGGAAGAGTGCGACACCCTGAAACTGAATCGCCTGCTGCTCGAACAGGGCGTACAGATCGCCATGGGCAGCATCTTTTCCGCCTCGGGCAAGCACCGTAACTGCCTGCGCATGAACTACGCGGCACGGCCGACCCCGACCATCGAGGCGGCGGTGCGCACGGTCGGGGAGAACGCCATTCGTCTGCTGGGCGAGGAAGCGAAGCACGGGTAACCTTTGCCTGTTGCACGCGGTCTACAGTTCAACTGCCCTGCGACCACGGAATCCACCCTTGACCCGCCATCGGCTCCTGCCCGTCCTGCTCACCCTGTTGCTGGCCCTGTCTGGCTGCGCCAGCGTCAGCGTGCCCCGCGACGTGACCCAGGCGATCCCCGCCAGCCAGTCTGCCTTCGGCCGCTCGGTGCAGCGCCAGGCCGAGGCCTACGAGGGGCGCTCCGGGTTCCGCCTGCTGCCCAACAGCAACGAAGCGTTCCGCGCTCGCGCCGAGCTGATCCGCAACGCGCAAAGCAGCATCGATCTGCAGTACTACATCGTCGCCGACGGCCTCAGCACCCGGGCACTGGTCCACGAACTGCTGGCAGCGGCCGACCGCGGCGTGCGGGTGCGGATCCTTCTCGACGACACCGCCAGCGATGGCCAGGACGGCCTGATCGGCACCCTCGCCGCCCATCCGAACATCCAGATCCGCGTTTTCAACCCGCTGCAACTGGGGCGCGCCACCGGCGTCACGCGGACCATGGGCCGCCTGTTCAACCTGTCGCGCCAGCACCGGCGCATGCACAACAAGCTGTGGCTGGTGGACAACAGCATGGCCATCGTCGGCGGACGCAATATCGGCGACGCCTACTTCGATGCCGAACCCAACCTGAACTTCACCGACATCGACCTGCTCGGCGTCGGCCCGGTGGCCGAACAACTGGGGCACAGCTTCGACCAATACTGGAACAGCGCCCTGAGCAAACCCATCGGCGACTTCCTCTACAGCCAGCCGGACGCCGACGACCTGCGCGCCAGCCGCCAGCGTCTGGAACAGTACCTGGCCGAGGCTCGCAGCCAACGCACGGCCCTGTACGAGCGGCTGATGGCCTACCAGACCGAACCGCGCCTGGACGTGTGGCGCAACGAACTGATCTGGGCCCACGGCCAGGCCCTGTGGGACGCACCGAGCAAGGTGCTGGCCGACGACGAACCCGACCCGCAACTGCTGATGACCCGGCAACTGGCGCCGGAGCTGAACGGCGTGCGCAAGGAACTGATCCTGATCTCCGCCTACTTCGTGCCCCGCGAAGAAGGCCTGCTGTATCTCACCAGCCGCGCCGACGCCGGGGTCCGGGTCGACCTGCTGACCAATGCCCTGGAAGCCACCGACGTACCGGTGGTCCACGGCGGCTACGCGCCCTATCGCCGGGCGCTGCTGGAACACGGCGTGAAACTCTTCGAACTGCGCCGCCAGCCCGGCGACCACAACCAGCCGCGATACCGCTTCAGCGGCGCATCGGACTCCAGCCTGCACAGCAAGGCCATCGTCTTCGACCGGCAGAAGACCTTTATTGGCTCATTCAACTTCGACCCGCGCTCGGTGCTGTGGAACACCGAAGTCGGCGTGCTGGTGGACAGCCCGGAACTGGCCCAATACACCCGCGACCTGGCGATCCAGGGTATGGCGCCAGCGGTGGCGTACCAGGTGGAACTGCGCGACGGCAAGCTGGTGTGGGTGACCGAGGACAATGGTCAGCCGCATGTGCTGACCACTGAGCCTGGAGGGTTGTGGCGGCGGTTCAATGCGTGGATTGCCAAGGCGGTGGGGTTGGAGAAGATGCTTTAGGGGCGAAGGCGGTTGGTGGGGGTTGCGCTGGTCATGGTGCTGTCGTTGATTCGAGATCCATATCAGTAGGCCACTCGACCTTCGGCGCCAGCAGCATGGCGATGTTGCACCACAGCACATCGTTGTGGTCCCAGGGCGGGCCTAGGGGCGGCAGTGCGTCGGGGCCTTGTTGCATGTAGGTGCAGACGTAGGCCCAAGCGTGCGCGTCGGCGCCCATGGCGGTCAGGGGGAAGCGGTCGATGACTTGATTGGTGCCGGGTTTGACGATGGACAGTTCGACGCCGAACTGGATGATGGCGCCGCCTTGGGCGGTGAAGTGGGTTCGTCTCCAGCGTTCGGCTCGGACCTGTGACCAGTCGTAGGCCACCGGTACTACCCGCCACTCCTCGAAGGGATTCCACCAGCGGTATTTGAAGTTGTAGGCATAGAGGCGTTGGCGGGCGCGGTTGAAGCGGAGTGGTAAATCGCGAGGAGGGGCTACATCGAACTTCCAGAAAAACAGAACTGACCACACTCCGAAGGGGATAGAGAAAACAAGCATCATCCACTCTTCAAAACTGAGGTTGCGCCAGCCTGACAAGAAAAGTAACCACATGACCGAGAGAAGGATACTCATGATCGGTACGAACCAGATCACAACTCCCCTAACAAGTGCCGAAGCACGTGGAAGTTCCAGAAAAGTATCGTCCTGATGGTTAGGTGTATCGAGCCCGAGTGCTGGGCTGACAGCCGGCACCTCATTGGGTGTAGGCAAATCCTCCTGCCAACCAAGGCATGGAGGCGCTAGCTTAGGTTTTCTCATATTGTTCGGGGCGCGGTCCTCGATTCCAAGTCCATATCGGCAGGCCACTCAACCTTCGGCGCCAGCAGCATGGCGACGTTGCACCACAGCACATCGTTATGGTCCCAGGGCGGCCCTGGGGGCGGCAGCGCGTCGGGGCCTTGTTGCATGTAGGTGCAGACGTAAGCCCAAGCGTGCGCGTCGGCACCCATGGCAGTCAGGGGGAAGCGGTCGATGACTTGGTTGGTGCCGGGTTTGACGATGGACAGTTCGACACCGAATTGGATGATGGCCCCGCCCTGAGCAGTGAAGTGGGTTCTTCTCCAGCGTTCGGCTCGGACCTGTGACCAGTCGTAGGCAACGGGTACTACCCGCCATTCTTCGAAGGGATTCCACCAGCGGTATTTGAAGTTGTAGGCGTACAGGCGTTGGCGAGCTCGATTAAAACGGAGAGGTAGATCGCGGGGAGGAGATACATCGAATTTCCAGAAAAATACGGTTAACCAAATCCCAATGAGTGAAGTGGATATAAGAATGAGCCACTCTTCGATCACCAGCGTTCGCTCGGCGAATAGATAAAGCCATGACGATATGAAAAGAGATATGGCTGAGGGAGGCACGAACCATATCACCACCCCTCTAACAAGAGCCGATGCCCGAGGCAATTCCAGAAAAACATCATCTTGATGATTAGGCGTATCAAGCCCGAGGTCCGGGGAAACGACTGGTAATTCGTAGGGACCGGGCAGGTCCTCTTTCCAGCCGGGACAAGGCGGTATGAGCTTGGGCGCTTTCATCCTGCTCATGGCGCGGTCCTAGATTCCAAGTCCATATCGGCAGGCCACTCGACCTTCGGTGCCAGCAGCATCGCGATGTTGCACCACAGGACATCGTTATGGTCCCAGGGCGGCCCTGGGGGCGGCAGTGCATCGGGGCCTTGTTGCATATAGGTGCAGACGTAGGCCCAGGCGTGCGCGTCGGCGCCCATGGCGGTCAGGGGGAAGCGGTCGATGACTTGGTTGGTACCGGGTTTGACGATGGACAGTTCGACACCGAACTGGATGATGGCGCCGCCCTGGGCGGTGAAGTGGGTTCTTCTCCAGCGTTCCGCTCGAACCTGTGACCAGTCATAAGCAACGGGTACTACCCGCCACTCCTCGAAAGGGTTCCACCAGCGGAATTTGAAGTTGTAGGCGTAGAGACGTTGGCGAGCTCGGTTGAAACGCAGTGGTAAGTCTCGGGGAGGAGTTATATCAACTTTCACGCAAAACACGAGTGACCAGATTGTAATTACCACAGCCGTGATCAACATGATCCATTCTTCAAGCTCCAATACACGCCAGTCTGAAACGATGAACCACAACAATCCGATTAAGAGGATGCTCATGACGGGCGCGAACCATATCACTACTCCTCTGACAAGTGCCGAGGCGCGCGGTAGTTCCAGAAAAGCGTCATCTTGATGATTAGGTGTATCGAACCCAAGTGCTGGAGTCACAGCTGGCTTTTCATCAGGAGTAGGTAAATCTTCTTGCCAGCCAGGACAAGGCGGGGTGAGTCTAGGTCTTCTCATATGGCCTCCAGCCTTGCTTGGGCCTTGATCTTGTCCTCTTTGATGATGAGCCGGGCAAATCCTGACTTGTCACTCTCGTCAGGCCAATAAGACACCTCAAGCTTAAAAGCTTGAACCTCAAGATGACCAAAGAAGCTGATAGACCCACGAATCTCTAGGGCTTGGGCAATGAGGGTAATGACAGGAGCTGTAGTTTCAGGGTGATATCCAGGCCTCTTCCACGCAGAGGGAGACGGCAACGGACCATTCACTCCATCACTACGACCACTCGCGATGGTTTCTCCCAAAGCCTGGTTTGGCCGGTATACCTGCAACGCCCATTCGTAACCTGATAAACCAGCCTTATACCCAGGCAGGACGAGTTTGTAGTCCAGAAAGAGCCCGGCAGGAACTGCATCACCGATGGGAACTCCACCTGTCGGCTCAGCCTTAACAACCATTCCTACCTCCGCAGTCAAGCCCAGCAGCGCTGCGTTCAAGACGCCAATTGCGGCATCGACGTCCTCTGGGGTCGTCCAACGGCGGTATTCGGTTGGAAGGCCCCAGCGGGAGTGGCGCGCCCAGAGCTCCAAGGGCTGTGACTCTTGTCTTTTTGCCCACACTGCCAAGCCGAATGCAACAAGACCTAGCAGTACGGCCGCGGCAAGTGGAATTAGTGCAAATGCGGCTGGAGCCAAGGCCCCCCAAACCCCGAGCACTGCTGAACCTGCAGCCGAAGCAGTCGCTAGTGAATATTTAACACTTGCCCCTCGGTCACCAGAGGCTTTTGAGCGAACCGCCGCAAACGCATACTGCAACCCCTCCAACGCACTTGCCAACGCCACCAGCGCCCCACCGTACTGGACGATCCGTGCTCCCACCCCAACTGTCTGTCCGACAGTCCGCGTCGGTATGGTCAGATCTGGCCGCACCATCTGAATCACCCCACCGACCACCTCGACACTTGCCCCCATCACGCCAATCGATGCCGACATGACCGCTGCCACGGCTTCGGGATACTTGTCCCCCACGGTATCGAGCAGGCTGGCATAGCTTCGGCGCAGGCTGTCCTGCTGGAACCACAGGCTGATCAGGCCCAGCCCCATGGCGCTGGCGCCTGGTACGCCGGCAACAGCGGCGTTGCGCATGCTGTGCATCGATTCCCGCACCAGCTGGACGGAGCCCTCGGCATTGAGGGTCACCTTGCGCGCCAGGTTGTCCATGGCCCCTTGGACTGCTTCGGCACCGATAGTGACACTGCGCAAGGCATCGCCAATGCCGTCGCTGACCCCGGTGCCGAGCTTGTCCAGCCGGGCCTTCAGGGCCTCGGCGTTTTCCAGGGTCCAGAACGTGACTTGGACCAGCTTGCCAGGGGTGCCCGGCACGGCCGCCGACAGGGTGTTGCTCAGCAGCATGGCACGCACCTTGCGCTGGGCCGGCTTGCGGAACTGCTGGTCGAGCCGGGTCAGGTAGCGATCGGTGCTTTCCTGCAGCACTTCGTTGAGCAGCGAGAGGTACTCGCCCACCTTGAGGGGAACGGTGATCCGCGTGACCGCCACCCCGTAGTAGCGCAGCAGGTTTTCGCGGTGCAGGTGCCCGAGCAGTGCCCGGGTTTTGTCCGACAGTTGGTCACCAAGACGACTGCTGGCCGTCGCCGCCGCGGCCAGCAGTTGCCCGATGGCATCCTGTACGGGCCCGGTCATCAGGTTCTTGGCTTCCTGGGTGGTGATGAAGGTCTTGATGGCGTGGTAGACCCGGGTGCGCTCGTCACCGACGAGAGCGCTATGCAGTTCTCCGAACAGCGGCCTGACCCCCGCGGTCAGGGCACGGTGCAGCAGACTGTCCTCGTTCTCCAGCAGGGTTTTCCACAGGCGCAAGGTAGGGCCCAGTGGACCGTCCCCGCTACGTTCGGTCGCGCCACCGGACAGGCAGGTCGCCAACATGCGGGTGAACAGCTCGGTCGAGCGCTCGTCGGTGATGCTGTAGTCATGCAGGGCCGCGCGCTGATAGGCCGCGTCCTGGTAGTAGCGCTCATAGTCTTCGGCAACGTCGTTGATGACCTGTTGCCAGCCGGCGAGGGTGTGCTGGAAGTCCGCCTCAAAGTCTGCACGGGCCTGCTCGTCGTAGCGTTCTTCCAGGCGCTTGCTGGCCTTCGCTTGCCACATCGAAGCCACACGTTCGGTTTCCGCCTCGACATTGAGCTTGGGCAGGTTCGGATTGAGCACCGGATTTTTGTTTTGCTCCTGTCGCCACTTGACTGCGTCTTCCGCGCGCTTCTTCGCCTTGAGTCTCGCCATTTCGAACTGATGCCCACGAATCGCGAGCAAGGCCTGGGAAGTGAAGTGCTCGAAGCTGCGCTGCGGTTCGGCACACCATTGCAGCATGGCCTGGTGGCGGAGCAGATGCTGGGCATTGAGCTCCTGGACCACGCCGATGGGGTCGGGCAGCACCAGGGCCAGTACGCCGTTGGGCAGCTCCTGTTCCTGGATCACGGTGCGCAGATGCCCCTTGAGGGCGCGCAAGCGGTGCTGGCGACCGTAGAAGCCATGCACGCTGCGGAAATCGCCGGGGATGTTTTGCGCGTACTCGAGCACCTGGTGCAGCTGCGGGTCGCTTTCGCTCATGGCGATACCGACGCTGGCAGGCTCATCGCGGGCGGCCTTGAGGTCGAGTCGGTGGAAGCGTTCGTTGAGGTTCACGCCGTCGACCACGCCGCCATGCTTGTAGGCATCCAGCACCGCCTCGGGCCAGGGATCGTTGGCGATGGCCAGCCAGGCGGTGGAGTACTTGCGGGTGTCGATGTTGATGAAGGCGGCGGGAATATCGTGATCTTCGCGAATGCAGGCCTCGCACAGCGGGCGAGGCTCCTCGCGCGGCATCTGGTACGGGCGGAACTGGCTCAGCGCCCCTTCGGGCGAGATCTCGTAGGCCTGCCATTCGCGCCGGTCGAGCAGCACGTAGAGGTAGCCCTGGCGCAGGATGCGCGGTTGATCGAAGCGCATGTTGACGGCCTTGACCTCGGGGATCTTGGGCAATGGCCGCAACTGGGTCTCCCAGGGCTCCGGGGCATAGGCGGCGCGCAGGGGCAGAATGGGCAGGCCGCTGCGCTGGCAGGTGGGACAGATGTCGCTGGGAACCGGGCAGGCTTCGCCGGTGGCAATGTCGGAGATGACACTGAAGCTGGTGGTCATGAATAGTCCTTCGCGCTGGGCAGGTCGATGTACGTGCGTTTCCACAGGGCTTCGTCGTAGTGGCTGGCGAAGTGGCTTTGCAGGTCCAGGGCACCTGATCCGGCCTTGGTGACGAGCGCCTGGATTTCCGGGTGTCGCCACAGCAGCGGGTGGATGAACACCTGGTGCAGGCACAGCGCGATGACGTCGCGCTGATTACACAGACCGAGTCCATGCGCAGCACGAATCAGGTTCAGCGCATGCAGTGCTGCGTTGGGTGGGAGGATGGTTTTGCCGGCCCAGCGCCATGGGGCGAAGCCGACAGGGCGCTGCTGGAGGTGCTGCCAGATGCCGAGGAAGTTGTTGATCAGCGGCACCCAGTACTGGGCTTGCCGGGCCGCCGCCGGCATGACCACCTCGACCGGTTTGTCGGTGCCGTCTACCACGGTATAAGTCCCCCAACTGAGCGGTAACAACCAGTAGCGGATGGGGCACAGCAGCCAGCTTATCTCGCTGACCGCCGTATAGCACAACAGCTCCAGCCTCAGTGGCTCGAACCAGGGCGAGGGGCGTCCGCTCTCGGTCGCCGTGGTGTGGCAGTCGGCCGCGATCTGCTCGGCGATGACCTCGAGTGGTTGCGGGCTGAGCAGCCAGCCGCAGACATAACGCTTGTGATAGCCAAGGTCTTTCGATGAACGCTCGGCGCTAAATTCGAGATGGTGCAGCGCCGGTGCTTCACCGGGTTTGGCCAGTTGCACCAGCGCGGGACAGACCTCGGGAGTGTGGGCGAGGTCCGGGCGCAGGACGCGGGTGACCGCAGCATTGCCGAGCGACTGGGTCAGGGACCGCACGCTGAGCGGGTGCTCCGGGGCACATTCGGCCAGGCCGTCCAGCAGCAGATAAAGGTAGTCATCCGGCTTGCGGTACTTCTCGAGGAAGTAGGTGACAGACTCGATGCTCATTTGACTTTCCTTTCGCAGGTGTCCTGCTCGCCTTCCAGCACCTCGCTGGCCTGCGACAGGCTGTTGCCACTGCCGCCTGGCGGCTTGTTCATGGGGCCCTTGAGCGTGAGGGCGATGCCATCCAGGGTGATGCCCGCGGCATCGATGCGCAGCGTGCCGCCGGGGGCTTTGATGACCACGGTGTCGGCCGTGCTGATTTCATAGGTCCGGGTGTGATGCACGATGCGCTGGCTCGCGTGCAGGATGACGTCGCCTTGCACCTGCTGGTGCAGGTGACCACCGATCTCGATGTAGTGATCGGCGGTCGTTGTGTCATGGCGGTCAATGCCG
>Ga0222427_100438_pt1 | contig 64853 bp, 55 predicted proteins | sample 2B20Ametagenome_FD_182890 | JGI IMG/M metagenome (GOLD analysis project Ga0222427, IMG submission 182890) | Enriched microbial communities from leaf-cutter ant dump, University of Wisconsin, Madison, United States - 2B20A (version 2) | ecosystem: Environmental > Terrestrial > Nest > Insects nest... | reverse complement strand
ACCGCGGTGCAGAAGCAGCTGGCCGAGCAGGCCGCCGCCATGGCCGGCGCCACCGGCGTGGAGAAGATCGTCGGCGACCTGTGGGCCACCGGCATGGACGAGGCCAAGGCCAACGCGCAGGGCATCGAGCCGATCGCGCCCATGCTCGCCGCCATCGACGGCCTGCAGGACAAGGACGCCATCGTCGCCTACCTCAACGCCTCCGCCGCCAAGGGCCAGGCCTTCCTGTTCGGCTTCGGCGCCGAGGCCGACTTCGACAAGCCCGACACCAACATGGCCTACGCCTTCCAGGGCGGCCTGGGCCTGCCGGACAAGAACTTCTACTTCGACGCCGACAAGAAGACCATCCGCGACGAATACGCGAAGCACGTCGCCAGGGTGCTGGAACTGTCCGGCGTGGCCGCGGCCGACGCGCAGAAGCAGGCCGCCGGCATCCTCGCCTTCGAGACCCGCCTGGCGAAGGTGTCCAAGTCCAACGAGGAGATGTCGCGCGACGTCTCGCTCTACTACAACCCGGTGACGCTGGCCGACGCCGACAAGCTGACGCCGAACTTCTCGTGGACGAAGTTCTTCGAGTCGCAGGGCGTGGCGCCGCAGGAGAAATTCTCGCTGGCCGTGCCCGCCTTCCACCAGGAAGTCAGCAGGATGCTGGGCGACACCGACCCGGCCGCCTGGCGCGCCTACCTGCGCTTCCACACCGTCGACGGCGCCTCGCCGTACCTGAGCGACGCCTTCGCCAACGAGAACTTCAACTTCTACGCCAAGACCCTGCGCGGCCAGAAGGAGATCAAGCCGCGCTGGAAGCGCGTGCTGGCCACCATCCAGGACCAGAGCGGCGAAGCGCTCGGCCAGATGTACGTCAAGGTCGCGTTCCCCGAGGAGTCCAAGGCCAAGATGGAGGCGCTGGTGGCCAACCTCGGCACCGCGCTGAAGGCCCGCATCCAGCACCTGGCGTGGATGAGCGACGAGACCAAGGCCAAGGCGATGGAGAAGCAGGCCGCGTTCACCACCAAGATCGGCTATCCCGACAAGTGGCGCGACTGGACCGGCCTGGCGACCGGCCGCGACAGCTACATCGGCAACGTGCTGGCGGCGATGGAGTTCAACTACAAGTGGAACCTGGGCAAGATCGGCAAGCCGGTCGACCGCACCGAATGGGGCATGCCGCCGCAGATGGTCAACGCCTACTACAACCCGCTGCAGAACGAGATCGTGTTCCCGGCGGCCATCCTGCAGCCGCCGTTCTTCGACCCCGACGCGTCGGACGAGATGAACTACGGCGGCATCGGCGCGGTGATCGGCCACGAGATGACCCACGGCTACGACGACCAGGGCGCGCGCTTCGGGCCGACCGGCAACATGGAAGACTGGTGGACCCCGGCCGACAAGAAGAACTTCGAGGGCCTGACCGGCAAGCTGGTCAACCAGTTCAACGACTACAAGGTCGGCGACCAGAACGTCAACGGCTCGCTGACCCTGGGCGAGAACATCGCCGACCTCGGCGGCCTGGCCACTGCCTACGACGCCCTGCAGAAGGCCAGCGAAGGCAAGGAAGACCCGAAGGTCGACGGCTTCACCCGCGACCAGCGCTTCTTCTTCAACTGGGCGACGGTGTGGCGCACCAAATACACCCCGGAGAACGCCAAGGTCCGGTTGGCCACCGACCCGCACGCACCGGCGCAGTTCCGCGCGATGGGCGCGCCGTCGAACCTGCCGACCTTCGCCGCCGCGTTCCAGTGCAAGGCCGGCTCGCCGATGGCCCGCAGCGGCGACAAGCAGGTGGTGATCTGGTAAGCCGCGGCTGATTCCGCTGCAGCGACGAAGGCCCGGATTGCTCCGGGCCTTCGTTTTTTCGTCGCCTGCTCCCGTAGGAGCGACGTCAGTCGCGACCTGGGCTTTCCCTGCATGACCCAGATCGCGACTGACGTCGCTCCTACGGGGACAGGCAGGCAAGGTAAACTCCGCGCACTCCCAATCCTCCACGGATTCGCTGCACATGCCCAACGTTCGTCCGCTTCCCCTGGCACTGGCCTTCGGCCTCGCCGCCGTGTTGTCTTCGCCCGGCGCCGACGCGGCGCGCAGGAAGGCCGCCCCCGCGCCGGCGGTCAGCCCCGCCTGCACCGATTTCTACGGGCAAGCCAACGCGGACTGGCTCAAGGCGAACCCGGTGCCGCAGGCCGGCGCAGTGACCGCGCTGGGCCAGTTGGCCGACAACGCCCGCACCCAGCAGCGCCAACTGCTCGACAACGCGATGAACGCGCCGCAGGGCAACGTGCAGAAGCTGCTGGGCGACTTCTGGGCCAGCGGCCTGGACGAGGCCGCGGTGGAAGCCGACGGCTCCAACCCGATCGCCCCGCTGCTGGGCCGCATCAATGCGATCAAGAAGGCCAAGGACGTCCCGGCCTCGATCGCCGCGCTGCACCAGGTCGGCATCCCGGTGGCGTTCAACTTTGCCCCGGACGTGGACCTGAAGGCGCTGGACCGCCACATCGGCTACTTCATGCAGGGCGGCATGGGCCTGCCCGACCCGGCCTTCTACACCCGCACCGACGCCGACACCGTGGCGCTGATGGGCCGCTACCGCGCCTACGTCAAGCAGATCCTGGCGCTGACCGGCACCGCGGCCGACAAGCTCGACGCCGAGTCGGCGCAGGTCATCCAACTGGAGACCGAACTGGCCCGCCACGCGCAGTCGGTGGCCGGCATCAACAACCCGTTCAACAACTACGCGCCGGTTTCCACCAAGGAATTCACCGGCCGCTACAAGAACCTGCAACTGGATGCCTTCCTCAAGGCGCAGGGCGTGAACGACGACCTCGTCTCGCTGGCCGACCCGGCGCTGTTCCAGCAGCTCAACGGCATGATCACCCGCCTGCCGGCCGCGCAGTGGAAGGCCTACCTGCGCTGGCGCGTGGGCGATGCGATGGCGCCCTACCTGTCCAAGGCCTATCGCGATGCCGAGTTCGAATTCCGCGGCCGCGTCCTGCGCGGGCAGGTCATTGCCCCGGCGCGCTGGGAGCAGGTGCTGGACGCGATCAACGTCGCCGCCGGCCCGATGCTCGGCCACGAATACGCCGCCACCTACGTCAACCGCGACGCGCTGCGCCAGGCCGGGCTGATGGTGGACCAGATCCGCGAAGCCCAGATCGCCGCGGTCAAGCGCAACGGCTGGCTGAGCGAGGAAGCCAAGGCCGAGGCCGAGGCCAAGCTGGCCGCGCTGAAGATCGAGATCGGCAAGCCGCTGCGCGACCTGGACTACACCGTGCAGCCGATGGGCCGCGGCAGCTTCGGCGGCAACATGCTGATCGCCTCGGCGTGGCGCCATACGCAGGAAATGAAGCGCATCGGCAAGGGCAACGCCGACCGCCGCTGGGACGTGCTGCCGCAGCAACCGGCGCTGGCCTACGACCTGGCGCAGAACCGCCTGATCGTCACCGCCGCCGCCCTGCAGGGGCCGATCTTCGCCGACGCCAACGGCGTGGCCGGCAAGTTCGGCGCCTACGGCACGCTGGTGGCGCACGAAATCAGCCGCGCCATCGACGCCAAGGGCGCGCTGGTCGATGCCAAGGGCGAACTGCGCAGCTGGTGGACGCCGGCCGACAAGAGCGCCTGGACGCTGATCGGCAACCGCGTCACCGCGCAATACAGCGCCTATGCCTTCCCCGGCGTCAAGGACGCCAAGGTCAACGGCGAGCTGACCCGCGACGAGAACATGGCCGACCTCTCCGGCGTGGAGATCGCCTGGGAAGCCTTCACTGCCGCCCAGCCCGAGGCCAAGCCGGCCGAGCAGCAGGCGTTCTTCCGCGCCTGGGCATCGCTGTGGCCGCAGCAGGTCTCACCGAACGAGGCCGTGCAGCGGCTGACCTCGGAAATCCGTGCCCCCGGCCAGTGGCGCAGCAACGGCCCGCTGGCCAACCTGCCGGCCTTCGGTGCGGCGTTCCAGTGCAAGCCGGGGCAGCCGATGCAGCGTACCGACGCCGAGCAGATCAAAATCTGGCGCTGATCGGTTGCCTAGGGGCGAAGCAGGAAAAAGGCGCGGGATTCCGCGCCTTTTTCGTTTCCCGCGTCCCCGACATGCCGGGGACGCGCGTTGCGCGTCACTTCACCCGGCGCAGGTGGTTCGGCCGCCCGCCACCGCCGCGCTTGTTGAACGGCGGCTGCCCGCGCCAGTAGCGGATCAGCAGCCAGCCGAACAGCATGCCGCCCAGATGCGCGAAGTGCGCCACGCCCGGCTGCCAGCCGGTGAAGCCCAGCATCAGCTCGATGGCGCCGAACACGATGACGAAGGTGCGTGCCTTCATCGGGATCGGCGGGAACAGCAGCATCACCCGCTGGTTCGGGAACAGCATGCCGTAGGCCAGCAGCAGGCCGAACACGCCACCCGAAGCCCCCAGCACCGGGCCATACTCACCGGCCCACGCGGTCACCAGCAACTGGCACAGCCCGGCGCCGACCACGCAGGTCAGGTAATAGGTGAGGAAGCGCTTCTCGCCCCAGGTCAGTTCCAGCGGCGCGCCGAACATGAAAAGCGCCAGCATGTTGAAGAACAGATGGCTCAGGCCACCATGCAGGAAACCGTAGGTCAGCAACTGCCACGGCTCGAACCCCGGCGCACCCGGGATCACGTCCTGCGAGCCCAGTGGCCAGAGCACCAACTGTTCGAAGATTCCGGCGGTCTGCGGCAGCATCTGCAGCAGGAACAGGGCGATGTTGGCGATCAGCAGCGTCTTGGTGATGGTCGGCAGGCGCGGGAACATGGCGGTATCCGTAAAAACTGAGGCCATGATAGGGGATGCGTCATCGCCTCCGCGCTGACGCCCCACGATTTGCGTTGCAAACCGCGGGCCCCAGCTCGCTCTTCCATACCCCCGCCGCTTCGCGGTCGCCCCCTGACTCAGGGGAGAAGCGTCATCGCCTCCGCGCTGACGCCCCACGATTTGCGTTGCAAACCGCGGGCCCCAGCTCGCTCTTCCATACCCCCGCCGCTTCGCGGCCGCCCCCTGACTCAGGGGAGAAGCGTCATCGCCTCCGCGCTGACGCCCCACGATTTGCGTTGCAAACCGCGGGCCCCAGCTCGCTCTTCCATACCCCCGCCGCTTCGCGGCCGCCCCCTGACTCAGGGGGCTTTCCCCGGATACATCCGGTAGTGCCGGCCGCTGGGCGGCGGCCCCGGGGATTGTTGTCATTGCGCTTGTCGGCCAGCGGCCGGTGCTACCCCGGTCCCCAGATCGCGGCGTCGAGATTGCGCACCGGCTTGGCGCGCTTGACCCGGCCGTTCTCCACCGCCACGCCCTCCGCGCGCAGGCGCTGGCTCTGCTCGCGCCAGCCGGCCGAGCCTTCAGGCATGGCGATGCGCCCATCCGAACGCAGCACCCGGTGCCACGGCAATGCCGGGTCGTCGTTGTCGCCGAGCAGGCGCGCCACCAGCCGCGCGCGGCCCGGCAGGCCGGCCTTGGCCGCCACTTCCCCGTAGCCCATCACCTGCCCGCGCGGAATCGCACGGATCACGCCGAGGATGCGGGCGCGGCCAACCGCCGGGTCGGCCGCCGCTTCCTTGCCCCGCGGCGAAACCGCCCTGGCCTGCCTGCGTGTCATTCCTCCGCCCTGCTTCATCGCATCAGCACCACTTCCTCGGCCGACGTCGGGTGGATCGCGACCGTGTCCTGCAGTTGCCGCAGGGTAACGCCGGCCTTCAAGGCCACGGCGAAACCCTGCAGGATCTCGTCGGCGCCCTCGCCCAGCAGGTGGATGCCGACGACCTTCTGCTCCTCGCCGGCGCAGACCAGCTTGAACAGCGTGCGCCCCTGCCCGTCGCCCAATGCCTGCAGCATCGGCCGGAAACGGCTGTAGTGGGTGGTCACCGTGTCGAAGCGACGGCGTGCGGCCTCCTCGCCCAGGCCGACGCTGCCGAGCGGCGGATGCGAGAACACCACGCTGGGCACGTTGTCGTAATCCAGCCGCACATCCGCCAGCCCGCCGTGCAGGCGGTCCATCAGCCGCCGCGCGGCGGCGATCGCCACCGGCGTCAGCATCGCCCGCCCGGTCACGTCGCCCACCGCGAAGATGCCGGGCACCGAGGTGTTCTGGAAGGCATCGACGGCAATGGCGCCCGTGTCGTCCAGCGCCACGCCCGCCTGCTCCAGCCCCAGTCCGTCGGTACTTGGGGCGCGGCCGGTAGCGAACAGCACGGTGTCGAACGTGGCATCGCCGGGCCCGCCATCCAACCGCGCATGGATGCGCCCTTCCCGCCGCTCCAGCGCCTGCACCCGGCAGTCGAAATGCACGCCGATGCCCTGCGCGCGCAGGTTTTCCGCCAGTTGCCCGGCCAGTTCGGCGTCGAACCCGCCGAGCAGGCGCTGGCCGCGCACCAGCAGTGCCACCTCACTGCCCAGCGCGTGCAGCACGCCGGCCAGTTCAACCGCGATATAGCCGCCACCCACGATGGCCACGCGCGACGGTGCCGCCTGCAGGGCGAAAAAATCATCCGACGTGCCCCCCAGTCCGGCGCCGGGCAGCGCCGGCTTCAGCGCATGCGAGCCGGTGGCGATGACGATGTGCGGTGCCTGCAGCCGCGTGCCGTCGTCGCACTCCACCGTACGCGCATCCAGCAGCCGGCCGCGGCGGGCGATGTGGGCCACGCCGGTTTCCTGCAGCCGCCTGCGGTAGCTGGCGTGGATGTTGTCGATGTACTGCTGCCGCCGTTGCAGCAACTGCGGCCATGCCAGCGCCGGCGCGGCCGGCACGTCGAAACCCAGTTTCGCCGCCAGCGCGATGCGCTCGGCCAGGTCGGCGGCCAGCCACATCGCCTTCTTCGGCACGCAGCCGACGTTGACGCAGGTGCCACCCAATGCCGACGGCTCCAGCATCGCCGCCTTCGTGCCATGCGCGGCGGCGCGGAACGCCGCGGCCAGGCCGCCGGAGCCGGCCCCCAGTACCACTACATCGTATTGCCGTGCCGTCATTGGACCTGCCTCATTGGAAGCGCTCCGCGCGATAGGGCGCGGGGTCGATGGCGGGCGCCCGCCCGGTGATCAGGTCGGCCATCAATTGCCCGCTGCCGCTGCTCATGCTGATGCCGAGCATGCCATGCCCGGCGGCAAGCCATACGTTGGCGTGTTTCGGCGAACGCCCCAGCACCGGCATGTCGTCCCACGTCATCGGCCGCCAGCCATACCAGCGTTCGTGCACCCGTTCGCCCAGCGGCTGCCGCAGGTACTGGCGTGCGGCATCCTCCAGCGCACGCAGGCGGGTGGCGTTGAGGCGGCGGTTGTGGCCGGAGAATTCCATCGTTCCGCCCAGGCGCATGCGCCCGTCCCAGGCAATGACGAATACCGAACGGTCCTTCAGCACTACCGGCCGGCGAGGTACCTGCGCCGGCCGGCTGGCGGTGATCGAATAGCCCTTGCCGGCCTGGATCGGCACGCGCACGCCGATCTGCGCGGCCAGGCGCGGCGACCAGGCGCCGGTGGCCAGCACCAGTTCGCGCGCATGGCGCTCGCCGTTGCCGGTACGAACGCGCACGTCCTGCGCCCGCGGCTCGAACGACAGCAGGGGGCACTGCTCTTCGATTACCACGCCGCGCCCGCGTAGCACCCGGCCCAGCTCGGCGGTGTAGCGGTCCGGGCGCAGGCTGGCGTCGCCGGGGAAACGGATCGCGCCGACGATGCCATCGTTGAACGCCGGTTCCTGCCGCAGGTAATCGTCGCCGTCGATGACCTCGGTGGCGATGCCCAAGGCCTGCAGAGCCTCGCATTCGGCCGCATGCCACTCGAAGTTGCGCGGCTCGCGGAACACGTAGTCCAGCCCTTTTTCGGCGAACTCGCAGTCCAGCGAATGGCGCCGCACCCAGTCGGCCAGCCGCTGCCGCGAATCGTTGAGCAGCGCAGCACGGCCGCGCGCGCTGTGCTGCCAGTCGCGTGCATTGCAGCGCGCGGCGAAATGGAAAAGCCAGCGCCACAGCGCCGGGTCCAGCCGCGGCGGGATGTACAGCGGCGCCTGCGGCGACAGCATCCAGCGCAGCGCCCTGGACAACACGCCGGGCGCGGCCAGCGGCGGCGCGTGGCTGGGAGTGATGGTGCCGCAGTTGCCGTGCGAGGTGGCGCCGCCGATGCGGCCGGCGTCCAGTATCCGCACCTGTCGTCCCGCATCGGACAGGGCCAGCGCGGTGGCCAGCCCGGTCGCGCCGGCACCGATGATCAGTACATCGTCATGGGGGGATTTCACCGCCCCATTCTAGGGCGCGGCCCCGGCGCGGCGACGCAGTGGTGGCAACTGCAAGTATGTGAACGCACGCCACAGCCACTCCATCGGCCCGAAGCGGAAGTGCTTCAGCCACACGTGGCTGCCCAGCACCTGCGCGGCGAACAGCGCGACGGCGAAAAGCAGCTGCCACGCCCGCCCCATCTGCTCGAACAGGCCCAGCCCGTAGCCGTAGAACAGCAGCGTGCACAGCACCGACTGCGACAGGTAATTGCTCAGCGCCATGCGCCCGGCCGGCGCCAGCCAGCGCAGCCGGTGGCTCCAGCGCACGCCCCAGGCCAGGTAACCCAGGCACATCAGCAGGCCGGCCAGCGCGTTCAGGGCATAGACGGCCGCCGTCCCCAGGTCGAAGCGGCCCGGTGCCACGTAGGGCTGCCAGCCGGCACTCAGCAGCATCACCGCCAACCCCAACGGCAACGCCGCCCAGCGCAGCCAGCCGAACAGCCGCGGGTAGTCGCCCGGCCGCGCGATCGCGCCGCTGCGCGCGAACCATGCGCCGATCAGGAACATGCCCAGCACCTGCGGCCCGACCACCAGCAGGCCGCCCAGCGCCGTGCCGAAATCGCGCAGCCGCTGCGCCACGGCCTGCAGGTAGCCACCGTGCCCGTAGACCTGCCGCTGCGCCTCGATGGCCGAGCGTGCCGCGTCGGCCTGCGCCGCCATCGCATCGCCCGGCAGCAACATCACCATCGCCCCCAGCAGCAACACCAGCACCGATGCGGCCAGATAGACCACCACGCCCAGCGCCGGCAGCCAGCTGCGCGGCGCCTCGCGGAAGGCCAGCAGCATGAACGACAGCAGCGCGTAGCTGACCAGGATGTCCCCGGACCACAGCAGCAGCGCATGCACCAGGCCGATGCCCAGCAGGCCCAGGCTGCGGCGCAGGTAGAAGCGGGTGAACTCGCGCCCGGCCATCTCGGCACGCTGCGCCATCACCGCGAAGCCGGCACCGAACAGCAGCGAGAACAGGGTGAAGAACTTGCCCTGCACGAACACGTAGACGAAGGCGTCGGCCCAGCGGTCCGGCCCCTGCCAATGCGGGTCGATGCCGGTGAAGGACAGGTCCAGCGGCCCGCTGAACGCCTCCATGTTCATCAGCAGGATGCCCAGCAGCGCCAGCCCGCGCAGCACGTCCAGGGTGGCGATGCGTTCGTTCGGCGCGACCGGCCGGAAGGCGGTGGTGGACAAGCGGCGGGATTCCTTCGGCGAGGGGCGGTGATTATGGCCACGGGCGCCCGATGGCGCACGACCGGACGGGCCCGGCCGCGGCCGCAAAACGAAACGGCCCGCACGAGGCGGGCCGTCCATCGCATTGCCGCGGCGGCAACGATCAGTGGTGGTGGCCACCGTCGCCGTGCACGTGGCCGTGCTGCACTTCTTCCTCGCCGGCCTCGCGAACCTCGACGATTTCCACGTCGAAATGCAGGTCCTTGCCGGCCATCGGGTGGTTCAGGTCGACGTCGACCACGGTCATGCCGACCTTCTGCACGGTGACCGCGCGCGGGCCGAAGTTGGTCTGCAGGATCACCTGCTGGCCCGGCACCAGCCGGGTGTTGCCGAAGTGCTTCTTCGGCACGCGCTGGGTCAGGCCCTCGCGGCGCTCGCCGTAGGCATCGGCCGAGGCCACGTCCACACCGAAGTTCTCGCCGGCTTCCTTGTCCATCATCGCCGCTTCCAGGCCCGGGATGATGTTGCCGTGGCCGATCAGGATCGCCAGCGGCTCACGCTCCTTCGAGCTTTCGATCGGCTCCTGGCCAACCTCGGAGACGGTGTAGTGGAAACGGACGACGCGGTCTTTTTCGATCTTCATGCGCAACTCTGTAGATGGCTGCCAGCTGGCAGGCGGATGGGACGACCTTGCCGGCCGCCGGGTGGGCCGCCATCATGGCGGCCATCCTGAAGCGGCGCATTATCCCGGCTCCATGCACATCACGCCAGTTTCCCACCCGTCGCCGTGGCACCTGCCCGCCCTGCTGGTACTGGCCGCCGCGCTGGCCGCCTGTGGCCACGCCCCGGCCAAGCGCACCCCACCCGCCGCCTCCACGCACGCCTGGCCGCAGGTGGCGCCGGCCGATCCCGCCGCCGCCTCGGCGGTGCTGATGCGGGCACTGGGGCTGGTCGGCACGCCTTATCGTTATGGCGGCAACACCCCCGAGTCCGGTTTCGATTGCAGCGGGCTGGTCAACTACGTCTACCGCGACATGCTGGCGCTGAACCTGCCGCGCACCTCGCGTGAGCTGGCCGCGGTGCAGGGGCCGAAGATCAGCCCGCAGCGGCTGGCTGCCGGCGACCTGGTGTTCTTCGGCAACAAGGGCAACGTCTGGCACGTGGGCATCTATGTAGGCGAAGGCCGCTTCGTGCATGCCCCCAGCACCGGCGGCACCGTGCGCCTGGACCGGCTGGACGGCCCGTACTGGCAGCAGCACTACACCGGCGCCAAGCGCGTGTTGAACTGAAAGCTTGATGCAGGTCAATTTAAATAACAGATTTTTAACGAAATTTGCACCTTTCGCCTGCATCCGCAAGGCATCATCGCGCATCGATTTTTTGTGACTGCCACGTGACGATCGCTCCACCGACCCGCCAACGCCGGTTTCCGACTCGCGCCACCCGCCGGCTGCTCTGCGCCGCGGCCCTGGCAGTCACCAGTCTTTCCGCCTTTGCCCAGAACGCCGACGAAGCCGTCGTCCAAACGACTGCCGCTGTCGCCAAGCCGGCCCCGGCCAAGGTCGAAGCCCCGCGCAGCCGCGCCGATGCCGCCGCCAGCGCCACCCTGGCCGCCCTGCTCCCGCACCTGGCCGCCAGCGACACCATTCCGCTGATGGACCGCTCGGCGATGTTTGCCGGCGACCTCAGCCGCCTGCTGTCCGCCTATGACGCCTCGCGCAGCGTCGCCAACGCCACCGATGCCGCGCTGGCCAATGACAGCGACGGCAAGGTGCAGTCGATCCTGCGCCGCGCGATGGCCCTGCTCGGCACTCCGTACCGATGGGGCGGCACCTCGCCGGATGCCGGCTTCGACTGCAGCGGCCTGGTCGGCTACGTGTTCCGCACCGCACTGGGCATCGAACTGCCGCGCGTATCGCGCGAGATGGCCAGCCAGACCGGCAACGAACTGATCAAGGACCGCGCGGCGCTGGTCGCCGGCGACCTGGTGTTCTTCGGCCGCCGCGGGCGCGTCGACCATGTCGGCATCTATGTCGGCGACGGCCGCTTCCTGCACGCGCCGAGCACCGGCAAGGACGTGCGCACCGATACCCTGCTCAGCGGCTATTGGGGCGACAAGTTCATGCAGGCCCGGCGGATGGACCTGTAACCGCCCCAGTCAGGTATGCATGAGAAAAAAGCCGCGATGTCTGTCGCGGCTTTTTCATTTGGCGGACCGGGACTCGCCCTTGTCTCACCGCCGTTCCGGTTCGGGCGGTAAATGAGCTCGTCGCGGTGGGACCAGCCTCGAGCTCACTCCCTTGCCGCACCGGCGCAACCTACTCACTCGACCCCGACACCCGCCTGCGTCGGCGCGTCATATACCTGCCGGTCCAGCAGCCCGGTTTCCCTGGCCACGATCACCGGCACCACCATCTGCCCGGTGACGTTGGTCATCGTGCGCATCATGTCCAGCACGCGGTCGATGGCGTACAGGTAGCCGATCGCTTCCAGCGGCAGCTTGGCCGCGCTCAGCACCACCGTGGCCATCACCACCGCGGTGCCCGGCACGCCGGCGGTGCCGAAGCTGCCCAGCACCGAGGCGATCATCACCACCACGTATTGCTCCGGGGTCAGCGGCACGCCGGTGTACTGGGCGATGAACACCGCGCACAACGCCGGGTAGATCGCGCCGCAGCCGTCCATCTTGATGCTCGCGCCCAGCGGCACGGCGAAGGAGGCGTAGTCCTTGTTGACGCCGAGGTTGTCGGAGACCGCGCGCATTGCCACCGGCATCGCCGCGAAACTGGACGAGGCGACGAAGCCCACCTGCATGCCCGGCGCGGCGCCGCGGAAGAACTTGATTGGGTTCAGCCCGTGCGCCAGCAGCAGGCCGCTGTAGACCACGACGATGTGCAGCGCGCAGGCCACGTACAGCGCCAGCACGAAGCTGCCCAGCGGCAGCAGCTTCTCGAAGCCATAGCTGCCGACCAGCCCGGCGATCAGGCCGAAGGTGCCCAGCGGGGTCATCTCCAGCACGAAGCGGGTGACCTGGATCATGATCTCGCTGAGCTGCCCGGTCAGCCGGCGCGCCTCGTTGACCTTCTCACCCAACTTGACCATCGCGAAACCGACCAGCCCGGCGAAGAAGATCACCGGCAGGATCGAACCGCGCCCGGCCGCCAGCACGGTTTCGCCCGCCGCATTGATCCGGGTGCCGATGCCGGACAGCGCGTAGAACACGTTGGCCGGCACCACGTCCATCAGCACCTTGGCCACCGACGGCACGTCGCGCGGAGTGTAGGCGCTGTCCACGCTCAGCTGCAGCCCGCCGGTGCCCGGCTGCATCACCGTGCCCACCAGCAGGCCCACGCCCACCGCCAGCGCGGCGGTGACGATGAACCACAGGAAGGTGCGCCCGCCCAGCGCCGCCACCGACTTCTGCCCGTGCAGCGAGCCGATGGCGTTGATGACCGCGAAGAACACCAGCGGCACCGCAATCATCTTGATCAGGGTCACGTACAGTTCGCCCAGCGGCCCGAACCAGGTTTCGGCCGCCGGCCCCAGCACCCAGCCGGCCAGCGCGCCGAGCACGAAGCCCGCCACCACGCGCTGCCAGAACGGTATCCGCAACCACGCAGAAACCAGCTTCATGTCGTCATTCCAGGGGAGTATTCCGTAAAGGCGGGCACGATAGCGCAAGCCCGGCGGCGGCACGATCCCACAGGGACAAAGCTGCGTGTCATCGGCGTGCCTTTTCCGCTCGGTCATAATGGCCGTTCATTTCCGTTGATCGCATGCCGCCATGCCCGATACCAGATTCCTGCTCGCCGCCCTGTCCACCCTGCTGCTCGGCGCCTGTACCAGCACCGGCGCACCGAAGCCCCCCGCCACGCTGGCGGTGGCGGTGCCGCAGGTCGCCCACCCGCAGGGCGAAACCCCGCAGTGGTGGTACCGCAACGGCGCGGCGCAGGCCGCGGCCAACGGCGCGATGGCAGGCAAGGCGAAGAACGTGATCCTGTTCCTCGGCGACGGCATGAGCCTGACCACCGTGGCCGCCGCGCGCATCCTCGAAGGCCAGCGCCACGGCGGCGCCGGCGAGGAGAACCTGCTGTCGTGGGAGCGCTTTCCCGCCACCGCGTTCAGCAAGACTTACAACACCGATTCGCAAACGCCGGATTCGGCCGGCACCATGACCGCCATCACCACCGGCGTGAAGACCCACATGGGCGCCATCGGCGTTTCCGCCGGCCCTCGCAACGACTGCGCCGACAGCCTGAACAAGCACCTGCTGACCTGGCTGCAACTGGCCGACAGCGCCGGCATGGCCACCGGCGTGGTTTCCACCGCGCGCCTGACCCACGCCACCCCGGCCGCCACCTACGCCAACTCGCCCGACCGCAACTGGGAAAACGACACCGACCTGCCGGAAGCGGCCAGGGCCGCCGGCTGCGTGGACATCGCCCAGCAGCTGCTTTCGACCTCGCGCTTCGGCCGCGGCCCGCTGGTCGCCCTCGGTGGCGGCCGCGCGCAGTTCACCACCGTCGACGAACGCGACCCCGAGTACGACGACAAGGTCGGCCAGCGCCTGGACGGCCGCAACCTCGTCGCCGAATGGCAACAGGCGCACCCGCAGGGCGCCTACGTCTGGAACGCCGCGCAGCTGAAGGCCGCCGCCGGCGCCCCGGCCCTGCTCGGCCTGTTCGAGCCGGACCACATGCAGTACGAGCAGGACCGCGCCAGTGACCGGGCCGGCGAACCCTCGCTGGCCGAGCTGACCCGCGCCGCCATCGCCAACCTGTCCAAGCATGCGGAAGGCTACGTGCTGATGGTGGAAGGCGCGCGCATCGACCACGCCAACCACAGCGGCAACGCCGCGCGCGCGCTCGGCGACACCATCGCCCTGTCCGACGCGGTGCGCGCCGCCGCCGAGGCGACCTCGGCCGACGACACCCTGATCATCGTCACCGCCGACCACTCGCACACCCTGAACTTCGTCGGCTACCCGGCACGCGGCAACCCGATCCTGGGCAAGGTCAAGGACAAGGGCGGCGAAGACGGCACCGGTGGCCTGGAACTGGCCCGCGACGCCACCGGCCTGCCCTACACCACGCTCAGCTACGCCAACGGCCCGGGCTACACCGGCGCCAGCAACCAGCAGCCGGCCGGGCCGAAGAAATACCCGCATGCGCCGAGCAGCTTCGACCCGGCCAACGGCCGCCCCGACCTGACCGACGTCGATACCGAGCACCCGGACTACATGCAGGAAGCGCTGGTGCCGGCCAAGAGCGAATCGCACGGCGGCGAGGACGTCGGCATCTGGGCGCGCGGCCCCGGCAGCAATGCCGTGCGCGGCACGCTGGAGCAGAACACCATCTACCACCTGATCGTGCAGGCCACCCCGCGCCTGCGCGAACGCCTGTGCGCGCAGGGTACCTGCGATGCGCAGGGCGTACCGGTGGAACTGCCGCAGCCGACGACGTTCGAACGCAAGACCCCGTGACGGCGATGCGCGCCGCCGCGTACCGGCCCGTGGCGGCAGTTCTGCCGTCCCTGTTCTTCGCCGCGGCCGCGCTCGCGGCCGGGGACCGCTGCCTGCTGCCGGAACGGCTCGACATGCCGGTGCTGGAAGGCTGCCGGCAGGTCGCCCCCGGCACGCTGGAAGTGTCCGCGGACGCACTGGCCCGGCTGCCGTTCAATGCGGACGGGCTGGCCACGGTGCTTGCCGCCGGCCAGTTTTATTACGTGCGCCGCGACGGCCGTTACCTGCCGGTCATCACTTTCGACAACGGCGCGGACTATTTCAGCGAAGGCCTGGTCCGCGCCGTCATCGACGGCAGGCTCGGCTATTACAACACCGGACTGCAACCGGCCTTCGCCGCCCGTTTCGACTGGGGCTGGCCGTTCGAGGACGGCGAGGCGCTGGTCTGCGAAGGCTGCCGCCGCGGCGACGCCGACGCCGACGGCCACACGCCGATGGTCGGCGGCCGCCGCTACCGCATCGATCGCCACGGCAATCCACTGCCCGATTCCATGTAGGAGCGACGTAAGTCGCGACAGGGCTTCACAGGCAAACCCCCATCGCGACTGACGTCGCTCCTACAATTCCCGGATGGCCCTGCTTCCCCCCTCCCTGCTGGATGCCGCCGCCGGAACGCCGGTGCTGGTCGGCTTCAGCGGCGGGCTGGATTCCACCGTGCTGCTGCACCTGCTGGCGCACGCACCCAACCGGCGCGACGCCGGCCTGCGCGCGGTGCACGTGCACCACGGCCTGCAGGCCGATGCCGACGACTGGGCGGCCCATTGCCAGCGCACCTGCGATGCCTTGCAGGTGCCGCTGCACATCGTCCACGTGCAGGTCGGCGACGACACCGGCCTCGGCCCCGAGGCGGCAGCGCGCCATGCCCGCCACGCAGCCTTCGCCGAACTGCTGCAAGCCGGCGAATGGCTGGCGCTGGCCCACCACCGCGACGACCAGGCCGAAACCTTCCTGCTGCGCGCCCTGCGCGGCTCCGGCAGCGACGGGCTGGCGGCGATGCGCGAACGCCGCGCCTTCGCCGCCGGCCAGCTGTGGCGGCCATTGCTGCAGGTCCCGCGCGCGGCGCTGGAAGCCCATGCCCGCCAGCACCGGCTGCACTGGATCGAAGACCCCAGCAACACCCGCGACGCCTTCGACCGCAATTTCCTGCGCAACACGGTGATGCCGTTGCTGGCCGGGCGCTGGCCCGACGCGGCGGCCATGTTCGCGCGCAGCGCAGCGCTGGCCGGCGAGGCCTCCGGCCTGCTGCACGCGCACGACGCGCAGGCACTGCACGCCTGCGACGGCGGCGAGGGCACGCTATCGGTCGCCGCCCTGCGCGCGCTGCCGCCACCGGCCTGCGCACGGGTACTGCGCCTGTGGGTGCAGCAACGCGGCCTGCCGCCGCTGCCGGGCAACGGCGTGGCGCGCATCCGCCACGACCTGCTCGATGCCGCACACGACCAGCAGGCCGAATTCCGCTGGCAACGGGCGCGCATCGTGCGCTGGCGCGACTGCCTGCACGCCACCGGCGACCTGCCGCACTGGCCAGCCGGCTGGCAGGCGCGCTGGGACGGCCACGCCCCCCTGCCGCTGCCCGATGGCGGCAGGCTGGAGCTGCACGGCGCCCCCGCTTTCGATACCCCGCTGCAGGTACGCCAGCGGAAAGGCGGCGAACGCATCCGGCTGCCCGGCCGCGGGCACAGCCACCTGCTCAAGCACTGCCTGCAGGATGCCGGCATCGCGCCGTGGCTGCGCCCGCACCTGCCGCTGCTGTGCGACGGCGGACAGGTACTCGCCGCCGGCGACCGCATCGTCTCGGCGACGCTGCACGACTGGCTGCGCGACCGCGCCGCGCACCTGCGCTGGCACGCCCCCGCCGGCGCGAATTGACCCTTTCCCGCACGCCGCTCACACTTGCGGCCATGCCCAAGAAGTCCCCCAACGAGACCTCGCCGGTCGCCCACTTCGAGCAGTCGCTGGAAGAGCTGGAGCAACTGGTGGAGAAGATGGAAGCCGGCGACCTGAGCCTGGAGCAGTCGCTGACCGCCTATGAGCGCGGCGTCGGCCTGTACCGGCAATGCCAGCAGGCGCTGGAGCAGGCCGAACTGCGCGTGCGCCTGCTCACCGACCCGGCGCAACCGGACAAGTCCGAACCGTTCGACCCCGTCGGCGATGACGACTGACGCGCTGTTCGCCGGCTGGATCGCACGCACCGAACAGCAGCTGCAGGCCGCCCTGCCCGATCCGGAAACCGCGCCACGGCACCTGCACCAGGCCATGCGCCATGCCGCGCTCGGCGGCGGCAAGCGCATGCGGCCACTGCTGGTCCACGCCGCCGGGCACCTGTTCGATACCGATCCCGATCTGCTCGATGCACCGGCCGTGGCGGTGGAACTGGTCCACTGCTACTCGCTGGTGCACGACGACCTGCCGGCGATGGACGACGACGACCTGCGCCGCGGCCGCCCGACCACCCACGTCGCCTTCGACGAAGCCACCGCCATCCTCGCCGGCGACGCGCTGCAGACCCGCGCCTTCGAAGTGCTGGCAGCGGCGCCGCTGCCGCCCGCACTGGCGGTTGCCTGCCTGCGCACCCTCGCCGGCGCCTCCGGCGTGGCCGGCATGTGCGGCGGGCAGGCGCTGGACATCGACGCCACCGGCCGCGCCCAGCCGCTGGACGACCTCAAGCGCATGCATGCGCTGAAGACCGGCGCGCTGATCCGCGCCGCGGTGCGCATGGGCGCGCTGTGCGGCAGCGCGGACGAAACGCAACTGGCGCGGCTGGATGCGTTCGCCGATGCGTTGGGGCTGGCTTTCCAGGTGCGCGACGACATCCTCGACGTCGAGGCCAGCTCCGAACAGCTCGGCAAGACCGCCGGCAAGGATGCGGCGCAGGACAAGTCCACCTTCCCCGCATTGCTCGGCATGGACGGCGCCAAGGCGCAGTTGGAAACACTGGCCGCCACGATGCGCGATGCGCTGGCGCCGTTCGGTCCACGCGCCGATGCACTGGCGGCGCTGGGCGAGCTGGCTATCCACCGCTCGCATTGAGGCCCACCGCGCACGCGGTGCGCGCCTACCCTGGTAGGTCGGGGCTACGCCCCCGACGGCATTGCACGCAGAAGCGTCGGGGGCGTAGCCCCGACCTACGGGGCGGCCTGCTCCAACCAGCGCGTGGCCATGCGCCGCATCGATTCTTCGGCCTGCGCGTCCGCGGCAATCCCGGCGATGTCGCGCCACGCCAGTTCCAGCGATTCCTCGCTGACCACGAAATCCTCGTTGGCACCGGCCTGCACCACGTAGCGCACGTCGTGATGCCAGTGCCCCGGCACGTCGCCGCGCTCGGGAATCCAGTGGCGGTCGAGGTCGAAGATCGCCATCGTCGGCAGCCGCAATCCACTCAGGCCGGATTCCTCTTCCGCCTCGCGCAGGGCGACCGCCGCCAGGTCGCGGTCGCCGTCGGCGTGGCCGCCCAGCTGCAGCCAGCGCCCCAGCTTGCGGTGGTGGGTCAGCAACACGCGCCGGCCATCGGCGCTGACCAGCCATGCACTGCCGGTGAAATGCCCGGACAGGCGCGAACGCGCGAACGGGTCGTTGCCAGGTTCGTCCAGCAACGCCGCGTATCCGGCGGCCAATGCGGCGTGTTCCGGCACGCGCCGCGCATAGTCCTGCAGCGCCAGCCGCAGCTCCCGATCCTGTTGATGCATGACTGCAGGCACATCCCATCGCTTCCGTCCGGCGCCCATTATCACCGTCCATGCTGCACCTGCGCTTGTCGGTTTTCGGCTCCTTTGGCAAGGTAGTCCGCTGCTGCCGGTTCAGCCTGCAGTTCAACTTGCAACGCTGCGGCTTGCCGCCGCGGCACCGACGAACAGCCTGGGAAACAGCGAATGCTCAAGACACTGCTGAGGGTCAAACCGGTCGAACCGGCCGCACACGTGGATGCCGGCGAACCGGTGGAAGGCAGCCTGCAAGGCGAAGCCACGCTCAAGCGCACCCTCACCGCACGGCACCTGGTATTGCTGGGCATGGGCGCGGTGATCGGCGCCGGCATCTTCGTCATCACCGGGCAGGCGGCGGCCAACCACGCCGGCCCGGCGATCATGCTGTCCTTCGTGCTGGCCGGCCTGGCCTGCGCCTTCGCCGGCCTGTGCTACGCCGAGTTCGCGGCGATGATGCCGGTGTCCGGCAGCGCCTATTCGTACTCCTACGCCACCCTCGGCGAGGGCATGGCCTGGTTCATCGGCTGGTGCCTGGTGCTGGAATACCTGTTCGCCTCCTCGTCGGTGGCGGTGGGCTGGTCGGCCTACCTGCTCAGCTTCCTCACCAGCACCCTGCACCTGCCCTTCCCCGAGGCGCTCACCGCCGCGCCGATCGCGTGGGAAAACGGCCAGTTCATCGCCTCCGGCAAGCTGTTCAACCTGCCGGCGGTGCTGATCATCGCGGTGATCTCCGGGCTGCTGTACGTCGGCGTCACCCAGTCCACCTTCGTCAACGCGATCATCGTCGCGGTCAAGGTGGCGGTGATCTGCCTGTTCGTCGGCTTCGGCGCGATGTACGTCACCCCGGAGAACTGGACGCCCTTCATCCCCGACAACACCACCGGCGTGTTCGGCCAGTTCGGCTGGAGCGGCGTGTTCCGCGCGGCCTCGATCGTGTTCTTCGCCTACATCGGCTTCGACGCGGTCTCCACCGCCGCCGGCGAGACCAAGGACCCGCAGCGCAACATGCCGATCGGCCTGCTCGGCTCGCTGGCGGTGTGCACCATCATCTACATCGTGGTCTGCGCGGTGATGACCGGGCTGATGCACTACACCAAGCTGGGCACCGACAAGCCGGTGGCCACCGCGCTGGAGGCCTATGCCAACCTGGCGTGGCTGAAGACCTGGGTCGAGATCGGCGCCATCGCCGGCCTGTCCTCGGTGATCCTGGTGATGATGATGGGCCAGACCCGCATCGCCTACACCATCTCCCGCGATGGCCTGCTGCCGCGGATATTCGGCAAGGTGCACCCGAAGTTCCGCACCCCGCACCTGAGCACGGTGATCGTCGGCGCGGTCGCGGCCACGCTGGCCGGGCTGGTGCCGCTGAACGTGCTGGGCGAACTGGTCGCGATGGGCACGCTGCTGGCCTTCGCCACCGTCTGCGTCGGCGTGCTGATCCTGCGCCGCACCCGCGCGGAGATGCCGCGCCCGTTCCGCGTGCCGGCGGTATGGCTGGTCGCGCCGCTGGGCGCGCTGATCTGCCTGACCCTGTTCGCGATGGCGTTCGCCGCCCACTGGCTGGTGTTCGTGCTGTGGAACGTCCTCGGCGTGGCCATCTACCTCGGCTACGGCATGCGCCACAGCAAGCTCAACAAGAGCGCCTGATTCCAACACTCCCGACCGGCGCCAATGGCGCCGGTTTCATTGCGCAACCAGCGAAGACCCGAACCATGCTCAAGCAACTGTGGGCCACCAAACATCCGCACGCCGCCCATGAAGAGGCCAACGGCCTGAGCCTGCGCCGCACGCTCGGCCCGTGGGGGCTGACCGCGCTGGGCATCGGCGCGGTGATCGGCGGCGGCATCTTCGTCATCACCGGGCAGGCCGCGGCCGAGCATGCCGGCCCGGCGATCATGCTGTCCTTCGTGCTGGCCGCGGTGTGCTGCGCATTCTGCGCGATGGCCTATGCCGAGTTCGCGGCGATGGTGCCGGTGTCCGGCAGCGCCTATACCTACACCTATGCCACCTTCGGCGAACTGTCGGCGTGGTTCATCGGCTGGATGCTGGTGCTCGAATATGGCGTCTCGGCCTCGGCGGTGGCGGTGAGCTGGACCGGTTATTTCCTCAGCCTGCTCAGCCATTTCGACATTCACCTGCCGGCGGCGCTGGTCAATGCACCGCTGGACGAGAAGCTGCGCCCCACCGGCGCCATCGCCAACCTGCCGGCGGCCGGGCTGGTGCTGCTGCTGACCTGGCTGTGTTACGTGGGCATCCGCAAGTCCTCGGCGATGAACATGGCGATGGTCATCCTCAAGACCGGGCTGATCGTGCTGGTGATCGCCGCCGGCTGGAAGTACGTGGATCCGGGCAACTGGACGCCGTTCATCCCCGAGAACGTCGGCCCCGGCAAGTACGGCTTCGAGGGCGTGCTGCGCGGCGCGGCGATGGTGTTCTTCGCCTACATCGGCTTCGAGGCGGTATCGGTGGCGGCACAGGAGTCGCACCGGCCGCAGCGCGACATGCCGATCGGCATGCTGCTGTCGCTGGTGGTGTGCACCGTGCTGTACATCGCGATGGCCGCGATCATGACCGGGCTGGTGCCCTACACCCAGCTGGGCACCGCCGAGCCGGTGGTCACCGCGGTGGCCGCGCACCCGCAGCTGGGCTGGCTGCGCGTCATCGTCGAGATCGGCGCGCTGATCGGCCTGTCCTCGGTGGTGCTGGTAATGATCATCGGCCAGCCGCGCATCTTCATGATCATGGGCCGCGACGGCCTGCTGCCGCCGGTGTTCACCCGCATCCACCCGAAGTACCGCACCCCGCACATCAACACCGTCATCACCGGCATCGGCATCGCCCTGCTGGCGGCGCTGTTCCCGCTGGACATCCTCGGCGAGCTGACCTCGATGGGCACCCTGATCGCCTTCGCCGCGGTCTGCGCCGGGGTGCTGGTGCTGCGCCGGACCCAGCCAGACCTGCCGCGCCCGTTCCGCATGCCGGCGGCATGGCTGATCTGCAGCCTCGGCGTGCTCAGCTGCGGCGCGCTGCTCACCGCGATGACCGCGCACAACTGGATGCTGATGGGGGTCTGGACCGCGGCCGGCTTCATCATCTACTTCGCCTACGGCCACCGCCACAGCAAGCTGCGCGGCGCCAACAGACAGGGCTGAAAACGTAGAATGGGGGCATGAACGCCCCCTCTGCCCCCTACGACGCCCAGCGCCTGAGCGAGCTGGCCCAGCTGCTGATCGACAACGTCCGCGAACTGGCCCGGGCCGGCTGGACGCCGGCCACCAGCAGCAATTTCTCGCACCGGCTGGACGACCGGCATGCGGCGATCACCGTGTCCGGCAAGGACAAGGGGCGGCTGGTCGAGGCCGACATCATGGTGGTGGATTTCGACGGCAAGGCAGTGGGCCGGCCGCTGCGCCCGTCGGCCGAAACCCTGCTGCACACCCAGCTCTACGCCCGCTTCGCGGACGTGAACTGCGTGCTGCACACCCATTCACCGGTGCAGACCGTCGCCTCGCGCCTGTACGGCGCGCAGGGCCACATCCGGCTGGAAGGCTACGAACTGCTCAAGGCATTGCACGGCAACTCCACCCACGAAACCGCGGTGGACCTGAAGGTGTTCCCGAACACGCAGGACATGGACGTACTGGCCGCGCAGGTGGAAGCCGAGCTGGACAAGGGCCCGATGTGGGGCTACCTGATCGACGGCCACGGCCTGTATGCCTGGGGCCGCGACATGGCCGAGGCGCGCCGCCACCTGGAGGCCTTCGAGTTCCTGCTGCACTGCGAGCTGGAACTGCGCCGGCTGCGGTAGGTCGGGGCTACGCCCCCGACGCGCCATGCCGGGCATACGGTGAAACGTCGGGACGTGGCCCCGACCTACCCTGCTACCCTTTCCGTCCCCCACACGCCCAGAGCCATCGCCATGAGCCGACTGCGCATCTTCAACGACACCGACCCGGCCACGCCGCTGCTGGACAGCCGCGACGGCCAGGTCATCGCCGCCGAGCTGGAGAAGATCGGCGTCACCTTCGAGCGCTGGCAGGCCAGGCATGAAGTCGCGCCGGGCGCGAGCCAGGAAGAAGTGTTCGCCGCCTACCGCGAGGACATCGACCGGCTCGTCGCCGCCAACGGCTTCAAGAGCGTGGACGTGGCCTCGATCGCGCCGGACAACCCCAACCGCGCCGAGATCCGCCAGAAGTTCCTCGACGAGCATTACCACAAGGAAGACGAGGTGCGTTTCTTCGTCGCCGGCTCGGGCCTGTTCACCCTGCACGTGGGCGACAAGGTCTACGAGGTGGAATGCGTGAAGGACGACCTGATCGCGGTGCCCGACAGCACCACCCACTGGTTCGACATGGGCGAAGAGCCCAGCTTCGTGGCGATCCGCTTCTTCACCGAGCCGGATGGCTGGGTCGGCCATTTCACCGGCACCGACATCGCACGGAAATTCCCGCGTTACGAGCCCAGCACTGCTTGATGCCGAAAGCCCCCTCTCCATTCCGGTGAGAGGGCTTTGCCTGAGCCCCTCTCCCGCCGGGAGAGGGGTTGGGGCGAAGGCGAACGGAGCAGCGCTGCAAGGAACTCGCGTCACCCCTCAAATACGCTCACACCCCACCTTCCCCCTTCGCCGTACCCTCGTCCGCCCCTACGGGGCTCCTGCATTCGGCACATCCTTAGTGCCTCACCCTCCGGGCGGCTTCGCCGTGCAGCTTGGCAATCCTGCCAAGCCGTCTCCCGCAAGGAAAAGAAACTGGATCCTGCCATGTCCCAGCCACACGCCATCCTCACCGACATCGAAGGCACCACCTCCAGCATCTCCTTCGTCAAGGAAGTGCTGTTCCCCTATGCCCGCGACGCCCTGCCCGGCTTCGTGCGCCTGCACGGCAAGGAGCCGGAAGTGCGCCGCTGGCTCGACGCGGTGGCCACCGAGATCGCCGCCAGCGCCTGCCAGGACGAGGTCATCGTCGAAACCCTGCAGGGCTGGATCGACCAGGACCGCAAGCACACCGCGCTCAAGGCGCTGCAGGGCATGATCTGGGACGTCGGCTACCGCAATGGCGACTACACCGCGCACCTGTACCCGGAAGTGGCCGGCGTGCTGCGCGGCTGGCATGCGGCCGGCCTGCCGCTGTACGTGTATTCCTCCGGCTCGGTGCCGGCGCAGAAGCTGTTCTTCGGCTTCAGCGACGCCGGCGACCTCAACGGCCTGTTCTCCGGCAACTTCGATACCGAGATCGGCGGCAAGCGCGAAGCGGCCAGCTACACCCGCATCGCCGCAGCCATCGGCATCGCCCCCGGCGACATCCTGTTCCTGTCCGACGTGGTGGAAGAACTGGATGCGGCCCGCGAAGCCGGGCTGCGCACGGTGCTGCTGGATCGAATCAGCGACTACCCCATGCCGCGCACCGGCGAAGCCACCCACGGCCACGTACGCGCGGAGGATTTCCGCCAGATCGTGCCATGACCCAACCACGACCCATGCTTCTGTAGGAGCGACGCAAGTCGCGACGCTTTACCTACCCGTCAATACGGGCTTCCCCGGTCGCGTATGCAAACCCCGCGCATCACCACCTTGCATGCATGCCCGGCAAATCCCGCCCCGGCCACGCCGCTCTTCGCCGTGGCCGCACTTCGCTCCCCAGTCACTTCTATCTGGTCACGTTCATCACGAGCGGTCGACGGCCGATCTTCATCGATGCCGCATGTGCGATGCCCGCAGCACGGGCCATCAACGATTCGCGCCTGTGATTGGATGCCACCCTGCTGGCGTGGGTATTGATGCCCGACCATTGGCATGGCCTGGTCCAGTTGGGTGAAACCGGCAAGCTCTCCCCGCTCGTCCAGCGCCTGAAGGCAAACAGCGCCCGGCGTCTTCCCATCGACATGGCAAGACCCGTCTGGGGGCGTGGCTTCCATGACCATGCGCTACGCCAGGAGGAAGACATGCGAACGGTTGCGCGTTACATCGTCATGAATCCGGTCAGGGCGGGAATCGCACGATCGCCCCGGTTTTATCCGTATTGGGATGCTGTCTGGCTTTGAGGCGGTCGCGACTGACGTCGCTCCTACAGCAGCGGCTTCTGTAGGAGCGACGCAAGTCGCGACCGAACGGGTGACTCAACGAGCACCCCGCCGCAGCACCAGCACGTCGATGCTCGACGGCACGCCCAGCCGCGCGTTGAACCCATCCCACTGGCCTACGCCGGCGCTGACGAACAGGGTCATGCCGTCGACGCGGTAGTCGCCGCGCACGAAGCCGTCGTTGAACGGTGCCACCAGCCAGCGGTCCATGCCGATGATGTGGCCGCCGTGGGTATGCCCGGAGATCTGCAGGTCCACAGCACCGGTGGCGGCGGCTTCGCGCGCCAGCTTGGGCTGGTGCGCCAGCAGCAGGTGGAAATCGCTGCCCTGCGCCTGCCCCACCACGCGCGGGATATCCGGCGCGATGCCACCGCCCTGCGCGAACCCGGGATTCCTGTAGAAGGCCGGATCGCCCACGCCGGACACGGCCAGTGTGCGGCCAGCGATCGCGAGCTTGATCGTCTCGTTTTCCAGCACGCCCAGGCCCAGTTGCCGGAAGTGCGCCATCCACGCGGCATAGTTGCTGTAGTACTCGTGGTTGCCGGGCGCGAGCCACACACCGTGCGGCGCATGCAGTTCGGCCAGGGCGGCGACATTGGTGGCGTTGCTCGCAACCTGCCCGTCCACCATGTCGCCCGGCAACACGATCAAGTCGGGTTTCGCCGCCAGCACGTCGTCGACGATGCGCCGGGTGCGCCATGCGCCCTTGACCGGGCTGGCATGCAGGTCGGCCAGCACCGCCACCCGCAGCCCATCCAGCTCCGCCGGCAGGGATGCCAACTCGATTTCGCGCTCGTGGACCTTCGGCGGCTTGAGGCCGTTGTACGTGCCCAGCGTCGCCAGCAGCAGCACCAGCGGCACCGCGACATGGTGCAGCCGCGTCCCGTGCAGGAAACCGCGCAGCCGCCCGGCACGGCGCGACAGGCGCAGCGGCAGCCACAGCACGTCGCGCAGCAGCACGAACACCAGCGCCAGCGCGAAAGCCACCATCACCCAGCCGAACAGCAGCTGCACCCACGCGTTTGCGACGTCGCCGAACGCATGCCGGCGCCACAACCAGCCCAGCAACGGCTGCAGCAACCCCAGCGCGAAAGTCAGCCCGGCATACCAGCGGCGCTTGCGGCCAAGCGCCGCCACCGGCCACCACAGCCAGAAGGCCAGAAGCAGCGGGAACAGCAATATCGATACGATCATCAATGCAAACCGCAGTCATGCCGGTCACCGGCGCACGTTGAACACCCGCAGCTGCCGGGCTCGCCCGGCAGGGAACTTTCCCGGCATGGCCCGCACGGGGCGAGCCCCGTGCCTGCGCCATCATCCCGGCAAGCGGCCCTCACGCGCCCTTGCTCTCGATCCAGCGCTCGATCTTTTCATCCAGCACGTCCAGCGGCACCGAGCCGTCCTTCAGCACTTCGGCGTGGAATTCGCGGATGTCGAACCCGTCGCCCAGCTTCTGCTCGGCGCGCTTGCGCAGCTCCTGGATCTTCAGCTCGCCGGTCTTGTAGGCCAGCGCCTGCCCCGGCCAGGCGATGTAACGCTCGGCCTCGGCGATGGCATCGGGCTCGCTGACCGAGGAGTTGGCGAACATGTAGTCCAGCACCTGCTGGCGGCTCCAGCCCTTGGAATGCAGGCCGGTATCGACCACCAGCCGCACCGCGCGCCACAGTTCGCCCTGCAGGCGGCCGAAGTAACTGTACGGGTCGGTGTAGACGCCCAGGTCCTTGCCCAGGCTTTCGGCATACAGGCCCCAACCCTCGATGAAGGCGGTCTGCCCGCCGAAGCGGCGGAACGCCGGCACGCCCTGCAGTTCCTGCTGCAGCGCCAGCTGGAAGTGGTGGCCGGGGATGGCTTCGTGCAGGAACAGGTCCTCGGCATCCCAGGTTTTCCGGGTCGGCAGGTCGAAGGTGTTGACGTAGAAGATGCCCGGGCGGCTGCCGTCCTCGCTGGGCTGCATGTATTCGCCACCGGCCGCCGATTCGGCGCGGAACGCCTCGATCGGGCGGATCTCGAAGCCGGCCTTCGGGGTCAGCGAGAACAGCCTGGGCACGTTGGCCTCGATCTTCGCCTCCAGCCCGCGGTAGTGCTCCAGCAGCGCGTCTTCGGACGCGAACTCGAACTGCTTGTCGTGCTGCATGAACTTGAAGAAGTCCTGCAGCGAACCCTTGAAGCCCACCTGCTCCATCACCGCGTGCATCTCGCCGTGGATGCGCTCGACTTCCTTCAGGCCGATCTCGTGGATCTGCTCCGGGGTCTGCTCGGTGGTGGTCATCTGTTTGGCGCTGAAGGCATACCACGCCTTGCCGTCGGGCAACGCGTCCAGGCCTACCGTGTCGCGGGTGGCCGGCAGGTATTCATTGGCGATGAAGTCGCGCTGCTTCCTGATCGCCGGCATCAGCTGCTGCTCGATCAGCTCGCGGTAGGCGGCGGTCAGGCGCTCCTTGTCGGCAGCCGGGAAATCGGCCGGCATCAGCGTGATCGGGCCCCAGAACTGGCTGTCCTCGGCCTTGGCGGCGATCAGCGCATCGAACTGCGGCACCACCTTTTCCATCAGCACGCGCGGCTGCACCACGCCGGCCTTGATGCCTTCGCGCATGTTGGCGATCTCGGTATCCAGCAGCACCGGGATGCGCGCGGCGCGCGCCAGCCAGTTGTCGTAGTCCTTCACCGTCTTGAACGGCTGCGCCACCTGGCCCGAACCCAGCATCACCGCGTAGCTCACGGTCGAGCCCATCTGGTTGACCGGCAGCATCCAGCCCGGGAACTTCTCGCCTTCCAGCGACTGCTGTTGCTCCTCGACGAAGATGCGGTAGCTCAGCAGGTCCTGCCCGCTCAGGCCGGCGTCGCCGATTTTCTGCACCTTGTCCAGCCATTCGACGGTGAAGTCGTGGCTCTGCTTACGGTACTCCGCCGAGCCCATGTCCGGCAGCTGGTCGTTGTAGCGGTCGTCGCCCTGGAAGGTGGCCTGCAGCGGGTTGAGCTTGAGCATGCCCTCCCAGTAGTCGGCGTACAGCTGGTTCAACTGCGCGGCCTTTTCGGCCGGCGCCAGCTGCGCGGCGGCATCGGCGGACGGCGACGGGGAAGGCGAGCAGGCGGCCAGCACCGTGGCCAGAGAGAGGGAAACGGACAATGCCAGCGGACGCAGCGTCATGGGGAATCCAGCAAAGGAATGAAACCGGCAGCGTCCATGCGCCGGCATGGCCGCGGAAGGGCCAAAGGTCATTGCCATCGCCGCGCCGTCGGCAAACCGTCATAATCCGCGGCCCGCCCCACCCTGCCCCCAGGTGGATGCCCGTTCCCGCCTGATCCGCCGCCTGCGTGGCCCGTGCGATCCGGCCCTTGCCGTTGCCGCATTCGATGACTACCTCCCGCCGCCCGTTGGGCTTCTGGTCCGCCACCGCCCTGGTCGTGGGCAGCATGATCGGCTCGGGCACCTTCCTGCTGCCGGCGACGCTTGCCCCCTACGGCGCCGCCACGCTGGTCGGCTGGGGCATCACCCTGTGCGGCGCATTGCTGCTGGCCGTCACCTTCGCGCGGCTGGCGCGGCGCTGGCCGCAGACCGGCGGCCCCTACGTGTTCGCCCGCAACGCCTTCGGCGAGTTGCCCGGCTTCATGGTGGCGTGGAGCTACTGGATCTCGATGTGGTGCGCGATTGCCGCCATTGCCGTGGCCTTCGCCGGCAGCGTCGGCGCGATCTTCCCCGCCTTGACCGCCACGCCGGTGCGCGCAGCCGGTTGCGGCCTGTTCGCGCTGTGGCTGTGCGCCGGCGTCAACCTGCTCGGCGTGCGCGAGGCCGGGCGCCTGCAACTGCTGACCACCGTGCTGAAGGTGGTGCCGCTGCTGCTGTTCGGGTTGGTGGCGCTGTGGTTCGTCGATGCCCGCCATTACGTGCCGTTCAACCCCAGCGGCGAACCACTGGGCAGCGTGGCCGCTGCCACCGTGGCGTTGACGCTGTGGGCGATGATCGGGCTGGAGGCGGCTACCGTACCGGCCGAGTCGGTCGACGACGCCCCGCGCACCGTGGCCCGCGCCACCGTCGCCGGCACCGCGATCGCCGGTGTCGCCACCGTGCTGGCCTGTACCACCGTGCTGGGCCTGCTGCCGGCCGACGTGCTGGCGGCCTCGGCCGCGCCGATGGCCGATGCCGCGGCCGCGCTGTGGGGACCCGGCGCCGGCATGCTGCTGGCGGCGGTGATGGCCGTTTCCTGCATCGGCGCGCTCAACGGCTGGACGCTGCTGTCGGCGCAGCTGCCGATGGCCGCCGCCCGCGACGGCGTGCTGCCGCGCGCCTTCGCCAAAGAGAACCGGCGCGGCGCCCCGGCCTTCGGCATCCTCGTCAGCTGCCTGCTGGCCACCGTGCTGGTGATCAGCAACTACAACCGCTCGCTGGTGGATCTGTTCAAGTTCTCGGTGCTGCTGTCCACCGCCGCCACCCTGCTGCCCTACCTCGCCGGCGCCGCCGCGTGGCTGTGGCGCGGCAGTGGCGCCGCCTCGCGGCTGGCCGCCGCCGGCGCGCTGGCCTTCAGCCTGTACGCGCTGGGCGGGATCGGTGCCGAGGCGCTGCTATGGGGCGCCGGGCTGATCGTGGCCGGGCTGCCGATCTATTTCTGGCTGCGGCGCGGCTGAGCCGCCCGCGCAGAGCTTCTCCGCGATCCGCCTGAGGTCGCGCAGGTCGTCGGCATCGAGCAGATCGGCGAAATGGTGACGCACGGACTCCAGGTGCCGCGGCGTCGCCGCGCGCAGTGCATCCCGGCCCGCGCGGGTCAGGACCAGCAGGCAACCACGGCCGTCCTCGGGGTCGGGCGCACGCTCGATGAGCCCGCGTGCCTCCATGCGCGAGGCATGCCGCGAAAGCCGGCTGCGCGACCACCCCATCTTGGCGGCCTGCAGGTGCAGGGTGCTGGTCGTGTCGGGGCGCTCGACCAGGGTGCTGAGCACCTCGTAGTCCGCTTCGGACAACCCGGTGGCGGCGAGGGCCTGGGCGATCCGCGTGCGTACGCCGACCGTCATGCGCCGGAAGGCGCGCCATGCATCCTCCTCGTCGCCGTCGAGCCAGTCCGAGGTGGCCGTTTTCTTTTTCGTTGACATGTAATCGAATATCCATCAATCTTGATTACATGTCAACGAACAAATCCCGCATCATGGTGCTCGCCTGCAGCACCCGCCCCGGCGCACTGGCCCCCGCGGTCGCCGACTGGTTCATGCGCGCGGCCGCGCCGCACGCGCAGACGCTGGACGTGGAACTGGTACCCGTCTCGCTGGCCGACCTGGACCTGCCGTTCCTGGACGAACCCGAACATCCCGCGTCCGGCGTCTACCGGCAGCCGCACTCGCTGGCCTGGAGCGCGCTGGTCGATGGCGTCGACGGCTTCGTCTTCGTCACGCCCGAATACAACCACGGCATGCCCGCCGTCCTGAAAAACGCGCTCGACTACCTCGGCCGCGAATGGGCGTGGAAGCCGGCCGGCTTCGTCAGCTACGGGCATACCTCCGCCGGCACGCGGTCGGTGCAGCACGCCAGGCAGGTCGTGTCCGCGCTGCGGCTCGTCCCGACCGGGGCGACGGTATCCCTCCGCATCGGCGACGCCATCGTGGAGGGACAGGTTCGGCAGGACGAGCGCCTGGACGGCCTCGCGACCCGGCTCCTGGGGGAAGTCGTCAGGCTCGGCCACGCATTGCGGCCCATGCGCGAGCCACTGGCCGGCGCGACGCAGGCTGGACCAGTCGCCGGTTCCCATGTCCGCAGGCTGACGCCGGCGGATGCAGCCGACGCCATCGTTCTGCAGCGGTGCTGCTGGGTCGACGAGGCGCTTGCCAACCAGACCCTGGACATCCCGGCCCTGCATGAAGGCCTCGACGATGTGCGCCACTGGCTCGGGCAATGGACCGCACTCGGGTTATGGCGCGATGGTAAGCTGCTCGGCATGGTCCGCGCCCGGCGCGATGGCGACACATGGAACATCGGCCGCCTGGCCGTGGCGCCGCACATGCGCGGAACCGGCGTCGGGCGCTGGCTGCTAAGGCTCGTGGAAGGCGAAGCCGAGCCGGCATGCATCCGGGCAACGCTGGAGACCGGCGCCCGCAGCGCGCAGAACATCCGCCTGTACCTGAGCGAAGGTTTCGAGCACATCGCCGGCATGGAAGGGGGCGACGTCGTGCATCTGGCGAAGCCGTTGCGGGAGAAAGCCGTGCAGGCAGGCATTCCAGCCGAACACTGAGCCAGGGCCAGGGCCGACGGCGGTCCGCAACGGTCACGCTAGAATCGCCCCGCCCTCCTTCGCGCCTGTACCGATGACGCCCACAACTTCTGCCATGACGCGCGTCGTCCGACGTTCCAAGGCGATGGTGCCGGTCCTGGCATTGCTCGCCTGCATCTGGCCGGCGCTGGCGCAGACGCCCGGCGCCGATGCGTGGGAACCGACCACCCCGAGGCTGGAAGGCGCGCAGCTGGCCCTGCTCGATGCCGCGCTGGAGCGCCTGCCACCACAGCGGCCGGGCGTGACCGACATGTACGTGCTGGGCGTGGCCGGCGATGCCGACGAGGACGTGTTCCGCAACGAGGTGGCCTACCTGCGGCAGTTGTCGGCGCAGCGCTGGGATGCGCAAGGGCGCATGGTCGCGCTGGTCAACCAGCCTGATGCGCTGCCCGGCGAGCCCGCCGCGCCGCTGGCCACATATGAAAGCATCGGCTATGCACTCGACGTGCTGGGGCAGACGCTGGACCCGCGCGAGGACGTGCTGTTCCTGTACCTGAGCAGCCACGGGCTGGACGACAGCAGCGTCTACCTGCACACCGGCCCGGACCAGGAGGACTACCTCGCGCCGGAAGACCTCGCGCAGCTGCTGGAAGAAGCCGGGATCGGCAACGCGGTGATCGTGGTGTCGGCCTGCTACTCGGGCGGCTTCGTGCCCGTGCTGAAGGCACTCGGGCGCATGGTCATCACCGCCGCGCGCCGGGACCGCCCGTCGTTCGGCTGCGGCAATACCGACAGCGCCACGTGGTTCGGCAGCGCGTTCCTGGTCGAGGCGCTGAACGCCACCAACGACTTCGCCAGCGCCTTCAAGGCGGCCAGCGCCACGGTGCGGCAGCGGGAGGTGGAAGAAGGCGAGCTGCCCTCGCAGCCGCAGTTCTTTGCCGGCAAGGCGATCGCCCCGGTGCTGGCACGCTGGCGCTCCGGTTTGCCGGCAAGCCCGCCGGTGCCCTATCCCTTCACCCAGGCCCCGCGGCGGCAGCCGTCGCCTCACCGCGCCCCGGGCCCGGACAACCGCAAGTCGCGATAGCGCCGGCGCGGCGCACCCGTCAGCCGGCGCGCAGGTACGATGCCCGCACGCCTTTCGGGAGAACGCGCATGTCCTTCAAGCTTGCCGGTGCACTTGCCGCCTTGCTGGTGCTCGCCCCGTCCGTCGCCGCGCAGCACGCCCCGGCCTATGACGAAGCGCTGGCCACGAAGTTCGGGGCCGACGAATACGGCATGCGCGCCTACGTGCTGGTCATCCTGAAGACCGGGCCGAACAGGGTGCCGGACGGACCGGAGCGCGGGGCGATGTTCCGCGGCCACTTCGCCAACATGCAGCGCCTGTCCGACGAGGGCAAGCTGGTGCTGGCCGGGCCGCTGGACGGCGTGGACGGCTGGCGCGGGCTGTTCGTCTTCGCCGTGGCCGACATCGAGGAAGTGCGGCAGCTCGCCGCGACCGACCCGGTACTGGTCAACGGCGAGATGGTGGCCGAATACCACGCCTACTACGGCAGCGCCGCGTTGATCGGCCTGCACGAGGTGCACGAACGGCTGGCCCGCAAGCACCTCTGAGCCCGGCGCTCAGGGCTGCGCATCCTGCAGGCGGTAAACGGTGCGGCTGCGGTACTCCCTGCCGTCGAGCGTGGCACGTACTTCCACGGTGTGCTCGCCCGCTTCCAGCCGGGTAGGCAGCGCCGCGCGCCACAGGTGGGCAGAGGGCCGGGCTTCGGGCGAGCGGTCGTAGCCGCGCAGGCCGTCGCTCAGGTCATCGGCCACGTTTTCCACCAGCAACCGCGGGTCGGGCTGTTCGACGCGTTTCATCGGCTGCCATTCGCCCTCGTCCACGCGGAACTCCACCGGCAGGCCGTCGTAACCCATGAACACGTTGGCATACACGCCCCACGCCGGGTACGCGCCACGGCGCAGCACCTTCGGCGCATGCAGCGCGATCTGCTCGTCGGCCGGCGCACGGGCGACGCGGTACTCCACGCTGTAGCGGCCCAGCGACTGCACGTTGAGCAGGCCATAGCCATTGGGCGTGCCGTCGGACATGGTGCTGTCGGGTATGCCCTGCGCGTCCTTCACCCCCGACCAGAACGCGCCGCAGGCCGCACCGACGTTGTATTCGTGCAGCGGTTTTGCGCCGTTCCAACCCTGCGCGGCATTCCAGAAGCGCCGGCTCTGGTTGTGGGTGTGGCCGCTGAGGACCAGCGGGTGTTCGACCTTTTCCAGCAGGGCGAACAGGCGTGCGCGGTCTTCGGCGCGGAAGTCGTGGTCGAACAGCGGGATGTGGAGGCCCAGCACCACCAGCTTGTCGCTGGGTAGCGTCGGCAAATAGCGTTCGAGGAAAGCGAACTGGTCCTCGCGCAGGCCACCGACATAGGCCGGCCTGCGCCCCGGTTGGGCAACGATGTCGTCCAGCCCAATGAACACCATCGACGGCTCTTCCCACGCATAGGTGTCCGGGCCGAGCTGGCGGTGATAGCTGCGCAGCGACTCGGCATCGCTGGCCGCGCCCACGTCCATGTCGTGGTTGCCCGGCACATGCAGCCACGGCACGCCCAGCGAGGTCACCGCCTTGACCAGCAGCGGATACAGCGAGGGATCGTCGTTGGTGATGTCGCCCAGGGTCATGCCCAGCCGCGCGGCATGGCGACCGCGCAGCGGCGCGACGATGTCGCGCTCGAAGTAGTCCACGTCCACCGGGCTGGCGGTCTGGCTGTCGGCCATCACCAGCGTCTGGAAGCTGGCCGGCGCATCCGGCTGCGGCACCAGCGCGAAGGGCCGGCATTGGCCGCCTTCGTCCGCGCGCGGGCGCCAGATGTCCGGCAGGCCGTCGCCGCGCGGTGCGGCGGCGTAGCCGGCCGGCTTGATGACGAAGACCGTGGGCTGCGCGGAGTCCGGCAGGCGATAGCGGCCGGCCTCGTCGGTGACGACGATGTGCTCGCCATCGGAGACGCGGATGCCGGGCAGCGGCTGCTCGCCGGCATCGCGCGCACCGTTGCCGTTGGCATCGACGAACACCGTGCCCTGCACGCAGGAGGCAGTGGCGGCAAGCGGTGCGCAGGCCAGCAGCAGGCCGGCAAGCAGGGAATGGCGCATGGAAGCCTCGTCAGGCGAAACGGACAGGCCGTCATTATCACGCCGTCGCGTGACAGTGGAACCGGCGACCACGCCGCAGGAGCGCACTTCAGTGCGCTCCTGCGGGGTCACTGCACGGTCTTGGCGTGGCGTTGCTCCAGCACCGCCACCGCATCGGCCAGCGACAGCCCGCGCGCGCGCAGCAGCACGATCAAGTGGAACAGCAGGTCGGCCGATTCGCCGAGCAGCTCGCCATCGCCCTGCGCCACGCCGGCCAGCGCGGTTTCCACGCCCTCCTCGCCCACCTTCTGCGCGATGCGGCGCGTGCCCTTGTCGAACAGGGCAGTGGTGTAGCTGCCCTCCGGTCGCTCGCGTTCGCGCTGCCCGACCAAGGCATCCAACGCGCCGAGGAACTGCCCCGGCGCATCGCCGAAGCAGCTGGTGTTGCCGGTGTGGCAGGTGGGCCCGTGCGGGCGCACGGTGACCAGCAGGGTGTCGGCATCGCAATCGGTGCGGACGTCCACCAAGTCCAGATGGTTGCCGGAGGTTTCGCCCTTGGTCCACAGGCGCTGCTTGCTGCGGCTGAAGAAGGTGACCTTGCCCCCCTGCAAGGTGCTGTCCAGCGCGGCGCGGTCCATGTAGCCGAGCATCAGCACGCGCAGCGTGGCTGCGTCCTGCACGATGGCCGGCATCAGCCCGCCGACCTTGTCCCAGTCCAGCGCGGCCGGGTCGAATTCATTGCACATCGCGCACCTCGATTTGTTTCCCGCGCAGGAACTGTTTCAAGCCGGCAATGGCGATGGCACCGGAATGGAACACGCTGGCCGCCAGCGCGCCATCGACGTCGGCCTGCTCGAACACGTCGGCGAAATGCTGCGGCATACCCGCACCGCCGGAGGCGATCAGCGGCACCTTGCACAGCGCCCGCGCCTGCCGCAGCTGGGCGATGTCGTAGCCATTGCGCACGCCGTCGCTGTCCATGCAGTTGAGCACGATCTCGCCGGCACCGCGCTGCTGCGCCTCGCGCAGCCAGTCCAACGTGAGTCGTGCTTCATCGCGGGTTTTCGCTGGGTCGCCAGTATAGGAACGCACGCGCCACTGCCCGTCCGGTTCGCGGATGGAGTCGATGCCGACCACCACGCATTGCTGGCCGAAGGCCTCGGCCAGCTCGCCGATCAGCGCAGGACGCTCCAGTGCCGGGGTGTTGATCGAGATCTTGTCGGCGCCGGCATGGAGGATGCTGCGCGCGGTTTCCACGTCACGGATGCCGCCGGCCACGCAGAACGGGATGTCGATCAAGCGCGCCACGCGCTCGATCCAGCCACGGTCCACCGAGCGTCCTTCCGGGCTGGCGGAAATGTCGTAGAACACCAGTTCGTCGGCGCCCTCGTCGCGGTAACGCAGCGCCAGTTCGGTGATGTCGCCCATGTCGACGTGGTCGCGGAAACGCACGCCCTTGACCACGCGACCATCACGCACGTCGAGACAGGGAATGATGCGGCGGCTCAACATGCCAGCGCCTCCTCCAGTTGCAGGCGGCCTTCCAGCAGCGCCTTGCCCAGCACCCCGCCGCCGCAGCCGGCGGCCTTCGCTGCGGCGACATCATTCACGTCGCGCACGCCGCCGGAAGCCTGTACCGCCACGCCCGGCAGCAGCTTCGACAGGTGTGCGTACAGGTCGATGTTGGGGCCGGAGAGCATGCCGTCGCGGGCAATGTCGGTGCACAGCAGGTGCTTCATGCCGGCCTGCGCGTAGCGGATGGCGAGTTCGTCAAGGGTGACGTCGGCGATTTCGGTCCAGCCGTGCACCGGCAGGCGCCATACGCCGTCATCGCCCTGCCGCGTGTCCAGCGCGATGGTCAGGCACTCCACGCCGAATTCGGCCAGCCATGACAGCACCTGTCCGGGCTGGCGCACCGCCAGTGAGCCGATCACCACCCGGCTTGCGCCGGCATCGAGGATGCGCGCCACGTCATCGCGGCTGCGCACGCCACCGCCGGTCTGCACTTTCAGCGACGTATTCGCCGCGATCTGTGCCAGCAGCGGGGCCAGCGTGTAGCCGCCGGCCTTGGCTGCATCCAGATCGACCAGGTGCATCCAGCTTGCGCCGGCAGCGGCGAATGCCTGCGCACGCGGCAGCGGGTCGTCGCCGTAGGTGGTCTGCTGCGCATAGTCGCCCTGCAACAGGCGCACCACCTGCCCGTTGCGGATGTCGAGCGCGGGATAGACGGTGAAGCTCATGGAAGGTCGTTCTCGATGAAGTTGCGCAGGATGCGTGCGCCGGGGCCGGCGGAGCGCTCGGGATGGAACTGCGCGCCGCACAGCCGGCCACGCTGCACAACTGCAGTGAACAGCCCGCCGTGGTGGCAGGCGGCGACGGTATCGGACGTAACCGGCGCGGCGTAGCTGTGCACGAAATAGGCGCTGGAGCCGGCGGAAACGCCATCAAGCAACGATGATTCACGCAACGCCAGCAGCTTGTTCCAGCCCATGTGCGGTACGCGCACGCCAACAGCCGGATGCAGGCGGCGCACGACGCCCGGCAGCAGGCCGAGGCCTTCCACCTCGCCTTCCTCCGAACGCTCGAACAGCAACTGCATGCCGAGGCAGATGCCCATCAGCGGCACCTGCAACTCGCGCAACGGCTGCACCAAGCCCTGCGCGTGTAAACGACGCATGCCTTCGGCAGCCGCACCGACACCGGGAAGAATCACGCGCTGCACGCCCGCCAGTCCGTCAGGCGCGCGCACCATGCGCACATCGACACCCAAGCGCTCCAGCGCATAACGCACCGAGCCGAGGTTGGCGCCGCCGGCATCGATCAGGCCGACCTCGCTCACAGCGCCCCCTTGGTCGATGGCAATTCGGTGCCTTCACGACGAATGGCTTGGCGCAACGCCCGCGCCAGCGCCTTGAAGCAAGCTTCGACCTTGTGGTGGTCGTTATCGCCCTCGACCTTGAGGTTGAGGTTCAAGCCCGCCGAATCGCACAGCGAGCGGAAGAAATGCGGCACCAGTTCGGTCGGCATGTCGCCGACGCGCTCGCGCCTGAACTGCCCGTCGAACACGAAGTACGGGCGCCCGCTGAAATCCAGCGCGGCGCTGGCAAGGGTTTCATCCATCGGCAAGGTGAAGCCATAGCGGCCGATGCCGCGCTTGTCGCCCAGCGCCTCCCGCAGCGCCTGCCCGAGGGCGAGGCCGGTGTCTTCGATGGTGTGGTGTTCGTCGATGTGCAGGTCGCCCTTGGCCTGAACTTCCAGCGAGAAACCGCCGTGGCGGCCGATCTGGTCGAGCATGTGGTCGAAGAACGGCAGGCCGGTGTCGATTTTCGAGGTGGCCACCTTGTCCAGGTCGACGAACACGCGGATCTGCGTTTCCTTGGTATCGCGCTGCACGACGGCGCGGCGCGGCGCGTCGGCCAGCTCGTGGGCGATGCCGTCCCAATCCCACTGCCCGCCGAACTGTGCGGTGCGCAGCTGGAAGCCACGGATCTTCATGTTGTCGGCGAACTGGATGTCGGTGGGGCGGTCGCCGACCATGCCCGAACGCGCCCAGTCGATGTTCCGATCCTGCAGGTACGGCAGCATCATGCCGATGCCCGGCTTGCGGTTGGGGCTGTTGTCGGCCGGCCAGCTCGGGTCGATCAGCACGTCGCGGAAGACGATGCCCTGGCTGGCGAAGATCTGCAGCATCAGCTCGTTGGGGCCGTCGAAACTTTCCTGCGGGTAGCCCTCGCTGCCCAGCCCGTCCTGGTTGGAGACGATGACGAACTGGTAGCCAGCGTCGCGCAGCTTGAGCATCGCCGGGATGACGTTCTTAACGAAGCGGATCTTTTCGTAGGCGTCGATCTGGAAATCCACCGGCTCCTCGATCAGGGTGCCGTCGCGGTCGACGAACAGGATGGGGGTCATGCGGCGAACTCCAGCGCGGCCAGTGCGTCGAGGACGCGGTTGTTCTGCTCGGGCGTGCCAAGGGTGATGCGCAAGGCATCGTGCAGCTGCGGTGCGGCGCGCTGGTCGCGCACCACCACACCGGCAGCCAGCAACCGCTGGAAGGCGGCTTCGGCACCGGTGAAACGCACCAGCAGGAAATTGCCGTCGGAGGCATATATGCGGCGCACGTTCGGCAGGTTTCCAAGCCCGGCGCGCAGGCGTTCGCGCTCGCTGCGCACGATGGCGATGCGCTCGCGGGTTTTCACCAGTGCCGCATCGCTCAGGCCTTCCAATGCCAGCGCCGAGCATGGCGTCGGAATCGGATACGGCGCCTGGCAGCGGCGCAGCACCGCGACCAGGCCGGCATCGGCGATCACGCAACCGATGCGCGCCGCCGCCAGTGCGTGCGCCTTGGACAAGGTGCGCAGCACGGCGATGTTGTCGTGTCTGGACAACAGCGTGACCGCCGAAGGCTCGTCGGCAAACTCGGCATAGGCTTCATCGACCACCACCAATGCCTGCCCGTGCAACGCGGCGGCAACCTGTTCGACTTGCGCCAGCGGAATGCTCAAGCCGCCCGGATTGGACGGCGAACACAGGAACACCAGCTTGGCGTTGCCCTGCCTGGCCGTGGCGATGATCGCATCGATATCCGGCACCAGACCCGCTTCGGCATCACGCAGCGGCACTTCCAGCGCCGGCGCGTTCTGCAGGCGCGCACTGACCGCGTACATGCCGAACACCGGTGGCGTGTAAAGCACGCCATCGTGGCCCGGCACACACAGCGCACGCACCAGCAAATCGATGGCCTCGTCGCTGCCGCGACCAAGCAGCAGCTGTTCCGGCGCACAGCCGTACAACGCCGCCATGCGCTCGCGCAGCGCCTGCGGTTGCGGCTCGGGATAACGGCGGCAACCGGCCTGCACATCACCCGGATTCGCCCATGCCGATTCGTTGGCGTTGAGCCATATTTCGCCATCGAGCCTGGCGCTGCGCGCGGAGGAATAACCGGCAAAGCCGCGCAGATCGTCGCGCACCAGTTCGAGCACGCCGCTCATGGTGCGACTCCCAGTCGCACCGCGACGGCATTGGCATGCGCACCCAGGCCTTCGGCACGCGCAAGGATCAAGGCGCACGGACCGATGTTGGCGATGCCTTCGCGGCTGGCCGCCTGCACGCTGATCTGGTTCTGGAAACTGGCAACGCTGACGCCACTGTAGGCGCGCGCAGCCCCGGCGGTAGGCAGCACGTGGTTGGTACCGGAGCAGTAATCGCCCAGCGCCTCGGGCGTGTAGTCGCCCATGAACACCGAGCCGGCGGCTTCGACCTTGTCCAGCCAGCGACGCGGTTCGCGCAGCGCAAGGATCAGGTGCTCCGGCGCGTAACGATTGGAAACGGCGAAGGCCCGTTCGATCGAATCCACCTTCAGCAGCAGCGAGGCCTCCAGCGCCTTGCGGGCGATGTCCTCGCGCGCCAGCCGCGCCGCCTGCTTCTCGACCTCGGCCTGCACCGCGGCGATCAGCGCGGCATCGTCGCTGAGCAACAGCACCTGCGAATCCGGGCCGTGCTCGGCCTGCGACAACAGGTCAGCGGCGACGAAGGCCGGGACCGCACCGGCATCGGCGATCACCAGCACTTCCGATGGCCCGGCCGGCATGTCGATGGCGGCGGCACCGGCCTGCGCCACCTGCTGCTTGGCCTCGGTGACGAAGCCGTTGCCCGGCCCGAACAGCTTGTCGCAGGAAGGCACGGTTTCGGTACCCCATGCCATCGCCGCAATCGCCTGTGCGCCACCGAGCTTGAATACCCGATGCACGCCGGTCAGTCGCGCGGCCACCAGCACGGCCGGATCGGCACTGCCATCCCTGCGCGGCGGCGTGCACAGCACCACTTCGCGACAACCGGCGAGCCTGGCCGGCACGCCCAGCATCAATGCAGTCGAAGGCAGTGGCGCGCTGCCGGCCGGCACGTACAGGCCGACGCGGCCAATCGGGCGGATGATCTTCTCGCAGACCACGCCGGGCGCGGTTTCCACGCTGTACGGCCGGGCCATGCCCGCGCGGTGGTAGGCATCGATGCGCTCGGCCGCCTGCTGCATGGCGATGCGCAGCTCGGCCGGCACCGCCAGTTCGGCAGCGGCGAACTCGGCTTCGCTGACTTCGAATTTTTCCAACTTGACGCCATCGAAACGGGCGGTGATCTCGCGCAATGCCACGTCGCCGACGCCACGCACCTGTTCGATCAAGGCCGCCACCGCTTCACGGGTCTGCGCGGCCACCGCCTGCACCGGCCGGGTCAATGCGCGGGCCTGCGCATCGGCGTCCAGCGTGTTCCAGTCGAGGATGTTCATGCCAGCGATTTCTCCACCGCCAGCACCATCAGCTCCTGCGCGCCTGCGCGCTCCAGTTCCTCCAGCCGCTGCCAGCTCAATGCACCGTTGCACATGGCCTGCAGGCGCACCGCGCTGCCCTGCCCCGGCAGCCGCAGCAGCGGCTCGGCGTCGGGCAGCAGCCGCGCCAGTTCGTCCACGTGCGCCTCTTCGGCGGAGAACATCAGCAGTTTGCGGTCCTGCGCACGGGTCAAGCCATCGAGGCGACGCAGCAGCATCGCCATCAGGCCGGCGCGGGCGTCGTCCAGTTCGTGTACCGGCCCGGCCAACACTGCTTCGCTTTCCAGCAGGGTTTCCACCGGCTTGAGCTGGTTGGCGGCCAATGTGGCGCCGCTGGATACCAGATCACAGATCAGTTCGGCGGTGCCCAGCTTCGGCGCGATTTCCACCGAGCCGGACAGTTCCACCACCTGCGCATCGACGTTTCTTTCCTTCAGCCACGCGGCGAGGATGGCCGGGTAACTGGTGGCGATGCGCTTGCCGGCCAGTTGCTGCGCGCCCTGCCACTCCCACTCGTCGGGTACGGCGATCATCAACCGGCACTGGCCGAAGCCGAGGCCGCGCAGCGGCTGGTAGACATCGGCCAGGCCGATCTGGCGCCGTGCCTTGGCCTGCTCGTCCAGTTCGTTGAGGCCGACCACGCCGAGGTCGCAGACACCGTCGGCGATCAGCCCGGGAATGTCGTCGTCGCGCACCAGCAGCAAGTCCACCGGCAACGACTCACCGAAGCAGAACAGCTTGTCGCGACTCTGTCGCCAGCTCAGGCCGCAGGCGGCCAGCAGGCTGCGCGCCGGGTCGGCCAGGCGCCCGCTCTTCTGGATGGCGATGCGCAGCCGGTCGCGGGCCGGCGCGGAGGTCGAAGCACTCATGGGTCTTGTCTCAGTTTGATTCGGTTTTGCGCGCGGACAGGCGCTCGATGGCGACGGCGTAACCACCGGCGCCATGTTCGAGCGAGCGCGCGACCCGGCCGATGGTGGTCACGCTCACCCCGGTCAGATCATGGATTTCGCGATACGGCACGCCCTTGCGCAGCAGCGGCACCACGCGCCAGCGGTCGGCCATTGCCTCCAGTTCGGCGGGCGTGCACAGGTCGCGCAGGAAGGCCTGCACGTCCTGCGGCCGTTCCAATACGGCCAACGCGCGCGACAACGCCCTCAGCGGCGCGTCGGAGGGCTTGTCACGTTCGGATTCGGGGCGTGGTTTCATTTGCATCAATGTAATAGCGTGCTATTACGTTAATCAATAACGAAAGCTCGGTCAAGCCATCAGGGAATCCATGCCGGCCGGAAAAGCAAATGCCCCGCGATGCGGGGCATTCGTTGACAACCTTGACGTTCACCGTTCGCAGCAAGAGCAACGCCGAGTGGCCTTGGGTCATGAGTCGCGACCGGCCTACCGACGCTGCCGCGTAGCAACGCACGGCAGCGCGCGACGGTGGCTGTAGTTGCCGTGGCGAGTCACCGAAAAGCAGTTGTCGCGGACTTCGCGACAACTGCGGGCCAGGCGCGCGGCAGGTAGTGGGCGTGGGTGTCGATTTTTAGCATCAGACGATCTCCGTGACCAACACTTCCTCGCCAAGCATATCGGTGACCTTTACCGCCACGGCCACCTCACCTGCGGGCACGTCTAACTCGTACTTCCCGACGACCAAGTCGGTCTTGCGGGCGGGTACGTCGGCGTGGACGACATTGAACACTGCACCATCGAAGGCAGTGTCGATCATCACGCTGTCCACCATGGCGCGCCAGTCGGCAACCTTGGGCTGTACCACGCCGGACTGCTGTGCCAGCCGTTGCAGGATGCCGGGAGACACGAAATCCCTGATTTCGACATGCAGCTTGTCGCCCTTGCGCTTGACCGCGACGCGGGCCTGCGCTTTCTCGTGCCGCATGAAGCCGCCGTACTTCGGGTCGTTGCGCAGCTCGATGACCTCGATATGGTGCGGGTCGGTCTTCTTCTTGCGCAGGCGGTTCCACTCGGCCAGCCAGTTGTCGCTGGCCAGCTCCTTGCCCAGGCAGACTACGGTGATGGCGCGGTCCTCGTCGGGTCGGGCGTCCAGCTCGTTCTTGATCGCTTCCAGGTCCATCGGCGAGAGCGGATGGCCGAACGGGATGATTTTGACCAGCCGCCTGCCCAGCAGGCCGTCGAAGTACGCATCGCCGCGCAGCCGTTCCACGCCCAGGTATTCGCAGGCGAGATTCACGGCCTCATTGTGCTGGATGGCCAAGTCGTAGTCATTGACGCGCCAGTGGGTGAAGCCGAACTGTGCCGGTGATGGTGATTGGCCTTCGCCCAGCAGGCTGCCTTGCGCTGGCTGGCTGCCTTCGGTTGCTTGCGCCACCATGATCCGCTGCAGGCGCTTGGCTGTGGTCTGGATCGCACCCTTGTTGATGTCGCAGCCGATCCAGCGGCGGCCGAGCTTTTGCGCAACGGCGGCGGTGGTGCCGGAGCCGATGAAGCAGTCGAGGACAAGGTCACCGGTTTGGGATGACGACTCCACTACAGCAGATAGCAACTCTTCCCGCTTCTGCGTCGGATAATGAACGTTCTCAGTCTTATCAGCTGGTTGAAGCATCGGGATGACCCAGACGTCATCCAATGTCTTTTCCTCGCTGTCGATGTAGATCAAGTTCCCTTCGTCATCCCGTGCATTCACTATCGATCCAGACTCGGCATCCCAGCGCCTTGCAAGCTGTCTGACAGTTTCTTCCCGCTCAACTTTGATTTTTTTATAGAACGGTTTTCCACTTGAATAGCAGAGAATCGTGTCGTGATTGGAAGCAAAGCGCCCGATATTTCCCTGCATCTTGTTCCAATACCACCAGACGATTTCGTTCCTGAAGTTCTCGGCACCAAAGACTTCATCCATCAAGAATCTAAGGTGATGATGTTTGGCCTCATCGCAGTGCAGATATATAACGCCGTCCTTGGCAAGTAGCTCTTTCAGCAACAAAAGCCGCTCGTACATGAACTGCAGATAGTTGTCGTTGGCCCAGATATCCGTGTACTGGATCTGCTCGCCCAGCGTGTAGCCTTCGCCTTCCAGCTTCACCTTGCCCTTGGGCCCACGCAGCTCGACCTTGCGCACGTAGTCGGCGCCGGAGTCGAACGGCGGGTCGATGTAGATCAGCTTGACCTTGCCGCGAAAGCCATTGGCCAGCAGGTGCGCCAGCACTTCCTTGTTGTCACCGTGGTACAGCAGCCCACCTCGACGCAGGTCGTCCGGCCACTGCTCCCAGATCGCGCCATCCGGTGCTTGCTCTCCATAGGTTTCCACCAACTGCGCGGGGAAGGCCTGCACGCTGGCCGGCGCGCGCTTGCCGACCCAGCTGAGCATCGGCCTGCCACCGGCCTTGCCCACCTTCACCGCTTCCTTGGCACCACGCACACGGGCAAGGACATCCACGACGGGTTCGGGTGCGGCTGCGGTCTTCTTCACCGGTTTCTTGGCAGCCTTCTTGATGGCCTTTTTCGCGGTCATGCGGTGTTCCCCAGGAATGTGCGCACCGGGGTGAAGTCGTTGTTCGCCACGGTGTCGGTATCGGTAAACAGCATCTCGTAGGCGATGCGGTCGGGATTGAGTCTGGCCCATTCGCGCACGGCCATCGCCTTGCGGCCTGTTTCGCCGTCAAGCGCGTCCTTGCGCATGCGTTCGCTCTTGATCTCCACGATCAGCAGCTTGCCGCTGCCGGGCGCGCCGCCGTCCTGCGGCTTGCGACGGATCAGGAAGTCGGGCGAGTACGGGTGCCAGCGGCCGTCTTCGCCCTTGTACTCGACCACGAAATCGGTCTTGTCGCGGCCCAGTGCGCCGGTGAAATACACGTCTTCGATCTCGCCGGCATCCAGTTTCAAGGCGCCCAGCACCTTGGCCAGGAAGTCCTTTTCCGGCAGCGAATCAAAGTTGTAGGGGCTGTAGTGGAAACCAAACTCGCCGCCGTAGTCCGCGCGCGCGTCTTCCACGTGCCACAGGCGGTCGGCCCTGTCCTTGCGGTAGGTGATTTCCGCCGTGCGGATGGCCGCGCCATCCGCATCGCGGTCTTCCGTGAAGCCGTCAGGGCGGACCAGCGCCAGTGCGACTTCGATTTCCTCTGATTCGGTTTCGTAGTGGCGAATCTGGTCCTCAAGCTGGCTGGCCAGGGCATCCAGGTGGCGCAGCGGCACATCGTGATCGCCATAGACGCCACGCAGCGCGTCCAGCACGGCGAACAGCGGCAGGCGATAGCGCGCGGAGAGGTCGGCGGCCACGGTGCGGGGGTCGGCGCTGTCGATGGCGGCATCGACCGGAAGCGCTTCACCCAGTTCGCGCATGACCTTGCTGCTGCTGGCCTGCGCGGCCAGCTCATAACGCTGCATGGTCAGCGCCGGGTCGTTGTCGCGCGGGCGCGCAAGCTGGAACGCTTCGGGAATCATCGTCTCGACACGGCGCACGCGAGCGATCCTGCGCTTGAGCACCAGCGGCGGGATGTTGTCCTTGAGCAGCACGATCTTCGCGTGGCGCAGGTTCTCCTGGTCGCGCTTGAGGTCGGCCAGCGACTCGCCGTAGGTTTCCTGCAGCTGGCGATCCAGCACCGCGTAATTGTCCTGCGACAGGTAGATCTTGGCCTTGTGCGGGTTGCCGGGCACCTGGCGCATGCAGCGGGTAGCCGCCTGCAGCACGAAATTGTTTGACGACTGCAGGTTGCGGGCCAGCGCGCAGGCGAACAGGCTGGGGCAGTTCCAGCCTTCGGTGCCGCGGTTCACCAGCAGGACGACCCGATGCGGCGAGGTTGGATCATTCAGCCGGTTGAAGGCGTCCACATCGGCCTGCGGGCTGTGCGAATGATTGGCTAGGCAATCTGACGGCGCGTGCCCGTTGGCTGCCAGCGCCGCTTCCACGACAGGGCGCATGGCCTCCAGGTCATCGGTCTGCGGGAAGTACAGGGCAAGCTTGGCCTTGGCACCATTGGCAAGCGACACACTCCCGTAGTGCTTGAGGAAATCGCCGACCACCTCGGTCACGTAGGGCTTGATGTCGTCTCCGAAATCGTAGGCTTCGATGTTGCCCGACACAGGCTTGAGATAACCGTCCTCGATGCCCTGCGACAGGCCGTACCAGTACACAACGTCCAGCAGCGGCTGCTTGTTGAAGTACGGCGTGCCAGTGGTGTTGACCACGCAGACGACATTGGTCTCCGCAGCCAGGTAGTCCACGGTCTTGCGGACCTTCTTCAGCTCGGCATCCATCGACTGGCCGTAGGTGTGGTGGGCCTCGTCGGAGAACACCCCAAGGTGCGGCAATTGCGCCAGGCGCTGCAGGCGGCGGTTGGCCACGTCCTGCTTCAGCTGATCCGCATCCCCGGCGCCGGCGAACAGGCTGCCCAGATCTCCCTTGCGGATGGCGGCCTTCTGGATGCGGATCTTCTCGGTGTTGGTGACGACGATGTTGTAGTGCGAGCCGGGAATCACGTCGATGTCCGGGCTGCCGTCGCGGGTGAAGGTCAGCTTGACGCTGGCGGCGAAGGGCTTGTACATGCGGGGCGGCAGGATGCCGTCGAAGGGCATGGTCGCCAGCTCGCGAAGGGACTCGATGATGGTCTTGCCCGGCGCGAATACCAAGGCGTTGTGGACGAAATTTTCGTCCGGGTATTCCTGCGCCATTGCGAACTCGGTGGCGATGATCGCGCCGATCAGCATGGTCTTGCCCGCGCCCATTGCCAGCGCAAGGATGTAGCTGGGGTAATCCAGCGTCAGGGTTTCACGCAGGGATTCGAGCCTGTGCTGCCTAACGAAAGCATCGTCGCTGCGGATGTGCTCGATCAGCGCATCGAAACCGTGCTCCTCCACATACTCACGGACGGTCTCGCTATTCAGTCCCAGTGTCTTGCGCAGTTCGACCTTGCTCGAAACAAGTTGCTGGTACAGATCGAAGATGCCGGGCGTGCCTTCAACCAGCCGGAGATACCAATAGGTTTCAAGCGCGCGCACCTGCGGGATACGCAGGAACCTCGGCTGGCCCGCGCCGCGACCTGAGAGCCAGTCCAGGATTTCGGCGATCGCCGGATACCGATCCTGCGGGTATGCGGCAGTGCGCCAGGCTGAGACCTTTTCGGCGAGTAGTTGTGGCAGCTGCACTCAATGATCTCCGGGGATTGCTTCAATTCTTTCCGCCACTGTCTCGCAGACTGCGATCACATCCCGCACCAGCCGTTCTTCCACGTCCACATGCCCTTCGTACTCGGCCAGGTTGCGCAGCTCGTGGGCCTTGGCCAGCACGCGCCAGACCTCCGGGCCCAGACCCAGCGTGTGCGGCAGCGCCTGGAACACGATGTAACGGTGGCGGGGGCGATAACCCTGCCGGCGCAGGGCGGCCAGACCGAAGGCGTGGGCGGCGTTGTAGGCCAGGTCGAAGCGACTGTCCAGCGACAGCGAGGCGTTGCGGGCGTCGGCCAGGCGCGCATGGCCCGAGCGCAGCAGGCCGGCGATTTCGTTGGCATCGGGCGGTTCGACCGCCAGCGGTTTGCCGGTACCGGCCAGATGCTCAAGCGGCGAGGTCATGCTCGCCTCCTATCAGCCAGAGGCGCGGTTGGGCCAGTACGCGGGTGACGAAGCTGTTGCCGGCGGCAATGCGCTTGCGCAGATCGGCGCGGGTGTAGAGGGTGGGGTTGATCTCGCGGCCCAGGCGTTCCATCAGCGGATGCAGTGCGGCCATGACGTCGGGATAGGTCAGGTCGTCCGTCACCAGCATCAGGTCGATGTCGCTGCGGGCGGTGTCGCTGCCCTTGGCGACGGAGCCGTAGACGAATGCCATATCAAGCCGGTCTTCCAGCGGCGCCAGTGCTTCGCGTAGCGGCGCGGCCAGGCCGAAGGTCTTGCGCACGATGGCGGCCAGTTCGTCGTGGATCGGGGCGTCGGGATTGGCGCGGTAGCGTTTCTGGTTGCCGATCTGTTCCATCAGCAGCAGGCCGCTGCCGGACAGGCGGGCGACTTCGCGTTGCACCGCGCCGCTACCGGCGCCTGTGGTCTGGATCAGCTCGCTGATGGACCAGGTGCGGCCGGGTTCGCCGAACAGGCAGGCCAGCACGCGCTGCTGGGTGGCGGTAAACAGCGCATCCGCCAGATTGGTGCTGGCGTAGAGCGCGGCGGCTTCGCTGATTCGGTGGCGTGGATTCGTGCCCATAAAGGGCAAAATAATGCCCAAATAGGGTAAATGCAAGCCTCGCGACTCAGCGGCCATCACTACCACTGGAACGACATGAACTGCGACCAATTTACCGGCGCTGCCATGCAGTAGCGCACGACAGTACTCAATGGCTTCACCGGGAGAACCCTGTCGCGACTCACGTTGATCCTGCGAGCTACGGGCGCACAGCAAACCGCGCCCGGTCGGCAACAATTTCGCAGCTGAAGAAGCCGCAGGCGCTGGCCTCAAAGCGTCATCACGCGCGCCTGCTCCAGTTCGACCTGCAACGTGGAAGCCAGCTCGTCACGGGCCACCTCGAACTGCTGCTCGCGCAGCAGATCCTTGACCGCGACCACGCCGCGCGCCAGTTCGTCCTCGCCGGCCAGCACCACGAAACGGATGCCCGCCTTGGCCGCGTACTGGAACTGCTTGCCGATCTTCTTCGGCTCCATCTGCACTTCGGTGTTGATGCCGCCGGCACGCAGGCGGCGGGCGATGTCCAGCGAGTGCGGCATTGCCGTCTCGTCCATCAGCGCCACCATCGCCTGCACGCTGCTCTCGGCGATGCCGTCGATCAGGCCTGCTTCGCGCAGCTGCCAGAACAGCCGGGTCAGGCCGATGGAGATGCCCACGCCCGGCAGCTTGCTCTTGGTGTAGTGGCTGGCCAGGTCCTCGTAACGGCCACCGGAGCAGATCGAGCCGATCTGCGGATGGTCCAGCAAGGTGGTCTCGTAGACGGTGCCGGTGTAGTAATCAAGCCCACGGGCGATGGAAAAGTTCAGGCAATAGGCGCTTTCCGGCACGCCCAGCGCCTTGACCAGCTCCAGCACCTCACGCAATTCGGCCGCGCCGGCACGCAGCGATTCGCTGGCACCCTCGCCGGCCTCGGCCAGCACTGCGTCGAGCTGCGCCAAGGCATCGGCGTGCGAGGCTGAGCGCACCTCGACGAAGGCCAGGATGCGCTCCACCGCTTCCGCCGGCAGGCCGAAATCGGGCCCCAGCAGGGTTTCGCGCACGTAGTCGGCGCCGCGCTTGTCGAGCTTGTCCACCTCGCGCAGCACCAGTGCCTGCTGCTGCGCATCGGCCACGCCCTGCGCCTCGAAGAAGCCGCGCATGAACCTGCGGTTGTTCAGCTGCACGGCGAACCTGCCGATGCGCAGCTCGGAGAACACCGCGTGGATCACCGCCAGTACCTCGGCGTCGTAGCGGATACTCAGCGCGTCCTTGCCGATCACGTCGATGTCGCACTGGTAGAACTCGCGGAAGCGGCCGCGCTGGGCGCGCTCGCCGCGGTAGACGCGCTGCATCTGGTAGCGGCGGAACGGGAAGGTCAGCTCGTGCTCGTGCTCGGCCACGTAACGCGCCAGCGGCACGGTCAGGTCGAAGCGCAGGGCCAGTTCCGGTAGCCCTTTGTCACCGGCCTCGGCGGCGTTGGCCAGCGCGCCGGTGGACTGCACGAAATACACCTGCCGCTCGGTCTCGCCGCCGGACTTGGTCAGCAGCACGTCGGACAGCTCGAACACCGGGGTTTCCACCGGCAGGAACCCGAAGCGCTCGTAGTTGCGGCGGATGACGTCCAGCATGCGCTGGAACGCGATCTGCTCGCGCGGCAGCAATTCCATGATGCCGGGCGGGGTACGGGGCTTGATCACGGGCGGAACTCCTGCAAACGGTGGGGGTGAGCGGACGCCAATTCTAGCCGTACGCCGCCTGCACGGCCGCATGAAGTATCATTCGTGCACCTTTCAAGCAACGACGTCATGTCCCGGCCCGCCCCCGGTTCAGAGCCCCCCGCCCCCCCCTCCTCCGCCAGGCACGACACCGGCACGGGCACCTGCCTGCATTGCTCGGTCCGGCACCTCGCGGTGTGTTCGGCGCTGGCCTGCGACGAGGTGCAGGCGCTGGAGCGGATCACGGTGTCGATGCCGGCGCCGCTGGGCGCCACGCTGGCCCGCAGCGGCGAGCCGCGCACGCATGTGTTCACCGTCACCGAGGGTGCGCTGCGGCTGGTGCGCACGCTGGCCGACGGCCGCCGCCAGGTCAACGGCTTCGTGCTGCCCGGCGACTACGTGGGCCTGAGCGGCAGCGACCATCACCGCTACGACATCGAGGCCATCGCCGACAGCCGCGTGTGCCGGGTATCGACCGCGCAGATGCGCGACCTGCGCCAGCAGTTCCCGCACCTTGAACGCAAGCTGCTGCAACGTGCCTGCCAGGAACTGGACGCCGCCCAGGACAACGCGCTGGCGCTGGCGCGGCTGCAGCCGCCGGAGCGGCTGGCCGATTTCCTGCTGCGACTGGCCGCGCGCGAGGCCATGTTCGGCCAGACCGGCAACCGCGTGGCGCTGCCGATGGGGCGCGGTGACATCGCCGACCACCTCGGGCTGACGATGGAAACGGTGAGCCGCACCTTCACCAAGCTGCGCCAGCAGGGGCTGATCGCGCTGCCGCACCTGAACGTGGTCGAGATCCTCGACTTCGCCGGGCTGCAGAAGCTCGCCAACGACGACGCGAGCTGATCGCTCCGCCGCACGCTCGTCTATTTGCCTCGTAGCTGCAGGGCTTGCCCCGCAGGAAGCTTTGCAGTGAAAACCCCGGTACGGGGCAAGCCCCGTACCTACGGTGATCGGGGTGTCTGCCGGGCAGACCGATCAGCCCAACAGCTTTTCACGCAGCGCCGCGTAATCCGGTGCACAGGGCTCAGCGTGCGCAGGGCGTTCAAGCAACTCGGCCAACGCCTGCGGCACCGGCACCTCGCGGCCGATCAGCGGTTCGACCACCGATTCGAACTTGGCCGGGTGTGCCGTGGCCGCCACCACCCAGTGTTCGTCCGCGGCTGCCTCACCACTGGCACGCAACTGCTCCAGCACGTGCACCGCAGTGGCGGTATGCGGGCAGAACACTTCACCGAACCGGCGGAAGCGCGCGGCGATGGTGTTGCGGATGGTGGCATCGTCGACCGCACGCGACACAAAGGCCGCGCGCAGGGCGGCATCGTCGCCGGCATGCAGCCACCGCAGGCGCTCGAAGTTGCTCGGCGCACCCACGTCCATTGCATTGGCAAGCGTGGCAACGCTGGCCTTGGGCTGGTAATCGCCGCCGGCGAAGTAATCCGGCAGCACCCGGTTGGCATTGGTCGCCAGCACGATGCGCCCCAGCGGCACGCCCAGCGCGCGCGCCATGATCGCCGCCATCGCATTGCCGAGGTTGCCGGTGGGAATGACGAAATTCAGCAACCCGCCATGCGCCGCATGATGGACCAGCGCGGCATGGGCGTAGTAACTCATCTGCGGCAACAGGCGGCCGAGGCTGATGCTGTTGGCCGAGCTGAGCGGCACCTGTGCCTGCAATCCGGCATCGTTCAATGCCTGCTTGGCCATGCCCTGGCAATCGTCGAACGAACCGGCCACGCGCAGCGCGCGGATGTTGCCGCCCAGGCAACCCAACTGGTGCGCCTGCCGCGGCGACACCCGGCCATCCGGGTACAGCACCACCACCTGCAGGTTCGGCTGGTTGTGGAACGCCGCGGCCACCGCCGCACCGGTATCGCCGGAGGTGGCAACGACAATGGTCAACGGGCGCTGCTGGCCGGCGCGCAACCGCGACAGGCTGGCGGCGAGGAAGCGCGCGCCGAAATCCTTGAATGCCGCGGTCGGGCCGTGGAACAGCTCCAGCACGTGGTCGTTGCGCGTGGCCAGCGGCTGCAAGGGCGCGGGGAAGTCGAAGGCCTCGTTGCAGATGCGCGGCAACTCGGCTTCCAGCGCGTCATCAGCGAAGAACGGCTGCAACAGCGTGGTGGCGGTTTCGGCCAGTGACGCGCCGGCTTGCAGGGTGCGTGCCGGTGGCATCTGCTGCGGGACATACAGGCCGCCATCGGGAGCCAGCCCGGCGGCAATGGCCTGGCTGAGGCTGACGGCGGGGGCGTTGTTGCGGGTGGAGATGAAGTGCATGGGGAAGGTTCCGAAGCTGTTTTCCCTTGTAGGAGCGACGTGAGTCGCGACCGAGGCTTTACCGGGAAAACCCGGTCGCGACTCACGTCGCTCCTACAAGGGCTGGGGGTTTATCAAAGCAGATGCGCGCCGGGGCTGTTCAACGGCGTCACCCAGTTCTGGCTGTCGAAACCGGCAGCGGCGAACGCGGCCTGCACTTTCGGTGCGGCGGCCTGCGCGGCTTCGGCGGTCTCGAACCATGCGAACACGCTGGGACCGGCACCGGAAATGCTCGCACCCATTGCCCCTGCATGCAGTGCGGCCTGCTTGGCGGCATCGAAACCCGCGATCAGCGGCGCGCGACGCGGTTCGACCAGCACATCGCGCAGGCCGGCGCGCACCAGCGCGGCGTCGCCGGCATGGCAGCCGGCCAGCACCAGCGCCAGGTTGGTGCTTTGCGCGACGAACTCCTTCAGCTCGTAACTGCCCTGCAATGCGGCGCGCGCGCGGCGGGTTTCCAGCAGCGCATCGGGATGCACCAGCAGGCTGTGCCAGTGCGCCGGAACCGGCACCGGCACCAGCCGTTCCAGTGTCGAAAGCACCAGCCCGCCGAGGAACATCGGCCCGAGGTTGTCGCCGTGGCGGCTGCCGCTGGCCACCGCCTCGCCTTCCAGCGAATGCAGGTACAACTGCTCGCGGGTCAGCGGCTGGTCCAGCAGCACGTTGGCTGCGACCAGCGCCGCCACGCACGAGGCCGCCGAACCACCCATGCCGGAGCTGAGCGGGATGCCCTTGTCGATCTCGACCTCGAAGCCGAACGGCAGCGCCAATGCCTGCCGCAGCGCGATCAGCGCCGCGCCGGCAGTATTGCTCGCGGCCTCCGTCGGCAGTTGCACCGCCGCGCCGCGGATGGCGGCGATGCGCACTTCCGGCGCGTCGATGCGCCGGACCGTCACCGTGTCGCCGACACCGGAAACCGCGTAGCCGAGCAGGTCGAAGCCGACCGCCACGTTCGCCACCGAGGCCGGGGCAAAGGCGCGCGCCTCGCGCACACCGTTGTTCGTCGCACCTGAATTCACAGCCGCGCCCCCTCGCCCGCCGCCACCCGCAGCACGTCGGCGAACACGCCAGCGGCGGTCACTTCCGGACCCGCGCCGGGGCCCTGCACCACCAGCGGGTTGTCGCAGTAGCGGCGGGTGGTGAACTGCACCACGTTGTCGGTCAGGCGCAGGTTGGCGAAGGCATGGTCGGCCGGCAGTTCCACCAGCCCGACGCTGGGCGCCTGCCCCGGCGCGAACTGCGCGACATAACGCAGCACATGGCCGCGCGCGCGGGCAGCGGCCAGCCGCTGCGCGAACGCGGCATCCACTTCGTGCAGGCGCGCCATGAAATCCTCGACGCTGGCCTGGCGCAAGGCTTCGGGCACCAGACTCTCCACCGCCACGTCCTCCAGGCTCGATTCGTACCCGGCCTCGCGCGCGAGGATCACCAGCTTGCGCGCGACGTCGACGCCGGACAGGTCATCGCGCGGGTCCGGCTCGGTGTAGCCCATTGCCCGCGCCTGCGCGACCAGCTGCGAGAACGGCACGCTGCCGTCGTACTTGTTGAACAGCCACGCCAGCGTGCCGGAGAAGATGCCGGCGATCGCGCTGACTTCATCGCCGGTATCGACCAGATCGCGCAGCGTGGTGATGACCGGCAGGCCGGCGCCCACCGTGGCCTCGTAGCGGAAGCGCGCGCCGGTGGCGGCGGCGGCTTCGCGGATGGCCCGGTAACGCGCCAGCGGGCCGGAGCCGGCCTGCTTGTTCGGCGTGACCACGTGGATGCCGGCGGCCAGCCAGCCGGCATAGCGTTCGGCCACTTCGGCGCTGCCGCTGCAGTCGATGATCAGGGTATGCGGCAGGCGCGCGGACAGCAGGTGCTCGGTGAACGCATCCAGGTCCAGCGGCTGCGAGGCGGCAGCGAACGCGGCCTTCCAGTCGTCGCGTACGCCGCATGCGTCCAGCAGCATGTGGCTGCGCGAGGCGATGGCGCGCAGGCGCAGGTCCAGCCGCGCCCGCGCCAGCAGTTGCGGCTGCGCAATACGCAACTGTTCCAGCAAGGCCGCGCCGACGTTGCCGGGGCCAATCACCCCGACCGAGAACGTCTGCGGCGACAGCCAGAACCCGGCATGCGCGGCGCGCAGCGCCTTGGTCGCATCCTTGCCGGCAACGACCACCGAGATATTGCGCTCCGAAGAGCCCTGGGCGATGGCGAGGATGTTGACCTGGGCCCGCCCCAGCGCCTCGAACAGGCGCGCGGCCACGCCCGGCTGCCCGGCCATGCCGTCGCCCACCGCCGCCAGCACGCTGACGCCTTCGGTGGTCTGCACGCGCTGCACCTGGCCGGCAGCCAGTTCATGCGAGAACGCCTGCGCCACCGCATCGCGCGCGCGCGCGGCCTCGGCCTGCCTGACCACGCAACAGATCGAATGCTCCGATGAGCCCTGCGAGATCATCACCACCGACACCTGCGCGTTGCGCAGCGCGGCGAACACGCGCTCGGCGGTGCCGGGCACGCCGATCAGGCCGGTGCCTTCGACGTTCAGCACCGCAAGGTCGGGGCTGAGGGTCAGGCCCTTGATCGGCCCGCGTCCGCCGCTGGCCGCGGTGATGCGGGTGCCCGGATGCTCGGGATGGAAGGTGTTGCGGATGATGATCGGCAGGCCGCGCTCGATCGCCGGCGACATGGTCTGCGGGTGCACCACCTTGGCGCCGAAATAGGCCAGTTCGCAGGCCTCGTCGTAACTCAGCGCCTCCAATTGCACCGCCTCGGGCACCACCCGCGGATCGGCCGACAGCACCCCGTCCACGTCGGTCCAGATGTGCAGTTCGTCGGCATTGAACAACGCGGCGAAGATCGCGCCGGAAAAGTCGCTGCCGTTGCGGCCCAGCGTGGTGATGTGGCCCTTGCGGTCGCGGGCGACGAAGCCGGTGACCACCAGCCGCCGCGCCGGGTGCGACTGCCGCCACAACGCCAGCGTGGCGGCGCTGGCCTTCCAGTCCACGTCCACGCCGAGTTCGCCGTGGTTGACCACCAGCACGTCGCGCGCGTCGAGCACGTCGGCGTCCTCGCCCAATGCCTGCAGGTGCCGGCCCAGCAGCTGCGCCGAGAACACCTCGCCCAAGCCCTGCACGCGGTCCAGCACTTCCTGCGGCAACTCGCCGATCACCGCCAGCGCGGCGAGGATTTCCGCCAGCCGCTCGAAGCGCGCATCCAGCCATTCGATGGTGCCGCCAACCTGTTCGCCGAGCAGCGCCACCGCCGCGGCGCGGTGGCGCGCGCGCAGCTCGTGCCAGCGTTCGCGCCATGCCTCGTCGCCACCGGCGGCCAGCTTCGCCAGCTCGATCAGCTCATCGGTCACGCCCTTCATCGCCGACACCACGGTGACCTGGATGGCCTCCTCGCGCGCCAGCAGCAGCTGCGCCACATGGCGGTAACGCTCGGCATCGGCCACCGAAGTGCCGCCGAATTTGTGGACGACGGTGCGCACGGCGGCGGATTCGGCGGGGGGAACGGCAACTGGCGACATCGGATGAACCTCGGCTGGAGGCCCCGACACGCATCTGGATGGGGTTTCCCGCATCCTGATCCGGGTGCGGGGCCGTGGTTTTCGGAAAACTACGCGAAGACGACGGGCCGCACCGGGCGAGTGGTGACGGTAATGATGGTGGTGGTAATCGACATGCAGCCAAGCGCCGGCCTGCCGGAGGTCGGCAATGCGTGGGCGATGGCGGTCGGCGACATGTGCATGGAGCCGAGAAGACACCAGCGATGAATGCGCTGTCAAGTGCTGCGTTGCAAAAATCAATTGCAACCATCATCGGCGAACTTGCCGGCATCGGTTGCAAATGTCATCAACCGCGATCATCGGCCATCTGGTGCGCAAGCATCATTGAAAACGCCGCCACCCGGCTCGGGGCAGCGGCGCCGTGGAAAATCCGGCGAGGCAACGAAGCATCCCGGCGGTCATGCTGCAACCACCCCGACCCCCGGCCAACTGCGCGGGAACCGCAGGTCGGGGCTACGCCCCCGACGCTTGATGTTCGGATGCCCGGAACGTCAGGGACCTAGCCCCGACCTACGCGGCCGCGTGCACCTTGGCCGCCGGGCGATGTGCCGCGGTACTCAGCACCACGCCGGCGAGCAGGCAGCCGGCGGCCAGCATTTCCAGCAGCGTCGGCCAGCGCTGCTGCCAGAGGAAACCGTAGAGCAGGCCGAACAGCGTCTCGAACACGATCATCTGCCCGCCCAAGGTCAAGGGCAGCGCGCGGCTGGCGCGGTTCCAGCATGCGTTGCCGAGGATCGAGGCAAACACCGCCACGCCCGCCGCCACCAGCCAGAACAGCCCCCACTCGGACGCCGGCCGGCCCTGCCCACCACCGGCGAAGGCCAGCGGTGCGACCAGCAGCGCCAGCGCGCCGGTAGCCACCCCGGTCAACAACGACCAGTCGTGCCCGGACACCTGCGGCAGCCGCGCCAGCCAGCGCGTGTTGCCCACCGAATACAGCGTCCACGACACCAGCGCCCCTACCCCGCACAGCAGCCCGAGCAGGCGCTGCACGGGCGTCCCGGCCACATGCGAGGACGCCATTGCCGCAACTCCCATCAGCACCACGCCGGCCACGCACAGGAACAATGCCGGCGCCAGTTTCGACAATGGCACCGCACCCGGCTCACGCGTGCCGGTGACCGCCACCAGCACCGGGACCATGCCGACGATCAGCGACGCCGCCGCGCCGCCGCTCCACTGCACCGAAATGGACAGCAGCACGTAATAGAGCAGGTTGCCGAGCAGGCTCAGCCATGCCAGCGCGGTCCATTCGGCGCGGCCGATGGCGGCGCGCAATGCCGGCCAGCGCGGCACCAGCAGCACCGCCGCGATGGCGCCGTAGACCAGATAACGCGAGGCGGCCAGTTGCAGCGGCGCGAACCCGGCCAGCATCGCCGGCGCCAGGAACACCACGCCCCACAACGCACCGGAGGCCACGCCATTGGCAAGGCCGACGCCCATCGAACGGTTCACGCTCACCGCAGCACCACCCAGAAAGGAAAGGCGCGCAGTGTAGGCGGCTCACCCCTGGGCGTATTGACCCAGACTACTGCCCGCCAGCCGCCATTGCCGCGGCGTCATCCCGGTTTCCCGGCGCAGCGCGCGGGTCAATGCGCTCTGTTCGGAATAGCCGGCGCGCAGGGCGATATCGCTGATGCCGGCAGTGCCGGCCAACAGCTGCCGCTTGGCCCAGCGCAGGCGCGCGCCGCTGACCCAGGCCTGCGGCGAAAGCCCGAATTCGCGGGCAAACAAGGCATGCAGGCGGCTGCCGCCGACCCCGACCCCGGCCGCCATCCGCGCCACCGTCCAGTCCGCACCGGGCGCAGCCGCAATCGCCATGCACAGCGCCTGCAGGCGCGCGCCGCTGCCGGCCGGGGCGAAATAGCGCAGCAGCTGTGGCAACGGATCCGTCCCCACGCCGTTGGCATGGATGCCCTGCAACTGCCGGCGGATGTCCCGGGGCAACGCCAGCCAGCGCTGCCGGCACAGGTGTTCGAGCGTGTCGTCGTCGAGCACGCCGGGATGGCAGTCGATGATCAGGCAGCAGTTGTCGCCCAATGCCTCCAGGTCGTGGGTTTCGCCTGGCGCGACGAAGGCGCCCTGCAGCAGGTCCAGGCTGCCGCCGGCGCCGCCCACCTCGAACTGCAGGTCGCCGCGCAACGGCAGCACCCACTGCGCATGGTCGTGGCATTCCAGCCCGGTGGGCCGGAGATAGCGTCGCAGGTGGCGCGCGGTGGTGGGCATGGGCGCAGTCTGTGCGCACGCCGGTGGCGGCCGCAAGCGCCGGCACGGGCGTTCATCGATGGCGGCCCCGACACGATTCGAACGTGCGACCTGTCCCTTAGGAGGGGACCGCTCTATCCAGCTGAGCTACGGGGCCGAGGGCGCGCATTGTGGCATGCCCGCCCCCTCCGCCGCACCCCTGAGGCCGGGGAGAAGCCGGCGGGGCTCTGCTAAAATCGCGGTTCTGCATGCCGCACCCCACCTTCGCCAGCGGCTGCGCCCTACAACGCAAGGCAATCAGGAGTTTTCATGTCCTTCGAACTGCTCAAGGCGCTCGGCCTCGACGCTTCCAACGCTGGCACCTACCTGGGGAACGGGGAGTGGTCCGCCGCCACCGGCGCGGGCGTGCTGTCGCCGCGCAACCCGACCACCGGCGAGGTCATCGCCCAGGTGCAGGCCACCACCGAAGCCGATTACGAAACCGTCATCGCCCGTGCGCAGGAAGCCTTCAAGGCTTGGCGCAGCACCCCGGCCCCGCGCCGTGGCGAGGCCGTGCGCCTGTGCGGCGAGGCGCTGCGCCAGCACAAGGACGCACTGGGTTCGCTGGTCGCGCTGGAAATGGGCAAGTCCAAGCCGGAAGGCGACGGCGAAGTGCAGGAGATGATCGACATTGCCGACTTCGCGCTGGGCCAGAGCCGCATGCTGTACGGCTACACCATGCATTCGGAGCGCCCCGGCCACCGCATGTACGAGCAGTACCACCCGCTGGGCCTCGTCGGCATCATCTCGGCGTTCAACTTCCCGGTCGCGGTGTGGAGCTGGAACGCGTTCCTGGCCGCGATCTGCGGCGACGTGTGCATCTGGAAGCCGTCCAACAAGACCCCGCTGACCGCCATCGCCACGATGAAGATCTGCAACGCCGCGCTGAAGGAAGGCGGCTTCCCGGACATCTTCTTCCTGGTCAACGACGCCGGCACCGCACTGTCGGAGAAGCTGGTGGACGACAAGCGCGTGCCGCTGATCTCTTTCACCGGCTCGACCCGGATCGGCCGCATCGTCAACGAGAAGGTCGCCAAGCGCCTCGGCCGCTGCCTGCTGGAGCTGGGCGGCAACAACGCCATCATCCTCGACGAGACCGCCGACCTGAAGCTGGCCGTGCCCGGCATCGTGTTCGGCGCGGTCGGCACCGCCGGCCAGCGCTGCACCACCACGCGCCGGCTGATCGTGCACGAATCCATCTACGACAACGTGCTGGCCACCTTGGTCAAGGCCTACAAGCAGGTGGAAGGCAAGATCGGCGACCCGCTGGATGCGGCCAACCTGATGGGCCCGCTGAACAGCCCGGAGGCCGTGCAGCAGTTCCTGGCCTCCATCGAGAAGGCCAAGGCCGCCGGCGGCACCGTCGAGACCGGCGGCACCGCCATCGACCGCCCCGGCAACTTCGTGCTGCCGGCGATCGTCACCGGCCTGAAGAACACCGATGCCATCGTCCAGCACGAAACCTTCGCGCCGATCCTGTACGTGATGAAGTACTCGACCCTGGACGAAGCCATCGACATGCAGAACGGCGTGCCGCAGGGCCTGTCCTCGTCGATCTTCACCACCAACCTGAAGTCGGCGGAGAAGTTCCTGTCCGCGGCCGGCAGCGACTGCGGCATCGCCAACGTCAACATCGGCACCAGCGGTGCGGAAATCGGCGGCGCTTTCGGCGGCGAGAAGGACACCGGCGGTGGCCGCGAGTCCGGCTCGGATGCATGGAAGGTCTACATGCGCCGGCAGACCAACACCATCAACTACTCCGATTCGCTGCCGCTGGCGCAGGGCATCAAGTTCGACCTGTAATGGTTTTTACCCTTCTCCCTCCGGGAGAAGGTGCCCCGAAGGGGCGGATGAGGGTTCGGGCGAAGCACACGTGCAGTTGAACACTGCATGGGCTTCGCCCCGACCCTCTCCCCAGCCCATCTCCCGCCGGGAGAGGGGCTTCATAACCGACAACGGAGCCCACCCATGAGCATCCCCGCACCTCGCCAGACCAGCACCCTCGCCGTCACCGGCCTGGTGCTGGGCTGGATCAACGTCGGCCTGTGGATCGTCGGCATCATCGCCTTCATCATGTTCTTCGGCGGCCTGGCCTGGCTGGCCGCGGTCAACTCCTGATCCTGCATGTACCCACTCGCCCGCCCCTTCCTGTTCACCCTCGACGCCGAGCGCGCGCATGGCCTGGGCCTTGGCGCGCTCGAACTTGCCTACCGCACCGGCACCACGCCGCTGCTGGCCGGCAGGGTCGAGGCACTGCCGACCAAGCTGCTGGGGCTGGAATTCCCCAACCCGGTCGGGCTGGCCGCGGGGCTAGACAAGAACGGCGAGCACATCGACGCCTTGTTCGCGCTGGGCTTCGGCTTCGTCGAGATCGGCACCATCACCCCGCGGCCGCAGGCCGGCAACCCGAAGCCGCGGATGTTCCGGCTGCCGCAGCACCTGGCCATCATCAACCGCATGGGCTTCAACAACGCCGGCGTCGATGCGCTGGTGAAGAACGTCGGGCGCAGCCGGCGCCGCAAGGGCCCGCTGGGCATCAACATCGGCAAGAACAAGGACACGCCCAACGAGGAGGCGCTGTCCGACTACCTGCACTGCATGGAGCGGGTATATCCGCTGGCCGACTACATCACCGTCAACATCTCCTCGCCCAACACCGCCGGCCTGCGTGAACTGCAGGAGGAACAGGCGCTGCGGCGGCTGGTCGCCGGCCTGCGCGAGGCGCAGGAGCGGCTGGCCGGCGTGCACGGCCGGCGCGTGCCGATGCTGGTCAAGATCGCCCCGGATCTGAATGAAAACGACATCGACGCCGCCGCGCGCGTACTCGCCGAGCTGGACGTGGATGGCGTGATCGCCACCAACACCACCATCAACCGCGACAGCGTGGAGAGCCACCCGCACGCGACGCAGGCCGGCGGCCTGTCCGGCGCGCCGCTGATGCCGCAGTCCACCTTCGTCCTGCGCCGGCTGCGCGCACGCCTGCCCGAGCGCATCCCGCTGGTCGGCGTCGGCGGCATACAGTCCGGCGCCGACGCGGTGGCCAAGATGGCCGCCGGTGCATCGCTGGTGCAGTGCTACAGCGGGCTGATCTACCGTGGCCCGGCGCTGGTCGGCGAATGCGTGGAAGCCATCCGCCGCCGCCGCGAGGCCCCCTCGCGTGGAGCCGTCGCCCCGCTATGACCAGCACCGGGCCTTGGTGGCTGGCCGAAAACGCATCACTGCAAGCGCTCAACACCTTCCACGTCGTCGCCCATGCACCGCGCCTGCTGCATGTCGCCGACCCGGAGGCATTGCCCGAGGCACTGGCCGCCGCCGGCGACGGCCCGCTGTTGGTGCTGGGCAGCGGCAGCAACGTGCTGCTCGCCGCCGACCCGGAAGGCAGCGTGCTGTGCTTCGACAACCGCGACATCGGCATCCTTGAACACCGCGCCGACCACGCCATCGTCCGCGCCGGCGCCGGCGCCCTGTGGCATGACCTGGTGACCTGGTCGCTGGGCGAAGGGCTGTCCGGGTTGGAAAACCTGGCGCTGATCCCCGGCACCGTCGGCGCCGCGCCGATCCAGAACATCGGCGCCTATGGCGCGCAGGTGGGCGAGTTCATCCACCTGGTCGAAGCCTGGGACACGCAGGCGCACGGCTGGGTGCGGCTGGAACGCGACGCCTGTCGTTTCGGCTACCGCGACAGCCTGTTCAAGCACGAACCGGACCGCTACCTGATCACCGCCGTGCAACTGCGGCTGCCGCTGTTGCACGAGCTGCGCCTGGGCTACGCCGGCATCGGCGAGGAACTGCAGCGGATGGGCGTGGAACTGCCGGTGGCGGCCGACGTCGCCAACGCGGTCATCGCCATCCGCCGCCGCAAGCTGCCCGACCCGGACGTGCTGGGCAACGCCGGCAGCTTCTTCAAGAACCCGCAGCTGCCGTGCGAGCAGGCCGACCTGCTGCTGCAGCAGCATCCCGCGTTGCCGGTGTTCCCCGGCGAGGACGACACCTGCCGCAAGCTGTCGGCGGCATGGCTGATCGAAACTTGCGGCTGGAAGGGCCACCGCGACGGCGACGCCGGCGTGTCGCCCAACCACGCGCTGGTGCTGGTCAACCACGGCAACGCCAGCGGCGCCGAACTGCTGGCATTGGCGCGGCGCATCTCCGCCTCGGTGCTGGAGAAATTCGGCGTACCCATCGAACCCGAGCCCCGGCTGATCGGCGCACGCTGGTGAACGCCATCACCATGCCTGCAACCGGCGCTCCTCGCATCTTGGCCAATCACAATCCAATCACGACATTGCCTCGTGGCTATCAGACAACTTGCCCGACGCAGATTACATGGGGAAGGGGGATTTTTTGAAACCGGCATCAGCAAATTCGGGCATCAACCGATTCAAGAAATTCCGTGGCTTACCGTGGGCAATGGCTTTCCTGCTATTGCTGGTGCCAGCCTTATACGGAAATCTTTACATCACGGGAAAGATTCCATATGGGCGCGGAATAATGGCGCACCTTGGACTGATGGGCCTTCTCTTCCTGCTTGGCACAACGCACCTGCGCCATCACAGGATCCGGGGTTCGATCATTGCATTGATCATTTCCGCACTCTACTTCCTGCACATTCTTTACTTCGGAGTTTCCGAATTTTCCGGACGAGGCTTTGACGAAGGGTTTTTCCTCAGCTTGCAGGCTGAAGCCGTGGACATGGCATGGAACAACTATTTTCACTACTTTCTATACTTTGGCGTTGGCGCCATTGCTGTCTGGGTGTCTTTATTGGCATCATCACCTCCAGAACAGCCGCTCACGCGGACGCTCCGCCTCTGCATCCTTTTGCTTTCCGCATTGTTTCTGGCCAAGGGATACAAGACGCTGCCCGCTTGGCAATTCGCGAATGCCGTACACGACTGGATCCGCCCGGCACCGACAGACATTCCATCATCCGCACTTGAGCACTGGTCGAAAAGCCGACTGCTCAATCTTGACCTGCCTGCCAGGAACGAACTGCAGACTGAAATTCCGAAAAACCCGAAGAATCTAATCCTGCTTTATGTCGAATCCGGCGGCGTCATGCTTGCCCCATCGGAAAAACATCCCGGCATCAACGAGAATTTCATGAAACTGATTCGTGATCATGGGTTCGTACCCCATATCCATGCAAGCAGCTTCATCACCATCGAGGGCCTTGTCAACACCCAATGCGGGACTCTGCTTCCGTTCAACGGTGGCGACAACAAAATGACCTTCGGCAATCTCGTATACAATATGCCCTGCCTTGGCGACGTATTGCATAACGCAGGATATACGCAGATTTTCCATGAGGGAACGAGCCGGAATTTCTCCGGAACCGGTACATTCCTGGGAATCCACGGTTATGACGAGATCGTTGGCAAGGAGGACTGGGGGCGCAAGGGAGTTCCCCAAAAAAAAGGAGATTACGGGATAGGCGACCCTGAGCTATTCGACCAGTCATTGAAGAAGATACGGGAACTGGAAGCATCCACCCAGCCTTACAACCTGACCCTGTTCACCATCGGAACCCATGTCCCGGGATTTTCGTATCCGGAATGCGAAAAATATGCGGAGGATGGCGACCAATATCTGAATGCCGTGTATTGCGCGGATCAACTCGTGGGGAAGTGGGTCGAAAGGCTGAAAGACGAAGGCGTCTTCAAGAACACCATACTGGTCATAACCGGTGACCATCAAGTGTTCTCTAACACGCAGATGAAAGCCTTGTTCGGCAACCGCGTGCACGATACCCGCCTGCCATTGATAATAATTGGCGACAATCTTCCAAAACCACTCCAAATGGATGGCGCCGGCTATGACATTGCGCCAACGATCATCGACCTTCTCGGCATCAAGACAAATGCGAAGTTCGCTCTGGGACGATCTCTTGTCCGCGAACAAAGGACACTTCAATACTTCCTGTCCAGATACGGAGACGTATTGAATGAAAAGACGTACAGCCATCCTGACACTCGATGCGGCACCTCTACCGCATCAAAGGCGGGCGGCTCGGAAAGTGAAAGGCCATTGACCACGTGCGAACGCGCCCAACTTGACGAAGTACTCCGGTATCAGGCAGAGCTCTATTCACGGTAAACAAACCAACAGACGTCCGATCTTTCGGCAATGGAAGTCGTCAACACGATCATGGCTTCACGACCCGGCTCACGCACCGTAACAATCCCCTTACAAGCCGGCAGGCATCGAAAGTGGGGCACACCCGTATCCGAACTCCGACCGGTTGGCATGTGCTGGTGAACGCCATCGCCATGCCCGGCTCCACGCCGTTGCGCGCCATGCTGCTGATGTTCGGCAGCGCGACGGCCTTCGGCCTGATGGCCATCACCATCCGCCTCGCCACCGCCCACGTGCCTACGCAGGAGGTCGCGTTCTTCCGCAACGCCTTCGGCCTGCTGGTGTTGCTGCCGATCCTGCTGCGTCCCGGCCACGCCCCGCTGCGCACCCGGCAACTGCCACGCTACCTGCTGCGCAGCGGCATCGGCCTGGCCTCGATGCTGTGCGGTTTCTGGGCGCTGGGCCACCTGCCGCTGTCGCAGGCGGTATCGTTGTCCTATTCCACGCCACTGTTCGTGACCATCGCCGCGGTGCTGTGGCTGGGCGAAACAGTGCGCATACGGCGTTGGGCGGCGGTCATTACCGGCTTCATCGGCGTGCTGGTGATCGTGCGCCCCGGCTCCAGCGGCTTTCAGCCCGGCGTGTTGATCGCAGTGGCAGCGGCGATGCTGAGCGCGCTGGTCGCCATCCAGATCAAGCAACTCACCCGCATCGACGGCCCCGATACCGTGGTGTTCTACACCTATGTCTTCTGGGTGCCCCTGTCGCTGGTGCCGGCGTTGTTCGTCTGGGTCTGGCCCACCGGCATCGCCTGGCTGTGGCTGCTGGCCACCGGCGTGACGGGCACCGCGGGCCAACTGCTGTGGACGCGCGCGCTCAGGCTCGGCGAAGTCTCCGCCCTGACCCCGATCAGCTTCACCCAGTTGCCGCTGGTGGTGCTGCTGGGTTGGCTGCTGTTCGACGAAACCCTGGACCGCTGGACCGTGCTCGGCGCGGCCATCATCCTCGGTGCCAATGCCTACATCGCCCACCGCGAGGCGGTGCTGGCACGCAGGGCCGCCTCGCAGGCGCCATGCGCCACCGCCAAGGTCAACGAATAGCCGTCAACCGGCCCGCAGCAATTGCGGCAGCAGTGCGTCGGGCAGATGCAGGCGCGCACTCTCCAGGCAGAACGGCAACGCCCACAAGCGCAGGCCGGGGCTGTGCGGGAACGTGAACTCCAGTGGCGCGGCGAAGGCATCGGTCATCGGGTAGACCAGCGCCATCTCGCCCACGCCATGCAGGTAGGCATGGCCATAGGCATGCAGCTGGTAGAAATCCGCCTCGGCCAAGCCGTACTTGCCAGTGGCGTTGTGACCTGCCCCCAATGAACCGTACCAACTGAAGCTGTAAAGTCCGTCAACCACGAGGACGGACATGAAGAAGAGTCGCTTCACCACCGAGCAGATCATCGGGTTCATCAAGCAGGCCGACGCCGGCA
>Ga0222427_100437_pt1 | contig 65113 bp, 55 predicted proteins | sample 2B20Ametagenome_FD_182890 | JGI IMG/M metagenome (GOLD analysis project Ga0222427, IMG submission 182890) | Enriched microbial communities from leaf-cutter ant dump, University of Wisconsin, Madison, United States - 2B20A (version 2) | ecosystem: Environmental > Terrestrial > Nest > Insects nest... | reverse complement strand
GGTGGGCCTGCCGCTGGACCTGGTGGTGTACGAGGTGGACCGCTTCGCCACCGAGAAGGTGATCTGCATCGACGAGCACAACCCCTACTTCCGCATGCTGCACGACAGCTGGGGCCAGAAGCTGCGCGAGGTGTTCGACAGCATCGAGGACCCGGCCTGGGGCGGCGGTGCGACCAGCGTGCCCATCATGGTGACGCCCGCGCGCAGCAAGCCGCTCAAGAAGATCGCCACCCCGCTGGACAAGCTGATCTGATGCTTCCCATCGTCTTCTCGCACGCCAACAGCTTTCCGGCCAGCACCTACCGGGTGCTCTTCCAGCACCTCAAGGCCCGCGGCTTCGAGGTGAGCGCGGTGGACCGTTTCGGCCACGATCCGAAGTACCCCGTCACCAACAACTGGCCGCACCTGGTGCAGCAGCTCGCGGACTTCACGGCGCCCCAGGTCCAGCGCCTGGGCCAGCCGGTGTTCCTGGTGGGCCATTCGCTGGGCGGCTTCCTGAGCGTGATGGCCGCGGCGCGCCACCCCGCTCTGGTGCGCGGCGTGCTGCTCATCGATTCGCCCCTGCTGGGCGGATGGAAGGCCAACGCGGTGGGCGTGGCCAAGCGCACGCAGGTGGTGGGCTCCATCTCGCCCGGCAAGGTCAGCCGCCAGCGGCGCTTCAGCTGGGCCAGCAACGAGGAAGCCCTGGAGCACTTCCGCAAGAAGAAGGCCTTCGCGCGCTGGCATCCCGAGGTGCTGCACGACTACATCGCCCACGGCCTGCAGGACCAGGACGGCAAGCGCGTGCTCGGCTTCGACCGCGCGGTGGAGACCGCCATCTACAACACCCTGCCGCACAACCTGGGCCGCCTGCTGCGCAGCCACCCGCTGCAATGCCCGGCCGCCTTCATCGGCGGGCGCGACTCCGAAGAAATGAAGCAGGTGGGCATGGCCATGACGCTGCGCATCACCGAGGGCCGCACCATGATGCTGGACGGCAGCCACCTGTTCCCCATGGAGCAGCCGCAGGCGACGGCGGCGGCCATCGAGGCCGCCCTGCTCAACCTGGCCTCGCTGGCACCCTGACCGCGGACCAGGCCCCTAACACCAAAACCGCCGGGGAAAGCGCTGAAAAGCGCTCCGGCACTCAGGGCAAACAAGCAGCGCGAACCGCGGGGCTATCCTCTACACTGGAAGTTTGTTACAGCGTGATACACCCAACATGCCTGCACAGACCTCCAAGGCAGCACGACTGCCTGTCCTGAGCTTCGCCCTGCTGGCCGCCTTCCTGGTGGCCACCGCGGTACGCACCCACAACGACACCACCATCGCCATCGTCACGGCCTCGGTGCTCATGTTCGCGTGCTGCTGGGCCAGCGCCACGCACCTGCTGGGCGTGCGGCCGGCCCTGCAGTTCGTGCTGATCGCGGTGGGCTTCGGCTGGTTCGCCGAGCAGATGGGCACCACGCATGGCTGGTTCTTCGGGCACTACACCTACACCGACGTGCTGGGCGCGCGCTTCGTGGACGTGCCCATCGTCATCCCCATGATGTGGTTCGCCCTGACCTACGCGGGCTACGTGATCACCAACCTCATCGTCTGGCAGTCGCCCGTCGATGGCGTGCCGGGAACGGGCAACGCCATCATGCTGTCATTCGTGGCCGCGATGATCGTGACGGCGTTCGACCTGGGCGCCGACCCCTATCTCGTCTACACCCTCAAGGCCTGGATCATGGCCAAGACCGACGGCGCCTGGTTCGGTGAAACGGTGCAGGGCTTCTTCGGCTGGGTGTTCGTGGCCTTCGTGATCATCTTCAGCTTCCGCATGTCGGTCCGCAAGCGGGCCCTGCAGCCCACCAGCCCGTTCCTGCGCCGCCATGCGCTGGTGCCGCTGGCCATCTATGCCTCGGGCATGGTGTTCCAGATGATCCTGGGCAACCCGGTGGAGATCCGCTCCATCGCGCCGTTCGCGATGGGCATACCGCTGCTGTGCGCGCTGGCGGGCTTCCAGCGCTGGCGCGCGCCCGCGGGGGCCGCGGCATGAGCGCCGCCCGGCCGCCCGAAGGCGCTCGCACCGCAGCCCGTCAGGGCGAAGGTACTCCAGTGAACGCGAACGACACCCGCGCCACCCCCGTTCCCGAAGCGGCGCTGGCCGCCATGCAGCACCATGCCGACCCGCTGGCCGACCAGACCATCGCCGACATCCTCGGCCCCTGGCCGGCGGGCGACGTGAACGCGGACGCGCCGCAGTGGAAGCAGCTGGAAACCCTCAACATCCTGTTCGGCCAGTGGACGGACAACGCCACCATGGCCCGCTGGAAGGCCACCGCCGGCCCGGTCACCGGCACCGTGGGCGACAAGGAAGCCGCGGGCATGGTGGACCAGGCCATGGCCGACGCCCTGAACCGCTACGTGCAGACCGCCCAGGTGCTGCCCCCCTGGGCCGAGGAACGCAAGATCGAGCGTGCCGAGCGGCTGTTCATGGACCACGGGGCGCTCTCGTGCATCCTGCTGTTCTGCGCCAGCCTGCCCGAGTGCTACGTGATCCCCGACCTGTCGAGCGTGCTGCACACCTCGGGCCAGCTGGAGCAGAACACCGAATACCGCATCCGCTCGACCGCCGCCATGATCTTCCCGGTGATGATGCATGGCGGCCTCGCCCAGCGCGGCGCCGGCGTGGCGCAGGTGCTCAAGGTGCGGCTGATCCACGCCACCATCCGCAACCTCATCCTGCACGGCAGCCCGCCGCAGGCACTGGAGCGGCTGCAGGCCGGCGAGGACGGCAGGGTGCAGCCCACCGCGCAGCCGCGCGGCGGGCGCCAGATGATGTTCCGGGCCCTGTACGCGCGCGGCTGGGACCTGGCGGGCGACGGCCTGCCCTGCAACCAGGAAGAGCTGGCCTATACGCTGCTGACCTTCGGCTACGTGTTCCTGCGCAGCCTGCGCCGCCTGGGCATCGGCCTGCACCGCGGGGAAGAAGAGGCCTACCTGCACGCCTGGAACGTGGTGGGCCACATCCTGGGCATCGATCGCTCGCTGATGGTGGAGACGATGGACCAGGGCCAGGCGTTGATGGCGCAGATGCAGGCCCGCGGCCGCGCCGAGCCCGTGACGCCCGACCCCCGCCCCGCGCTTGGCCAGGCGCTGATGCAGACCATGGAAAAGTCCCTGCCCTGGGACATCGCCAAGCCCTTCCCGCAGCTCATGACGCGCTACCTGTGCGGGCGCGCCACCGCGCAGGACCTGGGGCTGACGACCCAGCCGGTGCCCTGGTCGTCCGCGCTGCTGTTCTGGGGCGTGCTGCTCGTAGCACGCGCCATCGACGCGGTGGCGCGCCTGCTGCTGCCGCGCTTTTCCATCGTGCGGGCGCTCACCCGGGCGCTGGGCTACCACTTCATGAGCCGGGTGCTGATGAGCCAGACGCGCCCCCTGCAACTGCCCACCGAACTGCTCAACCAGGTGGACGCGCTCGTGGACAGCTGGAGCGACGACCCCCAGGCGCCCCGCTGGCTCAACCGCCTGGAAGACCGGCTGACCACCACCGGCAGCTGGAACGCAGGCCTCGCCGGGAAAGCGCGCTCCATGCCGCAGTAAGCAGGTCGCCCATGCCGATGGCCATGCTGTCCTGGTCCTTCGCGGTGGCGTCGCGGCTTTGCGCCGCGCTGTGCCTGCTGCTGCTTCCGCTGGCAGGGCATGCGGACGGCCCCCTGGTCCTGACCCAGAACGTGCGGGAGCTGAGCGCCTGGGATGCCATGACCTTCAAGGCCGATGCCTCGCACACGCTGTCCGTGCAGGACATGCTGGAGCGGCTGGACACGTTCGAGCCGCCGCCCCGGCGCACCGCCTCGCTCGGCAGCCGCAAAGAAACGATGTGGCTGCGCATTCCGCTGGAAACGGCCGGTGCCATCGACCAGCCTTGGGTCATCGACATCGGCTACATGCTCAATGAAATCGACGTCTACCTCGTCAGCGCAGGCAAGGTACTCCAGCAGTCGCGGCTGGGCGCCCGGGAGTTCATCGGCGACGACTCTCCGAGGCCCAGCCGCACGCCGGTGGCGGCGCTGGACCTGCGGGCCGACCAGCGCTACGAGCTGCTGATCCGGGTGCGCGCCAACGGGCCGATGATCCTGCCCATCACGCTGCGGCCCTTGGCCTACCAGGGGCACCAGGCCCTGCAGGAGCAGTTGCTGCAGGGCGCGCTCAACGGCCTGGCGCTGTGCCTGCTGGCCTACAGCCTGATCCAGTGGATAGGACAGCGCGAGCGCCTGTTCGGCGCCTATGCGCTGGTGGTGCTCGGCAGCGCGGGCTTTTCGCTGCATTTCTTCGGCATCGGGCCTCAGTTCCTGTGGCCGGGCAACGACTGGCTGAACAAGCACGTGGGCATCGCCGCCGGACTGGCCAGCCTGGCGGGCTCCTTCCTGTTCCTGCCCGCCGTGCTGTCGAGCGATTCGCCGCGCGGCCGGTACGCGCGCGCCATGCACGCATGCGCCGCGGCCACGGTGCTGTTCTGCGTGGCCTACCTGCTGGGGGGCGTGGGCAACCGTGCGGGCGTCGCTTTCATGACCCTGGTCTCGCCGCTGCCCACCATCTTCAGCCTGCCCGCGGCGATCCGGCGCATGCGCGGGGGCGACCCCATCGGCGCCACGCTGCTGGTGGCCTGGACGGTCTATGCCGTGGGCGCCGTCGTCATGGCGAGCCTGGTCCAGGGCTGGGTGCCCGCCAACTTCTGGACAATGCACTCCTTCCAGATCAGCGCCACGGTGGACATGCTGCTGTTCCTGCAGGTGCTGAGCCTGCGCGCGCAGGCCATCCGGGCCGCCGCGCAGGAAGTGCTGCGCGAGCGCGACTTCATGCATTCCCTGGCGCACACCGACGCCCTCACCGGCCTGAGCAACCGGCGCGGCCTGCAGCAGGCATTGCACGCCGCGCTGCTGCGGTGCTCGCCTGACCGGATCGTCGCCCTCTACCTGATGGACCTTGACGGCTTCAAGCCCGTCAACGACGCCTACGGGCACGACGTGGGCGACGACCTGCTCGTGGCGGTAGGCCAGCGGCTGCAGGCCCACGTGCGGCGCCACACCGACGCGGTGGCGCGCCTGGGTGGCGATGAATTCATCATCATGGCCTGCGACCTCGAATCGCCGGAGCAGGCCGAGGAGATCGGCTGGGGCCTGCTGCACGCTTTCGAGCAGCCCTTCGTCTTCGGCACGCTGCACCTGCGGATCGGGCTGACCATCGGCTACGCGCTCGCGCCGCTGGACAGCGACGACCCGCTGGGCCTGATCCGTCTGGCCGATGCCGCCATGTATGCCGGCAAGCAAAGCGGCAAGCAGACCATGCGCCGCAACAGCGGCGAATTGGCGTTGGCTTCATGAACCGCATGCTCCTTTCCCTGCGAACGCACTGGCTGCTCTGGTGCACATGCTGCTGGCTCGCGTGCCTGGCAGCGCCCTGGGCCCGGGCGGCCGATGCGCCGCTGGTGCTGCAGCCCGACGGGCGCAGCGCCGATGCCTGGTCGGTGGCCTCGATGCTGGCGGACGATACGCGGCTGCTCTCCATCCAGGACGTGCTCAACCGCCGGGCCGACTTCGCGCCGCCGCCGAAAACCGGCGGCAGCCTAGGCGTGCGCAAGGAGGCGGTCTGGCTGCGCGTGCCGCTCGTGTCGCCGGTGGCGTCGGGCAATGAATGGATCGTGGACATCGACTTCGCCGTGCTGAACGAGGTCGATTTCTTCCTGGTCAGCGGGGACAAGGTGGTCCAGCACACGGCGCAGGGAAACCTGCGGCCGTTCTCGGGCCGGCCCCTGCGCGGGCGCACCCCGGCGATGGCGCTGGACCTCGCGGCCGGCGTGCCCTACGAACTCTTCGTGCGGGTGCACACCGGCGGCGCCATGATCGTGCCCATCACCATCGGCAAGACACCCGTCCTCGTGCCCGCGGCGCTGCGCGAGCAGATGCTGCAGGGCGTGCTCTTCGGCCTGGCTTTGTGCCTGGGCATCTACAGCTTCGCCCAATGGGTGAGCCTGCGGGAGAACCTGTTCCTCTTCTACGCGATGCTGGTGGCCGGCAGCGCGGGTTTCTCGCTGCAGTTCTTCGGCATCGGCACCCAGTTCCTGTGGGGCGACAACATCTGGGTCGAGACCCACGCGGCCGGACTCTCGGGGCTGCTGGCCATCACCGGGTCGTTCCTCTTCATGGGCCATGCGCTGACGGACCATGGGCCGCCCAGCCGCTTCCTGCGCACCATGCAGGCCGGGGCCGCACTCGCGGGGGCCCTGCTCACGGCTTTCGCGCTGGACCTCATCAGCACGCGCACGGCCACCGCCGTCATCAGCGTGCTGGGTCCGCTGCCGTCCCTCGCCAGCCTTCCGATCGCGCTGGCACGCGTGCGCAAGGGCGACCGGGTCAGCGCCACGCTGCTGGCGGCGTGGGCCGCCTATTTCGCCGCCGCCGTGGTGATGGTCGCGCTGGTGCAGGGCATGCTGCCGGTGAACTTCTGGACGCTGCATTCCTTCCAGCTCGGTTCCGCGGCCGACATGCTGCTCTTCCTGGGCGTGCTGGGCCAGCGCTCGGCCGCCCTGCGCGCCGCCGCCGCCGAGGCCGTGCGCGAGCGCGACGTGATGCGCTCGCTGGCCTACACCGATTCACTGACCGGCCTGTCGAACCGGCGCGGCCTGCAACTGGCGCTGCAATCCGCCCTGGCCCAATGCGGCCCCGGGCGCCTGGTGGCGCTGTACCTGCTGGACCTCGATGGCTTCAAGCCCATCAACGACACCCACGGCCACGACGTGGGCGACGACCTCCTGGTGGCCGTGGCCCACCGGCTGGAATCGTGCGTGCGCCACCACGCCGGCGTGGTGGCGCGGCTGGGGGGCGACGAATTCATCATCATGGTCCAGGATCTGGACCACCCCGCGCAGGCGCAGGAACTGGGCCTGTCGCTGCTGCAAGGGTTCGAACAGCCCATCGCGCTGAGCCATTTGCGCCTGCGCATGGGCCTGACGATAGGCTACGCGCTCGCCCCGCTGGACAGCGAGGACCCGCAGGGACTGGTCCGCCTCGCGGATGCGGCCATGTATGCCGGCAAGCAAGGCGGCAAGGGAACGCTCCTCCGGCACAATGCCTGAGCGTCGAACGGCAACACCATGGTGCGCACCGCCTCCTTCTCCCTCCATCCGTGGCCGCGGCTGCCTGCGGGGCTCGGGCGCTGGCTGGCGGGCTGCCTGCTGCTGGTGCTGCTCGCGGGCGGCACGAGCAGCGCTGCGGCGGAGCCCCTGGTGCTGCAGGACAGCACGCCCACCCACGACGTGTGGCCCGTCGTGGCGGTGCTGGCGGACCCCTCGCGCACGCTGTCGGTGCAGGACGCCATGGCGCAGTCCTCGCGCTTCGAGCCCCACGCCGGCACGCGCGGCACGCTGGGCGTGCGCAAGGACGCCGTGTGGCTGCGCATCCCGGTCATGGCCGCGCCGACGTCGGATGGCATCTGGGTGCTGGACATCGACTACCCCGTGCTCAACCGCGTCGAGGTCTACCTCACCACCGGCGGCTACGTCAGCCAGCAGGCCACGCTGGGCAACCTGCAGGCCTTCTCGCAGCGGCCGCTGCGCAGCCGCTCACACGCGCTCGCCCTGCAGATGCAGCCGGGCCGCCACTACGACCTGCTGATGCGCATCGAGACCCGCGGCGCCATGGTGCTGCCCATCACGCTGAGCAAGCCCACGGCGTGGCACAGGACGGCCATCAACGAGCAGATGCTGCAAGGCATCCTGACGGGGCTGGCGCTGTGCCTGATCGTTTACAGCCTCGCGCAATGGATCAACCTGCGGGAGGTGCTCTTCATCCAGTACGCCCTGCTGATCACGGGCAGCCTGCTGTTCTCGCTGCACCTCTTCGGGCTGGGGATGCAGTACCTGTGGCAGGAGTACCCCTGGTTCGAGATCCATGCGGCCGGCCTGGCGGCGCTGACGGCGACCTGCGGGTCGTTTCTCTTCATCAGCCAGGCCCTGGCGGGCGACCGCCCCCGCAGCCGCCTGCTGCGCACCATGCGCGGCGGCGCCGTGCTGTGCGTGCTGCTGGGCGTGGCCTTTGCGCTCGACATCCTCAGCACCGCCGCCATTGCGGGCATCGTGAGCATCCTGGGGCTGGTGCCCGCGCTCATGGGCATTCCCGGCTCCATCCGCCGCGCACGCCAGGGCGACCCCATCGGCAGCAGCCTGCTGCTGGCCTGGCTGGTCTACTTCGTCGCCACGGCCACCGTCATCGGCGTGATCCGCGGCTGGGTGCCGGTGAACTTCTGGACGCTGCACTCGTTCCAGTTCGGCGCGACGTTGGACATGCTGCTCTTCATGCGCGTGCTGGGCCTGCGCACCAAGGCCCTGCGCGTGGAAGCCATCGACGCCAGCCGGGAACGCGACGCCATGCGCTCGCTGGCCCACACCGATCCGCTGACCGGCCTGCCCAACCGGCGCGGCCTGAACATCGCCCTGGCCGCAGCGCTGCCGCGCTGCGGCGCGGACAACATGCTCGCGGTCTATGTGATGGACCTGGACGGTTTCAAGCCCGTGAACGACCAGCACGGCCATGACGTGGGCGACGAACTGCTGATCGCGGTGACCCGCCGCCTGCAAGGCCACGTGCGCCAGAGCGATGTGGTGGCGCGCCTGGGCGGCGACGAGTTCGTCGTGATGGCGGGCCACCTGAGCAGCCTGCAGCAGGCGCAGGACCTGGGCCATAAGCTGCTGGAGGCCTTCCGCTCGCCCTTCTCCCTCGGACGGGTGCAGGTGGAGGTGGGCCTGACCATCGGCTACGCCATCGCGCCCGACGACAGCAGCGACGCAGTGGGCCTGCTCAAGCTGGCCGACGCCGCGATGTACAGCGGCAAGCAGGGCGGCAAGTTCTGCCTGCGCCGCAACACCGGCGACCTGGCCCTCTCTTCCACCTGAGCGCATCCGTCAGGCCGCGGCAACGCGGGTCATTTCGAACTGGTCAAACCGCCGGGCTTGCGCTACACACGGGGCTTCGCGTTTATTCACGGAGGATTGTTCGCCATGGCCCATCGCAAAAGCCCTGCCCGCATCGCCAAGGACGCGCGCATCGCGCATTTCCTTTCCCGGGGAGCCACGCAGCCCTCCGCTGCCGCAGCGGCGCAGGGCGCGGAGAAGACCGTTCCGTGGGAAGTGATCGCCGAGCTGGAAGCCAGGCTCGTCGGCCGTGTCGTGCTGCCCTCGGACCCGAGCTACAACGAGGACCGGCAGGAGTCGAACCCCGCCTTCCAGTCCTACCCGGAGCTCATCGTCTACTGCGTCTGCGAGAGCGACGTGCTGGAGTGCCTGGCCGTCGCGCGCAAGTACCGCCTGTGGGTGGCCGTGCGCAGCGGCGGCCACAGCACGGCCGGCTACTCGGTGAACAGCGGCATGGTGGTGGACGTGAGCGAAATGTCCGGCGTGGTGCTGGACCCGGCCGGCCAGCGCGTGCATGTGCTCCCGGGCACGGATTTCGACCACTTCAACGGCGCCATGAACCACACCGGCTGGCACGTGCCCACGGGCGCCTGCGGCAGCGTGCACGTGAGCGGCTTCGTGCAGGGTGGCGGCTACGGGTACACCTCGCGCGCCTTCGGCATCCAGAGCGACATGGTGGAGTCCTTCCGCGTGGCGCTGGCCGACGGCCGCATCGTGACGGCCAGCGCGCAGGAGAACGCCCCGCTGTACTGGGCCCTGCGCGGCGGCACGGGCGGAAATTTCGGCGTGCTGCTGCAGGTCACCTACCGCATGGTCCGGCTCGACCAGGTGTGGGCCTGGGCCGTCAGCTGGGACGCGGCGCACGCCGCGCAGGTCCTCGCGCTGATGCAGCGCCAGTTCATGAAGACCGGCGCGCCCAACGCGCTGGGCTACATGATGAACCTGGGCTACCAGAACGGCGTGCCGGTGTACATGGTCCAGGGCATGTTCTGCGGCCCGCGCGAGGCCGGGCTGCAGGCCATCGCGCCCCTGCTGGCCGTTCCCAGCGCGCAACTGCTCGTGGACAAGACGGGCACCTACCCGGAGATGAACGTCTGGCTCGAGGACCATCCCTACACGCTGCCCGACAACCTGCCCGACGGCGTGGCCGAGACCAAGGCCAGCGGCTACATCAACACCCCGCTGTCGCCCGCGGACTGGCAGCGCATCATCGACTACTTCAAGACCTCGCCCAACCCCTGGTCGCTGGCCTACCTGGAGCCCTACGGCGGGGCCATCAACCGCTACCCGCTGGGGGACAGCGCCTTCATCCACCGCGACGTGGACGCCGACCTGGTCGTCGACGTGTTCTGGCGCAACCCGGCCGAGCGCGCGCAGATGGAGGCCTGGCTGGACGGCTTCATGGCCCTGGTCAAGCCGTTCCTGAACGGGCACGTGTACCAGAACTACCCCGACGCCAGCCTTAAGAACTTCGCTGCCGCCTACTGGGGGCCGGCCTACCCGCGGCTGCAGCAGGTCAAGGCCCAGTACGACCCGACGAACTTCTTCCACTTCCAGCAGAGCATCGCCCTGCCGGGGAAATCTTAGGGCTCAGGAACAAGCGGCCTCGGCGTAGTGCAGCCGGCCCTTGCCCGCGCGCTTGGCCGAGTACATGGCCTGGTCGGCGCGGTTCATGAGGTCATCGATGTCCCCCCGCACCGGGGGATGCACGGCGACGCCGATGCTCGCGCCGATGAACAGGTCGCGCCCCTCCACATTCATGGGCTGCTGCAGCGCCTCCAAGATCCGGTGGCCGATCCCGTCGGTCACCTCGCGCGTGACGTCGCGGTCCAGCATCACCAGAAACTCATCGCCGCCCAGGCGCGCCAGGGTGTCGCCCGCGCGCACGGTGCTGGCGATGCGCCGGGCCACGATGCGCAACACCTCGTCCCCCGCGCGGTGGCCCTCGGTGTCGTTCACGCCCTTGAACCCGTCGAGGTCGATGAACAGCAGCGCCACGGCCCCGGCGCCGTGCCGCGCCTGGTCCAAGGCTTCTTCCAGCTGCCGATGGAAGGCCGCGCGGTTGAACAGGCCCGTCAGCGAATCGTGGTTGGCCAAGTAGTGCTGCTGGCGCGCGATCTGGATCTTGGCGGACACGTCCTGCACCAGAGCCATGATGGAGGTGACCTGGCCGCCTGCATCGGTCAGCGCCGAGTTGAACCATTCGCAATGCACCTCGGCGCCGTCGTCATCGCGCACGAAGCAGGTCTCGGCCCGGTTCTGGGTCTCCTGCCCGGACTGCAGCCGCTGCAGGGCCTGCTGCAGGCCGTTGTCGTGCGCGGGGGGCAGGTCCAGCAGCTCCGTCAGCAGGCGCCCTTCCAGGCCGGCCACGTGCAGCCAGCCCATCAGCTGCACGGCGCGCTGGGAGCAGTGCAGCAGCCGGAGGTTGTGGTCCATCTCCAGCACCGCCAGCGGGCTGTTCTCGATGTGCGACGACAGGCGCTGGTTGGCCGCGCGCAGCGCGTTCATGGTGACCTGCAGTTCGTGCACGTCGAGCGCGGTGGTGATGAAACCCTCGATAGCACCCTGTGCGCCGTGCCAGGGCGTGAGGCAGATGGTGCGCCACTCGTCGAAGCCGTAGGGGGTGCGCAGCAGGCGCTGGTACTGGACCCTCTCCCCCTTCAGCACCCGCTCCACGAAGGGCATGAAACGCAGGCAGTCGGGCTCGCCGTACAGATCCACCAGGGTCTTGCCGACCAGCTCATCCGGCACGGTGCCGAACCAGCGCGCGTATTCGTCGTTGACGTAGATCATGGTCAGGCTGCGGTCCACCACGGCCATGGTGGCGCCCGCGCTGCGCGTGATCAGATCGAGCAGCTCCGTCTTGGACCAGTGGGCCTTGCGGGCTGGGGTGCGATGTTCCGACAACTCTGGCTCGTCTTGCATCATGCGGCAAAAACCTGGCGGGGAATGGTCATCAACGAACGGGGCGGGCGCCAGACCTGCCGTTGCGGCCTGCTGCAGCGCGCCACCCCTGCTGCACACAACAGGGTGTCCGCGGCAGCTTATCACTTTCAGGCGCTGCGCATCTCAGCGCCTCAAAGGGTGCGTCAATTCAATCCGCCCACTGCACCCAGCCCGTCCAGGCCGTCACCAGCACCACGATGCCGAACACGATGCGGTAGTAGGCGAACGGCACGAAGCTGTGGCTGCTGATGTAGCGCAGCAGCCAGCGCACGCACAGCCAGGCGCTGATGAACGAGAACACCAGCCCCACGGCGAACAGCGGCACGTCGGCCGCCGACAGCAGCGAACGCTCCTTGTACAGGCTGTACACCCCGGCCCCGATCAGCGTGGGGATGGCCAGGAAGAACGAGAAATCGGTGGCCGCCTTGCGCGACAGGCCCAGCAGCATGCCCCCGATGATGGTGGCGCCGCTGCGGCTGGTGCCCGGCACCATGGCCAGGCACTGGACCAGGCCGACCTTGAGCGCATCCAGCGGCGTCATGTCGTCCACCGACTCGACGCGGGTGGCGGCGGGGGAGCGGCGTTCCGCCCACAGGATGATGAAGCCGCCGATGATGAAGGTGCTGGCCACCACGGTGGGCGTGAACAGGTGGGCCTTGATGGCCTTGCCGAACAGCAGCCCCAGCACCACGGCGGGCACGAAGCCGATGAACACGTTGAGCGCGAACTTCTGCGCCTGCCGCTCGGTAGGAAGCGCGGCCAGCGTGGCGCGGATCTTCTGCCAGTACACGAGGATCACCGCGAAGATGGCGCCGGTCTGGATGGCGATGTCGAACACCTTGGCCTTGGCATCGTCGAACCCCAGCAGCGAGCCGGCCAGGATCAGGTGCCCGGTGGAAGAGATGGGCAGGAACTCGGTCAGGCCCTCGACGATCCCCATGATGGCGGCCTTGGCCAGCAATACAACGTCCACAAGCGTTCCTTGAAAAATATGAGTCAAATCGGCCCCTAGCGCTTATGTAGCAAGCGCAGGCAGCTATCAAAACAGGATTATCGCTGCGCTGGTGCCCAGGGTGCCTGCCAGCCCCCGCCCAGGGCCTGCACCAGCGCCACTGCCGCTAACTGGCGGTTGACCTGCAATTGAAGCAGCGCCCGCTCGGCCGACAGCGCGGCGGCCTGCGCAGCCACCACCTCGGTGTAGCTGAGCTGCCCTTCGCGGTAGCGGTTGAGTTGCTGCTGGGCCGTGCGCTGGGCGTCCGCCACCGCCTCGCGGCGCAGGGGCTCCTGCTCCTGCAGCGTGCGCAGCACCGTGAGCTGGTCCTCCACGCCCTGGAAGGCCGTGAGCACCGTCTGGCGGTAGGCGGCGGTGCGGGCCTCCTGCGCGGCGCGGGCCTCGTCCACACGCGCGGCAGTGGCCCCGGCGTCGAACACGGTCTGCGCCAATGACAGCCCCAGCGACCACACCACGTTCGACGCCTTGAACAGGTCGGCCACGCTGGTGCCGCCGCTGCCCAGCGAGGCACCCAGGCTCAGGCTGGGGAAGTACGCCGCGCGCTGCACGCCGATCTGCGCATTGGCCGCGGCGACCGCGCGCTCCGCCGCCGCGATGTCCGGGCGCCGCTGGAGCAGGGTCGATGGCAAGGCCAGGGGTATATCCGGCACCTCGACCGTCCAGGGGGCGCTGGCCAGCGCGAAGTCCGCCGGCGCCCGGCCGGTCAGCACGGCCAGGGCGTGTTCGAAGCGGGCGCGATTCTGGCGCACGGTGGCCAGGTCGGCCCGCGCATTGGCGAGCTGGGTGCGGGCCTGCAGCACGTCGGTCTGCGCCACCACCCCGGCGGCGTAGCGGTTCTGCGCGATCTGCAGGCTGCGTTCGTAGCCCTCCACCGTGGCCTGCAGCAATCCGGCCTCCGCATCGGCCTCGCGCAGCTGGAAGTAGGCGGACGCCAGGGCGCCCACGGCCGACAGGCGGGCGGAGGCCAGGTCTGCCTCGCTGGCCTGCGCGCTGGCCTCGGCACCGCTCACGCTGCCTTGCAGGCGGCCCCACAGGTCCGGCGCCCAGTCCACGCCCAGCGAGGCCTGCGTGGTGGTGCCCGAACGGCTCGCGCCCTCGCCGCCCGTGCGCGTGGCGCCACCCGACAGCGTGACGGAAGGCAGCAGGCCCGCGCGCTGCTGCCGCACCACGGCCTGGGCCTGGGCGTAGGCCGCCACGGCGGCGGCGATGTTCTGGTTGGACAGCTGCACCTGTTCGGCCAGGCGGTTCAGCTCCGCGTCCTGGAACAGCTCCCACCACGGGCCCCGGTCCAGCGCATCGGCGGGCGCGGCGGGGGCCCAGGTGGCGCCGGCCTCCTTGAAGGCGGCGGGCAGGGGCATATCGGGCGGCTGGTAGGGCTCGGTGGTGGAGCAGGCTTGCAGCAGCAGGCACAGCAGCGCGAGGGCCATGGGACGTGAGGTCGGGCGTGAGGTCTTCATGTCGTCATTCGGCTTGGATCAGGCGGCTCAGGTGCCGTTCGTTGGGCGCAGGCTTGCGCAGCTTGTCCAGCAGCACGTAGACCACGGGCGTGGTCAGCAGGGTCAGCAGCTGGCTCGCGATCAGGCCGCCGATGATGGCCACGCCCAGCGGCTGGCGCAGCTCCGAGCCCTGGCCGAAGCCGATGGCCAGCGGCAGCGCGCCCAGCGCCGCCGCCATGGTGGTCATGAGGATGGGCCGGAAGCGCAGCACGCAGGCCTCGCGCACGGCGTCCAGGGCAGAAAGCCCGCGCGCACGTTCGGCCTCCAGCGCAAAGTCGATGATCATGATGGCGTTCTTCTTCACGATGCCGATGAGCAGGAACACGCCGATGAGCGCGATGATGGTGAACTGCATGCCGAACAGCAGCAGCGCCAGCACGGCGCCCACGCCCGCCGAGGGCAGCGTGGTGAGCACCGTGATGGGGTGGATCAGGCTCTCGTACAGCACGCCCAGCACGATGTAGATCACCACGATGGCCGTGACGATGAGGAAGGCCTGCTGCCCCTGCGACTGCTGCGCGCTCAGCGCCGTGCCCTCGAAGCCGCCGCGCACGTTGGTGGGCATGGCGATGCCGGCCTCGGCCTGTTCGATGACCTGGCGCGCCTGGCCCAGCGAGGTGCCGGGGTCGATGTTGAACGAGATGGTGGTGGCCAGCTCGCCGTCCTGGTGGCTGATGGAGGTGGGCGACGTGCGCTCCACCACCTGCGCGATGGCGGACAGCGGCACCATGGTGGCGGCGGCCGTGCTGATCACCTGCCCCGTGGAGGCGCCCCGCTGCCCCGGGTTGGCCGCCGTTCCGGTGGCGCCCGTCGGATTGGCGGCCACGTAGATGTCCTTGAGCGCGGGCGGCCCCTGCGTGTACTCGGGCGCCCATTCCATGATGACGGCGTACTGGTTGAGCTCGCCGTAGATGGTGGCCACGGAGCGCTGGCCGAAGGCGTTGTACAGCGCGCTGTCGATGGCCGCGTTGCTCACCCCCAGGCGCGAGGCGCTGGCGCGGTCCACCTCGACGAAGGTCTCCACGCCGTTCTCGGCCAGGTCCGTGTCCACGTCCTGCAGCAGGGGTTCGTCCTTGAGCCGGTCGGCCAGCTTGCCGGCCCACAGCTTGAGGTCCGCCATGTTGTCGGCCTTGAGCGTGTACTGGTAGGTGGAATTGCTGGAGCGCCCGCCCATGCGCAGGTCCTGCACCGGGTTCAGGAACACCCGCAGCCCCGTGATCTGGTTGAGCTGCGGGCGCAGCCGCGCGATCACGGCCGGCGTGCTCACGCTGCGCTGCTTCAGGGGCTTGAGGTTCACGAACAGGAAGCCCCCGCCCGCCCGGCTGCCGCCCGCAAAGCCCACCACGGTGTCCACCGCCGGGTCCTTGCGGATGATCTCCACGGCCTGGCGCAGCTTGCGCGCCAGCGCGTCGGACGAGATGCTCTGGTCGGCACGCATGCCGGCGGCGAGCTGCCCGTTGTCCTGCTCGGGGAAGTAGCCCTTGGGGATCTTGGCGAACAGGACCACGTTGAGCCCGATCACCGCGAGCAGGATGAGCACCACCAGCGCCTTGCTGGCCAGCGCCCAGTCCAGGCTGTGCGCGTAGCCGCGCAGCACGCCCTGGTAGCCGCGCTCGGCCCAGCGCGCCAGGCGCGAGGGCGGCTTGTCGCGCGCGGGGTCGTGTGCGCGCAGCAGCCAGGCGCACATCATGGGCGTGGTGGTGAGCGAGATGACCAGCGAGATCATCACCGCCGCCGACAGCGTGACCGCGAACTCGCGGAACAGCCGCCCCACCTGACCGTCCATGAACAGCAGCGGAATGAACACCGCCACCAGCGACAGGCTGATGGACAGCACCGTGAAGCCCACCTCGCGCGCGCCCTGCAGCGCGGCCTGCAGGCGGTCCATGCCGGCCTCGATGTGGCGCATGGTGTTCTCCAGCACCACGATGGCGTCGTCCACCACGAAGCCCGTGGCCACCGTCAGCGCCATCAGGCTCAGGTTGTTGAGGCTGAAGCCCAGGAAGTACATCACGCCAAAGGTGCCCAGCAGCGACACCACCGTGGCCACCGCCGGGATCACCGTGGCCCGCGCCTTGCGCAGGAACAGCCCCACCACCAGCACCACGAGCGCGATCGACACCATCAGCGTCAGCTCGATCTCCTTGAGCGAGGAGCGGATGGAGTTGGTGCGGTCCGAGGCCACCGCCACCTGGATGTCCTGCGGCAGCTGGGCCTGCAGCTCGGGCAGCAGGTCCCGCACGGCATCCACGGTGGCGATGATGTTGGCATCCGGCTGGCGCGTGACGAGCACGATGATGGCGGGCTCGCCGTTGAACAGGCCGATGGTGCGGCGGTTCTCCACGCCGTCCTCCACCCGCGCCACGTCGCCCAGGCGCACGGCGGCGCCGTTGCGCCAGGCGACGATGAGCGACGCGTACTCCGCCGCCCGCCGCGCGGGCGAGGGCGTGTAGATCTGCAGGCGGCGCCCGCCGCCCTCGATGGCGCCCTTGGGCCGGTTGGCGTTGGACGCCTGGATGGCCGCGCGCACGTCCTCGGTGCTGATGCCGTAGCGGTTGAGGGCGAACGGCAGCAGCTCCACGCGCACGGCGGGCAGCGAACCGCCGCCGATCTCCACGTCGCCCACGCCCTCCACCTGCGACAGGCGCTGGCTGACCACGTTGGAGACGGCGTCGTAGATCTCGCCCGGCGTGCGCGTCTTGGACGTCAGCGCGAGGATGATGACCGGCGCCGCCGCCGAGTTGTGCTTGCGGTAGGTGGGGTTGCTGCGCAGCGTGGCGGGCAGGTCGGCGCGGGCGGCGTTGATGGCGGCCTGCACCTCGCGCGCGGCCGCGTCGATGTTGCGGTTCAGGTCGAACTGCAGGCTCACCCGGGCCGAGCCGCTGGAGCTGGACGAGGTCATCTCGTTCACCCCCGCGATCACGCCCAGCCGCCGCTCCAGTGGCGTGGCCACGCTGGAGGCCATGGTCTCGGGGCTGGCGCCCGACAGGCTGGCCGACACCGAGATGGCCGGGTAGTCCACCTGCGGCAGCGGCGACACCGGCAGCACGAAGAAGGCCGCGATGCCCGCCAGCGCGAGGCCGATGGTGAGCAGCACGGTGGCCACCGGCCGCTCCACGAAGGGGCGCGAGAGGTTCACGGTGCGTCCCCCGCCGCCTGCACGGGTGCGGCGGCCGTGCCCCGGCCCGTCCAGCGCCGGCCCAGGCGGTCGAAGGCGAGGTAGATCACCGGCGTAGTGAACAGCGTGAGCATCTGGCTCACGATGAGCCCGCCGAAGATGGCCAGCCCGAGCGGGCGGCGCAGCTCGGCGCCCTCGCCCCAGCCCAGCATCAGCGGCAGCGCGGCGAACAGCGCGGCCAGCGTGGTCATCAGGATGGGCCGGAAGCGCAGCAGCGCGGCCTGGTGGATGGCCTCATCGGGCGGCTTGCCCTGGCGCCGCTCCGCATCGATGGCGAAGTCGATCATCATGATCGCGTTCTTCTTGACGATGCCGATCAGCAGGATGATGCCGATGATGCCGATCACGCCCAGGTCGTTGCCCGTGACCATGAGCGCCAGCAGCGCGCCCACGCCCGCCGAGGGCAGGGTCGAGAGGATCGTCACCGGGTGGATGTAGCTCTCATACAGCACGCCGAGCACGATGTATACGCACACCATGGCCGCCAGGATCAGCCACAGCTGGCTGGAAAGCGACTTCTCGTACGCCCCGGCGGCACCCAGGAACTCCATCGACAGGCCCGCGGGCATGCCGATTTCCTTGGCCGCCGCGCGAATCGCATCCACCGCGCTGCCCAGGGACACGCCCGGCGCCTTGTCGAAGCCCAGCGTGGCGGCCGGGTACTGCGCCACGCGCGTGACCTGCAGCGGCGCGGGCTGCTCGCGGATGGTGGCCACCGCCGCCAGCGGCGTGGGTGCACCCGAGCCCGTGCGCAGCTGCAGCGTGCCCAGGGCCTCGGGCGTGTCGAGCTGTTCCTGCTGCGCCTCCAGGATCACGCGATACTGGTTGGTCTCGGTGAAGATGGTGGAGACGATGCGCTGGCCGAAGGCGCTGTACAGCGTGTCGTCCACGCTGCTGGCCGTGACCGACAGGCGCGAGGCCGTGTTGCGGTCGATGTCCACGTAGGCCGACAGGCCCTGCGCGCCCGCGTCGGTGGTGGCGTTGCGCACCTTGGGCTCGCTGTGCAGGCGCTCCACCAGCTTGCGCGTCCATGCGTTGACCTCCGCGGAATCCACGCCGCCGATGGACACGCGGTATTCGGTGGGGCCGGTCTCGGCGTCGATGGTCAAGTCCTGCGTGGGCTGCAGGTACAGCGTGACGCCCGCCACCGACCGCACGCGCTCCTGCAGGCGCTGCATGACGGCCTCCTGCCCGCTGCGCCCGGGCTTGAGGTTGATGAGCATGCGCCCGGCGTTCAGCATGGTGTTGTTGGCCGCGTCCACGCCCACGAAGGAGCTGAGCGACTGCACGTCCGGGTCCTGCAGGATGGCGCGCGCCGCCGCCTGCTGCAGCTCGCTCATGCGGGCGTACGACACGTCCTGCGCCGCCTCGATGCGCGCCTGCAGCTGCCCCGTGTCCTGGGTAGGGAACAGGCCTTTGGGGATCACCACGTAGAGCAGCGCCGTCAGCGCCAGCGTGAGCACCGCCACGATCAGCGTGGCGCCCTGGTGGCGCAGCACCCACTGCAGCCAGCGGTCGTAGCCCGCGATCACGCGCTCGAAGCCCTGGTTGATGCGGCCCGCCACACCCCGGGGCCCGCCCTCGGGTTCGGCGCGCAGCCAGCGCGCCGCCATCATGGGCACCAGCGTGAGCGACACCACGGCCGAGATCAGGATGGTGATGGCCAGCGTGACCGCGAACTCGCGGAACAGCCGCCCCACCACGTCGCCCATGAACAGCAGCGGGATCAGCACCGCGATCAGCGACACCGTGAGCGAGATGATGGTGAAGCCGATCTGCGTCGCGCCCTTGAGCGCGGCCTGGAACGGCCGCTCGCCCGCCTCCAGGTAGCGCGCGATGTTCTCGATCATCACGATGGCGTCGTCCACCACGAAGCCCGTGGCGATGGTCAGCGCCATCAGGCTCAGGTTGTTGAGGCTGTAGCCCAGCAGGTACATCACGCCGCAGGTGCCGATGAGCGAGATCGGCACGGCCAGGCTGGCGATGACCGTGGCGCGCAGGCTGTGCAGAAAGAAGAAGATCACCAGCACCACCATCAGCACGGCCAGGGCCAGCTCCATCTCCACGTGGCGCACCGAGGCGCGGATGCCCGTGGTACGGTCCGACAGCACCTGCACCTTGAGCGACGCGGGCAGGCCGGCCTGCAGCTCGGGCAGCAGCTTCTTGATGTTGTCCACCGTGGCGATCACGTTGGCGCCGGGCTGGCGCTGCACGTTCAGGATAATGGCCGGAGTCTCGTTGGCCCAGGCACCCAAGCGGTTGTTCTCGGCGCTGTCCACCACGCGCGCCACCTCCAGCATGCGCACCGGCGCACCGTTGCGCCAGGACACGATGAGGTTCTTGTAGTCATCCACCGTCAGCAGCTGGTCGTTGGCGTTGATGGTGTAGGAGCGCTGCGGCCCGTCGAAGCTGCCCTTGGCGCTGTTGGCGTTGGCCGCCGTGATGGCGGTGCGCAAGGTGTCCAGCCCGATGCCGTAGGACGCCAATGCCTTGGTGTCGGCCTGGATGCGCACGGCCGGGCGCTGCCCGCCCGCGAGCGACACCAGCCCCACGCCGGCCACCTGGCTGATCTTCTGCGCCAGCCGGGTGTTGACCATGTTCTGCACCTCGGTCAGAGGCAGCGTGTCGGAGCTGATGGCGAGCGTGAGCACGGGCGCATCGGCCGGGTTCACCTTGGCATAGACCGGGGGCGCGGGCAGGTCGGCCGGCAGCAGCGAGTTGCCGGCGTTGATGGCGGCCTGCACCTCCTGCTCGGCCACGTCCAGCGCCAGCCCCAGGCCGAACTGCAGCGTGATGATGGACACTCCCGAGGCGCTGGTGGACGCCATGCGCTCCAGCCCCGGCATCTGGCCGAACTGGCGCTCCAGCGGCGCGCTCACGGTGCGGCTCATGACCTCGGGGCTGGCGCCGGGGTAGAGCGTCTGCACCTGGATGGTGGGGTAGTCCACCTCGGGCAGGGCCGACAGCGGCAGGAAGCGGAAGCCCACCAGCCCCGCCAGCACGATGGCGACCATCAGCAGCGCGGTGGCCACGGGCCTTTCGATGAACGGACGCGAAGGACTCATGCCGGCGGCCTGCGTTCAGTTCTGCTGCGAACGCTGGCGGCGCTGGCCGCCCGCGCCGGAAGCCCCGCCGCGCGGCGCCGAGGCGCCCGCGCGCGGGCCGCTGGCTCCGGGCAGCTGCACAGCCATGCCGTCCTGCAGCCGGTCACCGCCCTCGGTCACCACGCGCTCGCCTTCCTTGAGCCCCTCGGCGATCGCCATCAGCCCCACCGTGGCTTGGCCGCGCACCACGCGGCGCAGCGTCACGGTGCTGTCCTGGTTGATCACGTACACGTAGTCGCCGTTGGCGCCGGTGCGCACCGCCGTTACCGGCACCACCACGGCGGGCACGTTGCGCAGCAGCAGCTGCACGTTCACGAACTGGTTGGGGAAGAGGTTGCCTGCCGCGTTCTCGAAGCGCGCCTTGGCCTTCACGGTACCGGTGGCGGTGTCCACCTGGTTGTCCAGCGTGGAAAAGCGGCCCGTGTCCAGCGTGGTCTTGCGCGTGCGGTCCAGCGCCGTCACGGCCAGCGCCGCCGACTCGCCTTGCGCGGCCAGCACGTCGGCCACCCGGTCCTGCGGCACGGCGAACTGCACGTCGATGGGCGCCACCTGGGTGATGGTGGCCAGCCCTGCGGTGTCGCCCGAGGTCACGTAGTTGCCCGCGTCCACCGTGCGCAGGCCGATGCGGCCCGTGGCGGGCGAGGTGATGCGCGTGTAGTCCAGGTTCAGCCGCGCCGTGCCCTCCTGGGCCTTGTCGGTCATCACCGTGCCTTCGAGCTGCTTGACCAGCGCCGCCTGCGTGTCCATGTCCTGACGCGCGATGGAGTCCTGCGACAGCAGCGTGCGGTAGCGCGCCAGGGTGAGGCGCGCATTCTCCAGCTGGGCCTCGTCGCGCTGGCGCGTACCCTGGGCCTGCATCAGCGCCTGCTCGAAGGGCCGGGGGTCGATGCGGGCCAGCAACTGGCCCTTCCTGACCATCTGCCCCTCGGTGAACAGCACCTCGGTGAGCTGGCCCGACACCTGGGGCCGCAGCGTGACGGTGGTGGCCGGGATCACCGTGCCCAGCGCGTCGATGGCCACCGGCAGCTCGGCCTTGCGGGCCACCGCCTCGCCCACGGTCACCATGGGACGCCCGCCGCCGGGGAAACCCCGGCCCGGCCCCTCGCCGGAGTCGCCGTTGGCCCGCTGGACGAGGTACCAGGCAGCGCCGCCCGCCAGGGCCACCAGCGCCAGGGCCAGCAGGCTGCCCACCCACCGGGAGCGCCGCCGCGGCGGCTGGGGGGGAGCGGGGGGAATGGCCGGCAGCGGTGGGGGCGCGTTGACTTCTTCGGGCGGGTTCATGGTGGTCCTGGTGCGTTTTCTTGTGCTGGGCGGCGCGGGCCGGGGCTTCCACGGGATCGTAGAGGCACATTCGCACTGCGGCTTGAATCGTGTGCGAAGAAAAGTAAAGGCAACGCTGCCAGCGGCTCCAGCCGGGAGTTTGCCTGCATCCGGCGGCGGAAATTGCCGGCGGATCGCTCCCTGTTCCTGCATTTCACGGCGGCCCGGCGGCGTTTCGTCGCAAGCCGGTGGCGGCGCCCGGAGGCCGGCGGCACAGTCCACCCCATCGACCGCCCTTCCCAAGGACCGCACCATGCAAGCCTTCACCCCCGCCATCGCCATCCACGTCGCCGCCGCCGTGGCGGCGCTCGTGATCGGCCCTGTGGCCCTGTGGGCCCGCAAGGGCGCCACGCAGCGCCCCCGCCTGCACCGCGCCGCGGGCTACGCCTGGGTCACCCTCATGGTGGCCGCGGCGGTGTCCGCGGCCTTCATCACGGGCGGCGGCGGGCCGCGCTGGGGCAGCTTCGGGCTCATCCACCTGCTGATCCCGGTCACGCTGGGCGGGCTGGCGATGTCGTTCGTCCACCTGGTCCGCCGCGACATCGCCGGGCACCGCGCCCTCATGCAGCGCATCTACATCGGCGCCTGCCTCGTGGCCGGGGTCTTCACGCTGCTGCCCGGGCGGCTGCTCGGGCACTCGCTGTGGAGCCAGCTGGGCCTGCTCTGAACCGCCGTTTCTTCTTTCTTTTTTCTTCTTTCTTTCACAGGAGTCCACACCATGCTGCTCAACCTCATCGTCCACCAACCCCAGGCCCTGGCCCAGATCGTCCAGCAGACGCCCACCTGGGTCTGGGGCCTGCTGGCCGCCCTGCTGTGGCTGGGCGCCAGCCAGCTGTTCGACCGCACGGCGGGCCTGCGCCGCGTGCTGCTCATGCCGCTGGCCATGACGGGCTTCTCCGCCTATGGCCTGGCCTCCGCGTTCTCCAGCTCGGCCCATGCCGGAGCAGCCGTCGGCGCCTGGCTGCTCACCGCCGTCGCCGCGGCAACGCTGGCGCTGTGGCTCCAGCCCAAGGCGCCCGCCGGCGCGCGCTACGACAGCGCCGCACGCCGCTTCCACCTGCCGGGCAGCGCCATGCCGCTGGCGCTCATCGTGGGCATCTTCCTCGTCAAGTACTTCGTCGGCGTCGAGCTGGCCCTGCAGCCCGCGCTGGCGCGCGACGGCACGTTCGCCCTGCAGATCGCCGTGCTCTACGGCCTGTTCAACGGTCTGTTCGTGGCCCGCGCGCTGCGCCTGTGGCGCCTCGTGCCGCGCCCCGCGCTGCAAGCCGCCTGATTCACCCAGAAAGGAATACCGCCATGCACCCGCTTCCCAACACCGATTCCCCCGCAGCCCTGGAGCGCCTGGCCCGCCGCCGCGCAGGCGCCAAGATGGGCTGGTTCATCCACGCCCTGGTGTATGCCTGCGTCAACGCGGGCCTGGCACTGGTCGCCTGGCACACCGGCCGCCCCTGGCATCTGTACCCGCTGGCCGGCTGGGGGCTGGGGCTGGCGATCCATGGCCTGGCCGTGTGGCTGGGCTCGGGTTCCGACCTGCACCAGCGCCTGCTGGAAGCCGAGCGCGAAAAGCTCCGTCGTCAACCCCGCCACTGAGAATCTTCATAGCAAAAAACGGCTCCAGCGCTTTCTGGTATTGCGCTAGCAGCTACCATTTTCATAGTCACCATGCACTTCTTGCCCACAACCCTCCCACGCCGGCTGGCCCTGGCAGCGCTGGGCCTGCTCGCCGCTGCCGCCCACGCAGGCACGGGCGTGCTGGAATTGGAGGGCGCGCCCCCGGTCACGCTGGCCTACCCGACCAGCGCCCCCGACACGGCCATCGCGCGCGGCCCCTACACCCTGCAGGCCGCGCCCGGTGCCCCGGCGGCGGGCGGCAACGGCCGGCTGGTGGTGCTCTCGCACGGCTCGGGCGGCGGTGCGGTGACCGAGTTCGACCTGGCGCAGGCGCTGGTGCGCGCCGGCTTCACCGTGGCCATGCCGGAGCACGCCGGCGACAACTGGCAGGACATGGGCGACGTGGGCCCCGTGTCGTGGGCGCGCCGGCCCCAGGAGGTGTCGCAGGCCATCGACGCCGTGGCAAAGCTGGCGGCCCCCGGCGGCCGGCTGGCACCGCTGCGGCTGGACCTGGGCCGCGTGGGCGTCTACGGCATGTCGGCAGGCGGCATCGCGGCGCTCACGCTGGCGGGCGCGCGCTGGTCGCCCGCCGTGCAGGCCCGCCATTGCGGTGCGCACCTGGCACAGGACTTCCCGGCCTGCGTGGGCCTCACCACCGAGCTGACGGGCGGTGCGCTGGACGGCGCCAAGCTCGCCATCGCGCGCTCGGTCATCCAGCACAAGTGGACCGACGACACCGCCTGGCGCACCGCGCACGACCCGCGCGTGGCCGCCGTTGTGGCCGCCGTGCCCATGGCCTCGCCCATCGACATGGCATCGCTCGCGCGGCCCCGCGTGCCGCTGGGGCTGGTGCGCGCCGGGCGCGATGCCTGGCTGGCGCCGCGCTTTCACATCGACGCGGTGCGCGCCGCCTGCGAACCCCATTGCACGCTGCTCGCGGACATGGCCGAGGGCGGCCACGGCGCGCCCCTGTCGCCGCCGCCCGTGGGCCTGCCGCCGCGCGCGGCGCGCCTGCTGGACGACCCGCCCGGTTTCGACCGCGCCCGCACCCTGCCCACGGTTTACGATGCCATCGTGAACTTCTTCCAAACCCGGCTGGGCGCGCCGCAGCCATGAGAATCCACTGGCTCGGCACCGCCCGGCACTTTCTGCAGGTGGTTGCCTTCTGCTGCGTGGTCGCCGTGCTCACCACCAGCATCTGGCCCCGGCACAGCTACTGGGTGCAGTTGGTCCACGCGCTGGCCATCGGGCTGGTCATCTGGAGTGTGATCGAGTTCGGGCGCCTGCTCGTCCCGGCCCGGTACTGCCACCCGAGCAGCGCAGGCGGCCACGGCTGGCCCAAGGGCTGGCGCGGCCTGGCGCTGACCGTCGTCGGCATCGGCATGGGCTTCCTGGTGGGCGACCCGCTGGGGGCCTGGCTGATGGGCACGGGGGGCTACCGCTCCACGCGCGACGACCAGATCGGCCTCATCATCACCATCACGGCGGGAAGCGTCGCCAGCTTCTATTTCCACATGCGGGGCCGCGCGGCGGCGCTCGAAGCCAGCCGCGCCGCCGCCGAGCGCGACACCACCGAGGCGCGGCTGATGCTGCTGCAAAGCCAGCTCGAACCGCACATGCTGTTCAACACCCTGGCCACGCTGCGCGCGCTGATCGCCGTGGACCCGCCGCGCGCCGAGGCCATGCTGGACCGCATGGTGGACTTCCTGCGCGCCACGCTGTCCGCATCGCGCGCGCCGCTGCACCCGCTCTCCGCCGAGTTCGCGCGGCTGGCGGACTACCTAGAACTGATGGCCGTGCGCATGGGTCCGCGCCTGGCCTATGCGCTGGACCTGCCGCCCGACCTGGCCGATGCGCCCGTGCCGTCCCTGCTGCTGCAGCCCCTGGTGGAGAACGCCATCCACCACGGCCTCGAACCGCACGTGGCCGGGGGCCGCATCGACGTGAGCGCGCGCCGCCTGCCCGATGGCCGCATCCGCCTCACGGTGGCCGACACCGGTGCGGGCTACGACCCTGCCGCACCCGCCCGCGCGGGCCACGGCTTTGGCCTGGCCCAGGTGCGCGAGCGGCTCGCCACCCGCTACGGCGCCACCGCCGCTCTCGAAATAAGAGCTGCCAGCGCAGGCGGAACAAGCGCCAGCATCGTTTTTCCCTTGGAAACACCCCCATGACCCGCGCCCTGATCGCCGAAGACGAACCCCTGCTCGCCGCTGCGCTCCGGCAGGCGCTGGCACAGGCCTGGCCCGAATTGCAGATTGCAGCCACCGTGGGCGACGGCCCTTCCGCCGTGCGCGAGGCGCTTGCCCTGCGGCCCGAGGTGCTGTTCTTCGACATCCGCATGCCCGGCCAGAGCGGCCTGGACGCCGCCGCCGAGCTGGCCGACGCATGGCCCGAGGGCGCGCCCTTCCCCGCGCTGGTGTTCGTCACGGCCTACGACCAGTACGCCGTGCAGGCCTTCGAGGCGCAGGCGGTGGACTACCTGCTCAAGCCCGTGCAGGCGGCCCGGCTGCAGAAAACAGTGCAAAAACTGCAGTCAGCGCTTGCCAGCCAAGCGCCGGCAGCTATGGATATGGAAGCAACCATGGCGCAGTTGCGGCACCTGCTGGCCGCGCCGGGCCTGTCGCCGCAGCCGCCCGCCGCGGCCCCGGCCGCGCCGCTCACGCTGATCCAGGCCAGCAGCGGTAGCCAGATCCACATGGTGCCCGTGGCCGACGTGCTGTATTTCGAGGCGGCGGACAAGTACGTGCGGGTGCTCACGGCCACGCGCGAGTACCTGATCCGCACGCCGCTCAAGGAACTGGCCGGCCAGCTCGACCCCCAGGTGTTCTGGCAGATCCACCGCGGCATCCTGGTGCGCGCCGGCAGCATCACCACGGTGACCCGCGACGAGGCGGGCAAGCTGCACCTCGCGCTGGCGGGCCGGGCCGAAAAGCTGCCCGTGAGCCGCCTGTACGCCCATTTGTTCAAGGCCATGTAGAGCCTTGCCCCACCTATCCATCAAAACACCATGTCCAAGAATGACGACCCCGAAGAAAAGCTCTCCGAGGCGCAGGATCGCGAATTGCTCGACATCATCGACTGCGATGATGCAGAGCGCATGAAGCAACGGCTCGATCAAGGCTTGCTTCCGGAACACAGGCTCTCCAGCTTGTGGGCAATGACGGCCCTGCAGAACGAGGGAAGAACGGTTCCGCAACTGGTGATAGCGCGCAATGCGCTGAAGGTTGCCGAGCACGTGTTCGATCGGCTGGGCAAGGACTGGAACCTCGACACCAGAACCGCACTGATCTTCGCCGTTCAGGGCGGCACGAGCGACATGGTCCGGCTCATGATCGGCAAGGGCTTCGACCCCGACAAGAAGTCGTACCAGGAGCCGCCGTTATGGCATGCCGTCGTTACGGGGCGTTATGACATCTGCGAGGCGCTGCTGGGTTCAGGCCAGTGCAACCCCTACGCCAAGACGGGGCACGCCGTCTCGATGTGGGTGGATGGCAAAGCCGTTCATCTGGAGAAGACCCCTATCGGCGATGCCATCCGGCAGGGGCGCATGGATATCGTCAAGCTCATTGTCGAGTTCAAGCTGAACAAGGCGGCGCTGGCCGACGCCGCCGAGGCGGCCGTCAAATACCGCCAGGAAGGTATCGCGCTGTATCTGCTGGACAAGCTGCACGCCGGCAGAAAGCCCGGCGACACCCGCAACTACCCTGCCCGCATGGCCCTGTGGGCAGCCGAAGGAGGCATGTTCCACATCACTGAACGGCTGATGGAGAAGGAGCCGCGCGTCCTTCAACTACTTGTCAACAATGACTCCCTCGTCTGCGCCGCCGCCAGACGGGGGGACTTCGAGCAAGTGAAGCGGCTGGTGGCGATGGGCGCTGAAATCCACGAGAAAAACACGTCGAATTTTTACGTCTATGACGGTAAAGAGTTTCTGACCTGCGACGCAGCCAAGGGCACGCGGTATGCACAGTACCCCCTTTGCCCGCTGTACCAGGCGGCGGAGCACGGGCATCTGGAGATCGTCAAATTCCTGGTGGAACGGGGTGTCTTGCCGTATGAGACCTCGCTCATCGGATACTGCGAGGCAAAGGGGCATACCGAGGTGGCCGGGTACCTGAAGAGCCTCAAGGCACCCTGATGCTTTTTTCAGTCAACGATTGCTGGCCAGCAACAACCCACCCGCCCCCATGAAGAACCCGCCCGTGGCCTTGTTCAGCCGCACCACGCCGCGCTGGGTTCGGATAAAGCGGCGGATCTGACGCCCGCCCGCCGCGTACACCCCCGTGGCCACGAACTCGGCGCACAGGTACACGGTGCCCAGCACCAGGAACTGGCGCGCCGCCGGCTGGCTGGGGTCGATGAACTGCGGGAAGATGGCCGCGAACAGGATGATGGCCTTGGGATTGGTGATGCCCAGCAGGAACTCCTGCGTGATGAGCGCCTTGAGCCGCACGGGCGCGCCGCCGGCGGCCACCTCGCCGCCCTCCACCACTTCCAGGCCGCTGAACTCGCGGCTGCGCCAGGCGCGCCAGCCCAGCCAGAACAGGTAGCAGGCCCCCACCCATTTCACGGCGGTGAACGCCGCCTCGGACGCCAGCAGCATGGCCCCCAGGCCCACGGCCGACACGGTGAGGAAGATCGCGAACGCCGCCACCCGCCCCAGCGTGGCCACCAGCGCGGCACCGATGCCCGCGCGGATGCCGTTGTTGAGGCCGCAGAAGTTGTTGGGGCCGGGCGTGAGCGCAATGGCCACGGCCACGGGGGCGAAAAGAAGCGCGTCCATGGAACAGTCCTTCGGGAGGAGGCAGGAAAGGAAGTCTAAGGCAGGCGGCCGTTGCAGGTGGCCGTTCAGTGCGCCAGTTCCACCACCGTGCCCCAGGGCACGCCCGGCAGGGCGTCGTAGTGCGCCACCAGCACCACACGCCCCGGCTGGGCGGCCGCCTGGGGCAGCGCCTCGCAGAGGTAGGCGACGGAGGGCTTGTCCAGGCCCGACACCGGCTCGTCGATCAGCGTCAGCGCGGCGCCCGAGGCCAGCGCGCCCGCCATGAGCACCTTGCGCCGGCTGCCGGTGGAAAGGGCGAAGAACGGCTTGTCCAGGTGCGGCGTGAGCGCGAAGCCTTCCACATGCGCAGCCAGGGCGGCATCGTCCCAGTGCGGGTAGCGCGGGCGCCAGCTGTCCAGCCACGCGCGGGCCACGGCCTGGTCGAGGTCGGAGGAGCGAGCATCGGCCCAGAACACCTGGTCCCGCGGCGCATCGGCCAGGGGCTGCCCTTGCAGCGTGACCTGCCCCTGCTGCGCCGCCAGCTCGCCCGCCAGCAGGCGCAGCAGCGTGGTCTTGCCGCTGCTCTCGTCGCCGCGCAGCAGCGCCAGCCCGGCAGGCAGGGCCATGGACCACTGCCCGAACACCTTGCAGCCGGGGTAGGCAAAGCCCAGCCCGTCCACCCGCAACACCACGCCATCAACCGTTGCCACTGCGCCGTCCCTTCCTGAAAAACTTGCGGGATTCTAGAAGCCGCCCGCCGGCCTGGTTGACCACCAGCCCGCACAGCACCGCGCCCGCGCCTGCCCACTGCAGCGGCTCCGGCACTTCGCCCAGGAAGGCGTGCGCGGCCCACAGCCCCACGACCGGCACCAGCAGCGAAAACGGCGTAACGCGGCCGGCGGGGTGGCGCTGCAGCAGTTGCGTCCACAGCGTATAGGCCAGCAGCGTGGCCAGGAAGGCGAGGTAGGCCACCGCCAGCAGCGCCGTGCCGTCGATGGCACTCAACTGCGCCGCCACACTGGCCGGGCCGTCGCTCCACAGCGCCAGCGCCCAGAACGGCACGATGGGCACCAGGCTGCTCCACACGATGAACGGGAACGGCGCATACGCCCCGGCCTGCGCTGCGCGCCGCGCCACGAGGTTGGACGCGGCCCACATGAAGGCCGCGCCCAGCGTCAGCACGAAGCCCGCCAGCGTCATCTGCCCCGGCCCCTCGCCATGCGCCATGGCGATGACCATGAGTCCCCCGAACGCCAGCATGAGCCCCGCCCACTGCCAGGGCCGGGCGCGCTCGCCCAGCAGCGGCGCGGCCAGCAGCAGCGTGAAGAACGCCTGCGTCTGCATGACCACAGAGGCCATGCCCGCCGTCATGCCCAGTTGCAGGCCCAGGAACAGAAAGCCGAACTGCCCCAGCCCCTGCGCGAGGCCATAGCCGAGCACGAAGCGCCAGGGCAGCGCCGGGCGCGGCACGAACAGCAGGAAGGGCAGCGACGCCGCCATGAAGCGCAGCGCGCCCAGCAGCATGGGGCTGAGCCCTTTCAGGCCCAGCTTCATCACCACGAAGTTCAGCCCCCAGATGACGACCACGGCCAGGGCGCGCAGCAGGTCGCCGCGGCTCAGCGCACGGTGGCCCGTCATGCGGGTGCCACGGCCGCAACGGGGCGGCCCTGGCGCGCGCGGGCCGCCACGAAGGCGTCGAAGGCTTCGCTACTGGTCTTGGCGGGCTGGTAGCCCAGCTCCTGCTTGAGCGCGGTGTTGAGCAGCACGGGGCGGTAGCGCAGGAAGTCCAGTTGCTCGGGGCCGTAGCGGCTCACGCCCAAGGCGGAGCCCACGGCGAGCGCGGCGCGCAGCAGCCCGGCGGGCAGCTCCAGCACCGGCTTGCCCAGGCGCCGGGCGATCTCGCGCAGGGGCAGCGCGCCATCGCCCGCGAGGTTGTAGCAGCCGGCCCGGCGCGTGCGCAGCGCGTGCAGGATGGCGCTGGTCACGTCCTCGTCCCAGATGAAGACGAAGGGGCTTGCGCTGCCCCGGATGGCGAGCAGGCGGCGCTTGTCGAACAGCGCGGTGATCTGGTTGTCCACCCGCTCGCCCAGGATGGTGCCGATGCGCAGCACGGTCTGCGCAAGCTGCGGGTGCTCGGTGCGGTAGCGCGCCAGCATCTCCTCCACCAGGCGCTTGTGGTGCGCGTAGGCAAAGACTTCGTTGCCGCGCAGCGCATCCGTCTCGCGCAGCCAGTCGGGGTTGTCGGCGTGGTAGCCATAGGCCGCGCCGCTGGAGCTGACGACCAGGTGCGCTACGCCCGTGGCCACGCAGGCATCGAGCACGTTCTGGCTGCCCAGCACGTCCACGGAGTATTCGAATTCGCGGTGGGAGCCCTTGCCGGGCGTGACGATGGAGGCCAGGTGCACCACGCTGTCGATGGCGTGTTCGGCCAGGGTCTGCGCCAGCGCCGGGTCGCGCACGTCCTGCACCACGTAGGTGACGCCGGGCAGGCGGCGCTCGGCAGGCACCTCGCGCACGTCGGCGGCGACGATGACGGGGGCACCCTCGCGCGCCAGGGCCGCCACCACGCTGCGGCCCAGGAAACCGTCGGCCCCGGTCACGAGAATGCGCGCCATCATGCGCCGCCCTCCTGCACAGCCTGCGGCACCACGGGCGGACGCCGCCCCCACCAGCCCGCAAGCGCCAGGCCCGCGATGATGTCCCAGAAGCCCCACACGCCCGCCACCACGGCCATACCACCCAGGCCGCCGAAGAAGCTGAAGATCAGCACCAGGCCCAGCCCCGCGTTGCGGATGCCCACCTCGATGCTCACAGCGCGCCGGTCGTAGTCCGGCAGGCCAGTCAACCGCGCGCACGCGTAGCCCGTGCCAAAGGCCAGCGCGTCGTGCAGCGCCACGGCGAGAAGCACCAGACCCACATAGTCGAGGAAGTAGCGCCAGTTGCCCGCCACCGCGCCCACGATGAAGCCGATGAGGCACAGGAAGCTCAGGATGCGCACCGGCTTGTGCACGCGCTGCGTGAGGCGCGGCAGCTTCTCGGCGCACAGGATGCCCAGCACGAACGGAATGCCGATGATCGCGACAATGTGCCCCGCCATCTCCAGCGGGTCGAGCGCGATGGAGCGCAAGAGCGGCGCGGCCGTGGGGTGCAGGCCGCCCCAGAACGCGAAGTTGAGCGGCATGAGCACGATGGCGAGCGCGTTCGAGATCGCCGTCATCGACACCGACAGCGCCACGTTGCCCCCGGCCCGGTGCGTGAGGATGTTGCTCACGTTGCCCGGCGGGCAGCACGCCACCAGGATCATGCCCAGCGCGATACTGGGGCTGGGCTGCAGGAGCAGCGTGAGCACGAAGGTCACGGCGGGCAGCACAATGAACTGCGCCGCGATGCCCACGGCCATGGCGCCGGGCATGCGCAGCACGCGCTTGAAGTCGGCCACGCGCGTGTCGAGCGCGATGCCGAACATGAGAAAGCCCAGCACCACGTTGAGCACCACCAGCGATGCGGGGTTGAAGTTGAGCCGGATTTCGTCGACGGGCAGCATGGCGTCGGTCCTTTCAGGCCAGGGCGGCGGAAGCGGCGCGCACCGCGTTGCGGTAGGTGTCCTTGTGCACGTAGTACGCCATGCGTTCGAGCTTAAGGTACTTGAACCCGCCCGACAGGTCGGGCTGCGGCCCGGCCTTGGCCTGACGCAATGCCTCGGCGCGCGGCGAACCATCGGCCAGCGCCTTGAAGAAGCGCGCCACCAGCTCGGCCTGCTCGTAGCGGCCCTGCCAGCCGATGCCGCTGGCCTCGATCATGCCCATCACAGCCAGGTTGTCGAAGCGGGGCGAGAGGATGTTCAGGTACAGCTGCGGCGCCATGCCCTGCCAGTTGAGCAGGGCGTGGTCGATGAACGGGTAGTGCAGCTTGTAGCCCGTGGCGCAGAGGACCAGGTCGTAATCCTGCGCGCTGCCGTCCTTGAAGTGCACGGTGCGGCCGTCGAAGCGGGCGATGTCGGCCTTGACGTGGATGTCGCCGTGGCCCAGGTGGTGCAGCACCAGCGAGTTCACCACGGGGTGGGACTCGTACATCTTGTAGTCGGGCTTGGGCAGGCCGAAGCGCGCCGGGTCGCCGGTGAACCATTGCAGCACCACGCTGTCGATCTTCTGCTTGAGCCAGGGCGGCAGCGGGCGCTTGCCGCCCAGCGTGTCGGCCGGCTTGCCGAACACGTACTTGGGCACGAAGTAGTAGCCGCGCCGCACCGACAGGTCCACGCTGCGCGCATAGTGCACCGCGTCCACCGCGATGTCGCAGCCCGAATTGCCCGCGCCCACCACCAGCACGCGCTTTCCCTTGAACAGATCGGCCGTCTTGTAGGCGCTGGTGTGCAGCAGCTCGCCATCGAATTGGCCGTGGAACTGCGGCATGTTGGGCTCGGCCAGCGTGCCGTTGGCGATGACCACGCCCTTGAATTCCGCCATCTGCTCCGGGCCGCCGTGCTCCGTCCAGGTGATGCGCCACAGCGGCGCCGCGCCCTCGCCCACCGGTTCCACGCGCAGCACGCGGGCGCCGAAGCGGTAGTGCGGGCGCAGTTGGAAGTGGTCGGCGAAGTCAATGAAATACTGGCGCATCTCGCGGTGGCTGGGGTAGTCGGCCACCTCGGGGCGCATGGGGAATTCGGTGAACTCCGTGGTGTGCTTGCTGGAGATCAGGTGGGCCGACTCGTACACCGTGCTGCGCGGGTTGTCGATGTTCCACAGACCACCCACGTCCGTGTGCGCCTCGAAGCCCTGGAAGGCGAGCCCCGCCTTCTGCAGGTTGCGCGCGGCGGCTAGGCCGCTGGGGCCGGCGCCGATCAGGGCGATCTGCGTGCGGATGTCCGTCGTCGTTATCGTCGTCATTCCTCGGTGTCTCCTCGTTGTTCATTCAAACCCGGTATGGGCGTCGCCCCGGCCTCGCCCACACGGGGCTTGCGTGGCTGGCCCAGCAGAACGCGGTCGTGCAGGGCCTCGGGCAGCAGATCGAGCAGCCTGGATAGGTAGCCGATGCGCGCGGGCAGCACGATGTGGCCGCGCCCCCGCGCAATGCCCGCGAGCATGGCCCGCGCCGCGTCGTCGGGCTCCATCAGCCCCGGCATGGCGAAGCGGTTGCCCGCCGTGAGGGCCGTGCGCAGGTAGCCGGGGCTGACGGTGCTCACGTGTACGCCGCTGCCCCGCAGCTCGGCGCGCAGGCTCTCCAGGTAGCGGATCAGCCCACCCTTGCTGGCGCAGTAAGCGCCGTTGCCCGGCATGCCGCGCCAGCCCGCGATGCTGGCCACGCCCGCCAGAGCGCCGCGCCGCTGCGTGCGCATGGCGGCCACGAAGGGCTGGAAAGTAGTGGCGGCGCCCAGCAGGTTGATCTCCAGCATGCGGCGCATCACGGCCAGGTCGGCGGCTTCGGCGGTGTCGAAACCGCCCGCCACGCCCGCGTTGGCAATCACGAGATCGGGCGTGCCGGAGCGCGCCGTCCAGTCCGCCGCCATGGCTTGCATGGCGGCGCTGTCGGCCACATCGGGCGTGTACACCGCGCAGCGCCCGGGGGCCAGGGCCGCCAGCGCCTGCAGCGTGGGCACATGCAGGCCCACCAGCGCCACGGCGGCGCCCTGGCCTATCAGCATGCGGGCCAGCGCCTGGCCCAGGCCGCCGCAGGCGCCCGTCAGGACCGCATTCTGGAAGGTGGCTGTCATGAAAGATGTTCTGTTACAGGCAAAAGTGGTTTGCAGCTTAGCCACAGTGCGGAATAATCTCGAAATGATTTATGAATTCGTCTCGAATTCCGGTATTCATGGCAGAAACCACCCCCAGCCTGCGCCTGTTCGAGCTGCTTGAGATCCTCTGCGCCCAGGGCCGCCCGCTGAGCCTGGCCGAGGCCGTGGAGGCCACGGGCTGGCCCAAGCCCAGTGTGCACCGCATGCTGGGCCAGTTGGAGGGCGGCGGCCTGCTCGTGCGCGAGCCCGGCGGGCGCCGCTATGCGCCCGCCCCGCGCCTGCTGCGGCTGGCTGAAAGCAGCTTGAGCGCCGGCACACAGCAGGGCGTGCGCCATGCGGTGCTGCGCCAGCTGGCGGCAGACATCGGCGAAAGCTGCAACCTCACGGCGCTGAGCGGCGCCGAGGTGATCTACCTGGACCGGGTGGAGTCGGCCTTTCCGCTGCGCATGGAGCTGCGCCCCGGCACGCGCGTGCCCATCCACTGCTCGGCCAGCGGCAAGCTGTTCCTGGCCCACCTGCCCCCGGCACGCCGCGCCGCCATCCTGGATGGCCTGCCGTTGGCGCGCCACACCGCCACCACCTTCACCGACCGCCGCGCGCTGGAGGCCGAGCTGGAGCGCATCGCACGCCAGGGCTATGCCACGGATGCCGAGGAGTTCGTGGACGGCCTGGTCTGCGTGGCGGTCCCCGTGCCAGGCGCGGGCCGCCGCACAGTGCACTGCGCCGTGGCGCTGCAGGCGCCGGCCGCCCGCATGTCCCTGGCCCGGGCGCTGCAGCAGGTGCCGCGCCTGGCCGAGGCCGCCCAGGCGCTGGGCCGGACCTGGGCTTGATACCCTGCGTTTTCTACCCAAGGCAAGGCACACCCATGGACCTCCACTACCTGGACTTCGACTACAGCGAGGACGCGGACGGCACCGGCACCTTCGATGCCATGGCCAGCGTGTCGCCCGCGCAAATCCCCGCGCTGCATGCCGAGATCGCCCGGGTGCTGGCCTGGGCGCACCAGCAGTTCCCGGATGCCTGCGGTCCCTCTGAGGAGGGCGGCGAGTGGCAGTACGATCTGCAGGGGGTGCAGGAGGTGGCCACGCCGCTGGCACTGCAGTTCGATGCGGCGTCGGAGCGCATCGCCACGGTGCCCGGCACGCCCGCGCCGCCGCGCACCACGTTCACGCTGTCGGTCAGCGGCAACGCTGGTTTTTGCGCGGCCTTGCGCGAGGCCTTCGGCATCGGCTGACGGCCCCCTCTGGAAGCTCCGGCGCCCGGCTGTGGCCTAATATGGGTTTTTCCTCCACTTTCTCAGAGACCTACCATGGGCAACAAGATCGTCACCGAAGCAGACCGCAAGCGAACCCCGCAACCCCAGCCCCTGCCCGGCTACACGCTCAAGACCGGCGGCCGCGGCCAGCGCGTGAGCCTGGAGCGCGGCGTGGCCACGCGCAGCAAGAAGAACCCCGGCAAGCGCTCGCACAAGGGCGGCTGAGCCCTTCCGGCACGCTTTGCACAAGGCCCTCGCAAGAGGGCCTTTTGTTTTATACGATCGCAGGCATGATCACCGTTCACCATCTCGAAACCTCGCGCTCGCAGCGCGTCCTCTGGCTCCTGGAAGAACTGGGCGTGCCCTACGAGCTCAAGGTCTACCAGCGCGACAAGGCCACCCGGCTGGCCCCGCCCGAGCTGAAAAAGATCCACCCCCTGGGCAAGTCGCCCGTGATCACCGACGGCGGCGAGGTGATCGCCGAGTCCGGCGCCATCATCGAATACCTGGTGGAAACCTACGGCGCCCAGGCCGGCGGCGACCTGGCCCATTTGCAGCCAGCGCGCGGCACGCCCGAGTACCGGCAGTGCCGGTTGTGGATGCACTACGCCGAGGGCTCGCTGATGAACTGGCTGGTGATGAAGCTGGTGTTCATGACCATTCCCACCCAGCCCATGCCTTTCTTCGTGAAACCCATCGCCAAAGCGCTGTGCGGCAAGGTGCAGGACAAGGTGATCGACCCGAACGTGAACACCGCGCTGGATTTCATGGAAGAGCACCTGGCCCGGCACACCTGGTTCGCGGGCGAGCACCTCACCATGGCCGACTTCCAGATGAGCTTCGCGGTGGAAGCCGCGCTCTCGCGCGCCAGCAAGGCCGGCGGCTGCCCCAACCTGCTGGCCTACAAGGCGCGCATGGAAGCGCGCCCGGCCTACCAGCGCGGCATCGCCAAGGGCGGGCCGGTGGTGATGTCCTGATCAGGGAACACCACAGATGACGCCGCCCGGGTCGTTGCGCGCCAGCTCGCGCTCGTTCTTGGCCTGGGCCACCTCCACGTCGCGCGGCAGGGCCACGCCGTTCTTCACGGCCAGGATCTCGGCCATCACGCTCACGGCGATCTCGGGCGGGGTCTTGCTGCCGATGTAGATGCCGATGGGGCCGCGCAGCCGCGCCAGGCTCTCCGCCGTCTGGCCGAAGTGCTCCACCATGCGCGCGCGGCGCGCCTCGTTGTTGCGGCGCGAGCCGATGCCGCCCACGTAGAACGCCTCGGTGTTCAGCGCCTCCAGCAGCGCCAAGTCGTCGAGCTTGGGGTCGTGCGTGAGGGCCACCACGCAGGTGCGCCGGTCGGGCCGGAAGGCGGCCACGACGTCGTCGGGCATGTCGCCCACCACGCGCGCGCCCGGCACGCTCCAGTGGCCCCGGTATTCCTCGCGCGGGTCGCAGACCGTGACGGCGAAGCCGTTGAACAGCGCCATGGTGGCCAGGTATTCGGCGAGTTGGCCCGCGCCGATCAGCAGCATGCGGTACTCGGGGCCGAAGGTGTTGGTGAGGTGCCCGGCATCCACCGCCAGCTCGGCGGGCGCGTCGGCAGGCAGCAGCGTGGCCGCGCCGTCGGCCAGGCGCACGATGCGCTGCATCAGGCGGCCGGTGTCCAGCGCGCGGATCAGCGCAGCCAGGCCAGCGGGGTCGGGATCGTATTCCAGCAGCAGCTCCAGCGTGCCGCCGCAGGGCAGGCCGAAGCGGTGGGCCTCGTCGGCGGTGATGCCGTACTTGACGAAGGCGGGCGGCCCGCTGGGGATGCTGCGTTCGCTATCGTCCTGCGAGCCCGGCGCGGCCTGCGCGTAGGCCCGCGTGTGGCGGTCGATCAGGTCGTCCTCGATGCAGCCGCCCGACACCGAGCCCACCACCGCTCCGTCCTCGCACAGGGCCATGATGGAGCCCACGGGCCGGGGCGACGAACCCCAGGTGCGCACCACCGTGGCCAGCAGCGCGCGCCGCCCCGCCGCACGCCAGCCGTGCAGGGTGCGCAAGACCATCACATCGAGGTTTTCCATGGCTCCCCCGCCCGGGTCATCCGTTCACCCACCATGCCAACAGCACCAAGGCCCCGGCGCCCGCCACCCACACCCAGACCGGTATGCCGCCGGGAGGGCCGGCCTCCAACGCTGCCGATGCGGCCAGCGCGCCGGGCTCCGCAACGGGGGCCCCGGCGGCTTCCGGTGGCGCGGCCTCAGCGCGCGGATGGCGGCGCTGCATCTCGTCGTCGAAGCGCTTGAAGAAGTCTTCCGCCATGGTCTTGGCCGCGCCGTCGATCAGGCGCTGGCCGAGCTGCGCGATCTTGCCGCCCACGGTGGCCTTGACGGTGTAGTGCAGTTCGCAGTCCTGCGGCCCGGTGGGCTCCAGCCGCACCTGGGCACTGCCCTTGCCGAAGCCCGCCACGCCGCCCGAGCCGTCGAAGGCGATGGTGTAGCTCACGGGCGGCACGATGTCCGACAGCGTGATCTTGCCCGCGAACTTGGCGGATACGGGGCCGATCTTGAGCGCCATGGCCACGGCGTACTGGTTCTCGCCCGAGGGCTCGACCTTGTCGCAGCCGGGGATGCACAGCTTGAGCACCTCGGGGTCGTTGAGCGCGTCCCAGGCCTGCTGCTGGCTCACGGCGAGGGTGCGGCTGGCTTGCATTTCCATGGTGGGTTCCTTGTGAATAGGTTCATTGGCGCAGCAGCGCGGCCAGGCTGCCTGCCAGGTCTTGCAGGCGGCCGAGGTTGTGCACCGCCAGCATGCCATGGGCCTGCCGGTGGAGCACGGCGGCGCCGCGCGCCGTGGGCGCGTAGCCGTCGAAGCGCAGCAGGGGATTGAGCCACAGCAGGCGGCCGGCGTGGCGGCGCAGCCAGCCCAGCTCGCGCTCCAGCACCTCGGGCGCGCCGGTGTCCAGGCCGTCGCTGATCAGCAGCACCAGCGTGCGCCGGCCCACCAGGCGGCGGGCGTGGTGCTGGCGCAGCGCGGCCAGGCAGTCCCCCATGCGCGTGCCGCCCGCGAAGTCGCGGATGGCATGGCTGGCGGCATCCAGCATGGCGTCGGTGTCGCCCAGGCGGAAGGCGGGCGTGAGGTCGGTCAGGCCCGTGCCGAAGGCGAACACATCGCGGCGCAGGCCGGCGCCCGCATGGCGCGGCGCGGTGGCGGCGTGCAGGAAGGCCAGCAGCAAACGCGCGTAGCGTTCCATGGAGCCCGACACGTCCACCAGCACCAGCAGCGGCAGGGGCTGCCGGCGGCGCTGCAGCCGGGGCAGGCGCAGGATCTCGCCGCCGTGGCGCGCCGCCTGGTGCATGGCGCCGGGCCAGTGCGGGCGGCTGCCGCGCACGCCGGGGCGGGTGCGGCGGGCCGCGTAGTGCGGCAGCGGCAGCGGGATGTCGCGGGCCAGACGCTCCACGAGCCGGTATTCGCTGGCGGAGAGCTGGTTGAAGTCGGCGTGGTGCAGGCGCTGCCGGTCGCTGGCGGTCATGGCGGCGTCGAAGTCGATTTTTTCGTCCTCGCGCGCGGGGGGGGCGTTGCGGGCGGCGCGCAGCGGGGCCAGCGCCTCGCTGACGCGGGGGCGGCGCTTGACGGGCTCGGCCTTGGATTCGGCGCTGGGCAGCATCTGGGCCAGCAGCTTCTGCGCCACGTCGGGGTTCCTGAAATAAGCGTCGAAGAGTTCGCGGAAGACCAGGCGGTCCTGCTCGCGGCCGACTAGTACCGACTCCAACGCCGCGCTGAAATCCTCGCGTTCCAGGCCCGTCAGCAGCACGGCCTGCTGCGCCAGCGCCATGCGGGCGGCATCCACGCGCACGCCCGCGCGGCGCAGGGCGCGGCCAAAGCCCGTGAGGTTGTCGGCCAATTTGCCCGTGCGGGCATCGCCGAGTTGAGAGGTGCTCATGCCTCTTCAGGCTGCAGCAATTGCGCAGCCATGTCCCGCGTCAGCGCGGCCACGTCCTCGCGCTGCTTGAACAGGATGCCCGCCGTGTCGGACACCACTTCGGGGTCCACCACGAGGGTGTCCAGCGCCACCAGCGCCTTGGCCCACTCCACGCTTTCGGCGATGCCGGGCGCGCGCTGGAAGGCGTTGGCGAACGGCTGGCTGCGCAGGCGCGCCACGAAGTCCGCCACCTGCCGGGCCAGCGCCGCGCTGGCGCCCGGCACCTGCGCATGCACGATGGCCAGTTCGCGCTCGCGCTCGGGGTAATCCAGCCAGTGGTACAGGCAGCGGCGCTTGACGGCGTCGTGCAGGTCGCGCGTGCGGTTGCTGGTGAGCAGGGTGACGGGCGCGGCCGTGGCGCGCACGGTGCCGATCTCGGGGATGCTGACCTGGTACTCACCCAGGTATTCGAGCAGGAAGGCCTCGAACGGCTCGTCGGCGCGGTCCACCTCGTCGATGAGCAGCACGGCGCCGGGCGCGGGCGCCTGCAGCGCTTGCAGCAGGGGGCGGTGGATGAGGTAGCGGTCCTGGTAGACCTCGCGTTCCAGCTGCGCGCCGTCGGCCTTGCCCTCGGCCGCGCGCAGGTGCAGCAGCTGGGCGGCGTAGTTCCACTCGTACAGCGCCTCGCGCTGCTCCAGGCCGTCGTAGCACTGCAGGCGGATCAGGCTGCGCGCCAGCACCTGGGACAGCGCCCGCGCCAGCGCGGTCTTGCCCACGCCGGGCTCGCCTTCCAGCAGCAGCGGCCGCTGCAGCCTGAGGGCCAGGAACACCGCCGTGGCCAGGCGCCGGTCGGCGAAATAGCCCACCTCTTGCAGGGAACGCACCAGGGCATCGACGGTATTCGGCGGGCTCATTACTTCTCTTTTGATAGCTGCCAGCGCTTGCTGGACAAGCGCTGGAGGCCGATTTTTATCCAATCATCTGCGCTACGGCCCGCTGCGTCTGCACGCTGATGAGGTGCGCGCGGTAGGCGGCGCTGGCGTGGATGTCGGCGTTCAGGTCGCCGGCGTCGATCTTCACCGCCGCCGCGGACTGCGGCGTGAAACTCTGGTTCAGCGCCGCCTCCAGCCCCGCGTGGCGGAACACACAGCTTGCCGCGCCGGTGACGGCCACGCGCACGCCCGCGTCGGTCTGCGCCACGAACACGCCCACCAGCGAGAAGCGCGAGGCCGCCTGCTTGAACTTGAGGTAGGCCGCGCGCTTCGGGATGGGGAAGCGGATGGCGGTGATGATCTCGCCCTCCTCCAGCGCCGTGGTGTACATGCCCTGGAAAAAGTCGTCCGCCGCGATCTCGCGCCGGTTCGTGATGACGGTGGCGCCCAGGCCCAGCACCGCGCTGGGGTAGCACGCGGCGGGGTCGTTGTTGGCCACCGAGCCGCCCAGCGTGCCGCGCGCGCGCACCTGCCGGTCGCCGATGTGCGCGGCCAGGTGGGCCAGGGCGGGGATGGCGGCCTTCACGTCGCTGCTGCTGGCCACGTCCAGGTGGCGCGTCATGGCGCCGATGGCGAGGGCGTTGCCTTCGCGGCGGATGCCCGCCAGCTCGGCGATGCCGTTCAGGTCCACGATCTTCTCGGGGTTGGCCAGCCGCAGGCGCATGGACGGCAGCAGGCTCTGCCCGCCCGCGAGCAGCTTGCCGCCCTGGGCGATGCTCTGCGCCGCGGCGGCGGTGGACGAGGGGTTTTCAAAGGTGAATGCGTACATGCTCGTTCTCCTCAGGCCTTGGCGCTTTGAATCGCTTCCCACACGCGGTGCGGCGATGCGGGCATGTCGAAGTCCTTCACGCCCAGCGGGCGCAGGGCGTCCAGCACGGCGTTGATGACCGCCGGGGGCGAGCCGATGGCCCCGGCCTCGCCGCAGCCCTTGGTGCCCAGCGGGTTGTGCGTGCAGGGCGTGCAGACGTGGCCCAGGTGGAAGGTGGGGAAGTCGTCCGCGCGCGGCATGGCGTAGTCCATAAAGCTGCCGGTAAGCAGCTGGCCCGTCTCGCGGTCGTACACGCAGTTCTCCAGCAGCGCCTGGCCGATGCCCTGCACCAGGCCGCCGTGCACCTGCCCTTCCACGATCATGGGGTTGATGATGGTGCCGAAGTCGTCCACGGCGGTGAAGCGGTCCACGCGCGTGCTGCCGGTCTGCGGGTCGATCTCCACCTCGCAGATGTAGGTGCCGGCCGGGAAGGTGAAGTTGGTGGGGTCGTAGAACGCGGTTTCGTTCAGCCCCGGCTCCAGCTTGTCCAGCGGGTAGTTGTGCGGCACGTAGGCCGTCAGCGCCACCTGGCCGAAGGGGATCTTCTTGTCGGTGCCGCGCACGGTGAATTCGCCGCCCGCGAAGTCGATGTCGGCGTCGCTGGCTTCCATCAGGTGCGCGGCGATCTTCTTGGCCTTGGCCTCGATCTTGTCCAGCGCCTTCATGATGGCCGCCCCGCCCACGCTGATGGAGCGCGAGCCGTAGGTGCCCATGCCGAAGGGCACGCGGCCCGTGTCGCCGTGCACGATGTCCACGTTCTCCACCGGGATCCCCAGGCGCGCTGCCACCACCTGCGCGAAGGTCGTCTCGTGCCCCTGGCCGTGGCTGTGCGAGCCGGTGAACACCGTCACGCTGCCCGTGGGGTGCACGCGCACCTCGCCGCATTCGAACAGCCCGGCGCGCGCGCCCAGGGCGCCCGCGATGTTGGACGGCGCGATGCCGCAGGCCTCGATGTACGACGAGTAGCCGATGCCGCGCAGCAGGCCCCTGGCCTCGGTCGCGGCCTTGCGCGCCGCGTAGCCCGCCACGTCGGCCATCTGCTGCGCCTGGTTCATGCAGGCGTGGTAGTCGCCGATGTCGTACTGCAGCGCCACGGGCGTCTGGTACGGAAAGCTGGTGATGAAGTTACGCTTGCGGATCTCGTCCTGCGACAGACCCATGTCCCAGGCGCAGCGCGTGACCAGCCGCTCCAGCAGGTACGTGGCCTCGGGCCGCCCCGCGCCCCGGTAGGCATCGACCGGCGCGGTGTTGGTGAACCACGAATCCACTTCCACGTAGACCTGCGGCGTGGTGTACTGGCCCGCAAGCAGCGTGGCGTACAGGATGGTGGGCACGGCGCTGGCGAAGGTGCTGAGGTACGCGCCCAGGTTGGCGTCGGTGTGCACGCGCATGGCGAGGAATTTGCCGTCCTTGTCCATGGCCATCTCGGCGTGGCTCACGTGGTCGCGGCCATGGGCGTCGCTCAAAAAGGCCTCGCTGCGGTCGGCCACCCACTTGATGTTGCGGTTGAGCTTCTTCGCGGCCCAGGTCAGGCACACGTCCTCGGCGTAGAGGTAGATCTTGGAGCCGAAGCCGCCACCCACGTCGGGCGCGATCACGCGCACCTTGTGCTCGGGCAGGCCCATGACGAAGGCGGTCATGAGCAGGCGTTCCACGTGCGGGTTCTGGTTGCTCACGTACAGCGTGTACTCGTCGCTCGCGCGGTTGTAGCTGCCGATGGCGGCGCGCGGCTCCATGGCGTTGGGCACCAGGCGGTTGTTGACCAGGTCGAGTTGCGTGACGTGGGCCGCGTTGGCGAAGGCCGCATCCACCGCGCCCTTGTCGCCGATGGCCCACTTGAAGCAGTGGTTGTCCGGCGCGATGTCATGCACCGCCGCGCCCTGCACGGCACCCGACGCGGCATCGGCCACGTGGACCACAGCGGGCAGCACGTCATAGTCCACCTCCACCAGCTCGGCCGCGTCGCGCGCCTGCTGCTGCGTCTGCGCCACCACCATGGCCACGTGGTCGCCCACGTAGCGCACCTTGCCCTGGGCCAGGATGGGGTGCGGCGGCTCCTTCATGGGCTCGCCGTTGGTGGACGTGATGAGCCAGCCGCAGGGCAGGCCGTTGATGTTGTCGGCCGCCACGTCGGCGCCGGTGAACACGCCCAGCACGCCGGGCGCAGCGCGGGCGGCATCAATGTTGATGCCGTTGATTTTTGCGTGCGCGTGCGGCGAGCGCACGAACACGGCATGGCTTTGCGCAGCCAGCACGATGTCGTCGGTGTACTGGCCTGCGCCGGTGAGGAAGCGGTAGTCTTCCTTGCGCTTGAGCGATTCGCCGATGTGCGGCAGCTTGGAAAAGTCGGATGCACCCATGATCGTTCTCCTTAAGCTGCTGAAGCCATGGCCTTCTGGCCCTGCTGCACGGCACGCACGATGTTCTGGTAGCCCGTGCAGCGGCAGATGTTGCCTTCGAGCAGCTCGCGGATCTCGCCCTCGCTGGCCTGTGGGTGGTGCTTGCACAGGTCCACCGCGCTCATCACCATGCCGGGCGTGCAGAAGCCGCACTGCAGGCCGTGGCAGTCCTTGAAGGCCGCCTGCATGGGGTGCATGGTGCCGTCCGGCGCGGCCAGGCCCTCGATGGTGCGCACGTCGGCGCCCTGGGCCTGCACGGCCAGCATGGCGCAGGACTTCACCGCGCGGCCGTTCAAGTGCACGGTGCACGCGCCGCACTGGCTGGTGTCGCAGCCCACGTGCGTGCCGGTGAGCGCCAAGTGCTCGCGCAGCGCATGGACAAGCAGGGTGTTGGGGGGGACGTCAACGCTGGCCGCGCGCCCGTTGACCGTGAACTGGACTTGCATCTGGCTGTCTCCTGGAATGGTTTGGCTGGATTGGCGCCGGCCATCTTCTGCCCGGCCCCTAGGCCCATCCCTAGGGAGAACCCTAGATTTCTAGCGGTGTGCGGCGGATATTCTCAAAATGAAACATGCTGCACCGCACACCGGCGCATCATGCGAAAGCCCAGCCATTCCACGGGAACCACGATGCTCGCCACCTCGCCCGCCGATCGCCACGCCGTCATTGCCCATGCGCGCCAAGCGCTGCTGGCCGATGGCGCGGCGCCTGCGCGCGCCGAGGTGGAGCCCTGGATCGCCCGATCCTGGCGCCGCTGCCTGGCCCGGGGCCTGGCGCCCGCGCAGCCGGTGGTGTTCGACGCCGTCAGCCCCCACGCGCTGCGCCGCAGCCAGGAAGAACACCGCCCCCTGCTGCGCGCCGCGCGCCCCGTGCTGGAGCAGCTCACGCGCGCCATCGCAGGCATGCGCTACTTCGCCATGCTGACCGACGCGCACGGCATCGTGGTGGACGTGCAGGGCCCACTGGACCGCCAGGACCCGCGCGCCAGCGCCATCGGCCGCGTGGGCATCGACCTGTCGGAAGCGGCCGTGGGCACCACCGCCATCGGCGCCGCCCTGGCCGAGCTGCAGCCCGTGTGGCTGCACCGGGGCGAGCACTTCCTGGACGGCAACGGCCACTACAGCTGCGCGGGCGCGCCGCTGTTCGACCCCCAGGGCCGCTGCATGGGCATGCTGGACCTGACCGGCGTGGATGTGCCCGAACGCCCCGAGCTGCGCCACCTGGTGGCCCGCTCCGCCCGCGCCATGGAAGACGCGCTGCTGCTCCAGCAGCCCCACGCGCTGCTGCTGCGCTTGAACTGGCCCGGCTGCGCGCTGGGCGGCGAGGGCGACGGCCTGATCGCGCTGGATGCCGACGGCTACGTGCTCGGCAGCAACGGCATGGCGCGCCAGTTGCTGCCGCAGCCGCTGCGCCCGCCCGGCAGTCCGCTGCACTGCGGCGACCTGCTGGCGCTGCCGTGGATGCAGCTCTTCGACGCCTCGCGCCAGCGCGGCGCCCGCGCCCCGCTGGATCTGCCGCTGTGGTCCGGCCTGCGGCTGCACGGCCTGGCGCTGCGGCCCGAAGGTGCGGCCCCGGCGCCCATCGGCCTGCCGCGCGCAGGCGCCCCGCTGCGCGAGGCCGAGACCGCCCTCATCCGCCAGGCCGTGCAGGACGCGCGCGGCAATGTGGCCGAGGCCGCCCGCTCCCTGGGCATCAGCCGCGCCACGGTGTACCGCAAGCTGGGGGCGCACAAGATATAGGCCGAATCGGCCTCCAGCGCTTATGCAGCAAGCGCTGGCAGCTATCGAACCAATAGCAACTGCCGGTCAGTCCGCCAGCGCCAGCACCACGGCGTTTTCCTCCACCACCAGCGCCACGCGGCTGCCCGCGCGCAGGCCGCTGCCCGGCGCGGCAAAGCCCACCATCTGCAGGCCGGGGGCGGCGGCCAGCGCGGCCGATACCTCGTCGCCCGACTCGCCCCGCGCCACGCGCACCGCCTTCGCCGCCAGGCCGCCGGCGGACGGCCCGGCCCGCTCCACCCGCACCGCCGTGGCCTTGCACAGCGCCTGCACCACCAGGCCGGGCGCGAGGCCCAGCAGTTCCGCGCTCTCGCGCGTGATGCGCGCGGCCAGCGCCGCATCGCCCAGCGCCAGGTGCACGCGCACGATCTGGTCCTGCGCTTCCAGCCGCTGGACCACGCAGGGCAACTGGTTGCGCATGCTGGTGCGCACCGCCAGCCGCGCCAGCGCGGTCCCAGCGTGCGGCGCGGCCTGCCAGCGCGACAGCACCGCGCCGCGCGCCTGCGCCATGGCATCGGCCGCGGCCAGCAACTGGCGCCCGGCCTCGGTCAGCCGCGCGCCGCCGCCGCCCGCACCGCCCACGGCCCGCGCCACCAGGGGCGCGCCCGCCAGGTTGGTGAGCGTGTCCACGGCCTGCCACGCGGCCTTGTAGCTCACGCCCACGGCGCGGGCGGCCTGCGAGATGGAGCCGCCCTCGGCGATCTGGCGCAGGATGGCGATGCGCTTGTCGGCCTGCGGATGGCCGAGCGCGCCGGAGAAGGAAAGGGGCTCTGACATGCGGCAATGATGCCTCACGCCTTGGACAAGCTCGGCCTCGCGGCCCAGTGCCACGGCACATCGCACCAACCGTCCAATTTGCCCGCAGCAACGCACGGCCAGGCTTCATGGCTCTGCCGCAGGCCATGGCGGACGGCCAGACCGAGAGGGACTCGGCCAGCCAAGTGGCCGGCAACCTACAGGAGGCCAACCCCTTTCTCCACGCTTGGTAGAAACCCCAATTGCTATGTTTTCAGAAGCAGAGAGGCGAGATTCCATCAAGGGATAACACCGTCACACTGCTGTCAGGCTCCATCTACAGTGCTCCGTAGAATTCCGCTCTTGAAAAAAAGTGTGTCCGCCGCCTGCCCACCCGCAGACGGTGGATGCGGCATACGCGCAGCCTTTTCATTGGAGACACCATGCAGGCGTTACTCAGACTTTCACGCGCCATCGACGGGCTCAATGCCTTCATCGGCAAATATTCCATCTGGCTGATCTTCGCGGCCACCTTCGTCAGCGCAGCCAATGCCATCGTGCGCAAGGCGTTCAACACCAGTTCCAACGCTTTCCTCGAAGTGCAGTGGTACCTGTTCGCCTGGTCGTTCCTGGTCGCCGCGGGCTGGACGCTGCTCAACCGCGAGCACGTGCGCATCGACGTGGTGAACAGCCGCCTATCCAAAAAGACGCAGGTGTGGATCGACATCATCGGTTTCGCCTTCTTCCTCACGCCGCTGTGCATCGTGATCCTGGTGCTGTGCACGCCCGAGGCCATTCAGAAGTTCCACTCGGGCGAGACCTCGGCCAACGCCGGCGGCCTGGTCCTGTGGCCGGTATGGATGGCCATCCCCGTGGGCGTGACCCTGCTGCTGCTGCAGGGCTGGTCTGAGCTGATCAAGCGCATTGCCTTCCTGCGCGGCCAGGGCCCGGACCCCATGGGCAAGCTGGCCGACAAGAGCGCCGAAGAGGAACTCGCCGAGGTGCTGCGCGCCGAGGCCGAGAAGAAGCAAGCCGAGGCTCTCGCCCAGGCTTCCGCAGCACAACGATAAAGCGCAGGAAACCGACACCATGGAATTCATCGCCACCAACTACGCCCCGATCATGTTCGCGGGGCTCATCGTCTTTTTGCTGCTGGGCTTTCCCGTCGCGTTCAGCCTGGGCGCCTGCGGTCTGTTGTTCGGCTTCGTGGGCATCGAATTGGGCGTGTTTCCCGCCTCGGTCATCAACTGGCTGCCGCAGCGTCTGCTGGGCATCCTGGCCAACGACACGCTGCTGGCCGTGCCCTTCTTCACCTTCATGGGGCTGATACTGGAGCGCAGCGGCATGGCCGAAGACCTGCTCGACACGGTCGGCCAGGTGTTCGGGCCGGTGCGCGGCGGCCTGGCGCTGGCCGTGATCTTCGTGGGCGCACTGCTGGCCGCCACCACGGGCGTGGTGGCCGCGTCGGTCATCTCCATGGGCCTGATCTCGCTGCCCATCATGCTGCGCTACGGCTACGACCGGCCGCTGGCCAGCGGAGTGATCGCCGCCTCGGGCACGCTGGCGCAGATCATCCCGCCCTCGCTGGTGCTGATTCTCATGGCCGACCAGCTCGGCAAGAGCGTGGGCGAGATGTACAAGGGCGCCTTCATCCCCGGCTTCATGCTCATGGGCCTGTACGTGCTGTGGGTGCTGCTGCTGGCTGTCTTCAAGCCCAAGGCCGTGCCCGCCCTGCCGCCCGAGGCACGCATCTACCGCGAACCCAACGGCAGCGGCGGCTATGTGTCGCTGATCGTGGTGATGGGCCTGTCCGCCATTGCCGCCATCCTGCTGGCCGACCACCTGCCCGACATCCACACCTGGTGGACGGGCAAGGAGGTGCTCTCGGTGCCCACCGACGAGAAGATCGTCACCGCCATGTGCGGCGGCACCTTCCTGGCCTTCGTGCTCGCCAGCATCAACCACCTGTTCAAGCTGGGCCTGCTGTCGCGCCTGGCCGAGCGCGTGACCTTCGTACTGATTCCGCCGCTGCTGCTGATCTTCCTGGTGCTGGGCACCATCTTCCTGGGCATCGCCACGCCTACGGAGGGCGGCGCCATGGGCGCCATGGCCGCGCTGGTGATCGGTTTCGCGCGCAGGCGCCTGGACATGAAGCTGCTCAAGCAGGCCCTGGCCTCCACCACGCGCCTGGCCAGCTTCGTGATGTTCATCCTGGTGGGCGCCACCACGTTCAGCATGATCTTCCAGGCCGCCGACGGCCCGAAGTGGGTGGAGCACCTGCTGACCGGCCTGCCCGGCGGCCAGGTGGGCTTCCTGATCGTGGTGAACATCATGATCTTCTTCCTGGCGTTCTTCCTGGACTACTTCGAGCTGTCCTTCATCGTGGTGCCGCTGCTCGGCCCCGTGGCCGACAAGATGGGCATCGACCTGATCTGGTTCGGCGTGCTGCTGGCGGTGAACATGCAGACCTCCTTCATGCACCCGCCGTTCGGCTTTGCGCTGTTCTTCCTGCGCAGCGTGGCCCCCGAGAAGCCCTACGTGGACCGCGTGACGCAGAAGGTCATCCAGCCCGTGACCACCATGCAGATCTACAAGGGTGCGATTCCGTTCGTGCTCATCCAGCTCGTCATGGTGGGTATCCTCATCTTCTTCCCGGGCATCGTCACCGGCTCGCTCGACAAGAAGGTCAAGGTCGATCTCGATGCCGTGGGCACGCAGATGATGGAGAGCATGGGGACTGACAACGGCTACGGCGGCGACGCCGGCTACGGCAGCGATGAGCAGCCTGCCACGGAGGAAACGCCCTCTTCCGATGCGCAGCCAGCAGCAGCGGAAGGCGAGGATCCGCTCAAGGCAGCGCTGGAACAGGCCGCGCAGCCTGCCGCGTCTGGTGCTTCGCAGTAATCACGAGCAAAAACGGCTCCAGCGCCCGCCCCTCAAGCGCTGGCAGCTATCACTTTTGAAGTGATGACAAGGCCCCGGGGAGCTGCGGGTCCAATGCCAGTCAGCTAGCCCCTGACTGGCTTTTTTTATTGGAGATACGACTTACGCAAAACGGGTTCAGGCATGGCGCTTGCACTATGGGAACACCGCTTGTGCATCCTTGTTTGCGTAAGTCCTGGGAGATTTGTAAACCCGATTCGTGGCCTCGCGGCTGGGCACGCGCGATCAATTGCACCAACCGCTCAAGGCTGTCGGTGGTGCTTGCTGCAAGGTCTGATTCACGGTGTTTTTTGAGGCTCAAAGAAAAAGGGAATGTGTACGACACATTCCCTTTTTAGCTCCCGTCAGACCTCAAGCGCTTGTCTGACGGGCATGGGCCCGAAGGCGGTTCTTTTGTTGGGCGGATGGAACGCTCAGATCTTCACGCCGTTCATGTACTGGTTGTACGGGAACTCGGAAGCGCGATTCCACAGGATCTGGTCGCGCTGGAATGCGCGCATGCTGTCGTAGATCTTCTTGAACTCGGGCGAGCGGGCCACGTGCTCGGCATACACCTCCATCGAAGTCTTGAAGCCCGCGTCGATCACCGCCTTGGGGAAGGCCGTGAGCTTGGTGCCCCCGGCTACCAGGCGCTTGAGCGCGATGGGATTCTGCGCGCCGTACTTAGCGGTCATGTCGGTCGCAGCGACGGCGGCGGCGGCATGCACGATGGCCTTGTTCTCGTCCGACAGCTTTTCGAACGCCTTGTTGTTGATGAAGAACTCCAGGTCGGCGCCGCCTTCCCACCAGCCGGGGTAGTAGTAGTAGGGCGCGACCTTGTTGAAGCCCAGCTTCTCGTCGTCGTAGGGGCCGACGAACTCGGCAGCGTCCAGCGTGCCCTTCTCCAGCGCCTGGTAGATCTCGCCAGCCGGCAGCGACTGCGCCACCACACCCAGCTTGGCCATGGCCTCGCCGAAGATACCGCCGCCCAGGCGCATCTTCAAACCCTTGAGGTCGGCGGCAGTCTTGATTTCCTTGCGGTACCAGCCGCCCATCTGGGTGGTGGTGTTGCCCGAACTCAGGATGTTGAAGTTGTACTTGGCGAAGAAGTCGTTGAGCAGCTTGCGGCCGCCGCCGTGGTCCTTCCAGGCGGTGTTCTGCAGCGCGGTCAGGGCAAAAGGCACGGCGCAGCTCATCGAGAAGATGGGGTCCTTGCCAGCGAAATAATAGGCAGCCGTCTGTGCCATCTCGATGGTGTCCTTCTCCAGCGCATCCACCACGCCGAAGGCGGGCATCAGCTCGCCGGCGGGGTGCACCGACACTTCGAACTTACCGCCCGACAGGGCCTTGACGGTCTGCGAAAACTTCTCGGCGCTGCCGAAGATCGTGTCCAGCGACTTGGGGAAGCTCGACGCGAGGCGCCAGCGCACCGCGGCCTGGGCATGCACTGCCGGCGCGATGCCAGCGGCCAGCACACCGGCGATGCCGGCATTTTTGATGAGGGAACGACGATCCATGAAAGGTCTCCGTAATGGTGTTGACGAAATGGTCCAATCCCATTTTAGGAACATCGCCCCCCTGCTTTTTACGGGTTAACCCCGGCAAATGCGCCGCGGCGGCAAGGCCTTCAGGCTTCTGCAAGCATTAGGGCCTGTTAACGCTATGGAAGGGGATCGCGTTGCCCCGCAAAGGGGCTGGATGCAAGGCGCCCGTGCGCAGCAAGGCTGGTGCCTTGCAAGCGCGGGCAACGCCGCAGACGGCCCCTTTGCGTGGCAACCCGAAGGGAAGCTCATGGCAGCCCGCCCCTCGGCGTTGCGTTCCTTGTGCGTGCGGACGCACGCACGGCGTCACGCGCCTTGATGGGCGGGCTGCCATGAGCTTCGCGACCCCTTCCATAGCGTTAACAGGCCCTAGCCCGCGACCGGCTCAGACTTTCTGGGTGGACATGAAAGAGTCGTACCGCGCCTCCGCGAAGCGGAACCAGAGGATCTGGTCGCGCTGGAAGTCGCGCATGTCGGCGTAGATCTTCTTCCACTCGGGGCTGCGCGCGTCGTTGCGCGCGAACACTTCCATCGACGCGCGGAAGGCCGCATCCATCACGGCCTGCGGGAACGGCAGCACCCGCGTCTTGGCGGCGACGAGCTGCTTGAGCGCGGCGGGGTTGCGCGCGTCGTACTTGGCGAGCATGTCGGCGTGCGCGATGGCGGCCGCCCCCTGCACGATGGCCTTGTGGTCGGCCGACAGGGCGTCGAAGGCCTTGCGGTGGATGTAGAAGTCCATCTCGGGCCCCCCCTCCCACCAGCCGGGGTAGTAATAGTGGGACGCCGCCTTGTGCAGGTTGAGCTTCTGGTCGTCGTGCGGCCCGATCCATTCCGCCGCGTCGATGATGCCGTTCTGCAGCGCCTGGTAGGTGTCGCCGCCCGGCAGGTCCACGGGCACCACGCCGAAACGGGACATCACCTCGCCCGCCAGGCCGCCGCCCAGGCGCATGCGCAGGCCCTTGAAGTCGGCCAGCGAGCGCAGCTCCTTGAGGTACCAGCCGCCCATCTGCGTACCGGTGTTGCCGCCCGCGAAGCTTACGATGTTATAGCCCGCGTAGAACTCGTTCATGAGCTTGCGGCCGTTGCCATGCAGCATCCAGGCGCTCATCTGGCGCGCGTTGAAGCCGAACGGTATGGCCGAGCCCAATGCGAATGCCGGGTGCTTGGCGTAGAAGTAGTAGGGCGCGGTGTGGGCCACCTCGGTGGTGCCGCTCTGCACGGCATCGAGCACGCCGAAGGCGGGCAGCAGCTCACCGCCTGCGTGGACCTGCACCTCGAAGCGCCCGCTCGACATGGTGCGCACGGCCTGCGCGAACACCTCGCCCGCACCGTAGATGGTGTCCAGCAGCTTCGGAAAGCTGGACACCAGGCGCCAGCGCACGACGGGCTGCGCATGCACGGCAGGCGCAGCGCTGGTGGCGAGCACACCGGCCACGCCGGCATGCTTGATGATTGACCGACGATCCATAAGGGGGAAGTCTCCGATGAAGGATGGTCTTCGCGCCATCTCGGACAGCATGGCGGCCGGGGCCGCAGTCCGCAATTATCAGTGCGGGACGAGGAAGCGCTGCGTGACCGCGCGCTGGATGCCCTCGGCGTCCAGCCCCTGCAGCGCCAGCAGCCGGGCCGGGTCGCCGTGTTCGATGAACGCATCGGGCAGGCCCAGCTGCAGCACCGGACGCAGGATGCCGGCGGCGTTGAGCGCCTCGCACACGGCGCTGCCCGCGCCGCCCAGGATGGCGCCCTCCTCCAGCGTGACCAGCGCATCGTGGCGGCCGGCCACCTCGCGCAGCAATGCTTCGTCGATGGGCTTGGCCCAGCGCATGTTGACCACCGTGGCGTCCAGCGCCTCGGCCGCCTGCATGGCCGGGTACAGCAGCGTGCCGAACGAGAGGATGGCGATGCGCGGCGCGCCGGCGTCCGTGCCCTGGCGCTCGCGCCGGATCTCGCCCTTGCCGAAGGGCAGGCCGTCGAGCCCCGGCAGCGGCGCCACGCCCGCGCCGCTGCCGCGCGGGTAGCGCACGGCCACGGGGTGGTCCTGCCCGAAGGCGGTGCTGAGCAGCTGGCGGCACTCGCGCTCGTCGGCCGGGCAGGCCATGCTCATGTTCGGGATGCAGCGCACGAACGGGATGTCGTAGGCGCCCGCGTGGGTTGCGCCGTCCGCACCCACCAGGCCCGCGCGGTCCAGCGCGAAGACCACGGGCAGGTTCTGCAGGGCCACGTCGTGGATCAGTTGGTCGTAGCCGCGCTGCAGGAAGGTGGAGTAGATGGCCACCACGGGCTTGGCGCCCTCGCAGGCCATGCCGGCCGCGAAGGTCACGGCGTGCTGCTCGGCGATGCCCACGTCGTAGTAGCGGTCGGGGAAGCGCTTTTCGAATTCGACCATGCCCGAGCCCTCGCGCATCGCCGGCGTGATGCCCACCAGCCGCGGGTCCTGCGCGGCCATGTCGCACAGCCACTGGCCGAACACCTGGGTGAAGGTCTGCTTGGGCGGCGTGGCCGGCTTGGTCAGGCCCACGCTGGGATCGAACTTGCCGGGGCCGTGGTAGGCCACGGGGTCGGCCTCGGCCAGCTTGTAGCCCTGGCCCTTCTTGGTGACCACGTGCAGGAACTGCGGGCCCTTGAGGCCCTTGATGTTCTCCAGCGTGGGGATGAGCGAATCCAGGTCATGCCCGTCGATGGGGCCGATGTAGTTGAAACCGAACTTCTCGAACAGCGTGGCGGGCACCACCATGCCCTTGGCCTGCTGCTCGAAGCGCTTGGCGAGTTCGAGCAGCGGCGGCACGGGCTTGAGCACGGTCTTGCCCACGTTCTTGGCGGCCGCGTAGAACTGGCCGCTCATGAGCTGGGCGAGGTAGCGGTTGAGCGCGCCCACGGGCGGGCTGATGCTCATGTCGTTGTCGTTGAGCACCACGAGCAGGTTGCAGTCGGCCACGCCCGCGTTGTTCAGCGCCTCGAAGGCCATGCCGGCCGTCATGGCGCCGTCGCCGATGATGGCCACGGCGTGGCGGTTCTCGCCCTTGCGCCGGGCGGCCAGCGCCATGCCCAGGGCGGCGGAGATGCTGGTGCTGGAATGCGCCGTGCCGAAGGTGTCGTAGATGCTCTCAGCGCGCTGCGGAAAGCCCGAGATGCCGCCCAGTTGGCGCAGGGTGTGCATGCGGTCGCGCCGGCCGGTGAGGATCTTGTGCGGGTAGGTCTGGTGGCCCACGTCCCACACCAGGCGGTCCTCAGGGGTGTTGAAGACGTGGTGCAGCGCCACGGTCAGCTCCACCGTGCCCAGGTTGGAGCTCAGGTGGCCGCCGGTCTGGGACACGCTCTCCAGCACGAAACCGCGCAGTTCGTCGGCCAGGGCCTTGAGTTCCGCGCGCGAAAGCCTGCGCAGGTCCGCCGGGTCATTGATGGTCTGCAGCAGGGGGTAGGAGGTCGTGGGCATGAACTATTCTTCTCATAGCTGCCAGCGCTTACTGGACAGGCGCTGGAGGCCGATTTGACATAAATTCTAGTGGGAGCGGCGCACCACCATGTCCGCCAGCGCCGCGAGGGCGCGCGTGTCGGGCAGGCCGCTGCGGCCCAGGGCCACGTGCGCCTCGTCCAGCAGTTCCCGCGCATGGGCCTGCGCGCGTTCGAGGCCCAGCAGCGACACATAGGTGGGCTTGTCGGCCGCGGCATCCTTGCCCGCCGTCTTGCCCAGCGTGGCCGAATCGGCCACCACGTCGAGGATGTCGTCCACCACCTGGAACGCGAGGCCCATGGCCGCGCCGTAGCCGGACAGCGCCTGGTAGGCCGCCGCATCCGCATGGCCGCACACGGCGCCCATGAGCACGCTGCCCTGCAGCAGCGCGCCGGTCTTGAGGCGGTGCATGTGGCGCAGCTGCTCCTCGGTGAGCGCCACGCCCACGCTGGCGAGGTCGATGGCCTGCCCGCCCGCCATGCCCGCCGAGCCGGCGGCGCGCGCCAGCAGGCGGCACAGCGTGGCCTGGACGGCCGGCGGCACCGCGCCGCCGTCGCCGTCGGGCGTGAGCAGCTCGAACGCGAAGGCCTGCAGCGCATCGCCGGCCAGCAGCGCCTGGGCCTCGCCGAAGCGCACGTGCACCGTGGGCTTGCCCCGGCGCAGCACGTCGTTGTCCATGCAGGGCATGTCGTCGTGCACCAGGGAATAGGCGTGGATCAGCTCCACGGCACACGCGGCGCGCAGCGCCGCTTCATCCCGTCCAGCGCGCAGGGCGGCTTCGTCCTGCCCCGCGCCCACGGCCTCGTGCGCAGCCAGCACCAGGAGGGGCCGCAGCCGCTTGCCGCCGTCGAGCACGGCGTAGCGCATGGCATCGCCCAGGCCGGCGGGCGCGCCCTCGCCCACCCAGCGGGACAGGGCCTGCTCCACGCGCGCCAGATGGTGCTGGCTCCAGGCGGCCAGGTCGAAGGAAAGGGGGGTGGACTGGGGCACTGCGCTCATCGTCATTCCTGCGTCCAGGGCTGCAGCTGGCCCTCGTCCAGCACCTTGATCTGGTCCTGCACCGCCTCCAGCCGCTGGCGGCAGAAGGCCAGCAGCGCCGCGCCGCGCTGGTAGCCGGCCAGCATCTGGTCCAGCGGCAGCTGGCCGGACTCGATGCGGGCCACGAGCTGCTCCAGTTCTTCCAGCGCGGCCTCGTAGCTGGCGGGCTCGGCGGGTGAGGCTGGGGGTTTCTTGGACATGGGCTGGGCGCCGGGCGCGGGTGGAAAAACCGGCGATTTTACGGGGCGTACCGCGCAGGCGTCCGGGAACGGTGGATTCAATACACGTAGCGGGGGTACGGGAATAACCACACCGCCTATAATCCCATTTCTTTCGTGAAACCGGCTGTGGGTACTTTGCTCGGCCGGTTTCGTCTTTCCGGATGCGCCGCGGCGCACCTCCCGCACTTCCCTGTGGGGAGTCTTTAGGTCAGGTCACCCATGTCTGATTTAAGTCTTCAACTGCAGCAGGCCGCAAGCCAACTACCAGTTTCGAGCTATTTTGACGAGGCGCTGTTCCAGCGCGAGCTGGAGACCATCTTCCAGCGCGGGCCCCGCTACGTGGGGCACCAACTCTCCGTGCCGAACCTCGGCGACTACTACGCCCTGCCCCAGGAGGGCGAAGGCCGCGCCCTGGTGCGCAACGCCCAAGGCGGCGTCGAGCTTATCTCCAACGTCTGCCGCCACCGCCAAGCGGTGATGCTCAAGGGCCGGGGCTCGCTGCAGGGCCAGGGCAAGGGCCATGCGGGCGGCAACATCGTCTGCCCGCTGCACCGCTGGACCTACAGCCCCCAGGGCGCGCTTCTGGGCGCGCCGCACTTCGCGCACGACCCCTGCCTGGACCTGAACAACTACCGGCTGCGCGAGTGGAACGGCCTTTTGTTCGAGGACAACGGCCGCGACATCGAGGCCGACCTGGCCGGCATGGGCCCGCGCAGCGAGCTGTCGTTCGACGGCTACGTGCTCGACCACGTGGAGCTGCACGAGTGCAACTACAACTGGAAGACCTTCATCGAGGTCTACCTGGAGGACTACCACGTCGGCCCGTTCCACCCGGGCCTGGGCAACTTCGTCACCTGCGACGACCTGAGCTGGGAGTTCCGCAAGGAATACTCGGTGCAGACCGTGGGCGTGGCCTCCACCTTCGGCAAGCCCGGCTCCGACATCTACCGCAAGTGGCACGAAGTGCTGCTGAACTACCGCGAGGGCAAGATGCCCGAGCGCGGCGCCATCTGGCTCACCTACTACCCGCACATCATGGTGGAGTGGTATCCGCACGTGCTCACCGTGTCCACGCTGCACCCCGTCAGCCCGACCAAGACGCTGAACATGGTGGAGTTCTACTACCCCGAGGAGATCGCCGCCTTCGAGCGCGAGTTCGTCGAGGCGCAGAAGGCCGCCTACATGGAGACCTGCATCGAGGACGACGAGATCGGCGAGCGCATGGACGCCGGCCGCAAGGCGCTGTACGAGCGCGGCGACAACGAGGTCGGCCCCTACCAGAGCCCCATGGAGGACGGCATGCAGCACTTCCACGAGTGGTACCGCGACAAGCTAGGCAATGAGGCGATAAAGGGCTGAATCCCCGCCCAATCCCCGCGCCCACCCCTGGGCGCTCTCATTACAATAGCTGCCAGCGCTTGTCGACCGAGCGCTGGCAGCTATTTTCATTTCCAACCCCACATTCCCATGCAAGCTCTCTGGATGGTGCTGGCCGCGTTCCTGTTCGCCAGCATGGGCGTGTGCGTCAAGCTCGCTTCGAGCCACTTCAACGCGGCCGAGCTGGTGTGCTACCGGGGCCTCATCGGCATGCTCATCCTGTGGCTGCTGGCGCGCTCGCAGAACGTGCGCCTGGCCACGCAGTACCCCGGCATGCACGCCTGGCGCAGCCTGGTGGGCGTGGCCTCGCTGGGGGCGTGGTTCTATGCCATCGCCCACCTGCCCCTGGCCACCGCGATGACGCTCAACTACATGAGCAGCGTGTGGATTGCCGCCTTCCTGGTCGGCGGCACGCTGCTGGCGTGGCGCCCCTCGCCCGCCACGCCCCGGCCCGCGCTACAGGGCACGCTGGTGGTGACGGTGCTCACGGGCTTCGTGGGCGTGGTGCTGATGCTGCGCCCCAGCCTGGACCAGAACCAGGCCTTCGCCGGCATGATCGGCCTGCTGTCCGGCATGTCGGCCGCGTTCGCCTACATGCAGGTGGTGGCGCTGTCGCGCCTGGGCGAGCCGGAGTCGCGCACGGTGTTCTATTTCGCGCTGGGCTCGGCCGTGGCGGGCGGCGCGGGCATGCTGTTCACAGGCCTGTCGGACTGGCCGGGCTGGCCGGCGCTGTGGCTGCTGCCCATCGGCATTCTCGCGGCCGGCGGCCAGCTGTGCATGACCAAAGCCTATGCCAGCGCCAAGACGCAGCGCGGCACGCTGGTGGTGGCCAACCTGCAGTACTCGGGCATCGTGTTCGCGGCCATCTACAGCGTGCTGCTGTTCGGCGACCAGATCCCGCCCATCGGCTGGACCGGCATGGCGCTCATCGTGGGCAGCGGCATCGCGGCTACCATCCTGCGTGCGCGCGCCGCACCCGGCACGCCTGCCGAGGAGCATTGATCGCCATGACCACCTACACCACCCTGATTTCCGCCACCGAACTGCAAGCCCTGATCGCCAGCGGCGCGCCGCTGATGGTGTTCGACTGCAGTTCCGACCTGATGCAGCCCACCGCGGGCGCGCAGCAGTACCGGGACGCCCACCTCCCCGGCGCCGTGTTCGCCGACCTCAACAACGACCTCAGCGCCAAACACGGCGCACCCGGCGCCGGCGGCACGCTCACCGCGCAGGAGGCCGACAAGCCCGCCTCCGGCGGACGCCACCCGCTGCCCAGCCGCGAGCGCTTCGCGATGTGGCTCTCCAGCGTGGGCTTCGCCAACGGCATGCAGGCCGTGGTCTACGACCGCCAGGGCGCCAACTACTGCGGGCGCCTGTGGTGGATGCTCAAGTGGGTGGGCCACGACGCCGTGGCCGTGCTCGACGGCGGGCTGCAGGCCTGGCAGGCCGCGGGCGGCGCGGTGGCCAGCGGCGAGGAGCCCGCGCGCTTCCAGTCGAACTTCGCGCTGGGCGCGCCGCTGCGCCAGCTGGCCACAGCGGCCGACGTGCTGGCAAGGCTCGGGCAGCCGGGGCAGCAGGTGATCGACGCACGCGCCGCGCCGCGCTTTCGCGGCGAGGTGGAGCCGTTGGACCCGGTGGCAGGCCACATCCCGGGCGCGCTGAACCGGCCTTTTGCCGAGAACATCGGCGCCGACGGCCGCTTCAAGCCCGCCGCCGTGCTGCGCGCGGAATTCGACGCCCTGCTCGCGGGCCGCGATCCGGCCGCCGTGGTGCACCAGTGCGGCAGCGGCGTGAGCGCCGTGCCCAACCTGATCGCGATGGAAATCGCGGGTCTGGGAAAGACATCGCTCTTCGCGGGCAGCTGGAGCGAATGGTGCAGCGACCCGTCGCGCCCGGTCGAAAAAGGCTGACCACGGTCGCTTGGGTTGCAAAAGCGCAAAAAAACAGGGGTTTGCCGGTGCTATCAAAACCATGAGCAGGAATCGGCCGGCTGTCCCCGCCGCCGCAGCACGTTCCATCGCCTGAAAGGCCGGACGCCGCCTGATCCGCGTGTAGGGCAAATTCCTACACAGCCCACCGCGGAACCAGACACGCAGCACCGCCAAACCCCGACTTAATTTCTGATTGGGGCGGTTTCACAATCCATTTCAACGGATCACGCACAACCTGCAACCAGCAGGAAACGCAGAGTCCGGGAACTGGAAACAAGGAAGCCGCCATGACCAACGAACAAATCCTCGCCGAAATCCGCGAAGCCAACCTCACCTACCTGATGCTGGCCCAGACCCTGATTCGCCAGGACAAGGCCGAAGCCGTGTTCCGTCTGGGCATGAACGAAGAGTCCGCCGACATTCTCGCATCGCTGTCGGCCGCGCAAGTGATGAAACTGGCATCGAGAAACACGCTTCTTTGCAGCTTCCGCGTGGATGACAACCTGGTGTGGAGCCTGCTGACCAACCACTCGGCCAAGAAGGTGGGCAACGAAGCCACCAACACGCTGCACGCCAACATCCTGATGGCCAGCCGCGTGTCGGAAGTGCTCTGAGACTCCCCCCGTTTTTCGCAGGAACCCCGCCATGTCCACAGCCACCGCCAAGGCCCCCGTCAAGAGCGTCCTCAACGAGTCCAAGCAGATCGAGCGCGCCGCCATGCTGATCCAGATGGGCGCCCGCATGCAGGTGCTCGAATCGGAAACCACGTTGTCGTACGAGCGCCTGATCCGCCTGTACAAGGAGATCGCGGGCAAGTCGCCGTCCAAGGGCCAACTGCCCTTCTCCACGGACTGGTTCCTCACCTGGCAGGAAAACATCCACAGCTCGCTGTTCCTGAACATCTACGAATACCTGTCCAAGGGCGTGGACCTGGACGCGGTGGAGCTGCTGACCAAGGCCTACCGCCTGTACAACGAACAGGTGGCCACGGCCGAGATCGAGCCCCTGCTCTCCTTCACGCGCGCCTGGCGCCTGGTGAAGTTCGTGGACGCGGGCATGCTGACCCGCACGCAGTGCGCCCAATGCAGCGGCCAGTTCGTGACCGAGCTGTACGAGAACCGCCACTTCACCTGCGGCCTGTGCAACCCGCCCGCCCGCGCTGGCAAGAGCAAGAACGCTGGCGCGCTGATGCTGCACTAGAGATTGGGCACATCCCCCTGAGCGGCTGCGCCGCTTCCCCCTTCTCTCGAATTGCTACGCAATTCGGGAAGGGGGACGACGCCAGCGCGGCGGGGCGGCCCTTGCGCGGCGTCCGCTGGCCTGGGCCGCGCCAGTTTCGGCGGCCACTGGCCTCATGTGAGAAATAGGCCTCCAGCGCTTGCTGGAAAAGCGCTGGCAGCTATCAAATTCATACTACCGGCCTGTCAGCAGGGTCCGCACGTTGTCGTCCACGGGCAGCGCATAGTTGTGCGCCGCCAGCACCGTGTTGCCCACGGGGCTCACCAGCTTGAGGCTGATGTACAGCACCGTGGCCGACACCGCGTAGGTGCCCACCACCACGGCCTGCGCGTTCTGCGCCTGGCTCACCTCGCGCGCCTCGCGCGACAGCAGCAGCTCGCCCTGGCCGGGCTGCAGCAGCAGGCTGTCGCGCAGCTTCACCTCCGACACGCGCAGGCCGCGCTGCACCATGCGGCCCGCGATCTGCTCCGAAAAGATGCGGCCCAGGCGCGACGATTCGCCGAGCCGGTCCACGTTCACCAGCGTGGCCACCAGCACGGGCTGCGCCGGGTCCAGCGGCACCTGCTGCAGCAGCGCATCGGCGGCGCGCTCGTTGGCGTCGATCAGGTCGGCGCGCAGCAGGCCGGGGCCGGCGCGGTCGCCGTAGTAATAGCTTGCGCAGCCCTGCAGCCCCAGCACGGCCAGGCTGGCGCAAAGAAGAAGAGCGCGGCGCGTCGTCCCCGTCATGGCGCGATCACCCTCCAGGTCTTGACCGGCGTGGGCGGCGGTGGGGGCGGAGGAGGCGGCGGCGCCTGGTACAGCGCCGTGTCGTCCCGCTCGATGTAGTAGATGTCGGCCGTGCGCGCCAGGTAGCGGTCTCCGGATTCGAGCGAGGTCGTGACCAATACCTCGGTGCGCGTGGGGCCGCCCGCCGCGGGGCCGTCGATGGCGTACTGCGTCAGGTCGGCCACCGCGCCCAGCGCCACGGCGCCCGCCAGCATCGACCGGGCGCTCTGCTCGTGCAGATACCAGTCGCGCGCCACGCCCACGCCCAGCGCCAGCCGCGTCCAGGGCACCGGCCCCAGGCTCACGACGCGCGAGCGGTGCTGGACCACCTGGGTCTCGAAGCTCAGCGTGACGGCCGCGGGCTGCGTGGACAGCACCACGCCACGATCCAGCAGCCGCGTGATCAGCAGCTTGCGAAAGCCGTTGTCGAAGCTGGTGCCGGCCGGCGCAGGCGCCACATGGATCGGGTACTCGCCCGCGGGCCAGTCGCTGATCTTGCCGGCGATGCGGCTGGCCACATCGTCCGCCAGCACGTCCCAGTGGTGCACGGCGCGGGCCTTCTTCTGGTCGGTGGCCGGGTAGTTGTCGGCGCGCGGCACGTCCAGCGACGAGCAGCCGCCCAACGCCAATACAGCGGCCGCCGCGGCCAGCAAGGCCCGGACGGACCAGGGTCGGCGAGTGGGTGATGCCATTCCATCCAATTGCATCGCGCCATGCTACCGGCGCGCGCCGCCGCCCATCGCGCGAATAGCGCGGCCTTTGTGCCGCACTTTGCACCGCCCTTCACCCACCCCGCCGCGCGATGGCATGGGCGCCTACATCCGGCCCGGCTCCGGCCGCTTCACAATCCGCGCATGACCGAGCCCACCCCCGCCCCCCTGCCGCCCGCCCCGCAGGACACCGAAGACAGCTGCACCGCGCCCGCAGCGGCCAGCGCCGAAATCCCCCCGCCAGCGGCACCGGAGGAACCCCCTGGCTTCGCGCCGCAGGTCCCGGCCCCCTTCCACGGCCCACTGATGCTGCAAATGCCCGTGGACGTGCGCAACCTCTCGCTCGCGCTGCTCGCACTGTTCGCCAGCGTGGCGCTGCTGCACTGGGCCAGCGCGGTGTTCATCCCCATCATGCTCAGCCTGCTGCTCACCACGGCGCTGCGGCCGGCCGTGGAGGCCCTGCGGCGCTGGCGCGTGCCGCGCTGGCTGGGCGCGGGGGTGCTGCTCATCGCCATCGTCTCGGGCCTGGCCAGCGCAGCCTGGTCGCTCAGCGACGGGGCCGCGCAGTTGGTGGACTCGCTGCCCGTGGCCGCCAAGAAAGTGCGCGACAACCTGCGCGCCCGCACCAGCGGCGCCAGCCCGCTGGACACCGTGCAGAAGGCCGCCACGCAGATCGAGCAGGCCGCCACCGAGAACAGCGCCGCCGCCCCAGCGCGCCGGGGCGTGCAGCGCGTCGTGGTGGAACGCCCGCCGTTCAACATCCGCGACTACCTCTGGAGTGGCACCATGGGCCTGATGTCGGCGCTGGGGCAGCTCACCGTGGTGATCTTCCTGACCTACTTCGCCCTGGCCTCGGGCAACCTGTTCCGCGCCAAGCTGCTGCGCATCGCGGGCACCAGCCTGGAGCGGCGCAAGGTCACCATGCACGTGCTGGAGGACATCACGGGCCAGATCCAGCGCTACCTGCTGGTGCAGGTCTTCACCAGCCTGCTGGTGGGCGTGGCCACGGGCCTGGCCTATTGGGCGCTGGGCCTGCAGAACGCGGCGGTATGGGGCGTGGCGGCGGGCGTGCTCAACCTCGCGCCCTACATCGGCTCGGCCCTGGTCACTGGCGCATCGGCGCTGGTAGCCTTTTTGCAGTTCGGCACGCTGGACATGGCCCTGGCCATCGGCGGCGCCTCGCTGGTCATCCACACCCTGGTCGGCAACCTGCTCACCCCCTGGCTCACCAGCCGCACCAGCAGCATGAGCCCCGTGGCCGTGTTCGTGAGCGTGCTGGCCTGGGGGTGGCTGTGGGGGCTCTGGGGACTGCTGCTGGGGATACCGGTGATGATGGCGGTGAAGGCGGTGTGCGACCGGGTGGAAGACCTCAAGGCGGTGGGGGAGCTGCTGGGGGACTGAACCCCCTCAGCCCGTATTGCGCAGCCCCGCCGCGATCCCGTTGATGGAGATGTGAATCCCCGTCTGCACCCGCTCATCCCCCTGCCCCGCGCGCCAGCGGCGCACCAGCTCCACCTGCAAGTGGTGCAGTGGGTCGATGTACGGAAACCGGTGCTTGATGGAGCGCGCCAGCGCCGCGTTGTGCGTCAGTCGCTGCTTGTCGCCCGTGATGCGCGTGAGCGCCTCGGCCGTGCGCTGCCACTCGGCCTCGATGGCGGTGAAGACTTTCTTGCGCAGGCGGGCGTCCGTCACCAGCTCGCTGTAGCGCGAGGCCAGGGCCAGGTCGCTCTTGGCGAGCACCATGTCCATGTTGGACAGCAGGGTGCGGAAGAAGGGCCACTGGCGGTACATCTTCTGCAGCAGGGCCAGTTGGCTCTTGGGGTCCTTGCCCTCGGCGTTGACGAAGGCCTCCACCGCCGCGCCGAAGCCGAACCAGCCCGGCAGCGTGAGGCGGCACTGGCCCCAGCTGAAGCCCCAGGGGATGGCGCGCAGGTCTTCGATCTTCTGGCTGGCCTTGCGGCTGGCGGGGCGCGAGCCGATGTTCAGCTCGGCGATCTCGCGGATGGGCGTGGAGTTGAAGAAGTATTCGGTGAAGCCCTGGGTCTCGTACACCAGCGCGCGGTAGGCCGCCATGCTGGCCAGTGAGAGCTGCGCGGCCGCCTCCAGGAAGGCCTTGGTGGCGGGCTTGGTGGGCTGCAGCAGCGTGGCCTCCAGCGTGGCGGCGACCAGGGTTTCGAGGTTGCGCCGGCCGATCTCGGGGTTGGCGTATTTCGACGCGATGACCTCGCCCTGTTCCGTCAGGCGGATCTGGCCGCGCACGGTGCCGGGCGGCTGCGCCAGGATGGCCTGGTAGCTGGGGCCGCCGCCGCGGCCCACGGTGCCGCCGCGGCCGTGGAACATGCGCAGCTGGATGCCGTGGCTGGTGGCCAGTTCGTCGAACAGCTCCACCAGCGCGATCTCGGCGCGGTACAGCTCCCAGTTGCTGGTGAAGATGCCGCCGTCCTTGTTGCTGTCGCTGTAGCCCAGCATGATGTCCTGCTCGCCCCCGCTGCGCTGCATGAGCGCGGCCACGCCGGGCAGGCCGTAGAACTCGCGCATGATGGGCGCGGCATTGCGCAGGTCTTCGATGGTCTCGAACAAGGGCACCACGATGAGGTGGTTGCGCGCTTCGGCATCCAGCGTGCCGTTCATCAGGCCCACTTCCTTTTGCAGCAGCAGCACTTCAAGCAGGTCGCTCACCGTTTCGGTGTGGCTGATGATGTAGTGGCGGATGGCCTCGTGGCCGAAACGCTCGCGCAGCGCGCGGGCGGTCTCGAAGATGGCCAGCTCGCCCTGCGTGTGGGCAGAGTATTCGGCGCCCACCACGCGCAGCGGGCGCGCATCGTTGAGCAGCTTGATCAGCAGCGCGCGCTTGGCGGCCTCCTGCAGCCCCGCGTAGTGCGGCTCGATGCGCGCCTTGGCGAGCAGCTCGGTCACCACCTCTTCGTGCTTGTCGGAGCTTTGGCGCAGGTCCACCGTGGCGAGGTGGAAGCCGAACACCTGCACGGCGCGGATCAGCGGGTGCAGGCGCTCGGCGGCCAACGCTTCGCCGTGGTGCGACTTCAGCGACGCCTCGATCACGCGCAGGTCGGCCAGGAACTCCTCGGCGCTGGCGTAGGGGTTCTGCGGCGCCACCGCGTGGCGCGCGGCCTCGCCGCCGGTGAGCGCCTTGAGCGATGCGGCCAGGCGCGCATAGATGCCGGTAAGCGCGCGGCGGTAGGGCTCGTCCACGCGGTGCTCGCTGGTGTCGGGCGAGCGCTGGGCCAGGGCCTCCATCTCGGCGGACACCTGCACTAGGCGGGCCGAGAGCGACAGCTCGCCGCCCAGGTAGTGCACCTCCGTCAGATAGTGGCGCAGGGCCACTTCGGCCTGCCGGCCCAGCGCGTATTGCAGCGTCTGCGCGGTCACGTTGGGGTTGCCGTCGCGGTCGCCGCCGATCCACTGGCCCATGCGCAGGAAGCTGTGCACGGGGTAATGGCCCAGCTCGCTTTCCAGATCGGCGTAGATCTTGGGGATCTCGCGCAGGAAGGTGGCTTCGTAGTACGACAGCGCGTTCTCGATCTCGTCAGCCACCGTGAGTTTGCTGTAGCGCAGCAGGCGCGTCTGCCAGAGCTGCGCCACGCGGGCGCGCAGCAGGGCTTCGTTGGCGGCCAGTTCGCGCGGGGTCAGCGCGTCGCGGGCGGCGTTGTAGATCTGGGCGCGCACCTGGATGTCGTCGCGCGCGGCCAGCAGCTGGGCGATGTCGCGCTCGGCGTCGAGGATGCTCTTGCGCTGCACTTCAGTGGGGTGGGCGGTGAGCACCGGCGCCACGTAGCTGCTCGCCAGGGTCTGCGCGATGGTCTTGGGCGCGATGCCGGCCCAGCGCAGGCGCGAGAGGGCGACCTCGATGCTGCCCTCCTGCGTGTCGCCCGCGCGCTCGTGCACGGCGCGGCGTCGGATGTGGTGGCGGTCTTCGGCCAGGTTGGCCAGGTGGCTGAAGTAGGTG
>Ga0222427_100435_pt1 | contig 65459 bp, 65 predicted proteins | sample 2B20Ametagenome_FD_182890 | JGI IMG/M metagenome (GOLD analysis project Ga0222427, IMG submission 182890) | Enriched microbial communities from leaf-cutter ant dump, University of Wisconsin, Madison, United States - 2B20A (version 2) | ecosystem: Environmental > Terrestrial > Nest > Insects nest... | reverse complement strand
ATGAAATCCTGCAGGGTCGCGCCCTCCAGGTAGTTCATCACCATGTAGACGGTTTCGTTCTCGCGGAAGAAGTTGAGCACGCTGACCACCGAGGCGTGCGAGATCTGCGCCAGCGAGCGCCCTTCTTCAAAGAAGCTCTTGAGCCCCAGGCGGTACAGCGACAGCTTTTCGGACGGCACCTTGGGCAGCAGCTCGCCGGGCGCGCGCGTGGCCAGAGAAGACGGGAGGTATTCCTTGATGGCGACCTGCTGGCCTTCGGCGTCGAGGGCCAGGTACACCACGCCGAAGCCGCCGGAGGACAACCGGCGCACCACACGGTAGCCGCCAATCGCGGTATCGGGCGGCAGCGGAGCCGGTTTGATTTTTGACATATTTTGCGAAGATGACTCGGGGGTAGAGCGGAGGCCGGATAATCGCCGGATCGCAAGCAACCATCAAAAAGTCCAATGCCAGTTTACAGCATGACCGGATACGCCAGCGCACAGCACGGCGGGTCCGCCACTGGCGCTGAAACCGATGCCCGCGCGCCCCAGTCGCGCCGGCTGGGGCTGGAAATCCGCTCGGTCAACAGCCGCTTCCTGGACCTCTCGTTCCGCCTGCCCGACGAGCTGCGGGCCCTGGAGCCCGCCCTGCGCAGCCTGCTCACCGCCCGCCTCAAGCGCGGCAAGGTCGAGGTGCGCGCCGCACTGGACTGCGACGATGGCAACACCCTGCAGGACCCGCCCGCACGCCTGCTGCAGCGGCTCAATTCACTGCAGGACTCCGTGCGGGCCTGGCTGCCCAATGCCGCCCCGCTTTCGGTGGCCGACGCCCTGCGCCTGTGTGCCAACGCCCATTCCGGCGGCGAGGAGAACTGGGCCGACACCGTGCCCACCCTGGCCGAGGAAGCCCTCACGGCCCTGCTAGCCGCCCGCGAACGCGAAGGCAAGCGCCTGGCCGCGATGCTGCTGGACCGGGTCAAGCAACTGCGCACCCTGGCCGGGCAGGCCGGCCCCCTGGTCCCCGAACTCGTGGAGCAGCAGCGCCAGCGCTTTCTGGACCGCTGGAACGAAGCCATGGCCCTGACCGAAGGCGCCACCCCGCCCGAAGCCGCCCGCGACCGCGCCCTGACCGAGGCCACGGCCTTCGCCATCCGCATCGACGTGGCCGAGGAGATCACCCGGCTCGACTCGCACCTGGACGAGGTCGAGCGCCTGCTCAAGAAGGGCGGCGAAGTGGGCAAGCGCCTGGACTTTCTCATCCAGGAGCTGCACCGCGAGGCCAACACCCTGGGCTCCAAGTCCGCTGCGCTGGACCTCACCCGCATCAGCGTGGACATGAAGGTGCTGATCGAGCAGATGCGCGAGCAGGTGCAAAATATCGAATGAAACTCATGTTTTGATAGCGCCTTGCGCTGATTCCCTATGGACTATCCCGGAAATCTCATCGTAGTGGCGGCGCCCAGCGGCGCGGGCAAGTCCAGCCTGGTCAAGGCCTTGCTGGAGCTCGATTCCCACGTCCACCTGTCCATCTCCCACACCACGCGCGCGCCGCGCGGGCAGGAGAAGCACGGCCGCGACTATTACTTCGCGTCCCAGTCCGAATTCGACGCCATGGTGCAGGCCAATGCCTTCGTGGAATGGGCGCACGTGCACGGCAACCGTTACGGCACGTCCAAGAAGGCCATCGAGGAGCGCATTGCGCAGGGCTCCGACGTGATCCTGGAAATCGACTTCCAGGGCGCCTTGCAGATCAAGCAGGCCTTTGCCAACGCCGTGCTGGTGTTCATTCTTCCGCCCAGTTGGGAAGAACTGCGCTCGCGCCTGGAGCGGCGGGGCGAGGACTCGCCCGACGTCATCGAAGTCCGCCTCAAGAATGCGGCCACCGAGATGGCCCAGGTCGCGAAATTCGACTTCGTTATAATCAACGAGCTGTTCGAACGCGCGCTTTTCGACCTGAAAGCCGTTGTTCACGCCCAGCGACTCAAGTACGCCGCCCAGCGCCGCGCCCGTGCTGACACCTTCCAGTCGCTCAACATCACCTGAAGAATCCCGGAGTAAAACGATGGCCCGCATCACCGTAGAAGATTGCCTGGAAAAGATCCCCAACCGCTTCCAGCTCGTGTTGGCCGCCACGTACCGTGCCCGCATGCTGAGCCAGGGCCACGCCCCCCGCATCGAAAGCCGCAACAAGCCCGCCGTGACCGCCCTGCGCGAAATCGCGGAAGGCAAGGTCGGCCTGGAAATGCTCAAGAAGGTTCCCGGTTGAGCTGTTTTCCAGGCATTAAGCCTCCAAAGAGCACCGCGGCAGCGGTGCTTTTTTTTGCCCCGAAGCCGTCTGATACGCTCCCGCGCTACATTTGAGGCATGAACGCGGTGCTCAACTCACCTTCTGCAGCGCAGCCCCGGCCTGGCGATCCGCCCACGGCGGGCACCCTTTCGGCTGCCGCCGCGGCCGCCAATGCCGCCGCGGCCAGCTTCGCCGCGCTCACGGACAGCCTGGACTACCTGGATGCCGCCAGCATCGAGCTGGTGCGCCAGGCCTACCGCTTCGCGGACGAGGCGCACCTGGGCCAGTTGCGCAACAGCGGCGAGCCCTACATCACCCATCCCATCGCCGTGGCGGCGCAATGCGCATCCTGGAAGCTGGATGCCCAGGCGCTGATGGCTGCCCTGCTGCACGACGCCATGGAGGACTGCGGCGTCACCAAGGCCGACCTGATCGACCGCTTCGGCGCCCCGGTGGCAGAACTGGTGGACGGCCTGACCAAGCTCGACAAGCTGCAGTTCAACACCCGCGAGGAGAACCAGGCCGAGTCCTTCCGTAAGATGCTGCTGGCGATGGCGCGCGACGTGCGCGTCATCCTGATCAAGCTGGCGGACCGCACGCACAACATGCGCACGCTATCGGACATGCCGCGCAGCAAGTGGGGGCGCATCTCGTCCGAGACGCTGGAGATCTACGCGCCCATCGCCCACCGCCTGGGCCTGAACCAGACCTACCGGGAACTGCAGGACCTGTCGTTCCGGCATCTGCACCCGTGGCGCTACGCCACCTTGTCCAAGGCGGTCAACAAGTCGCGCAACCGCCGGCGCGACCTGGTTCAGAAGGTGCAGACCGAGGTGGATGCCGCGTTCTCGAAGATCGGCATGAAGGTGCGCCTGGCGGGCCGCGAGAAGACTTTGTATGCCATCTACCAGAAGATGGACCACAAGCACCTGAGCTTTGCCCAGGTGACGGACATCTACGGCTTCCGGGTCATCGTGCCGACGGTCACGGACTGCTACACGGCCCTGGGCGTGCTGCACCAGATGTACAAGCCGGTCCCCGGCAAGTTCAAGGACCACATCGCCATCGCCAAGCTCAACGGCTACCAGTCTCTGCACACCACGCTGGTCGGCCCGTCGGGCGTGAACATCGAGTTCCAGATGCGCACGGACGAGATGCACGTCATCGCCGAAGCCGGCGTGGCAGCCCACTGGCTGTACAAGGCGCAGGATGGCGACGGCACCGCGGCCGAGCGCCTGGGCACCAAGTGGCTGCAGTCGCTGCTCGACATCCAGAACGAAACCCGCGACGCCGCCGAGTTCTGGGACCACGTGAAGGTGGACCTGTTCCCGGACGCCGTGTACGTCTTCACGCCCAAGAGCCAGATCATGGCGCTGCCGCGTGGCGCCACGGTGGTGGACTTTGCCTATGCCATCCACAGCAACGTGGGCGACAGGACGACAGCTGCCAAGATCAACAACGAACAGGTGCCCCTACGCACCGAGCTCAAGAACGGCGACGTGGTGGAGATCATCACGGCCCCAGTGTCCACGCCCAACCCGGCCTGGCTGGGGTTCGTGCGCACGGGCCGCGCACGGTCGAAGATCCGGCACTACTTGAAGACGCTGGCGCAGGCCGAATCCGAAGGGCTGGGCGAGAAACTGCTCACCCAGGCCATCCGGGCGGAAGGCCTCCAGCAACTGCCACCGCTCAATGCGGAAACCCAGGCCATGTGGGACAAGCTGCTGCGCTTCACCGGCAACCGCACCCGCAGCGAGCTGATGACCGACCTGGGCCTGGGCAAGCGCATTGCCAGCATCGTGGCCAAGCGGCTCATGGTGCTGATGTCGGAGCACGGCCACCGCCCCGACGCCCTGCTCATGACCCGCGAGCGCTACACGTCGCATGAGACCTTGTCCCAGGGCGCAGTGACGCTCGACGGCAGCGAGAACGCCTCGGTGCAGTACGCCACCTGCTGCCGCCCCGTGCCGGGCGACAGCATCGTCGGCTACCTGGGGCGCGGCGAAGGGCTGGTCGTCCACAACGTGCATTGCGCGGTGGCCAAGCGGCTGCAGCACAAGGACAGCGAACGCTTCATCGCCGTGGACTGGTCCGACGAGCCCACGCGCATGTTCGAGACCGGCATCGTGGTCACCGTGAACAACGGCAAGGGCGTGCTCGCCCGCGTCGCCGCCGAGCTGGCGAATTCAGAAGCCGACATCACCCATGTGGACATGGATGACGAGGCCGCGCTCGACACCACGGACCTGCGGTTCATCGTGGCCGTGCGCGACCAGGCACACCTGGAAACCGCGTTGCGCAATCTGCGCCGCACCCAGGCGGTCATCCGCACCGCCAGGATCACGCCACAGGCCTAGAAGTCGCGCTACTGGCTTGCAGCCGGCAGCGGATACTGCACCTCCACCACCTCGAGATTCCGAACGCCGCCCGGTGTCGGCAACTGCACTTCATCTCCGACACGGGCCTTCAGCAAGGCACGCGCAACAGGAGAAATCCAACTGACCTGCGATGCATGGCTGTCGGCCTCGTCGATGCCCATGATGATGACCGTGCGCTCAACGCCTTCGTCATCGACATAGGTCACCGTCGCCCCGAAGAACACCTGGTCGCTGCCCGCATGCAGGCTCGGGTCGACCACCTCCGCGATCTCCAGCCGCTTGGTCAGGAAGCGGATGCGCCGGTCGATCTCCCGCAGGCGCTTCTTCCCATAGAGGTAGTCGCCATTCTCGGAGCGGTCCCCATTGCTCGCGGCCCAGTGGACCACGTCCACGATCTTCGGGCGCTCGTTGTCGATCAGGTCCAGCAGTTCGTTGCGCAGGCGCGCATAGCCGGCGGGGGTGATGTAGTTCTTGCCGCCCGCGGGCAACGGAGGCAATGCCAACTCATCGTCGTCGTCGGCTCCATCGGTTTCTTTGGTGAAAGCCTTGCTCATAGCCAGATCTCCCCGAGATGCGCCCACACCCGGCGCCCGGACAAAATGAAAAAGCCTGCAATCTTTCGATTGCAGGCTTTCAACACTGGTGCGGCTGGCAGGAATCGAACCCACGACCCCTTGGTTCGTAGCCAAGTACTCTATCCAGCTGAGCTACAGCCGCTAAGCTTTGAATTATAGCATGATTTCTTGGCGTTCCTTGAAATCAGCATTTCTTTGCTTGAATCTGCCGCTGGCGGCGCATCGGCAAAGAATCAATTCAGCACATCCTTAAATTGTAATGCAGCCCAGGGCCCCTCATGAGAAAGAGGGCGCATCGCTGCAAGAAAAAGGCTTTGATTTCACGACACCCATACAGACGATGGGTGGTAGGGCGTGTTGGACTTGAACCAACGACCAAAGGATTATGAGTCCTCTGCTCTAACCAACTGAGCTAACGCCCCAAGCCATGCTCCAGCGCGCTACACGACGGGGCCAACGCAATATTGTAGGAGGTTTACTGGCGGTGGCTGAGGGCGTTGGAGACCAGCTTGGCGGTGATGTCCACGATCTGGATCATGCGGTCGTAGGGCATGCGCGTGGGGCCGATGACGCCCAGAGTGCCCACGACCCGGCCGTCCACTTCGTACGGCGAGCTGACCACCGACAGTTCCTCGAAGGGAACGACTTGGCTCTCGCCCCCAATGTAGATCCGCACGCCCTCGGCCTGGCTGGAGATGTCCAGCAGCCGCAGGATCTGGGTCTTCTGCTCGAAGAGATCAAAGGCGCGCCGCAGGTTGCCCATGTCGCTGGAGAAATCGCTCACGGACAGCAGGTTGCGTTCGCCCGAGATCACGACCTCGTCCTGCGCGGCGGACAGGGCCTCGGAGCCCACGTTGACCGCCGCCTGCATGAGCGATGCAATCTCGCCCCGCAATGCATCCACCTCGGACTTCAGGCGCTCCCGCACCTGCTCCATCGCCAACCCCGCGTAGTGCGCGTTCAGGAAGTTCGAGGCCTCGACCAGCTGCGACTGGGAGTAGTCCACTTCCGTGAAGATCACCCGGTTCTGAACGTCTCCCTCCGGCGACACGATGATCACGAGAAACCGCCGCTCGGACAGCCTCAGGAACTCGATGTGGCGGAACACGGAGGTTCGCCGGGGCGCCATGACCACGCCCACGAACTGCGACAGGTTGGACAGTAGCTGGGCCGCATTGGCGATCACCTTCTGCGGCTGTTCCGGCGCGAGCTGCGGCGGCATAAGCGGGTCGCGCTGCACCGTCAGCATGGTGTCCACGAACAGGCGGTAGCCCCGCGCGGTGGGAATGCGCCCCGCCGAGGTGTGCGGGCTTGCGATGAGACCCAGATCCTCCAGGTCCGCCATGACGTTGCGGATGGTCGCGGGCGACAGATCCAGCCCAGATGCACGCGATAAAGTGCGCGACCCCACGGGCTGGCCATCGGCAATGTAGCGCTCGACCAGCGCTTTGAGCAACAACTTGGCACGGTCATCGAGCATGGGCTGAGATTTTAATGATGTAATTTCGCGATGACTTCCAATTTCCGCCATGTGGCGCTCATAGGCAAGTACCAGGCTTCATCGGCGGGTTCCGTGGGTGACAGCCCGCGCAAGGCCCTGGAAGACATTGCCCATTTCCTGGAGCGGCAAGGCTGCGAAGTGGTGCTGGAGGCAGAGACCGCCAGCAACATGGGAATGGCGCACTACCCAGCCCTGAATGTGGAAGGGATAGGCCGCGAGTGCGACCTGGGGCTGGTGGTCGGCGGCGACGGCACCATGCTCGGCATCGGCCGGCGGCTCGCCCGGTTCGGCACGCCGCTGATCGGCATCAACCAGGGCCGGCTGGGCTTCATCACCGACATTCCGTTCGACGCGTACCAGGCCACGCTGCCCTCCATGCTCCGCGGCGAGTACGAGGAAGACCTGCGCCCCCTCATGCACGCCACCGTGGTGCGCGACGACAGGGTGGTTTTCGAGGCGCTGGCCATGAACGACGTGGTCGTGAACCGGGGCGCCACCTCGGGCATGGTGGAGCTGCGGGTGGAAGTGGGCGGGCGCCTGGTGGCCAACCAGCGCGCCGACGGCCTCATCATCGCGTCGCCCACCGGTTCCACGGCGTACTCCCTGTCCGCCGGGGGGCCCATGCTCCATCCCTCGATTCCCGGATGGGTGCTGGTGCCCATCGCGCCCCACACGCTGTCCAACAGGCCCATCGTGCTGTCCGACGCGACGGAGGTGGCGGTGGAAGTGGTCAGCGGCAGGGACGTCAGCGCGAACTTCGACATGCAGTCGCTGGCCTCGCTGCTGCACGGGGACCGCATTCTCGTCAAGCGGTCCGAGCACTGCGTGCGTTTCCTGCACCCCTTGGGCTGGAACTACTTTGCGACGCTGCGCAAGAAGCTGCGCTGGAACGAAGGAGGCTCCTGACCATGGCGCTCAGGCGGATCACCCTGCGTGATTTTGTGATCGTTCAAACGCTGGAGCTGGAATTGAACCCGGGCTTCACGGTGCTGACGGGCGAAACCGGCGCCGGCAAGTCGATCCTGATCGACGCGCTGCAACTCATTCTCGGTTCCCGTGCAGACGCCGGCGTCGTGCGCGAGGGCGCTGCCAGGGCGGACCTGAGCGCCGAGTTCGACTGCCCGGCCCACGTGCACCCGTGGCTGGAGGAAGCCGGCTTCGAAACCAGCGACCTCTTGCTGTTGCGCCGCACGGTGGACACGCAGGGTAAGAGCCGGGCCTGGGTCAACGGCACGCCCGCCACGGCCACCCAGTTGCGCACGCTCGGCGACCTGCTCCTGGACATCCATGGCCAGCATGCATGGCAAAGCCTGACCCGGTCCGACTCGGTGCGCGACCTGCTGGATGCCTATGCCGGCACGCGCTCCGCGGACACCTCGGAGAAGTGGGCCCGGTGGCGCACCGACCAGAAGGCCCTGCAGCAGGCGCGCCAGGACCAGGCCACCCTGCAACAGGAACGCGAACGCCTGCAGTGGCAGATCAGCGAAGTGGACAAGCTGGCCCCCGCCGAAGGCGAATGGGACGAGCTGGACGCCCAGCACAAGCGCCTGTCGCATGCGCAGGCGCTGCTGGACGGCGCGGAAGGCGCGCTGCACGCATTGCAGGACGACGATGCCGGCGCGCTGGCGGCGCTCACGCGCGCCCAGTCGCTGTTGCAAGGCCAGGAGCACATCGAGCCCGAGTTCGCCAGCCTGGCTGGCATCCTGGCGTCCAGCCTCGCCCAGGCCAGCGATGTCGCCCATTCGCTCCAGCTGTACCTGCGGCATGCCGAGATCGACCCCCAGCGCCTGGCCGAGCTCGACACCCGCATCGCCGCGTGGATGGCCCTGGCACGCCGCTACCGGCGTACCCCGGCGGAACTGCCGTCGCTGCTGCAGGGCTGGAAGGAAGATCTGCGCCGGCTGGATGCGGCAACGGACACGGGCCAGCTCGAAGCGGCCGAGGCCGCCAGCGCCAAGGCCTACCACACGTCCGCACGGGCCTTGTCGCAGGCACGCGCCAAGGCGGCGCCCAGGCTGTCCAGCGCCATCACGCAAGCCATGCAGGGCCTCGGCATGGAGGGCGGCAGGTTTGAGGTGTCCGTCGCCAGGTTGCCCGAGCCCGCCTCCCACGGCATGGATGACGTCGTGTTCCTGGTGGCGGGCCACCCCGGCATGACGCCCAAGCCCATCGGCAAGGTGGCCTCCGGCGGCGAGCTGTCCCGCATCGCGCTGGCGATCTCGGTGACGACCAGCGAGCTGGGGGCGGCGCCCACGCTCATCTTCGACGAGGTGGACTCCGGCGTGGGCGGCGCGGTGGCGGAAACCGTGGGCCGCCTCATGCAGCAGCTGGGCAGCGACCGCCAGGTGCTGGCCGTCACCCACCTGCCCCAGGTGGCGGCCTGCGCGCACCACCATCTCAAAGTGGCCAAGCGCAAGCATGCCGAAGGCACGACCAGCACCGTCCAGGCGGTGCAGGGCGAGCCGCGCGTCGCCGAGATCGCCCGCATGCTGGGCGGCGAGAAATCCACGGAGACCACGCTGGCCCACGCCCGCGAAATGCTCGGTCTCGCCGACGCCGCTGCGCAAGGGAGCAGCTGACCCATGGCGCTCGAGATCGTGCTGATCACCGGCATGTCGGGCTCGGGGAAGTCCGTCGCCCTGCACGCGCTGGAGGACGCGGGGTACTACTGCGTGGACAACCTGCCGCCGGAGTTGCTCCCCGCCTTCGTGGCGCTGGAGCACCGCCACCACGGCAATCGCCTGGCCATCGCGATGGACGTGCGCAGCGCCACCTCGCTGCACCAGGTGCCCCAGGAACTGGGCCGCCTGCGCAGCCAGGGCGTTTCCGTGCACTCAATCTTTCTGGACGCGACCATCGACACCCTCGTGCGGCGCTTTTCGGAGACACGGCGCCGGCACCCCTTGTCGCATGCCGACCTGCAGCAGGGGCGCAAGGCCCTGGTGCAGATCATCGAAGTGGAGCGCGAGCTTCTGGCGGAGCTGCGCGAACAGTCCCACGTCATCGACACCAGCACCATCCGCGCCTCGCAGCTGCAAAGCTACGTCAAGAGTCTGATGGCCACGACGACCCAGGGGCAGTTGACCCTGGTGTTCCAGTCCTTTGCGTTCAAGCGCGGCGTTCCGATGGACGCGGACTACGTTTTCGACGTGCGCATGCTGCCCAACCCGCACTACGAGCCCGCCCTGCGCGACCTGACGGGGCTGGACGAGCCCGTGGCGCATTTCCTGCGCCAGCAGCCCGACGTCAGGCGGATGCAGGAGCACATCGAGCACTTCTTGGCGCATTGGCTGGACATGCTCGACCGCAACCACCGCAGCTATGTCACGGTCGCCATCGGCTGCACCGGCGGGCAGCACCGCTCCGTCTATCTGGTGGAGCGGCTCTCGGAGGCCTTTGGCGGCCGCTGGACGGCCCTGCGCAGGCACCGCGAGCTGGACGGAAGATAGAGGCAACTACTGTTTTGATAGCTGCCAGCGCTTTCCCAGCAAGCGCTGGAGGCCAATTTGGCTTATATTTTCTGGCTACCAGAGCTGCGCCTGTGTGGCTTCCAGCAGCTTGCGGATGGGTGCCGGCAGGCCGATGGCACCCCACTGGTCCGCACCGAACCAGCCGCCCTCTTCCATGGGCCTGCCGGGCGCCGCGCCGGACACCAGCACCGGATGCAGGTGCAGGTCGCGGTGGGTGAGCACGTGGACAAAGGGCTGCAGCTCATGGACATCGAGGCATGATGCGGCGCCCAGCGCCCCCACGCAGCGGTGCAACGCCGCACTGTCGGCAAAGACGGGAACGCAATGCATGCCGGCCCAGATGCCGCTGGGCGGGCGCTTGTGCAGCCAGGCTTGTCCTTGCGCGTTCTTCAGCACCAGCAGCTGCCAGGACTCCGCCTTGCGCGACAGCTTGCGTGTCTTGACGGGGTAGCTCTCCGGGTTGCCCGCCTGGAAGGCCTTGCAGTCGCCATGCAACGGGCACAGCCCGCACTGCGGCGCGCGGGGCGTGCAGATGGTGGCGCCCAGGTCCATGAGGCCCTGGGTGTAGCGCGGCATGGCGCTGTCCAGGTCCTTGCGCGGCAGCAGCTCCTGCGCCTGCTCCCACAGGAGGCGCTCGTTCCTCGCCTGCGCCAGATCGGCATCGAAGCCCAGCAGGCGCGTCAGCACCCGGCGGACGTTCGCGTCCAGGATGGGAACACGCTCGGAAAAGCAGAAGGCGGCAATGGCCCCCGCGGTGGAGCGGCCGATGCCCGGCAAGGTGGCCAGCACCTCGGCGCTGCGCGGAAAGGCGCCGCCATGCTCGGCAACGACCTGCTGGGCGCAGCGATGCAGGTTGCGGGCCCGCGTGTAGTAGCCCAGCCCGCTCCACAAGCCCATGACCTCGTCCTGCGGCGCCTCGGCCAGCGCCCGCACGTCGGGGAACCGCGCCAGGAAGCGGGCGTAGTAGTCCAGCACCGTGGTGACCTGGGTCTGCTGCAGCATGATTTCCGACAGCCACACGCGGTACGGGTCCCGCGTCTGCTGCCAGGGCAGGTGGTTGCGGCCGTGCGATGCCTGCCAGGCCACCACACGCTCGGCGGCACTCCCCAGCTCCGGACCTGTCATGCCGACAGGAGAGACTCGTCCGCCGGCGCCGCTGCCTGTCCGGGCAGGGTTGCGGGCGGGGCCACGAGCTTCGACGTCAGCTCATGGAGCTTGCGCTCCAGCTGCATCAGCTCTTCCTCTCCCGCCTCGATTTCCGAGATGCGCTCGTCCAGGCCGCTGGCCGCCTGCTGGATGCGGTCCACGGCCTCGATGCGGCGCGCGAAACTGCGGCGCCGCTCGCGCAATTGCGCGTCCAGCTGGGCCGTGGCCGACTTGCTCCACAGCTCCAGGTCGTTCGCGGCGGATTCGTACACGGTGCGCAGGCGCATGGCCATGGCCCGCACCAGGCGCTCCGCGAACTCGGGCTGGGCCAGCTTCAGCGCGTTGCCCATGCCCAGGTACTGCAGATGGCTCTGCTCAATCTGGTCGAGGTCGTGGCTGAAGTGCTCCAGCTGCGGCGCCGACGGCACCTGCAGGGAAAAGCCGAACTCGGCGTTCAGTTGCCGGAAGGTGCCGCCCAGCATGGCCTGGATCTCGGTGCCCGAGGCCTGCGCCTTGTCCAGCGTGCCGCGCAGCTTGTCGAAGGTCTGCAGGTAGATCTTCTTCACGCCCAGCTTGAGGCCCTTTTGCTGCAGCGTCTGCGCCAGCTCCGAGAGTTCCGCCTTGAGGGCCTTCGCGCCCAGTTGCTGGAACACGTCCCGCAGCAGCTTGAGGTGGACGGCACGCACGGCCTGGATCTTGGTGGTGCTCAGGTCGAACTCGCGCTGCTCCTGCTCGATGCGGTGGCGCATCGATTCGATCACCGAGGCGTTCTTGCCCCGCAGGCTGCGCAGCTCGGCCATCTGGTCGTCGAGATCGCGGTGCCGGATATTGATGGCCCGCGAAGTCTCGCTGCGCAGGCTGGCCACGCCGTTGGCCACGGCCGCCCGCAGGATGGCCTGCCGCCGGCCCATGATGCCCTTGGCCAGGGCCTCCTCCAGCACGGGCAGTCCGCTGGTTTCGAGCAGCACGTCATCGGCGGTGATCTTGGCCACCAGCCCCTTCTGCGCCGACACGGGGACCACCCGGTCCAGCGGAACGCCCAGCATCTCCGCGGAGGTGCTGCACTGGCGCTCCATCTGGGCCTGCACCTGCTCCGCGGAGTTCAGGGTGTCCCACAGGGTATCTATCTTGTTCAGCACCACCAGGCGGCCATCCATGCTGTCGGGCGAGATGGCGAGATGCTCCCGCCAGATGGACAGGTCGGACCGGGTCACGCCGGTGTCCGCGCTCAGGATGAACACCACCGCGTGCGCCTGGGGAATGAGGTTGACCGTGAGTTCGGGCTCGGCCCCCACGGCATTCAAGCCAGGCGTATCCAGGATGACCAAGCCCTGCTTGAGCAAGGGATGGGGGATGTTGATGACGGCATGGCGCCACATGGGCACTTCCACCAGGCCCTGCGCATCCGGCACCGGGTTCTCATCGGTCAGGTCGTCATGCCAGAAACCCAGCGCGCGGGCGTCCTCCACGCTGACCTTGCGCACTTCCGCGACCTTTTCGAGGGCCTTGGCGATCTGGCTCGCGTTGCCGATGTCCAGGGGGATTTCCTGCCAGCGGTCGGTCTTGATCCGCCATTCCGCCAGGCTCTGCGCCTGCAGCCGGGTTTCGATGGGCAGGAGCCGCAGGCTCGGGGCAACGCTCGCGTCGTACCCCAGCTCGGTGGGGCACATGGTGGTGCGCCCGGCGCTCGCGGGCATGATCCGGCGCCCGTAGTCGGCGAAGAAGATGGCGTTGATCAGCTCCGATTTGCCGCGGGAGAACTCCGCAACGAACGCCACCATGACCTTGTCGCTGCGGACCTGCTCTTCGAGCCTGTGCAGGCGCTCCTGCACGGCGGCGTCCATGAGGTCGTGCGAGGACATCCAATCGGCCAGTCGCTTGAGCTGCTGGGCGAACTCCCGCCGCCAGGCGCCGTGCTGGTCGAACTGCTCGTTGAATGAAGGTCCCACTTTGCTCCCGGTGTCTATGAGTCGCCTACAGGGATAGGCATCCACAAAATATAGCATCGACCGCCCACGGGCCGCCATGGCGCCCGGAATTCGCGCGCCACCGGGCTCAGGGGCGCTGGCATGCGGGGCAGAAGTAGCTGCTGCGCTGCGCCTGACGCAGCACCCGGATCGGCGTTCCGCACACATGGCAAGGCGCACCGTCGCGGCCATAGACATTGGCCGCACGCTGGAAGTGCCCGGCCATGCCGTCCGCATTGGAAAAGTCGCGCAGCGTGCTTCCGCCCATTTCCACGGCCTTCGCCAGCACCTCCTGGATCGCGGCATGCAGCTTGCGCACCCGGGCCGGCCCGATGCGCGCCGCGATCGCCGTGGGCCGGATGCCCGCCAGGAAAAGCACTTCCGACGCATAGATGTTGCCCACCCCCACGACCAGGCGGCCCCCGAGCAGCAATTGCTTGATGGGCATGCGGCTCTTCTTCAGCCCGTCCTGGAAGACGGCCAGGGAAAACGATTCCGACAGGGGCTCCATGCCCAACGTGCTCAAGAGCTTGACCGCCACCGGATCTTCCTCGCCCCGGGCATAGACCACCGCTCCGAACCGGCGCGGATCGTGCAGCCGCAGCGTTCCGCGGTCGGTCGCCAGGTCGAAGTGGTCATGGGTGCCCGCCGGCGGCAGCCCGTGGCTGAACCGCAGGCTGCCCGACATGCCCAGGTGCAAAAGCAGCAGCCCGTGGCTTGTATCGGCGAGCAGGTACTTGCCCCGGCGGCGCAGGCCCAGCACCTGCTGTCCCACCAGAAGCTGCGGCTCGCAGCCCAGAGGCCACCGCAAGGGCTTGCCCAGCATCACGGCCTCGATGCGCGCACCGGAAATGGCCTGCGCGAAGCTGCGGCGCGTCACTTCCACTTCGGGCAACTCAGGCATAGAAACACCCTGGCAATGGGTTAACAGGCATGGATTATTATGACCCGATGGTGCTATTTCACAGCTTTCGGACCGCCGCCTTGACCACCGCGATCGCGGTAGCCGCCTGCTCAGCCTGGGCGCAATCCTCCGGCAGCGGCGCCCCTGCCGCCGCCAGCGAGCCTACGGTGGAATCGAACCCCGCGCTGGACGCAGAGCTGTTCTACGAGATCTTCCTGGGCGAAGTCAGCGCCCGCACCGGAGACCCGGGGGCAGGCTACGCCTTCATGCTGGAAGCCGCCCGCCGCAGCGCGGACGGGCAGCTCTACCAGCGGGCCGCAGACATCGCCCTGCAGTCGCGCTCCGGCGAATACGCACTGGCGGCCGCCAAGGCCTGGAAGGAGGCCTTGCCGGAGTCCCGGGAGGCCAACCGCTACGTGCTCCAGATCCTGGTGGCGCTGAACCGGATCGGCGAAACGCCCAGCCTGCTCCGGCAGGAGCTGGCCCAGTCGCCTCCCCGCGCCAAGGCGGCCATGCTGGCGGCGCTCCCGCAGATGTACGGACGCGCCAGCGACAAGACGCTGGCGGCCAAGGTGGTCGAAGCCGCCCTGGTGGACGAGCTGGCCCACCCCGCCACCGGACCCGTGGCCTGGGTGTCGCTGGGCCGCCTGCGCCTGGCCGCCAGCGACAAGCCCGGCGCCCTGGACGCCGCGCGCCGGGCCCAGGCGCTGGACGACGCCAGCGAACCCGCCGCGCAGTTGGCCCTGGAACTGATGGAGGACGGCAACCTGGAAGCCGAGCCGCTGGTGGTCCAGGCCCTCGCCAAACAGCCCGTTCCTGAATTGCGGATGGCCTATGCGCGGGTTCTACTCGGTTTGCAGCGCTACCCGGACGCCAGCCGCCAACTGGAGGCCGCCACCAAGGAAAAGCCCGACCTCATGGAGGCCTGGCTGGTGCTGGCCACGCTGCAGTTGCAGGACAACCGCCTGCCCGAAGCGCAGGCCGCCCTGCAGCGCTTCATGGACCTCATGTCCGCCTCCACGGACGCGGAGGTGCGCCAGCGCGGGCTGACCCAGGCCTACCTTCTGCAGGCCCAGATCGCAGAGAAGAGGCAGGATTACGCCGCTGCGGAAGACTGGCTCAAGCGCATCGACAACGTGGAAGAAGTCTTCAGCGCGCAAGCCCGCCGCGCCTCCCTGCTGGCACGCCAGGGCAAGGTGGCGCAGGCGCGCGCCCTGCTGCGCAGCCTGCCCGGCACCTCTGCCGACGACAAGCGCATGAAGCTGCAGGCCGAAGTGCAGTTGCTGCGCGAGCTGCGCCTGTACCAGGAGGCGTACGACGTGCAGGTCGAACTGGTGGGCCTGGCGCCCGACGACACCGAGCTGGTCTACGACCAGGCCATGCTGGCCGAGAAGGCGGGCCGCCCCGAGGTCATGGAACAGCTGCTCCGGCAGGTCATCGCCCAAAAGCCCGAATACCACCACGCGTACAACGCACTCGGCTATTCACTCGCGGAACGCGGCGTGCGCCTGCCGGAGGCCAAGCAACTCATCCTCAAGGCGCTGGAGTTCGCCCCCGCGGACCCCTTCATCATCGACAGCCTGGGCTGGGTGGAATTCCGCATGGGCAACCCCGCGGAGGCCCGGCGGCACCTGGAGGCCGCCTACAAAGCGCGGCCGGACGTCGAGATCGCGGCCCACCTGGGTGAAGTGCTCTGGAGCCTGGGGGAGAAGGAAGCCGCCGTGCGGGTCTGGAAGGAAGGCCAGCGCGTGAACCCCGACAACGAGACCCTCAAAGAGACACTGGCACGCCTTGGAGCGAAGCTTTGATGCGAAGCCTGCGTTCCAGATTTGCCGGATGGCTGGTGCTGACCATCTGCGCGTTGTGGCTGGCGGGTTGCGCCCAGCCCCCGCCCAAAGCCGGCACCGACGAAGATGCCTGGAGCGGCCGCCTGGCATTGCAGGTCGAAGGGCAGGCCTCGCAGTCCTTTTCCGCGCTGTTCGAACTGCGGGGCAATGACCGCAGCGGCGGCCTGGTGCTGACCAGCCCGCTCGGCAACCGGCTGGCCCAGCTCGACTGGAAGGACGGGCACGCGCAACTGGTAAGCGCGCAGGAGACCCGAACGTCCGACTCGCTCGATGCGCTGCTGCAGGACGTGACCGGCACCCGCATCCCGGTCGCCGCGCTGTTCAGTTGGCTCCAGGGCACGCAGGCCACGGCGCCCGGCTGGCGGGCCGATCTGTCCGGGATCCCCGAGGGCCGGCTCATCGCGCACCGCGACGATCCCGCGCCGCCGGCCACCCTGCGCATTGCCCTGACCCGCTAGCACTCGTTTTCGCCATGCAAGCCCTGTACGACGTGCCGGCGCCGGCCAAGCTCAATCTTTTTCTGCACATCACCGGCCGGCGTGCCGATGGCTACCACCTGCTCCAATCGGTGTTCATGCTGATCGACTGGTGCGACACGCTCCATTTCGAACGCCACGCGGCCAGCAGCGAGATCACGCGCGAAGACCTGGGCGCCACGCTGCCCGCCGTGGACCTCACGATCCAGGCAGCGCGCGCGCTGCAGCAGGCCACGGGCTGCACCCAGGGTGTGCGCATCGGCGTGCACAAGAGCATTCCAGCGCAGGCCGGCATGGGCGGCGGCTCGTCGGATGCGGCCACCACGCTGCTCGCGCTGAACCGGCTCTGGGGGCTGCATCTGCCGCGCCCCGCGCTGGAGAAGATCGGCCTCGCGCTCGGCGCCGACGTGCCGTTCTTTTTGCGCGGCCGCAACGCCTGGGTGGAAGGAATTGGTGAGATAATCACGCCGCTTGAGAAAGCGCACCAGCTGCCGCCAGCGCGCTTTGCCGTCGTGAAGCCCGCCGCAGGCCTGGAGACAAAATCAATTTTTTCGTCTCCGAGTTTGAAACGCGATTCAGATAGTGCTACAATCTTAGGCTTTGCTGCAGCACACTTTGATTTCGGTCGAAATGACTTGCAGCCAGTCGCCCAGGCGCTTTGCCCCGAGGTCACCGAAGCCATCGAATGGCTCAGGTCACGCGGATTGCAGGCCCGGATGACCGGCTCGGGCAGTGCGGTGTTTGCACAAATGACGTCTCATGCAGTCGATCTGGCCGGGGCCCCGCAGGGCTGGCAGGTCAAGGCATGCGACAACCTGATGATTCACCCTCTTGCGGGTTGGGCATCGGACGAGAATTGAGGTAGGTTGCCTTTCGGCAATCGACCTGTGTAGGGGAGTCGCCAAGCTGGTTAAGGCACCGGATTTTGATTCCGGCATGCGAAGGTTCGAATCCTTCTTCCCCTGCCAAACATCTTTCAGGCTTTAAATTTCAGACTGCTGGGTCACTCATGCAAGCCAATCACCCCGACTTCATGGTTTTCACCGGCAATGCCAATCCCGGCATGGCAGCTGAAATCGCCCAGCACCTCGGCACCCCGCTGGGCGCGGCCGACGTGGGCCGCTTCTCCGACGGTGAAGTCACCGTAGAAATCAAGCAGAACGTGCGCGCACGCGACGTGTTCGTGGTGCAGTCCACCTGCGCGCCCACCAACGAAAACCTCATGGAACTGCTGATCATGGTCGATGCGCTCAAGCGCGCCTCGGCCGAACGCATCAGCGCCGTGATCCCCTACTTCGGCTACGCCCGCCAGGACCGCCGCCCGCGCTCCACACGCGTCCCCATCACCGCCAAGGTGGTGGCCAACATGCTGCAGGCCGTGGGCGTGGCCCGCGTGCTGACCATGGACCTGCACGCCGACCAGATCCAGGGCTTCTTCGACATTCCCGTGGACAACATCTACGCCTCCCCCGTTCTGCTGGGCGACCTGCGCCAGAAGAACTACGAGGACCTGATCGTGGTCTCGCCCGACGTGGGCGGCGTGGTGCGCGCACGGGCCCTCGCCAAGCAACTGGGCTGCGACCTGGCCATCATCGACAAGCGCCGCCCCAAGGCCAACGTGTCCGAGGTGATGCACGTGATCGGCGAGATCGAAGGCCGCAACTGCGTGATCATGGACGATATGATCGACACCGCCGGCACGCTGGTGAAGGCCGCCGAGGTGCTCAAGGAGCGCGGCGCCAAGAAGGTGTACGCCTACTGCACGCACCCCATTTTCTCGGGTCCCGCCATCGAACGCATCGCTCAGGGCACGGCCCTCGACGAGGTGGTCGTGACCAACACCATCCCCCTGAGCGACAACGCCAAGGGATGCGCCAAGATTCGCCAACTCTCCGTGGCCCCGCTGATCGCCGAAACGATCCAGCGCATTGCCAAGGGCGAGTCGGTGATGAGCCTGTTCTCGGACCAGGAAAACCTGTTCTGACCGAGGACGACCGTGGCGTGCAGCCTGCCTGGGCCGCGCGCCTTTTCACAACGGGGGACGGCTGGTCGCGGTCGCCCCTTTTCAGGAGCTAGCTATGAACTTCGTCGCTTTTGAGCGCGCCAAGCAGGGTACGGGTGCGAGCCGCCGTCTGCGCAATTCGGGCAAGACGCCCGGCATCGTGTACGGCGGTTCCACCGAACCCCAACTCATCGAGATCGACCACAACGCGCTGTGGCACGCCCTCAAGAAGGAAGCCTTCCACTCCAGCGTGCTGGACATGGAAGTGGCCGGCAAGACCAGCAAGGTCCTGCTGCGCGACGTGCAATACCACCCCTACAAGCAGCTCGTGCTGCACATCGACTTCCAGCGCGTGGACGAGAAGACCCGCCTGCACATGAAGGTGCCGCTGCACTTCAGCGGTGCGGAAGAGTCCAATGCCGTCAAGGTGGACAAGTGCATGGTCAACCCGGTCGTGAACGAACTGGACGTGACCTGCATGCCTTCGGACCTGCCCGAGTTCATCGCCGTAGACCTGTCCAAGCTGGAAAAGGGCGTGTCCCTGCACCTGAAGGACATCAAGCTGCCCAAGGGCGTGACCCCCGTGCTGCGTGGCGGCCAGACGCGCGCCAACCCCGTGCTGGTGTCCGTGGTAGCCCCCGAAGTGGTGGTCGAGGCCCCTGCCGCTGACGCTGCTCCCGCAGCCGATGCCAAGGGCAAGGGCAAGAAGAAGTAAGCGCCAGCCGGCCCTTCTTTTCCCCTCTCGACGGCCCACCTTGCGTGGGCCGTTTTTATTGGTCGCTGCAGGGATAATCGCCCGGATGATCAAGCTGTTTGTAGGCCTTGGAAACCCGGGGCCGGACTATGAGGCCACCCGGCACAACGCGGGTTTCTGGTGGATCGACGCGCTGGCGCGCGAGCTCAAGGCCACCCTGGTGCCCGAGCGCAGCTACCACGGCCTGGTCGCCCGCACCACGGTCCATGGCCAGAGCGTGTGGCTGCTGCAGCCGCAGACCTTCATGAACCTGTCGGGCAAGTCCGTCGCCTCCCTGGCACGCTTCTTCAAGATCCAGCCCGACGAGATCCTGGTGGTGCACGACGAGCTCGACATCGCGCCCGGCCAGGTCAAGCTCAAGCGCGGCGGCAGCCACGCGGGCCACAACGGGCTGCGCGACATCCACGGGCAGCTGGGCTCGCCCGACTACTGGCGCCTGCGCATCGGCATCGGCCACCCGGGCGTGAAGAGCGAAGTCGCCAACTGGGTGCTCAAGAAACCCTCGCCCGACCAGCGCACGCTGATCGAGGACAGCATCGCCCATTCACTCAAGGCCTACCCGGCCATGCTGGCGGGCGAGATGGACAAGGCCACCCTGCTAATCCACACCACCAAGCCGCCCCGGCCCAAGCCGCCCCGCCCGGCGGAAGACTGAGTTCTATCATTTCGATAGCTGCCAGCGCTTGGCTAGCAAGCGCTGGAGGCCGATTTGGCTTGAAAAGAAATATCAGGCGGACGTTTCCGCCTGCAGGCGCTGGAATTTCTGGTACAGCGTCTCGCGGCTCTCCACGTGCTGCGGATTCACGGGGATGCAGGCCACGGGGCAGATCTGCACGCACTGGGGCTCGTCGAAATGTCCCACGCATTCGGTGCACTTGCCCGGGTCGATCTCGTAGATTTCCTGACCCAGGTAGATCGCCTGGTTCGGGCACTCGGGCTCGCACACATCGCAATTGATGCACTCGTCGGTGATCATCAGCGCCATGGCAGCAGCCTCCTGGCGTCCGGCGCGATGGCGTACAACAACGGTGCGGCATTCATAGACCGTATTATCCCGTGCCGGCGGCCTGTACCTTGCGTGCCACATCCCATCGCAACACCGCTGGCGGGGATGTTTTTGCCGTTACTATGCATGCACATTAATTAGAGCGCTCGTCCCTGCCTGCGCCTGTTTCACTCCACGACGCCTCCATCCATGGGCCTGTTCTTCCTCAAGCGGTTCGTCACCCTCCTGGCCACGCTGGTCGGCGCCTCCATCGTCGTGTTCCTGGTGCTGGAAATCCTGCCGGGCAACGCCGCGCAGATCCTCATGGGTCCCGATGCCTCTCCCGAGGCCGTGGCCGCCCTCGCCGCCAAGCTAGGGCTCGACCAGCCCGCCAGCCTGCGCTACTGGCAATGGGTCAGCGGCCTGGTGGTGGGCAACATGGGCGACAGCTATGCCTACAGCTCGCCCGTGCTCGACCTGGTGCTGGAGCGCCTGGCACTCACCGTGCCGCTGGCGCTGATGGCCATGGCCATCACCACCGTGCTGGCGCTGGCGGCGGGCGTGTACGCGGCGGCGCGCCACAACAAGCTGGGCGACGTGGGCGTGATGGGCCTCGCGCAGGTCGGCATCGCCATTCCCAACTTCTGGTTCGCCATCCTGCTGATCCTGCTGTTCTCGGTGAAGCTGCAGTGGTTCTCGGCCGGGGGCTTCCCGGGCTGGACGGAGGACGCGGGCGGCAGTCCGCTCGAAGCCTTCAAGGCCCTGCTGCTGCCCGCCATCGCGCTGGCCGTGGTGCAGGCCGCCATCCTGGCGCGCATCACGCGCTCGGCGGTGCTCGAAGTGCTGCGCGAGGACTTCGTGCGCACCGCGCGCGCCAAGGGCCTGTCGCAGCGCGCCGCGCTCTGGGGCCACGTGCTGCGCAACGCGATGATCCCGGTCATCACCGTGATGGGGCTGCAGTTCGCCAACCTGCTGGCGGGCACCATCGTGGTGGAGAACGTGTTCTACCTGCCGGGCCTGGGGCGGCTGATCTTCCAGTCCATCGCCAACCGCGACCTGATCGTGGTGCGCAACTGCGTGATGCTGCTCGCCGCCATGGTGGTCGTCGTGAACTTCGTGGTGGACATCCTGTACGCCGTGATCGACCCGCGCGTCAAAGCCAGCGACATCTGATTCTTTCTTCATGAGCGCCGCCCTCTCCTCTTCCGCCCCCTCGCCCGGCTGGCTGCACCGCGCGCTGCGCCACCGCGCCTTCGTCATCGGCGCCGCGTTGTCGCTGCTGCTGGTGCTGGCCGCCGCCCTGTCCCTGGTCTGGACGCCCTGGTCGCCCTACGAGATGGACCTGGCCGCCAAGCTGCAGCCGCCCACGGGCACGCACTGGCTGGGCACGGACGCCTTCGGGCGCGACGTGGCCTCGCTGCTGCTGGTGGGGGCGCGCAACTCCATCCTGGTGGGCGTGATCGCCGTGGGCATCGGCCTGTCCATCGGCACGGCCCTGGGCCTGCTGGCCGCCGCCAAGCGCGGCTGGGTCGAGGAATTGATCATGCGGCTGGCGGACTTCACCTTCGCCTTCCCGGCCATCCTCTCGGCCATCATGATGACGGCGGTGTTCGGCGCGGGCATCGTCAACTCCATCATCGCCATCGGCATCTTCAACATCCCCACCTTCGCGCGCGTCACACGCGCCTCGGCCAACGCCGTGTGGTCGCGCGAATACATCATGGCCGCGCGCGCCTGCGGCAAGGGCGGCTGGCGCATCACCATCGAGCACGTGCTGCCCAACATCCTGTCGGTGCTGATCGTGCAGGCCACCATCCAGTTCGCCATCGCCATCCTGGCCGAGGCGGCGCTGTCGTACCTAGGCCTGGGCACGCAGCCTCCCCAGCCCTCGTGGGGGCGCATGCTCAGCGAGGCCCAGACCCTCATGTTCCAGGCCCCGCTGCTGGCCGTGTGGCCCGGCGTGGCGATCGCGCTGGCCGTACTGGGGCTGAACCTGCTGGGCGATGGCCTGCGCGACCTGCTGGACCCGCGCCTGTCGAGAAAACGCTGATGTCCCTGCTTGAAGTCTCCAACCTCCGCATCCGCCTGCAGACGCACCGCGGCCCGGCCGACGCCGTGCGCGGCGTGAGCTTTTCCCTGGCGCGCGGCGAAACGCTGGGCCTGATCGGCGAATCGGGCTGCGGCAAGTCCATCACCGCCATGTCGCTCATGGGCCTGCTGCCCGAGAGCGCCGAGGTCGGCGGCAGCATCCGCTTCGACGGCGAGGAGCTGGTCGGCCGCACCGACGCGCAGATGTGCAAGCTGCGCGGCAACCGCATCGGCATGGTGTTCCAGGAGCCCATGACCGCGCTCAACCCCGTGCACACCATCGGCCGCCAGGTGACCGAGCCGCTGCGCCTGCACCGAGGCATGAATGCGGCAGCGGCGCGGCAGGAGGCCGTCGCCCTGCTGGACCGCGTGGGCATTCCCAACGCCGCGCAGCGCATGGACGCCTACCCGCACCAGTTCTCGGGCGGGCAGCGCCAGCGCATCACCATCGCCATGGCGCTGGCCTGCGGGCCGGACCTGCTGATCGCCGACGAGCCCACCACGGCGCTCGACGTGACCATCCAGCAGCAGATCCTGGACCTCATCAGCGACCTGGTGGCCGAGCGCAACATGGCCATGATCCTCATCTCGCACGACCTGGGCGTGATCTCGCAGAACGTGGACCGCATGATGGTGATGTACGGCGGCACGGTGGTCGAAAGCGGCTCCACGGCCAGCGTCTTCTCCGCCATGGCCCACCCCTACACGCGCGGCCTGTTCGCGGCCCGCCCCCACCTGGGCGCCGTGCACGCGCCGGGGCAGCGGCCGCGCCTGTCCACCATCCCGGGCACGGTGCCGGAGCTGGTGGACCTGCCCGCAGGCTGCCCGTTCGCGGGCCGCTGCGGCTACACCATCGACGCCTGCCACCGCGAGCAGCCGCCCACCACGCTGGTGGCCACCGACGCCGACGGCCGCCACGAGGTGCGCTGCCTGCGTCCCGAGGCCATCGCCGAAGCCCATGGCGCGATACAGGGCGCGGAGGTGGCGGCATGAACCCCAACAACACCACGCCCCTGCTGCAGGTGCAGAATTTGGTGCGCGAATACACGCTGCCGCGCGAGCATCTCTTCCGCCCGCCCGCCAAGGTGCACGCGCTCAACGGCGTGAGCTTCGCGGTGGACGCCGGCCGCAGCCTGGGCATCGTGGGCGAATCCGGCTCGGGCAAATCCACGCTGGCCCGGCTCGTGATGGCGCTGGACGCACCCACCTCGGGCACCGTGCACCTGCTGGGCCGCGACCTGCACCAGCTGCCGCCCGCCGAGCTGCGCGAGGCGCGGCGCGACTTCCAGATGGTGTTCCAGGACCCCTACGGCTCGCTGGACCCACGCCAGACGGTGGAGCGCATCGTCACCGAGCCGCTGCAGGCGCAGGGCCAGACCAGCCGCGCCGAGCAGCGCGAGCAGGCCGCCCAGGTGCTGTCGCAGGTGGGCCTGCGCACCAACGACCTGGGCAAGTACCCGCACGAGTTCTCAGGCGGCCAGCGCCAGCGCATCGCCATCGCGCGCGCGCTCATCACGCGCCCGCGCCTGATCGTGGCCGACGAGCCCGTGAGCGCGCTCGACGTGTCGGTGCAGGCCCAGGTGCTCAACCTCATGCAGGACCTGCAGCAGCAGTTCGGCATCACCTACATGCTCATCAGCCACGACCTGGCCGTGGTCAACCACCTGTGCGACGAGGTCGTGGTGCTGTACCAGGGCCGCATCGTGGAGCGCGGGGCGCCCGCCGAGCTGTTCCGCAATGCGCAGCATCCCTATACGCAGTCGCTGGTGGGGGCCGTGCCGCAGGTGCAGCCGGGGCGTGCGCGCGAGCGCCGCGCCGCCGCAGCCGCAAAAACCGCATAACCTAATCCGTACATGATGGTGTAAAAAGCTTTTGTGCTCCCCGGCGACACACGCCGGGGCTTTCGTCTGGTTTTTTTGTTGCCTGGAGAGTCCGAACATGCTGAACCGCCGTACCGTCCTTGCCACTGGCGCCATCGCCGCCGTGCCCCTGTCCACCCCGCTCGGCGCCCTGGCGCAGGGCCGCAAAGACGCCGTGGTGCTGGCCATGACGCTGGAGCCGCCGGGCCTGGACCCCACGGCCGGCGCCGCGTCCGCCATTGCGGAGATCGTGCAGTACAACATCTTCGAGACGCTCACCAAGATCAACGCCGACGGCAGCGTCTCGCCCCTGCTGGCCGAGAGCTGGGAAGTCTCGCCCGACCTCAAGACCTACACCTTCAAGCTGCGCCGCGGCGTGAAGTTCCAGAACGGCGAGCCCTTCAACGCCGCCGCCGTCAAGTTCTCCTTCGACCGCGCCGGCGGCGAGAAGAGCACCAACAAGGACAAGCGCACCTTCGCGGGCCTGACCACCCAGGTGGTGGACGACTACACCGTGGTGCTGCTCAACAAGGACATCGACCCCGACCTGCTGTTCGTGCTGGGCCAGGCCACCTCCATCATCGTGGAGCCCAAGAGCGCCGACACCAACGCCAACAAGCCCGTGGGCACCGGCCCCTACCAGCTGCAGGCCTGGAACAAGGGCTCCTCCGTCGTGCTGACGGCCTGGGAAGGCTTCCGCAGCCCCGGCACCATCAAGATCAAGCGCGCCACGTTCCGTTTCATCTCCGACCCCGCCGCCCAGGTGGCGGCGCTGCTCGCGGGCGACGTGGACGCATTCCCCCGCGTCACGCCGCGCAGCGTCGCGCAGTTCAAGAGCAACCCGCGCTTCCAGGTGGTGGTGAGCGGCTCGCGCGCCAAGACCATCCTGGCCATCAACAACGCCAAGAAGCCGCTGGACGACGTGCGCGTGCGCCGCGCCATCGCCGCGGCCGTGGACCGCAAGGCCGTCATCGAAGGCGCGGCCGATGGCTACGGCGCCCCCATCGGCAGCCACTACGTGCCCGGCGCGTTCGGCTATGTGGACACCACCGGCATCAACCCCTACGACCCCGAGAAGGCCAAGCGCCTGCTGGCCGAGGCCGGCATCAAGACGCCGCTGGAGCTGACCATGACCCTGCCGCCCACGCCCTACGCCCGCCAGGGCGGCGAGGTGATCGCGGCGCAACTGGCCAAGGTGGGCATCATCGCCAAGCTGCAGAACGTGGAATGGGCGCAGTGGCTGTCCAACACCTACGGCGGCCCCAAGAACTACGACCTGACCATCATCAGCCACGTGGAGCCCTTCGACCTGGCCAACTTCACCAAGCCCGACTACTACTGGGGCTACAAGTCGGCCAAGTTCAACGAGCTGTTCGACCAGATCAAGAACGCCGCCCGCCCCGCCGACCGCGCCCGCCTGCTGGGCGAGGCCCAGCGCCTGCTGGCCACGGACTCGGTGCACGCCTTCCTGTACTCCAACCAGTGGATCACGGTGGCGAACAAAAACCTCAAGGGCCTGTGGAAGGACTTTCCGGTGTTCGTGAACGACGTCTCCGCACTGTCCTGGTCCTAAGCACCGCACGGGAGCAGCACGCTCCCAAAACAATAGCTGCCAGCGCTTACCCCATAAGCGCTGGCAGCCTTTTTTACTTATAAACCCATGACTACCCTGCACGACTTGCCCGCCCACGAACTCCTGGCCGCCTACCGCCAGCGCACGCTGTCCCCCGTGGAGGTCACGCAGGCCGTGCTGGCCCACATCGAGACGTGGGAGCCCCAAATCCAGGCCACCTACCTGCTGCGCCCCGAGGCCGCGCTGACCCAGGCCCGCGCGTCCGAGGCCCGCTGGCTGCGCGGCGAACCCCAGGGCGCGCTCGACGGCGTGCCGAGCACCATCAAGGAAAACATCTCGACCGAGGGCGACCCCACGCCGCTGGGCACCGCCGCCGTCGAGCTCGTGCCCGCAGCGGCCGACGCGCCGCCCGCGGCCCGCATGCGCGAGGCCGGCGCCGTCATCGTCGCCAAGACCACCATGCCGGACTACGGCATGCTGTCCTCGGGCCTCTCGACCTTCCACCCGCTCTCGCGCAACCCGTGGGACCTGAGCAAGGGCCCCGGCGGCTCCAGCGCGGGCGGCGGCGCGGCGGCGGCGGCGGGCTACGGGCCGCTGCACATCGGCACCGACATCGGCGGGTCGCTGCGCCTGCCCGCGAGCTGGTGCGGCATCTTCAGCCTGAAACCCAGCCTGGGCCGCATCCCCATCGACCCGCCCTACACCGGGCGCGCCGCCGGCCCCATGACGCGCACCGTGGCCGACGCCGCGCTGATGATGCAGGTGCTGAGCCAGCCCGACGCGCGCGACAGCATGAGCCTGCCCGCGCAGGACATCGCCTGGAGCCAGTTCGACCAGGGCGCAGAGCGCCTGCGCGGCCTGAAGATCGGCCTGCTGCTCGACGCTGGCTGCGGCCTTCCCGTGGAGCCCGAGGTGAAGGCCGCCGTGGAGCGCGCCGCGCGCCTCATGGAAAGCGCAGGCGCCACCATCGTGCCCATGCAGCCCTTCATGACCCAGGCCATGCTCGACGGCATGGACCACTTCTGGCGCATGCGCTCGTACACCGACCTGCAGGCCCTGCCCGCCGCGCGGCGCGACAAGGTGCTGCCCTACATCCGCGCCTGGGCCGACAGCGCGGCCGGCATGAGCGGCACCGAGGTCTTCAACGCCAGCCACCAGTTCCACCTGACGCGCGTGGCCACCGTGCGCGCCTGCAGCGCGTTCGACTACGTGATCTCGCCCGTGGCGCCCAACGTGGCCTTCCAGGCCGAGCTCCCCTCGCCCACCAACGACCCGCTGCGCCCGCTGGAGCACATCGGCTTCACCGTGCCGTTCAACATGTCGGAGCAGCCGGCCGCCTCCGTCAACTGCGGCTACACGGCCGGCGGCCTGCCGATCGGGCTGCAGATCGCCGGGCCGCGCTTCGACGACCTGGGCGTGCTCCAGGTGGCCCGCGCGTTCGAACTGATCCGCGAGCCCCAGCGCGCTTGGCCCCAACCCCCGCAGGCTTGAACGCGCATGGATGTCCTGATCCTGGCGCTCCTCATCGCCACCGGCATCTACCTGCTCAACGCCAAGGAGCAGCGCAAGCGCATCGCGCTGCTGGGCCGCCACTTGGCTCACTACCAGATCGAAAAGCTCATGGAGGCGCTCACCGACGGCTACCTGCGCGCCCTGGGCGAAAGCACCGATGAGCGGCGCGACCAGATCTGGAGCCTGCTGAGCACCACCGAATCGCAGCTGAGCGAGCAGTTCGGCCGCTTCGCCGCCGACTTCGCCAAGGTGGGCGACGCCGAGGCGCGGGTCAGCCGCCTGGCCATGGCCCTGCCGTTCGCGGAAAAGGTCCTGCCCGGCTACACCTTCGACATGCGCCGCGCCCTGGCCATCCACGCGCGCGGCATCGCCCACGTGGCGCAGAACACCGGCCACCTGTCGCCCAAGGAGCGGGCCTACATGATGACGGCCGAGCTGTTCCTGATGCAGCACACCTGCCACTGGTTCTGCAAATCCAAGACCATCGCCACGGCCCGCATGCTAGCGCGCCACCAGACGCCGCACGAACAGCTCGTCGCCTCGGTGTCGCCCGAGACGCGCAAGGCCTACCTGGCGCTCATCCAGGGCCGCACGCCATGACCGCTACCGACAGCCTGGGGAACCCCCTCACGCTGCACGCCCCCGCCAGCGCTGCGGCCGTCGATGACTTCGTGGAAGGCTTCATCGCCTGCGAGGCGCGCGCGGTGAACATCCTCGGCGCGGCGGCGGACGAAAGCGCCATCGTGCAGGCCTGCTGCGCCGCGCTGCACATGTTCGCCGAATCGGCCGACGCCCCGCGCAACGCCCGCCCCTTCCTTGACCGCGCGCTGGCCCACGCGCCGCAGGCCAGCGAGCGCGAGCAGCGCTTCGTGGCCGCCGTCGCCGCCTGGGCCGATGGCGACCTGCCCCGCGCCATCGCCCTGCACGAGGAACAGGCCCGCCTGCACCCGCGCGACCTGGCCTCGCTCAAGCTCGGCCAGTACCACCTGTTCAACCGGGGCGAATCGCCCGGCATGCTGCGCCTGGCCCTGCAGGCCCTGCCCGCCGCCGCCGAGGTGCCCTACCTGCACGGCATGCTGGCCTTCGGCTGGGAGCAATGCCACCTGCTGGCCCAGGCCGAGGCTTCCGCGCGCCATGCCGTCCGCCTGTGCCGCAAGGAGCCCTGGGCCCACCACGCCCTGGCCCACGTGATGCTGACCCAGGGCCGCATCGCCGAAGGCACGGACTTCATGGCCGGCGTGAGCGACACCTGGACGGGCCTGAACTCCTTCATGGTCACGCACAACTGGTGGCACCAGGCACTGTTCCTGCTGGAGCAGGACCGCCACGCCGAGGTGCTGGCGCTGTACGACAAGGAAGTGTGGGGCGTGGTCAAGGAATACACGCAGGACCAGATCAACGCCATCTCCCTGCTGGCCCGGCTGGAGCTGGCGGGCGTGGACGTGGGCACGGCGCGCTGGACCGACGTTGCGGACTACCTGGCACAGCGCCTGGCCGACCACGTGCTGCCCTTCCTGGACCTGCAGTACCTCTACGGCCTGGCCCGCGCGGGCCGCGTGGACGCCGCCCGCACCCTGCTGCGCAACATCGAGGCCCACGCCGCCACCCGCACCGAGGCACATGAACGCACCGTGTGGCAACAGGTCTGCGTGCCCGCCGCCCACGGCCTGCTGGCCCATGCCCAGGGCGACTGGGCCACGGCCGCGCGCCAGCTGGGCACCGCCCTGCCCCGGCTGGTGGAGATCGGCGGCAGCCATGCGCAGCGCGACCTGTTCCACCAGATCTGGCTGGATGCCTTGGCGCGCAACGGCCAGTGGGCCATGGTGCAGAACCTGCTGCAGCCGCAGGCCAACGCGCAGCCGCAGTCGCTGCGGCTGGCACGGCAGGCCCGCGCGGTGAATACGGCGCTGGGACTGCCCGAGCCGCCCCGTTGATCAGGTCGGGGGCCGTGCTGCCCCGCACGCTTGGAACAAGGAGACCGCCCATGGCCGACCCCGCTGCATTCCCCGCCGAAGGCGGCTGCGACTGCCGCGCCGTGCGCTACCGCATGGAGACCACGCCGCTGTTCGTGCACTGCTGCCATTGCCGCTGGTGCCAGCGGGAGTCCGGCGCCTCGTTCGCGCTGAACGCGATGATCGAGGCCGACCGCGTGACCCCGCTGGGCCAGCCGCCCGAGCTGGTGGACACGCCCTCCGAAAGCGGCGACGGCCAGCGCATCGCGCGCTGCCGCCGGTGCAGGGTGGCGGTGTGGAGCCACTATTCCAGCGCGGGCCCGCTGGTCGCCTTCGTGCGGGTGGGCACGCTGGACAACCCGGACCTGCTGCCGCCGGACATCCACATCTTCACGGCCTCGAAGCAGCCCTGGGTCCGCCTGCCCGAGGGCGCGCCCGCCGTCGCCGCGTACTACGAACGCGAGCAGCACTGGCCCGCCGAGAGCATCGCGCGCCGGCAGGCGCTGCTGCCGCGGATCGAGGCCTACCAGGCCGCCCGCAATGCCCGGCCATGAGCAGCGCCCCCATCGAAGGCGGCTGAGACCCACTACCATCGGCACCAGCGCCCCGCCCCCCACCAAGCCACCCCCTCACTTTTCCCAAGGCCTCCCATGACCATCGAAACGCAGGACGACGTCGTCGCCCTCCAACGCATCGGCAGCATCGTCTCGCGGGTGCTGCAGCGCATGCTCGACGCCGCGGAGCCCGGCATGACCACGCGCGAACTCGACGCGCTCGGCAGCCAGTGGCTGCAGGAGCACGGCGCCCGGTCCGCGCCGCAGCTGACCTACAACTTCCCCGGCGCCACCTGCATCAGCATCAACGAGGAAGCGGCCCACGGCATCCCCGGGGACCGCATCATCCGCGCCGGCGACGTGCTCAACGTCGACGTCTCGGCCGAGCTGGGCGGCTACTTCGCCGACACTGGCGGGACCATCGTGGTGCCGCCCACCACGCCGCAGAAGACGCGCCTGTGCCATGCCACGCGCACGGCGCTGGCCGAGGCCATGAAGGGGGCCCGGGCGGGCCAGCCCATCCACCGGATCGGCGCGGCCATCGAACGCACGGCCAAGGCCTACGGCTTCAAGGTCATTGAGAACCTCGGCAGCCACGGCGTCGGCCGGGCGCTGCACGAAGAGCCCGAGCACATCGCCGGCTACTTCGACCCGTCAGACACCCGCATCCTGCAGGAAGGCATGGTCATCACCATCGAGCCCTTCCTGTCCACCAAGAGCCGCCTCGTCACCGAAACGTCCGACGGCTGGACGCTGGCGGGCGCTCCGGGCAACCTTTCCGCACAGTACGAGCACACGATGATCATCACGAAGGGCGCGCCCATCGTGGTCACGCAGCACTGACGCACCGCGGCGCATGAGACTCTGGTCGCTGCACCCCAGGTACCTGGACCCGCAAGGCCTCGTGGCACTGTGGCGCGAGACGCTGCTGGCGCAGGCCGTGCTGCACGGCGAGACGCGCGGCTACCGCAACCACCCGCAGCTCGACCGCTTCAAGCAGGCGTCCGACCCGCTGGCCGCCATGGCGCGCTACCTGCAGGCCATCCATGCGGAGGCCGTGGCGCGCGGCTATGCGTTCGACGCCGGCAAGATCCGGCCGGCCCGCGGGCAGGCAGCCGCCCTCCAGGTCACCGACGGCCAGATGCGCTACGAGTGGGCGCACCTGATGGCGAAGCTCCAGGCCAGGAACCCCGCGCTTCACCAGCAATGGCAGGACACCGGCACGCCCCAGGTGCACCCCTTGTTTGAGGTCGTCCCCGGCGGCATGGAGCCCTGGGAACGGCCCTGACCGGCGGTCAGCGCACCAGCAGCTTGGTCTGGTCGTACACCGGCTGCGCCGGCAGATCCGCCAGGTGCCGCACATCGGCCCAGTCCAGCACCTCCACCGCGTCGCCGTCGATGCGCACGCGGTTGAGCCCCGCGTTGGGGATGTCGCTCTGGCGCGGGCCGGCCAGCCCCGTGCCGCGGGCCGTGCGCCAGATCATGTCGAGCACGCCGCCGTGGGTCACCACCATGACCTTGCGGCCCGCATGCTGCTGCGCGATGCGGCGCACGGCGTCCATCACGCGGGCGTGGAACTGGCGCGTGGTCTCGCCGCCGGGCATGCCGGAGTCGGCCTCGAAGCGCAGCCACTGGTTCCATGCGTCGGCATGGCCGGCCTTGATGTCGTCCACGCGCATGCCGTCCACGATGCCGAAGCTCTGCTCGCGCAGGCTGCTGTCGGTCAGGGTCTCGATGCGCAGCTGCGGGAACAGCACCTGCAGGCTGGGCGCGGCGGTCTGCTGGGTGCGCACGAGGTCGCTGCAGACCAGGTGGTCCACCGCCAGCCGCTCGGCGGCCAGGCGTTCGGCCAGGCGGCGGGCCTGCTCGTGGCCGGTGGCGTTGAGGGGCACATCCACGTGGCCCTGGAAGCGCAGCTCGCGGTTCCAGTCGGTCTCTCCGTGGCGGATCAGGATCAGTTCGGTCATGTCCGCCATTATCGAATGCATACACAGTATTGCAAGCGATTTTGCCCTCCAGCGCTTATGTACCAAGCGCTGGCAGCTATGTTTTTTATAACAAACGCTGTTTTTAGCGCATGGGGATGACGTACACCTTGGGGCGGGGCTGGCAGCCGGCACCGTCGTAGGCCGCACTGTCGCGCACCCAGCCGTGGCCGGGCGACACCTGCGCGCAGACGCGCGCGCCGTCCACCTTGCTGCGCCAGTAGTACCAGGGCGCGGGCGCCGCCTGCGCCAGGGAGGCCAGCAACGCCGTGGCCGCGCACAAGCCCCACGCGGCGCGGCGGGCCGGGTGGGCTCGGGCAAGGCGGGGAATGCTGCGGAACATACCTATCGATGGTACGCAGCCCCCGCGCGCACGATCGCCCGAAAAGCGGGGGATCGCCCTGCCCGAGCTGTCGGGCCGGGGCCACACGGAGTTTCCCCAATCCCCTGCGTGCAAGAGCGGATGCATCGCGGCAAGGGAGTACTAACCCGCCCCGCCGGCGGGCCGTACCCTGCGCGGCAAGCCTTTTCATCCGCAGACACTTCTTTTTCCGACCGCATGCAGCGCAGCAAGACCCCTCTGAGAATCTGGCAACAACTGGCCCTGTCCTTCGGGCTGGCGGGAGCGGCCTCGCTGCTGCTGGCGTTCACCGGCTGGTCGCAGCTCAAGGTGATCCAGCAGCACTTCGAGGAGGTGGTGGACCAGACACTGCCCGCGCTCACCGCGCTGAGCGAGGTCAACGACCGGCTGCACCGCGTGCGCGCCGCGGAGCTGGGCCACCTGAGCGCTACCACCATGCCCGCCAAGGAGCGCGAGGAAAAGACCATCCAAGCCGCCGAGCAGGACCTGGCCCAGGCCCTGCAGGCCTATGGCGCGGCGGCCATGGGCAACGCCGACACGGCGCTGCAGCAGGCGCTGGCGGCGAGCGTGGCCGGGTTCAACGGGCTGCGCGGCAAGTTCCTGCAGATGTCCAACTCGGCGGCCGGCGCCGAGGGCGACCGCCTGTTCGAGGCCAACGAGTTCTTCACCGGCCCCAGCCAGCAGGGCTTCCAGCAGGCCTACGAGGCCGTGCAGAACCTCTGGCAGCTGCACGCGGCCCAGGCCGGGCAGGCGCGGGACCGGGGGCGTGCCGGCATCGCCCGCGCGGTGCTGGTGCTGGCGGCGGTGGCGGCCGCGTCCATCGTGCTGTCGTCGCTGCTGGGCTGGGTGATCGCGCGGCGGCTCAACCGCCAGCTCGGCGCCGAGCCGGCCGAGGTCGCGCAGGTGGCACGGCGCATCGCCGCCGGCGACCTGAGCGCGGAGATAGCCCGGCGTGGCGCCCGCGAGGCCAGCGTGATGTCCAGCATGGTCGCCATGCAGGCGCAGCTGCGCGAGCTGATCGCCGCCATGCAGGGCTCGGCCCAGAACATCCTGGTGGGCGCCAGCGAGATCGCCGCGGGCAACCTGGACCTGAGCGCCCGCACCGAGCAGCAGGCGGCCAGCGTGCAGGCCACGCATGCATCGGTGGAGGACCTCAATGCCATGGTGCAGCAGGGCGCCGAGCAGGCCGGCGCGGCCACGGCGCTGACCACCACGGTGGCGCAGGGCGCGCGCCATGGCGGGCTGCTGATGCAGCGGGTGGTGGACGCCATGGCGCAGATCACCGACAAGAGCCGCAAGGTGGGCGACGTGCTGGCCGTGATCGACAACATCGCGGCCCGTACCAATATCCTGGCGATCAACGCCTCGGTGGAGGCCGCGCGCGCCGGGCAGCAGGGCCGGGGCTTCGCCGTGGTGGCGGACGAGGTGCGCTCGCTGGCGCTGCGCTGCGGCGAGGCCTCGCGCGAGATCCGCGCGCTGATCAGCGACTCGTCCCAGTCCGTGGACGAGGGGGCCGCGCAGGTGAAGGATGCGAGCGCGGCGGTCTCGGGCGTGGTGTCGCAGCTGCAGGCGCTGGAGCAGCTGGTGGGCGAGATGCGCGAGCGCACCAGCGGCCAGCACCGGTCCATCGCGCAGATCCGCGACGCGGTGTCCATGCTCGACGACACGGCCCAGCGCAATGCGGCGCTGGTGGAAGAGGCCTCGGCCGCGGCGGACTCGCTGGCGGGGCAGGCGCAGTCGCTGGTGGCCAATGCCGCGCGGTTCCGCATCGAGGCGGCCGCGCCCCAGCTTCTCGCCCGGTAGGGCCTAAGGGTTGTCCGGCGCCGAGACGATCCAGCCTTCCAGCGGATCCATGTCCAGGGGCAGGCCGTAGCGCGGCGCGCCCTCCTGATGCCGCGCCAGCGCCCAGCCGGCCTGCAGCAGGCACAGCACGGCATCCAGCGTGTCGCCGCTGGCGTCGTCCACCAGGGCGTCGCGCTGGGCATGGCTGAGCTTGAGGCGCAGGCCCAGCCGGGTGCGGCCCATTTCCAGCGCGTCCACCAGGTCCTTGCGGGCAATGAGCCGCTCGGGCGTGTGCTTGGCGCGGTCGTCGCTCTTGTAGCTGCGCGTGCCCAGCACCTCGCGCGCCAGCAGGCCGGGGTAGGCCTCCAGGGCCACGCGGCGCGGGTCGCCCGTGTGCAGGCCGGGCAGGTCTACGCCGGCATCCAGCAGCAGCGGCACGCCCGCGTGCAGCATGAAGGCCACCGGCGGGTTGACCCATTTCATCGACGGGCTGGAGCCCGCGGGCCCGTCCGTGCGGCGGTGCGCGAACTTGCCGCCCGCCGGGCGCGCGTTGCAGAAGGCCACGAAGGTGTCACGGATCTGGGCGCGGGCCAGGCCCCGGTAGTGCCGCATGCAACCCGGCCAGTCGGTGGGCCAGCCCAGATGCTCCACGAGTTCGCGCGGCAGGCCGAACGGCAGGTCGAAGCCGCCGACCCAGTCGCCCGACCGGGCCAGCCAGCCTCCGAAGGCGGCCAGGGTGTCGAAGCGCTCCAGCGCCAGCAGTTGCACGCGCGCGCCCTGGAGCTGCCCGTGCGCCAGCACGATGGGCTTGCGCCGCGTGGGGGCGCTGGTGAAGTCGCAGCCGAGCAGCATCATCCGAGTGCCAGAGCGGTCACGCCCGCCGCGATGCACAGCGCCCCGCAGATGCGCGCCACGCGGTCGCCCTCGCCCAGCAGGTGGCCGCCGATCAGCGCGGCGAACAGCATGGAGACCTCGCGCGCCGGGGCCACGTGGGACATGGGCGCCTCGCGCATCGCGTACAGCACCAGCACGTAGGCCACGGGGCTCACCATGGCCACCAGCAACGCGAAGCGCCACTGCACCAGCCACAGCGCGCGCGCCGTGCGCAGGTCGCGCAGCACCACGGGCGCGAGCAGGCCCACGCGCACGAAGTTGCCCATGTAGTCCACGAGGATGGGCGACATCAGCAGGATCTTGACCGCATAGCCGTCCACCACCGTGTAGCTGGCGATGAAGGCGCCCGTGAGCAGCCCGTACAGCATGCCCTTGTGCACCCGCTCCCGCGCCACCGGGTCGTGCGCCGCGCGCAGCAGGCCCGGCCCGCCCGCGATGAGGAACACCCCGCCCACCACGCCCGCGATGCCCAGGGCGCCCAGCGCCGAAATGCGCTCGCCCAGCAGCGTGATGGCCACCAGCGACGACAGCAGCGGCCCCGAGCCGCGCGCCAGCGGGTACACCACCGTGAGGTCCGCCTTGCGGTAGCCGCGCAGCAGGATCACGTAGTACCCCACATGCAGCAGCCCGCTGGCCGTGACGAAGCCCCATTCCACCGCGCCCCACAGCGGCACCGCGTCGCGCCCCAGCCACCAGCCCAGCGGCGCCCAGAACAGCATCATGAGCACGGAGGTAAAGAACGCGAAGCGCGAGTCGCCCCCGGCCTTCTTGGCGGCGATGTTCCAGCAGGCATGGATGAGGCCGGCGACGATGATAAGGGCGAAGGCGCTGAGGGACATGGCAGCAGGCGGTGCGCAAAAAACAAAGAGCCGCAGCGCCGGGGCAGGCGGGCTGCGGCTCGCGGGACGCAGGGGAATCAGGCCCGGCCGATGATGGACGCCGTGGCCATCAATTCCTCCAGCAGCGCGAACGAGACCTTGCCCGACACCGAGTACGGGTCCAGCTCCGGCCGCTCGGAGTACTTGAGCACGATGGAATGGTTGAGCTTGGCCAGGTTCACCTGCCCCATGGACCAGCCGGAGAAGCGCCGCTCCTCGATCTCCTCGAAGTGCAGCAGCTCCACGTCCTTGTGGCGCTTGTCGCGCTGGATGGTGTTGTAGAGCTGGCTGACGGCCGAGCGCCCGCCCTCGATAGCCTGCAGAAAGATGCCGCCGCCGTAGCACAGCACGCCGGTGATGCCGCAGGCGGGGTTATGTTCGCGCCCTTCCGCCAGGATGGCCTCGATGGCGGCGGGCGAGGTATCGACGGCGCGGCTGACGTAGAGCAGGCGTACAAGCATCATCCATTCCTTCCGGGTATGAGGGAGAGAAACTCGCGGCGCAGCGCGCTGTCCTTGAGGAACACGCCGCGCATCACGGAGTTGATCATCTTGCTGTCCATCTCGCGCACGCCGCGCCAGGACATGCAGAAGTGGCTGGCCTCCATCACCACGGCCAGGCCGTCGGGCTGGGTCTTTTCCATGATGAGGTCGGCCAGTTGCACCACGGCCTCTTCCTGGATCTGCGGGCGGCCCATGACCCAGTCCACCAGCCGCGCGTATTTGCTGAGGCCGATCACGTTGGTGTGCTCGTTGGGCATGATGCCGATCCAGATCTTGCCGATCACCGGGCAGAAGTGGTGGCTGCAGGCGCTGCGCACGGTGATGGGGCCCACGATCATCAGCTCGTTGAGGTGCTCGGCGTTCGGGAACTCGGTAATCGTGGGCGGCGCCACGTAGCGCCCCTTGAACACCTCGTTGATGTACATCTTGGCCACGCGGCGGGCGGTGTTGCGGGTGTTGTGGTCGCCCTCGGTGTTGATGACCATGCTGTCGAGCACGCCCTGCATCTTGGCCTCGACCTCGTCGAGCAGCTTCTCCAGCTCGCCGGGCTCGATGAACTCGGCGATGTTGTCGTTGGCATGGAAGCGCTTGCGCGCGGCGGCGATGCGCTCGCGGATCTTGACGGAGACGGGCGTGCCTTCGTCCTCGGGCGCGTCCGGCAAAGTGGATGGACTGGTCATGGGCAGAATCGTAACAGCGAAGCCGGGGCCCTGGATTGCAAGGGGTTTTGACCTCCAGTGCTTGCCCAACAAGTGCCATTAGCTACTTTTTCGATAGCAAACAAACCGCCCGGCAGCCCGCTAGACTTTGCACCATGTCCGCCGTCATCCAGCACGCCCGCATCTCCACGCAGGACCTGCCTGCCAGCGACTACATCCCCGCCGTGCGCGACCTGCTCGGGCGCGACACCATGGGCATCGACCTGCGGCCGACCGACGGCGACGTGCGCTCGCTCGAACATTTCCGCTACGACGCCGACATCCGCCTGCTGGGCACGCAGGCCGCCTACATGCACAGCGAGCACACGCCCATCCACATGCGGCGCACCGCCGCGCTGATGAGCGACGGGCTGGACGACATCTTTCTGACTGCCACCCGCAGCCCCTCAGGCGGCTCCATCGTGCGCCATGCGCAAGGCGAAATCGCCGTGCCGTCGGGTGGCATCGTGCTGCTATCCAAGGCGCGCGCGCACGAAGGGCTCATCCCCTGGAGCGCCACCACCTGCGGCGTGCAAGTGCCCCGCGCCGCCATCGCGCGGCTGCTGCCGGGGCTGGAAGAAGCGCCCCTGCGCATCCTCACCCCCGGCGCGCCCGGCGCCGACAGCGCCGCCCTCGCCATGTCGTACGCCGCCCTGCTGGGCGGGCAAGACGCGCTGGCCGGCCCGGCCCTGACCATCGCCGTCGCGCACCTGCACGAGCTGATCGCCCGCGCCACTTGCACGCCCCAGGCCGCCGGCCTGCCGCCCGACGGCGCCGCGCAGCAGGCGCCCCGGCTCGCCCTCATCCAGCAGAGCATCGGCGCCCGGCTCGGCCAGCAGGGGCTGGACCTGGACAGCATCGCCCGCCTGCACCACACCACCCCGCGCCAGGTGCAGCGCCTGTTTGCCAGCCAGGGCACCTGCTTTTCCGACTACCTGGCCGAGGCGCGCATGCAGCACGCCCGCAACCTGCTGGCCAGCCCCGCGCACAGCCATCGCCGCGTGATCGACATTGCGCTGGACTGCGGCTTCGACAACCTCTCCGCCTTCGGCCGCGCCTTCCGCCGCCGCTTCGGCACCACGCCCGGCGACGCGCGCCAGGCCGGATAGACCCCGCCCCGCCGCCTGCGCACACGAATGTCGCGCCAGGCACAACCGAATGTCGGCTGTGGCACAACGCCAGCCGGGCGGTTTTCCAAAAATCGGCAGCGTCGCATTTCCAACGCTTGCTGCCCATGTTCACCCCACGCCTGCTTGCCGCCACCCTGCTGGCCTGCGCCGCCGCCAGCGCGCACGCCGCGCCGTATGCCATCCTCTACCAAAGCGTCCTCATCGAGGCCACCAACCTGGCAGGCGTCAACGCCCCGCCCAACGGCTACGACCTCACCTTCATCTTCGACAACGGCGGCACCAGCAACGCCAGCCAGACCTGGGAAGCCCAGCACCTCACCTGCGTAATCTTCCGCTTCAACAACACGCAAAACGCCGTGTACCGGCAAAGCCTGCCCGGCGGCGGGCTGACCACCGCGGGCCAGATCACCACCGACGCCACGGGCACGATGACCGCCCTGTTCACCAGCATTGCCGGCAGCGGCAACGCGGGCGACTTCATCGGCACCAATCTGCCCACGCTGGCCGCGCCCGTGTACTGGATCGCCGAGGGCTCGCGTTCCGACGTCTTCGTCAACGGCGACGGCACCTACGTGAACAGCACCGCCGTCGGCACCGCCATGAACCCCGGCTATTGGCACCCGCCCCAGCGCGTCACCGGCCCGTGCGACGACACCCCCTACGCCGCCCCGCCCGCACCCGCGCAAGCCGCCGCCATCCCCACGCTGGGCCACGCCGCGCTGGCGCTGCTGTCGGGCGTGCTGGGCGCTGCGGGCTTTATCAGCCGCCGCAAAAAGGCTTGAAGCCTTTTCAGCCCCTGGCGCTTGCTGGACAAGCGCTGCCAGCTATCAAACCAGAAGCAAACACCATGAAGCACCTCACCGCCGCTGCCCTGCTGGCCTGCGCCGCCACCGCCGCGCAGGCCGCGCCGTATGCCGTCACCTACACCGGCACCCTGGGCACATCCACCTTCCCTGAAATCATCGGCGGCGAGTTCTACAGCATCACGCTGGTGCTGGACAACGGCGGCGCCACCACGGCCAGCCAGACCTGGAGCGTGCAGCACATCACCTGCGTCATCTGGCGCATGAACGACGCAGGCAACGTGGTGCTGGCGCAGCAGGGGCCACTCTCGGACGTGACCGGCACCATCACCACCAGCGGCAGCGGCGCGCTGACGGGGTTCTTCACCCACGCGCAGTCCGAGCCCGCGACCAACTTCACCACCAGCGGCTTCACCGCGCCCTTGACCTCCGTGGGCTGGATCATCGACGGCGCATCCACGCCCGTATTCGGCTCACAGCTCTACTCCTTCGGCGACGCCAGCGGTGGCGGTGCCGTATCCACCAACCCCTCTCACTGGGCCATCAGCCAGCAGCCCTACACCGCCCCCTGCGCCGCCCCCGCCGCAGCCGCGCCCAACGCCACCCCCGTACCCACGCTGGGCCACGCCACGCTGGCGCTGCTGTCGGGCGTGCTGGGCGCTGCGGGCTTCAACAGCCGCCGCCGCAAAAAGGCTTGATGCAAGCCCTTTCGGTCAACAGCACCCGCCAGACAAGCGCCACCAGCTATCAAACCAGAAGCAATCACCATGAAGCACCTCACCATCGCCGCCCTGCTCGCCTGCGCCGCCGCCAACGCCCAGGCCGCGCCATTCGCCACCACCTACACGGGCGAGATTGACGCCAGCAGCGACTTCCCCGGCGCGCAGGCCGGGGAGCCGTACAGCGTGACGCTGGTGTTCGACAACGGCGGCAGCAGCGCCGCCAGCCAGACGTGGGCCACCTCGCAGCTCACCTGCGCCATCTGGCGCTTCAACACCGCGCAGGACATGGTGTTCACGCAGCCCATGGCACCCGGCGCGCTGGCGTCGCAAAGCGGCACCGCCACCACTGACGCCACCGGCACGCTGGGCGACTTCTTCTCCGTCCTGTTCATGGTCGCGCCCGCTGGCAGCTACACCGCCAGCGGCATCAACCCGCCCATGAGCGAAGTGCGCTGGTCCATGAACTCCAGCCCCGCCAACCCGGTGTTCTTCGACTTCACCCGTGCCGTCCGCTCCACGCAGGGCGGCATCTCGCTGGCGCCCGCCAACTGGTCCGCCCCCACGCCCTTCACCGGCACCTGCGCCCTGCCCACGGCCGCCGCGCCCAACGCCACCCCCGTGCCCACCCTGGGCCACGCCGCACTCGCCCTGCTCTCGGGCGTGCTGGGCGCGGCGGGCTTCATCGGCCGGCGCCCAAGAAACAGCACGCGCTGACGCGATCCATCCAGCCACCCACCCCAAGAAAGCGATACCGCCATGACCCTCCCGAAACCCCTTGCCGCCGCCTTCGCCCTGCTGGCCAGCACCTGCGCGCTGGCCGCGCCATTCGCCACCACGTACACGGGCGACGTCACCCTGGGTTCCACCCTGCCGGGCGCGTTCGCGGACGAGCCCTATACCCTCACCCTTGTCTTCAACAACGGCGGCGACACCGCCAACAGCCAAAGCTGGGACTCCATCACCTGCGCCATCTGGCGCATGAACGGCGGCAGCATGGTCCTACTGCAGCCCGGCGGCTCGGCCAGCGGCACCGTCACCACCAACCCCAGCGGCGCGCTGACGGCCATGTTCGCGTCCGTGACCGGCGTGGCGGACCTCAACAACTCCACCGCCACCGGCTTCAGCCCCGCGCTGGTGCTGCCCGTGCATTGGGCGGCGAACGGCACCAACCCCGTGTTCGTCGATTCCGATAGCCACGGCTTCGGCGACGTGGACGGCGGCGTGCAGCTCACGCTGGGCCGCTGGACTGCCCCGGTCCGCGTGGTCAGCTCCTGCGACGACACGCCCTACGCCGCCCCCGCGCCCAACGCCACCCCCGTGCCCACCCTGGGCCACGCCGCGCTGGCGCTGCTGTCGGGCGTGCTGGGCGCAGCGGGCTTCATCGGCCTCCGCAAGAAAGTTTGAAGCCTTTTTGGCCCCTGGCGCTTGCTGGGCAAGCGCTGGAAGCTACCAAAACAGCAGCAACACCATGAAAACACGCCACATCGCCACCACCGCCCTGCTCGCCTGCGCCGCCGCCACCACCACCGCGCACGCCGCGCCGTTCGCCATCCGCTACCAGGGCTTCGTGCAGAGCACGGACTTCGCGGGCATCGCGCCCAGCACGGGCTTTTCCGTCACGCTGATCGTGGACAACGGCGGCACTAGCGCCATCGGCCAGACGTGGCCCTGGCAGACCTTTCTTTGCGCCATCGTGCAGGTGGACGGTGGGGCGATCAGGTTCGCCTCGGGCGGCACGGCGGCGGGCAGCATGGCCACGGACGGCAGCGGCGCGCTGACGGGCATCTTCTCCGGCGCTTCGGCCAGCCTGATGTCGGCGGCGGGCTCCAGCGGCAGCATCGTCCTGAACCCGACGGTGGCCTGGAACCTCAACGGCACCAACCCCGTGCTGGTGGACGCCGAAGGCACCGTCGCCGCCCGCGCGCTGAACGCCGACCACGGCGGCGTGTCGATGGACGCCGCCGACTGGAGCGCTCCGCAGCGCGTGATGGGCGAGTGCGACGACACGCCTTACGCCCCGCCCGCGCCCAACGCCACGCCGGTGCCCGTGCTGGGGCCGGTGGGGCTGGGGTTGATGGCGGCGTTGGTGGGGGTGATGGGGTGGCAGGGGCGGCGCAGGGGCTGAATGGTCACAACAAAACCCCACAAACATACATATATTTATGTGATAACCTACATGAGAATATGTAACTCCCGGTCTTGGCATGTCGTACTCGGATTTTCTTGCGGAGCTTCAGAAAATCGGCCTGAGCGTGCGTGCGTTTGCCGAGTTGATCGGCATGAACCCGAATTCGCTGTCCAACTACGCAAGCCATAAGGAGCTGCCGGCCCACATCGCGCTGATTGCGGTGCTGGTGACGGGCCTCGCGGAACGGGGGGGAGATTTCCGCCAGATCATGTCGCGGGTGGCGCTTACGCCCAAGAAGCCGCGTGGCAGCGCCCGGCGGGGGCGTTTTGGCGGTGATCCGCAGCAGGCGATGGATTTCTGATGGCCGCCATGCAGAACCGTCGCCAACGCACGCATTCACTGCCAGCGGGGTGGGCCCATGCTTGACATGGCCGCGTCGCTGGCGGGCTATGGCGCCGATCCGGCGGCGCTGCACCTGCTGGATGCCGATGGGCCGCAGTTGCTGCCCTACGCAACGCTGCTGGCGGCCCGGCGCCAGGGCGGAGCGGTGCTTGGCGCGGTGGGCGCGGTGTATGAGTGGCAGGGCGCGCCCCTGCTTTTCCTGGTGGATGCCGACGCGCTACAGGGCGAGCAGCAGCTTCATCAGATACGCCGCCTGCTGGCCATGCGGGGCGACGCGCCTTACCTGGGCGTGGTGGCGCCAGGGCGCCTTGACGTGTACCGCATTGCGCTGGACAAGCACGCGCCGCAGCAAGCCAGGGTGGCGCTGGGCGATGGCGATCCGTCCACGGCCCTGGCAAGGCTGGGCAATGCGCGGCCTGACGCGGCCATCAGCCAGCGCGGCTGGATTTCCAACGTCGTGCTGAATTTGCTGACGCGTTCCATCACGCGGTTGATCGGGCTGGATGGCGTGGCGCACGAGGACGCCATTTCGCTGGTGGGGCGCGCCCTTTTCACGCGCTTTCTCGCCGACCGGGATTTGCTGCCGCAGGACATGGGCGCGGCGAATGCGCCAGCCAGCCTGTTCGATCACCGCGCGACGGCTGAACACACGTCCCGCTGGCTCGACGTCACGTTCAACGGCGACCTGCTGCCGCTTTCGGCAGGCGTGTTCGACAGGCTGCCCGGCCCTGCCTATGCGGTGCTGGGCGACATACTGCGCCGCGCGCCCGGCAGCCAGCTTTTCCTGGGCTGGGAAGAGAAATGGGACCACCTCGACTTTTCCCACATTCCCGTGGGGGTATTGAGCCAGGCATACGAGCTGTATCTGCGCGAGCACGCGCCTTTGCGCCAGAAGCGCGAGGGCGGCTTCTACACCCCGCGCCCAATTGCGGACTTGATGGTGCGGGCCTCGTTCCGCGCCCTGGAGCGCGATGGGGCTGCGTGCCGAGCCAGGGTGCTCGACCCGGCGGCGGGGGCGGGGGTTTTCCTGCTGACGGCATTCCGCGAACTGGTGGCCGCGCGCTGGCGCATCGAGGGGCAGCGGCCCGATACGCAAGCGCTGCGCTCCATCCTCTACCGCCAGATCACGGGGCTGGACGTGAACGAGGCGGCGCTGCGCTTCGCGGCGCTGGGCCTGTACCTGATGTCGATCGAACTCGACCCCAACCCGAGGCCGGTGGACAAGCTGCGCTTTGAAAACCTGCGCGGCACGGTGCTGCACAAGCTGGCATCCCACGGTAGCCAAGAAGGGGCCGAACTCGGCAGCCTGGGCCCGCTGGCCGGGCAGGAGCATGCCGGTGCCTACGACCTGGTGATAGGCAACCCCCCGTGGTCCAGCGGCACCGGGCTGCGCGACTGGCACCTGGTGCGCGCCACCGTCGCCCGCATTGCCGCGAGCCGGCAGGTGGCGAACACGGCACCGCCCTTGCCCAACGAGGGGCTGGACCTTCCGTTCGTATGGCGGGCGCTGGAATGGGCCAAGCCGGGCGGCCAGATCGCGTTCGCGCTGCATGCCCGGCTGCTTTTCCAGCAGGGCGACGGAATGGCCGAGGCACGCCAGGCGTTGTTCGAGGCGCTGGACGTTACGGCGGTCATCAACGGCACGGAGCTGCGGCAGACCAAGGTCTGGCCCGAGATTTCGGCGCCGTTTTGCCTGCTGTTCGCCACGAACGACGTTCCGGGCGGCAGCGCGGGGTTCCGCCTGATAAGCCCCCGGCTGGAAGAGTCGCTGAATGCCGCAGGTGCCATGCGGGTCGACGCGTTGAATGCCGAAACGGTGTCCGTCGCGCAACTCGCGGAAACGCCCGACTTGTTGAAGATTCTGTTTCGCGGAACGCGGGCCGACTTGGCCATCGTGGAGCGCATACGCGCCCTGGGGCACCCCACGCTGGATGCCTACTGGCGCAAGAAATTCGGCGTGACGGAGCGCGGCCTCTTGCAAGGCAGTGGCAACGGCTACCAGCGGCTGCGGCCCAGCAGCCGCGTCCGCAAGAACAGCGATGGCCTGCCGGGCGTGGATGCGGCTTACCTGCATGGCTTGCCCGAAGTCAGCCCGCAAGCCTTGTCCAGCGTCGCCATTGACGGGGGCAGCCTGCGTCTTTTCGCGCATCCGCGCATCCATGATCCCAGGCCCATCGAGATTTTTTCGGGGCCGCTGGTCATCGTGCACCAATCGCCGCCTGCGGCCAGGGGGCGGATTGGCGTTGCGATTGCCGAAACCAGCGTCGTCTTCAATGAAACCTTCTACGGATACAGCCCTGGCCCGCATACCGATGCCGCTGAGTTCATCCGCTATCTCACGCTGATCATCGGCAGCCGGCTGGCCCTCTGGCTGTCACTCGTCACCAGCGGAAAGTTCGGCTTCGAGCGCGAGGTGATCGAAAAAGCCACCCTGGACCGCATCCCCATCCCCGACTTCGACGCCATCACACCCGAGCAGCGCGAAGAAGCCGTTCAACTGTTCGAGCGGCTGCGCGCCCAACGCGCATCCTGGGATGAAGCCGATGCGTGGGTGGCCCGCCTCTACGGGCTGGGCGCGCGCGATCTGCAGGTGATCTCCGACACCCTGGCATTCAACCTGCCCTTTGCCCAGAACCGGCACAAGGCCCAGCAGCCGCCCTCGACTGTGGACCGGGAAAGATTCTGCAAGGTGCTGGCCGATGAACTGGCGCCGTGGTGCCAGCGGCTGGGCGTGCCCCTGGCCGTCACGCCCATGCCCCCGCTGGCAGGCTCGCCCTGGGACGGCATCGCACTGCAGACAGCCACGGCAGCGCAGCCCATCCCCGCCAGCGACTGGGCGGGCCTGCTGCACGCTGCCGACGAAACCGCCAGCTCCGAAGTGCTGGTGCGCACAAACGATGGCGGCGGGCTGCTCATCGGCAGACTGGCGCAGCAGCGCTACTGGAGCGACACCCAGGCCCGGCTGCTGGCGCAGCACATCATCTGGTCGCACCTGGACGCCCTCAAGGCGTCGGCCCCGGCATGACGGCCCCCGCCCCGGTACCCCGGCCCGACCAGATCAGCGCACTCACGCGCGGACTGCGCCTGCCGCTGCCCGCGCTGCAGGCCGCGCACCTCGAAATCATCGCGGAAAGCCTCTACCGTGCTTTCCAGGACATACAGGCCGCACACCCCGCCGTGGTTGCCAGCGGCAGCGAGGCGGAAGTCACGGCCTTGCTGGAAGCGCGCCTGAACACGCTGTGCGCGCAAGACCCGTTCTGGGGGCAACTGGTGCTGTGCGCCGTCCGCGGCAAGGAAAGCCTGAGCTTTGACGGATCGCACATCGAAAAGCGGCCCGACCTATCCCTCTACCTATCGGGTCGCACGCGCAACTTTCCCCTGGTCGTCGAAGCCAAGATCCTCGACCACGCGGCAGACAAGACGGCAACCCTGTACTGCAACAAGGGGTTGAGCCGGTTCCTGGCAGGCGAATACGCGTGGGCCTGCCAGGAAGCATTCATGCTGGCCTACGTCCGCGACGGCTCTTCCATCGCCGCACACCTGGCCCCCTTGCTCTCCAGCGACACAGCCCAGCCAGCGCCGCGCTATGCGGTGCAAATGCTCCCCACGGCGACCAACGCCCAGGCGGGCGACCTGGCCTGCTCACGGCATGCCAGGGCCTTCCAGTACATCCACCAAACCTCTGCCGCGCACCAGCCCGGCCCGGTCACCGTCTGGCACCTGTGGCTGCAATGACGGTGTGGAATAACTGACCGGGCTTTCCTTCCCCAGCACCTGCGCACCGGCAAGGCCGGAGCCCCAGCACCAAGCAGGTAGCGCCAGTACGCCCAGGACCGTGCGTGGAACCGCCCTGCCTGCGTCACCGCCCCCCCTTGCCCCCCCTGAGCGGACGAATGTCGCGCCCGGCACACCCGAATGTCGCGTTGGGCAGAGCCGCGCGGGGGCAATTTCCAAAGAATCGGCTGCACTGCCTTGCGCCACGCAAGGTTTGAAGCCTTTTCTGGCTGCGACGCTTGCCGAACAAGCGCCATCGGCTACCAAAACGAGAGTAATCCGACATGAACACACTTCCCTTTTTCCACAGCGTCCGCCGCGCCGCATGGCGCGCGGGCCTGACACTGCTGATCGCCTACGCCTGGCTGGCGGGCGGCGAGGCGCTGGCGGACGTGACCGTGACCCCCGCGCCGGGCGAGGCCGTGCGGCTCAACGGTCCCGTGGTGCTGCCCGCCGTGCCGGGTGCCGGGCAGCAGGCGCAGGCCGTGTGCATCAGCGCGGCGGGGCAGTTGGGGCCGTGCGGCGCCGGCGGCGGCGGGAGCGGCACCTACACGGCCGGCACGGGCCTGTCCGTCACGCCCGGCGGGCAGTTCTCCATTGCGCCGGGCTACCAGCTGCCGCAGGGCTGCGGCAGCACGCAGGTGCTGCAGTGGAGCGGCGGCGCCTGGGTGTGCGCCACGCCCGCGCCCGCGCCGGGGCTGCCCGCGTGCCAGACGGGCGAGGTGCTGCGCTTTGGCGCGGGCGGGCTGGAATGCGGGGCCACGCCGCATGCCTTTGCTGTGGTGCCCGGCTTCATGCCGCAGGACATGGACTCGGCCAGCTACCCCGCCATCGCCATCGACAGCGACGGCCTGCCGGTCATCAGCTACCACGGCTACTTCAACGCCAGCAACCGTGGCGAAATGCGTTTGTTCAAATGCGCCGACCGCAGTTGCGCCACGGGCCGCGACTACCTGCTGGACAGCGGCGGCGGCACCAGCATCGTGGGCACCTACAACAGCGTCGCCATCGGCGCCGACGGGCTGCCCGTGGTCAGCTACCGCGACAACGCCACCCCCGGGCTGACCGTGGCCAAATGCGGCGCGGCGCCCTGCAGCACCGGCACGGTCACCCGGACCACGGTGGACACGGGCAACGTCGGCTTTCACGGCAGCATCGCCATCGGCGCCGGCGATATGCCCGTGATCAGCTACTACGACGCCGGCAACGAGGCGCTGAAGCTCCTGCGCTGCACCAGCACCGATTGCGCAGGCGGCAGCATCACCACCACGGTGGACAGCGCGGGCACCGTGGGCACCTACACCTCGGTGGCGGTGCCTGCGGACGGCCTGCCCGTGATCAGCTACTTCGACGCCAGCCAAGGCAGCCTGAAGGTGGCCAAGTGCAACAACAGCAACTGCACCGCGCCCGCCCTGCGCACGGTGGACGCCACGGGCACCGCCGGCCAGCACAGCCGCATCGCCATCGGCCATGACGGCCTGCCCGTCATCGCCTACCAGGAAGACCAGGGTGCCGACCTGATCGTCGCCCACTGCGACGACCCGACATGCGCCAGCGCCACGCGCACCGTCGTGGACAGCAGCAACAACGTGGGCACCCGGATCGGCCTGGCGATCGGCGCCAGCGGCCCAGTCATCAGCTACCTGGACACCACCTTCAACACCCTGAAAGTGGCGGCCTGCCACAACGCCGCCTGCACCAGCGCCACCCTCAGCGTGGTGGACGCGCCCGTCCTGGCCAGCGTGGGTACGGCCATTGCCATCGGCAGCGACGGCCTGCCTATCATCGCCTACCGCTCCGGCAACGGCGGCCCGCTCAAGGTCGTGCAATGCAGCACCGCCATCTGCCGCAAGCCATGAAGCAGCCTGCCCAACCCAGTTGGCCCCTGACGCTTTTAGAGCATGCGCTGGCAGCTACCTTCTTGATAGCAGCCGCAACCCCGGCCCAGGCCCAGGTCAGCATCGGCGCGGGCGGCAGCGTGGCCCTGGGCGGCGGCACGCTGGCGCAGGACTGCACCGCGCTGCAGGTGGACGGCACCGCGCAAGTGCAGGGCGGGCAGTGGACGGGCATTGCCAACGCCGCCATCGGCGCGGGCGGCGCGCTCCACGGCGGCAGCGGCACGCTGCAACTGGCCGGGCAGTTTGCGGGCGGCGCGGGCTTTGCGCCGGGTACGGGCACCGTGCGCTTTGCCGACGGCTGCGGGCTGGCGGGCGCGGGCATTGGGGCGGGCACCAGCTTCTACACGCTGGACGTGGCCACCGCCCAGGGCCGCACGCTGACGCTGCCCGCTGGCGCCACGCAGACGGTGCAGCACCGGCTGGTGCTGGCGGGCGCGGCGGGGCAGCCGCTGCGCGTGCGCTCGTCCACCGCAGGCGCGGCGGCCTTCACGGCGCTGCAGCCAGGGGCCAGCCAGAGCGTGGCCTTTGTCGACGTGGCCGACAACCACGCCACGGCCCAGGTCATCGCGCCCGGCACGGCGGCGCAATACCAGTCCACGCAGGGCGGCAACGTACAGCAATGGTTCGTTGCCGCCAACAACAACGGCGGCTACGGCACCCCCACGGCCATCCCCACACTGGGCCACGGCGCGCTGGCGCTGCTGTCGGCCCTGCTGGGCGCATGGGCGCTCTGGCGCCGGAGATTCATCGCATGAAAAAAGCCAAAACCTTGCTTCTCCTGCTCGCCCTGGCCTGCGCCAGCAACGCAACCATGGCTGCGCCCTTCGCCATCACCTACACGGGGCAGACCTTCAATTCCAGCCTGGCGGGCGTGGCCGACGGCGAGCCCTACACCCTCACCCTCATCGTGGACAACGGCGGCACCAGCGCCGCCAGCCAGACGTGGGACGCGGTGGAGTGCGCCATCTGGCGCATGAGCGGCGGCGCGCGCGTGTTCACGCAGCCGCGCAGCACTGCGGGCAACACCGCATCGGCCGGCAGCGCCGCCACGGGGCCGAATGGCGCGTTGACGCAAATGTTCACCTCGGCCGATGGCGTGGCCACGCTGGACTACACCGCCACCGGCTTCAGCCCCGCGCTGACACCGCCCGTGTGGTGGGTCGCCAACGGCGGCACGCCGGTGTTCTACGACGGCAACAGCCTGGGCTTTGGCGACGCCAACGTAGGCATCTCCATGGCCCCCGCCGACTGGAGCGCCCCGCGCCGCGTCGCGGGCGCGTGCGACGACGCGGACTACACCCCGCCCACCCCCGCCCAAACCACCGCCGTGCCCGCGCTGGGGCCTGCAGGGCTGGCGCTGCTGGCCGGGCTGCTGGGGTTGGCGGGGTGGCGCAGGAAGTCTTGATGCATCCCTTTGGCTTGACGAGAGAGCAGGCGGCATGAGCGACCACAACGACGACGGCAGCAACATCCAGAAACTGCGCATCAGCACGCAGGATCTGCCGCAGCGCGACTACATCCCCGCCGTGCGCGACGTGCTGGGGCGCGATCTGATGGGCTCGGACCTGCGCCCAGCCAATGGCGACGTGGCCGCACTGGACGGCTTTCGCTACGAGGCGACGGTCAGCCTGCTGGGGCCGGACGCAGCCTACATCCACAGCGAGCACACGTCCATGCAGATCCGCCGCACCACGGCGATGATGAGTGACGGCATCGACCACGTCTTTCTGTCCACCGCCACGGGCGGCTCCATCCTGGGCCACGCGCGGGGCGAGATCGCGGTGCCGCACGGCGGCATCGTGCTGATGTCCAAGGCCCGTGCCTTTACCGGCACCACGCCGGGCCACGCCATGACCACCGGCCTGCAAGTGCCCCGCGCCGCGCTGGCGCGGCTGCTGCCGCACCTGGAAGAAGCGCCCATGCTGGTCTTCAACCCCGGCGCGCCGGGGGCCGACAGCGCGGGGCTGGCGCTGTCGTATGCGGCGCTGGTAGCGCGCCAGGGCGCGCTGGACGGCCCGTCGCTGGCGCGGGCGTCCAGCCACCTGCTGGAGCTGATCGCCTGCGCCTTCGACGCGCGCCACGCGGCCAGCCCGGCAGCGCAGGACTTGCCCATGCTGGCGCTGATCCAGCAAAGCATCCGCCACCGGCTGGACTGGGCGGGGCTGGACCTGGTGTTCATCGCCCGCCTGCACCACACCACGCCGCGCCAGGTGCAACGCCTGTTCGCCACGCAGGGGACGTGCTTTTCGGACTTTCTGGCCGAGGCACGCATGCACCACGCCCGCGCCCTGCTGGCCGACGCGCGCGAGCGCCACCGGCGCGTGCTGGACATTGCGCTGGACTGCGGGTTTGACAACCTGTCGGCGTTTGGCAGGGCGTTCCGGCGGCGCTTCGGGATGACGCCCGGCGAGGCACGCGAAGCGGTGGCGGAGGCCCCATAGCAGGGCGCGCTGCAAATCGTCGCGTGCGGCACATCCGATTGTCGGCACGAGCACAGACAGAACGCGGTGTTTTCTCAAGAATCGCGGCCCATCGCATCACAACACGACGAGAGGACCGCAACACCATGCCCACCACCATCCATTCCTTGCCGCGCCACCGCCTGGGCACGCTTCTGGCCGCCGCCGCGCTGACCGCTGCCACCCTGGGCACCGCCACAGCCGCGCCCTATGCCACCACCACCACTGGCACGATCGGCGCATCGGGCTTCACCAGCGTCGTCACCGGCCAGCCCTACAGCGTGACGCTGGTGTTCGACAACGGCGGCGCCAGCACGGCCAGCCAGACGTGGGAGATGTCGGACCTCACCTGCGTGATCTGGCGCTTCAACACCGCGCAGAACGTGGTGTTCGCACACAACCTGGCGGGCGCGCCGCCCACCGCAGCCACCGGGGCCATTGCCACGGACGCGGGCGGCGCGCTCACGGGCATGTTCGCGGACCTGTCCGCGCAGTCCATTGCGCCCGCGTCCGTGTCGGCCAGCGGCTTCGTCCCGGCACTGGCCGGGGCGCCCAACTGGTTCGTCGGCACCGGAGACCCCTTTTTCTTCGATGCCGGGAACACACCGGCGATCAGCAGCAGCGGGGGCGGCGTGTCCGTGGCCCCCGCCAATTGGAGCGCGCCCGCGCCCTTCAACAGCCCCTGCCCCGCGCCCGGCCCTGGCGGCACGGTCCCGCAAGCCACCCCCGTGCCCGTGCTGGGCATGGGTGGCTTGACGCTGCTGGCGGGCCTGCTGGGCGCCGTGGGCTGGCGCACGCGCCGGCGCGGCGCATAGGCCAGGCAACTACCAGGGGTGATTTCGCTCCTGTTTCCATAGCTTCTAGCGCTTGACTGTCAGGCGCTGGAGGCTCTTTTTATTCCTATGTTTTCTTGCGATGGAGATTCCCATGAACCGACTTCCCTCTCTGCGCCGCCGTTCCTTGCTGCTGGGCTCTGCTGCTTGCGCCGCCCTGGCGGCCTGCGGCGGCGGCAGTGACGGCGGCGATGATTCCGCCCCCACCACCTGGCGCGTGCCCGCCGAGACCGAGCCGCAGCAGGCGGTGATGCTGGCGAGCATCGGCTACGACTACAAGGTGGAATGGCCTATTCTGGAGACGCAGGCGGCCATGATCGCGGCGCTGGCGCCCACGGTGCCGGTGGTGTACCTGGTGAACGGCCCCGAGGAGCGCGAGGCGATGCGCCTGGCACTGGGCGCGGCGCAGATGTCCGCCAGCCAGATCGCGGCGCGCGTGCGCTTCATGACGGTGGAGCATGCCGAGATGTGGGTGCGCGACTATGGCGGCATCTTCCAGACTTCGGGGCGCGGGGGCTTGCGCGTGGTGGATTTCGACTTTGACGGCTATGGCTACAACGCCTTCTCCGGCCCCGACACCAACGACACCTACAACAAGGACAACGACCTGGCCGTGCGCGTGGGCGCGGCGCTGGGCGTGGAGTGCGTGCGCTCGCCGCTGGTGTGTGAGGGCGGCAACCTGCACTTCAACGGCCGGGGCACGGTGATCGCGGTGCTGGGCGACGGCACCGAGGGCGTGGCGCTGCTGGGGCGCAACCCGGGCTGGTCGGCGGCGCAGATCGAGGCGGAATTGAAGCGCGTGTTCGATGTGACGAAGGTGATCTTCTTGAAGCGCAACATGCCCAGCGATGCGCACACCGTGATGCAGACGCCCTACCAGATGCCCGACGGCGTGTGGGCCTACAACGTGGGCGTGACGCACATCGACGAGATGATTGCCTGGGTGGACGAGCGCACGCTGCTGCTGCCCGAGGTGACGGATGCCGAGCTGGCCGCCGCCGTGGCCGCGGGCGACCCGGTGACGCAGATCGCCCATGAGGTGCTGCAAGAGGCGTTCGAGATTCTGAGCGCGGCGACGGACCAGGACGGGCGGCCCTTCACCATCGTGCGCGTGCCGGAGCCGGGGCCGATCGTGATCGAGATCACGCCGGACGACAACGCCTGGTGGATGATCGCCGACATGAACCAGCACCCCACGCACAAGCTCAAGGGCGAGGAGCGCTTTGCCAACGAGGAGCCGGTGAACTACCTGCTGCCCGCGAGCTATATGAACTATGTGGTGGCCGATGGCGTGGTGCTGGTGCCGCGCTTCTACCAGCAAGGGCGCGACCTGACGCTCAAGGACAAGGACGCGGCGTTCGCGCAGATCATCGCGGCGCGCTATCCAGGGCGGCGCGTGGTGCAGATCGCGCCGGATGCGCTGCTAGCCGGCGGCGGGGGCATGCACTGCATCACGCAGCAGATCCCCAAACAGGTGGCCTGGGAGTTCGCGGTGTAAGTGCCGCCCGGCGCGGCAATTTGTCGCGCCAGGAACAGCAAATGTCGCGTTGGGCACAACGGAGGCGCCGCCGCATCGGAAAAATCGCGGCCATGCCCGATGAAGCCGCCCCCACCATCCAGAGCCTGCGCATCTCCACGCACGACCTGCCCCATACCGACTACGTAGCCGCCGTGCGCGAACTGCTGGGGCGCGACCTGCTCGGCTCCGACCTGCGGCACACCGATGGCGGCGTGCGCCCGCTGGCCGGCTTTCGCTACCACGCCACCTTGAGCCTGCTCGGCCCGGAGGCGGCCTACATCCACGGCGCGCACACGCCCATGCAGGCGCGGCGCACCGCCGCACTGATGGCGGACGGCATGGACGACGTCTTCCTGGCCCTCACGCACGGCACCGCGGGCAGCGCCACCCTGCGCCACCCCAAGGGCGAAATCACCGTGCCGCAGGGCAGCATCATGCTGATGTCCAAGGCGCGCGAGCACTGCGGCATCAACCCCTGGCCCGCCGTCACCACCGGCCTGCAAGTGCCGCGCGCAGTCCTGGCGCGGCTGCTGCCCCGGCTGGAAGAAGCGCCCATGCACGTCTTCCACCCCGGCGCGCCGGGCACCGACAGCGCCGCGCTGGCGCTGGACTACGCAGCGCTGCTGGCTGGCCAGGGCAGCCTGTCGGGCGCCGCGCTGACCGCCGCCACCGAACACCTGCACCAGTTGCTGGCCAGCGCCATCGGCAGCCGCCGGGCCGCCAGCCAGCCGCCACCCGGGCAGGCCCAGCTGGCCCGCCTGGCGCTGATGCGGCGCGACATCGGCAAACACCTTGCCGTGCGCGGCTTCGACCTGCCCCAGTTGGCCCGCCTGCACAACACCACCCCGCGCCAAGTGCAACGGCTGCTGGCCACCCAGGACACCAGCTTCACCGGCGTGCTGGGCGAGGCGCGCATGCAGCACGCCCACGCGCTGCTCACCGGCCCAGCGCACCAGCACCGGCGCGTGCTGGAGATCGCGCTGGACAGCGGCTTCGACGGCATCTCGGCCTTCAGCCGCGCCTTCCGCCGGCGCTTCGGCATGACGCCCACCGAGGCCCGCGAAGCAGCGCAAGCCCGGTAGTTCCGCCACCACACGGCGGGCGCGCACGAATGTCGCGCCGGGTATGTCGAATGTCGTGCCAGGGCCAGACAGGCAGTGGCGGTTTTCCAAGAATCGGCGGCTTCACCCTTGCCGCCCTTTCGCCAACCCATGCACGTCCCCCGCACCACCCTCGCCCTGATCGCCGTGGCCGCCGCCCTGGCCGCCCCCGCCCACGCCGCGCCCTATGCCACCATGCACAGCGGCATGGTCGATAGCACCAGCGTGCCCGGCGTCAACGACGGCGAGGCGTACACCGTCACCATCATCTTCGACAACGGCGGCACCAGCGCCGCCAGCCAGACCTGGGAGGCCGCGCACCTGGTCTGCGCCATCTGGCGCTTCAGCAACGGCAGCGCCCAGTTCACCCAAAGCCTGGCGGGCGCATCGCTCTCCTACATGGGCCATGCCCGGTCCAACCCCGCCGGGGCGCTGGGCGTCATGTTCGACAGCATCGAAGAAGACGACGCCAGCACCTACACCGCCACCGGCTTCACCACGCCGCTGACGCAGCCCGTCGAATGGCGGATCACCGACAGCAACCCCATCTTTGCCGACACCAACGGCACGGGCGGCACCGTCACCGCCGTGGGCGGCGTGCCCACCAACGCCCAGTACTGGTCCGCCCCGGTGCGCGTCACCGCCGCGTGCGACGACGAGCCCTACACCGGCGCCCCCGGCGCCCCCACCGCCACCCCCGTGCCCACCCTGGGCCACGCCGGGCTGGCGCTGCTGTCGGGCGTGCTGGGCGCGGCAGGCTGGCTGAACCGCCGCCGCAAGGCTTGAAGCCATTTCAGCCCACAGCGCTTGCCAGACAACCGCCGCCAGCTATCAAAACAAAAGCAAACGCCACCCCATAGCACCCCGAGAGAACCACGCCATGACCCGCTCCATCCTGCGCGCCCTGTGCCTGCACTGCCTGGCCTGGCTCTGCACTGGCGCGCTGCACGCCGCCACGCTGCTGGACATCACCGCGCCCCCGCCGTTCGGCGCCCTGACGGGCTCGGGCTACTTCGTCACCAGCTGGACGCAGACCAACACCTGGAGCAACGTCACCATCGCCATGCCGCTGCTCGACGGTCGGCCCGGCAATCCCGATGGCACGGAGGGCTACGCCTACCTGGTCAACCGAGTGGGCCCCGGCACCACCGCCGCCCACAACATGGCCCCGCCCCTGATCGTCACCGGCCTGGGCAGCAGCTTTGCCGACACCACGCTGTGGACGGGCCTGACCTTGCCGCCCGGCACCTACTACCTGATCCTGGTGCCCATCACCGCCGATCCCACGTCGATTTCGCCCGCCATCCCCAGCGCGCCCAACAGCCCCAGCTACGCCACCGGCCCCGGCGTGGCCGTGGTGCAGAACACCGTGCAGTTGCCCAACAACGTCCCCATCGACCCCATCTTCCCGCCCGCCAGCCCCTTCGCCGTTTTTGACGAGGCCGTCCCCAGCAACTTCATCACCTACGTCAGCGGCGACCCCGGCCCCTTGCCCCAGCCCACAGCCACCCCCGTGCCCACCCTGGGCCACGCCGCGCTGGCGCTGCTGTCGGGCGTGCTGGGCGCTGCGGGCTGGCTGAACCGCCGCCGCAAGGCTTGAAGCCATTTCAGCCCCCAGTGCTTTCCAGACAAGCGCCACCAGCTATCAAAACAGAAGCAACACCATGACAACACGCCACATTGCCGCCGCCCTGCTCGCCTGCGCCGCCACCGCCGCGCAGGCCGATCCATTCGCCATCACCTACAACGGCACCATCGGCACATCCGGCTTCCCCGAAATCCACAGCGGCCAGCCCTACAGCGTCACGCTGGTGCTGGACAACGGCAGCCTCAGCGCGGTAGACGAGAGCTGGAACGGAACCCACATCACCTGCGTCATCTGGCGCATGAACACCGCGCAGAACGTGGTGCTGGCGCAGAACGGGCCGATCACGAACACGGACGACACCGCCAGCACCAACATGAGCGGCACGCTGACCGGGTTCTTCGACTACGTGGTCGCCAACCCCGTAGCTGCGGGCAGCTACACCACCAGCGGCTTCACCTCGCCGTTGGTTGCTCCGGCCTGGTTTATCAACGCGATCAATCCGGCCTTCACCACGGACGCCCTCTACTTCGACGATGCCAGCGGCGGCGTGCCCACCACGCCCGCCAGTTGGAGCAACCCCGTGCCCTTCACCGGCTCCTGCGCCGCCTCCACGACCCCCACCGCGCCCAACGCCACCCCCGTGCCCACGCTCGGCCACGCCGCGCTGGCGCTGCTGGCGGGCCTGCTGGGCGCGGCGGGTTTCATCGGCCGCCGCAAGAAGGCTTGATGCAAGCCTTTTAGGCCGCCAGCGCTTTCCAGGAAAGCGCTACCAGCTATCAAAAGAGAAGCGAAACCATGACAACACGCCCCATTGCAGCCGCCCTGCTCGCCTGCGCCGCCACCGCCGCGCAGGCCGCGCCCTTCGCCATCACCTACAACGGCACCATCGGCACATCCAGCCTCCCTGAAATCCACAGCGGCCAGCCCTACAGCATCACGCTGGTGCTGGACAACGGCGACACCAGCGCGTCAGATCAGAGCTGGAACGGGGCACACATCACCTGCGTCATCTGGCGCATGAACACCGCGCAGAACGTGGTGCTGGCGCAGAACGGGCCGATCACGAACACGGCCGGCACCGCCGCCACCTACAACAGCGGCGCGCTGGGCACGTTCTTCGACTATGTGGTCGCCAACCCCGTGGCTGCGGGCAGCTACACCACCAGCGGCTTCACCTCGCCGTTGGGTGATCCGGCCTGGTTTATCAACGGGAACAATTCGGTCTTCTCCTCGAACACCCTCGACCACTTCGACGATGCCAGCGGCGGCGTGCCCACCACGCCCACCAGTTGGAGCAACCCCGTGCCGTTCACCGGCTCCTGCGCCGCCTCCACGGCCCCCACCGCGCCCAACGCCACCCCCGTGCCCACGCTCGGCCACGCCGCGCTGGCGCTGCTGGCGGGCCTGCTGGGCGCGGCGGGTTTCATCACCCGCAGAAAGGCGTAAACACCATGCAGCGCACGCTCCACCACGCCATCGCCGCCCTGCTGCTCGCCAGCGCCGCCACCGCCGCGCAGGCCGCGCCCTTTGCCATCCAGCAAAGCGGCAGCATCGCCTTCACCCAACTGCCCGGCGTGAACGTGGGCGACGGCTACACCGTCACCCTCATCTTCGACAACGGCGGCACCAGCGCCGCCAGCCAGACCTGGGGCACCGCGCACCTGACCTGCGCGCTCTGGACGGTGGACGGCGGCGGCCCCATTGCCTACACGCATCCCATCAGCCCCAGCCTGAACAACTTCGTCGCCAACGGCAGCGCCACCACCGGCGCCAACGGCGCGCTGACGGGCCTGTACACCGTCGTGCTGGGCGCCACCCATGCGGGCCAGTTCACGCAGACCGGCACCACCACGCTGGTGCCCATCGTGCAGTGGAACATCAACAGCGCGAACCCCGTGTTCCAGGACAGCTCGGGCACCGGCAACCCCCTGCGCGAGCTGTCCGCCACCGGCGGCGGCGTCAGCGTGGCCCCCGCCGCCTGGACCGCACCGCAGCGCGTGACCGGCCCCTGCGACCCCACGCCCTACGCCGCGCCGCCCGCGCCCAACGCCACGCCCGTACCCACGCTGGGCCACGGCGCGCTGGCGCTGCTGACGTGCGCCCTGGGCGTGGCGGGGCTCACCCGCCGCCGCCAGCGGGGTTGAAGCCTTTTTGGTCGCCAGCGCTTTTATACCAAGCGCTGGCAGCTATCAAAATAGAAGCAATCAGCATGAAAAAGACCCTTGCCGCCGCCACCCTGGCCCTGCTGGCCGCCGCCGCCGCGCACGCCGAGCCCTTTGCCACCCGGTATGCGGGCACGGTGGCCAACTCCGACATCCCCGGCGTTACCAACGGCCAGCCGTACTACGTCACGCTGGTGTTCGACAACGGCGGCAATACCGTGCTGAACCAGTCCTGGAGCGTCAGCCAACTCACCTGCGTGATCTGGGAAATGGCGGGCGGCACCATCGTCTATGCGCAAGACCTGGCCGCCTATCCGCCCGACGGCGCTGGCACCTTCACCACGGGCGCCAACGGCTACCCGACCAGCGTGTTCAGCACCGTTTCCACCACGCACTACGCCAACTACAGCGCCACCAGCCCCATCACGGGCAACGCCGGATGGGTGGCCAATGGCACGAATCCCGTCTTTGGCTACCTCCCAACCCCGTCGGTTGACTTGGGCTTTCACGACGCCGACGGCGGCGCGCAGATGGCCGCCAATCGCTGGGGCCCGGCCCAGCAATTCAGCGGCATCGGCAACGGCCAGTGCGCCGCGCCCGCCGCCCCGCCACCCACGCCCAACGCCACGCCCGTGCCCACGCTGGGCCACGGCGCACTGGCGCTGCTGACGTGCGCCCTGGGCGTGGCCGGGTTCATCCGCCGCCGCCAGCGGGGTTGAAGCTTTTTTGGCCCCTGGCGCTTGTCCAACAAGCGCCACCAGCTATCAAAACAGAAGCAATCACCATGAAAAAGACCCTTGCCGCCGCCGCCCTGCTGGCCTCCGCTGCCGCCGCGCAGGCCGTGCCCTTTGCCATCACGGCCGAGGGTGCGATCAGCAGCTCCGAATTTCCCGACATTGCCAACGAGACCTACAGCGTCACCTTCATCTTTGCGCACGGCGGCAACACCACCGACACCAGCACCGCCAGCCGGGTGTGGGACTGGGACTATCTCACCTGCACCATCTGGCGCATGAACACGGCGCGCGACGTGGTCTATCAGCAAGACCTGGTGGCCACGCCGCCCACCAGCGGGCAGGGCAGCTTCGTGACCGACGCCAGCGGCGCGCTGACGATGGTGCCCACCCAGGTGGTGATGGACTCGCCCGCCGCCCAGCCCGGCCAGTACACCGCGCAGGGCAGCATCCAGGGGGCGGTCAAGTGGTTTGCCAGCAATGGCGGCGCAGGCGTGGTCTTCATCGACGGCGTGGGCAGCGCCAGCCCGCGCACCTTCTCCACCGGCAGCGGCCTGATGCAGCCCGGCAACTGGAGCGCCCCCGTGCGCGTGGCGGGCCCTTGCGACCCCACGCCTTACACCGCGCCAGCGCCGTCTGCCGCCACGCCCGTGCCCACGCTGGGCCATGCGGGCCTGGCGCTGCTGGCGGGTTTGCTGGGCTGGGGCACGCTGGGCTGGGGTGTGCGGCGACGGTAGCGCCTGCGGCTCATCAGTACTGCTTGCCCGTCACCCACAGCGCCAGCCGCATCAGGCCGAACGCGATGCGGTCGAGCACGCGCTGGCGTAGCGGGCGGCCCGCGTAGCGCGCCGGGTCCATGCGGCGGCCGGCGTGCTGCATGGCGTGCACCAGGCGCTGGCGCAGGTCCTGGGCGAAGGCGGCGTCCTCCACCACCACGTTGGCCTCGCGGGCCAGCAGCAGGCTCAGCGGGTCGAGGTTGGACGAGCCCACCGTGGCCCAGGGCCGCTCGCCCAGGGCGTCGATGACGGCGACCTTGGCGTGCAGGAAGCTGGGCGCGTATTCGTGGATCTCCACCCCGGCTTCCAGCAGCGCGCCATAGACGGGCCGCGCCGCGTGGTACTGCATGAAGTATTCGTACTTGCCCTGCAGCAACAGGCGCACGCGCACGCCCCGGCGCGCGGCCATGACGAGCGCGCGGCGCAGCTTGCCGCCGGGCATGAAGTAGGCGTTGGCGATGATGACCTCGTGCCGCGCGGTGCCGATGGCGCGGCGGTAGGCCTTCTCGATGCGGCTGCGGTTGCGCACGTTGTCGCGCAGCACCAGCGCGGCGCGCATGGAGGAGGTCTGCCCGTCAGGTGCCTGGGCGGCCTCGGCGGCGTGCTTGGCCGCGCTGGCCACGCGCAGGGCCTGCAGCGCCTCGGGCAGGCGGCGCTGGCGCGCGTCGCGCACGGCCTGCATGCGCCACCAGAGCTGGTCCATGGTTTCGCTGGCCGCGGTGACCAGGCTGCCCGTGGCCTGCACGGCGAAGTCGAAGCGCGGCGCCTGCAGCGCGCCGTGGTTGGGGTCGTGGAAGTCGTCGAGCACGTTGATGCCGCCGCAGAACAGCAGCCGCCCGTCCACCACGCAGAGCTTGCGGTGCAGGCGCCGCCAGCGATGGGGCAGCAGCAGCCCCAGGGGCCCGAGCGGCGAGTACACGCGCACCTGCACCCCAGCCCCCCGCAGGCGCTCGGCCCACTCGGGCGGCAGCGGGCCGGTGCCCACGCCGTCCACCACTAGGTGGGTGCGCACGCCGCGCCGCGCGGCACGCGCCAAAGCCTCGGCCACGCTGGCGCCCGCGCCGGTGCAGTCGAAGATGTAGGTCTCGAACTGGATGTCGGCCAGCGCGGCGTCCATGGCCTCGATGAGGGCCGGGAACAGCTCCTCGGCACCCTGCAGCAGGCGCACGTGGTGGTCGTTGGCGAATTCGGTGTGCGGCGCCGTCACAGCCGGAATTCAGCGATGAGGGGCAGGTGGTCGGACATGCGCCACCAGATGCGGCCGCGCGGCACGTGCAGCGACAGCGGCGTAAGCCCGCGCACGTACACGTGGTCCAGCTGCGCCAGCGGCAGCCGCGCGGGGTAGGTGAAGGCGCGCGGCGCCTCGTCGTATTCGAACAGGCCGAAGCCGGCCAGCATGCGCTTGATCTGCAGGCCCCAGTCGTTGAAGTCCCCGGCCACCACCACGGGCGAGCCGGGCGGCACCTCGCGCTCGATGAAGCGCTGCAGCCGCTCCACCTGGCGCATGCGGCTGCCCGGAATGAGCCCCAGGTGCACCACGATCACGTGCACGCGGCGGCCGTGCGCGTCCACCTCCACGTGCAGCAGGCCGCGTTGCTCGAAGCGGTGGTCCGAGATGTCCTCGTGCTGGTGCCCGATCACGGGCCAGCGCGACAGCAGCGCGTTGCCGTGCTCGCCGTGCTTTGTGAATGCGTTGGTGCGGTACACGGCCTCGTAGCCTTCGGGCGCCAGGTACTCGGCCTGGCACACGTCGGGCCAGCGCTGGAAGTACGCGGCCTCCCGGCGGTTGAGGTGGCGCACTTCCTGCAGGCACACGATGTCGGCGTCGAGCTGCTCCACCGCCAGGCCCAGGTTGTGGATCTCCAGCCGGCGCGCGGGGCCGATGCCTTGCACGCCCTTGTGGATGTTGTACGTTGCCACGCGGAGAATGTCGTCGTGTTGCATGTCCTGATTGTGTCGCAAGCGGCTTTGCGCATGCTTTCCGCAGCGGGTTTGCCCGGCTCCGCACGGCGTTGCATCCCGTTACACTGGATCGTATTCCGCCATGACGTCCACCGAAAACGAGACCCCCGCCGCCCCAGCGGCGCAGGCGCTGATCGTCGACAGCAATGCGACCTCGCGCAGCATTCTCGTGGGCCAGCTGCGGGAGTACGGCGTGGGCCGCATCGTGCAGTGCACGCGCGTGCAGGACGCGCGCATGCGCCTGGAGCACACGGTGTTCGACTACGTGCTGTGCGAGCAGTATTTCGGCGAGTCCGGCTACTCGGGCCAGACGCTGCTGGACGACCTGCGGCGCGCCCAGCTGCTGCCGTTCTCCACGGTGTTCTTCATGGTCACGTCCGAGTCCTCGTACGCCGCCGTGGCCGAGGCGGCGGAGTCGGCGCTGGACGGCTACCTGCTCAAGCCCTTCACGCCCAGCGCCCTGTTCGAGCGGCTGAGCCTGGCGCGCCTGCGCAAGGTGCACCTCAAGCCCATCTTCGACGCCATCGAGGCCGAAGAATTCGAGCGCGCCGCCCGCCTGTGCGTAGAGCGCTTCGAGTCGCGCCAGCCCTACTGGCTGTACGCGGCGCGCATCGGCTCGGAGCTGCTGCTGCGCCTGGCGCGCCACGACGAGGCTCGCACGCTGTTTGAGGCAGTGATCGCCGCCCGCGCCCTGCCCTGGGCCAAGCTGGGCGTGGCGCGCGCGCAGATCGAGTCGGGCCAGGCGGCGCGCGCCATCACCACCTTGCAGGAGCTCATCGGCGAGGACGCCTCGTTCGCCGACGCCTACGACGTGCTGGGCCGCGCGCAGGTGGAGTTGGGCAATTTCACGCAGGCCATCGAGACCTACCGCACGGCCGCCGGCCTGACGCCGGATTCGGTGGTGCGGCTGCAGAAGCTGGGGATGATGTCGTACTACATGGGCGACCGCGAGACCGCGGCCAAGGTGCTGGCGCGGGCCGCCGTGCTGGGCATCGACTCCAAGCTGTTCGACTTCCAGTCGCTGGTGCTGCTCACGTTCGCGTACTTCGCCGACAACAATCGCAAGGGCATCGAGCGCTGCCTGGCTGACTTCGGCCGCATCCTGGAGCGCCGGCACGCCAGCGTGCGCATCCAGCGCTTCGCCGCCGTGGCACGCACGCTGCAGCTCATCCAGCAGCGCCAGCTCTCGCAGGCGGTGGAGTCGGTGCGCGGCATGGCGCGCGAGATCACCTCCAGCGATTTCGACTTCGAGGCCGCCTGCAACCTGGGCAGCCTGCTGGCGGTGCTGGCGGACACGTCGATCGACCTGTCCGAAGGCGAGCGCTGGGTGCGCGCCCTGGGCATGCGCTACGCCAACACACGCGGCCTGACGGAGCTGCTGGCCAACGCCTGTAGCCAGCACGCTCCCTACGCCGAGACCGTGCGCGACTGCCTGCAGCAGATCAACCAGACCGCCGAGGCGGCCATGGCCCAGAGCCTGGCCGGAGACCCCGCGGGCGCCGTCCGGCACCTACTGCAGCAGGCCGAGGAGACGCTCAACTCCAAGCTGCTGGACCTGTCGCAGCAGGTGCTGCTGCGCCACCGCGCGCGCATGGCCGCGCCCGAGCCGCTGCAGGAGGCCATCGACGCGCTGCGCGCCCGCGTGGGCAGCGCGCCGTCGCGCGCCATCCTGGGGCAGGACAGCGAGCGGCGCCCCGGCGGCGTGGTGCTGCGCACGCGCGGCGCGGCGGACGAGCCCGCGCGCATTCCGCCGCCGCCCAGGGACAGCCTGGCGCTGGCACCTGCCAGCGAGGAGCCGCCGGACCCGGCCGCATCGCTGCGCCTGCGCCCGGTCTGACGCTCAAGCCTGCGGGGTGAAGCGCGGCAGCAGAAGGCAGGCCTCGGCATTCGACGCGGAAAAGCAGGTGTCCGCGGCCTGCCGCCAGGGCAGCCACTGCCAGGCCACGTGCTCGCGGGGATTGAGCACCACGGACGTGCCCGCCGGCACGCGCAGGCCGAACACGCGCTCGCGGTTACGCGCCACGCCGGGGGCATAACGGTGGCGCCACTGGGGCCAGATGTCGTATTCGTTCTCCAGCCACCAGTCCGTCAGCACGCAGCCGGGCGCATGGGCGGCTATGCCGGTCTCCTCGCGCACCTCGCGCACGGCCGTGGCCTCCCAGGGTTCGTGAAGGCTGTCCTTGCTGCCGGTGACGGACTGCCAGTGCTCCCCGCTGTCTGCGCGGCGAATGAGCAGCACGTCGAGCGCGGGGGTGTGGATGACCACCAGCACCGATTCGGGAATCTTGTAGCAGCGGTGTGGCACGTTTATCCAACGCGGTGCACCGCACAAGGCGCACGCCCCTGGCGCGGCCCAGCCAGCGGACGCCGCGCAAGGGCCGCCCCGCCGCGCTGGCGTCGTCCCCCTGCCCGCATTGCGCAGCAATGCGAGAGCGGGGGGAAGCCGCGAAGCGGCTCAGGGGGGTGTTGCATGCTTCGTGGCGACAGGCGGCGGCAGTTCCTTAGCCTGTAGTCCCCTCACCTGCACCACCAGTTGGTTGTGCGCATCCAGGAAGGCCGCGGCAATCACCTTGCCCTCGTTCGTATTGCTCCAGCCCGCGCCGGCCGCGCCGCCCAGCTTGCCGAACACCAGCCCGCCCACGCCCAGGTCGGTGGTGCGCGCCGCGCCCGTGGCCGCCGCGACCTGCTCGGTGGTTTCGTTGTCGGACAGCAGCAGCGCCGTCTGCGCCTCCTTGAACTTGACCTGCTCCACCAGCCCGGCCAGGCCCGCGATGTCGCGCAGCACCGGGATCATGGCGATCACGCCGGAGAGGCCGCGCCCCGCGTCCTGCTCGCTGAACGTGAGGCTGGGCGTGAGCGTGTACTGCGCCTCGTAGCCCTTGCCCTTGGCCACGGTGGAGTTCTGCTGGCGCAGCACGCCCGCCTCTTTCAGGTCCTGCTCGCGGATGGTGCCGCGCAGTCCCGCGCCCCGGTCCACCACGCGGAAGCACCCGCTCTGCTGCGCCATCAGCTTGACCAGCGGGACGGGGGAGGCCGGCAGTTGGTAGCCCGAGCCCATGGCGTAGCCGTTGGGATTCTCGGCCAGCGCCACGGTGGCCACGGGCGCATCGCAGCGCACCAGCTCCTTGGCGGCGTTCTGCGCGCCCTGCGGGCCGGCGGAGCCGGTGACGACGGAGCCGCCCTGGCCGAGTTCGGTCTTCTTTTCGCCACAGCCGGCCAGGGCCATCAGCACCGCTCCGGCCAGCAGGGCATGGATCGTCAGGGAACGCATGGAGGGCTTTCCTTCACAACAACAGTACCGGCAAAGAAAAAGCGGCGCGGGCCCCAGGCCCTTGCCGCTTCGTGTGCGATGCCGCAGGCGTGCATCTGCTGGAGCCTGGTGACGAACCCCGGATCAGGCGGCCTTGACGGCGTCGGGGTTGCGCAGGCGGATGTGCAGCTCGCGCAGCTGCTTCTCGTCCACCGGCGAAGGCGCCTGCGTCAGCAGGTCCTGTGCGCGCTGGGTCTTGGGGAAGGCGATCACGTCGCGGATCGACTCGGCCCCGGTCATCAGCGTGATCAGGCGGTCCAGGCCGAAGGCCAAGCCGCCGTGCGGGGGCGCGCCATACTGCAGCGCATCCAGCAGGTAGCCGAATTTCGCCTGCGCGTCCTCGGGCGTGATCTTGAGCGCGGTGAACACCTTGCTCTGCACGTCCGCACGGTGGATACGCACCGAGCCGCCGCCCAGCTCCCAGCCGTTGAGCACCATGTCGTAGGCCTTGGCCAGGCATTGGCTGGGGTCCGTGTCCATCAGGTCTTCATGGCCGTCCTTGGGCGACGTGAAGGGGTGGTGCACGGCCGTCCAGCGGTCTTCTTCCTCGTCGTGCTCGAACATGGGGAAGTCCACCACCCACAGCGGCGCCCAGCGGTCCTCGAACAGGCCGCTCTTCTTGCCGAAGTCGCTGTGGCCGATCTTCAGGCGCAGCGCGCCGATGCTGTCGTTGACGATCTTTTCCTTGTCGGCGCCGAAGAAGATCAGGTCGCCGTCCTGCGCGCCGGTGCGCTTCATGATCTCGGCGATGGCGGCGTCGTGGAGGTTCTTGACGATGGGCGACTGCAGGCCGTCACGGCCCTTGGCCGCTTCGTTGACCTTGATCCAGGCCAAGCCCTTGGCGCCGTAGATCTTCACGAACTCGGTGTAGGCGTCGATCTCGCCGCGCGAGATCTGCGCGCCGCCGGGCACGCGCAGGGCCACCACGCGACCGCCCTTGGTGGTGGCGGGGGCGGAGAAGACCTTGAAGTCCACGTCCTTCATCACCTCGGTCAGCTCGGTGAATTCGAGTTTCACGCGCAGGTCGGGCTTGTCGGAGCCGAAGCGGAAAGCCGCCTCCTGGTAGGTCATGATGGGGAATTCACCCAGGTCCACGTCGAGCTGGGTCTTGAACACATCGGTGATCATGCGCTGGAAGATGGCGCGGATCTCTTCCTCGTCCAGGAACGAGGTCTCGCAGTCGATCTGCGTGAACTCGGGCTGGCGGTCGGCGCGCAGGTCTTCGTCGCGGAAGCACTTGGTGATCT
>Ga0222427_100432_pt1 | contig 66175 bp, 72 predicted proteins | sample 2B20Ametagenome_FD_182890 | JGI IMG/M metagenome (GOLD analysis project Ga0222427, IMG submission 182890) | Enriched microbial communities from leaf-cutter ant dump, University of Wisconsin, Madison, United States - 2B20A (version 2) | ecosystem: Environmental > Terrestrial > Nest > Insects nest... | reverse complement strand
ATTTCACGGCGTCGCCCCCCTTATTCCACCACCCCGGATTGACTGTCACAGTTCCGTCGTCAAACTGGGATAGGAGCCGGGTGACGGTCAACGGGCGGAAATGGAAATGGATACAGCGACTTCGGACCTTGCTCAGGAAAAGCCCGCCGGCCGCGCGGCGCCGGAGGGCGCAGGCGTCGACATCGAGGCCCTGATGGCGAGCCCCGAGCGCTTCATCAACCGCGAATTCTCCTGGCTGCAGTTCAACCGGCGCGTCCTCGAGGAGACGCTGAACACCGCCCATCCGCTGCTGGAGCGCGTGCGCTTCCTCTCCATCTCTGCCGCCAATCTCGACGAGTTCTTCATGGTGCGCGTCGCCGGCCTCGAAGGGCAGGTGCGCCAGCGCGTCGGCATCCGCAGCCCGGACGGCAAGACCGCGGCCGAGCAGCTCGACGATATCCTCAAGGAGATCGACAATCTCCAGATGGAGCAGCAGGCCTCGCTCGCCGTGCTCCAGCAGTACCTCGCCAAGGAAGACATCCTCATCGTCCGCCCGACGGCGCTGTCGAGCGAGGACAAGGTCTGGCTCCAGCAGGAGTTCAACCAGTCGATCTTCCCGGTGCTGACGCCGCTTTCCATCGATCCGGCGCATCCCTTCCCGTTCATCCCGAACCTCGGCTTCTCCATCGGCCTGCAGCTCGAAAGCACGATGGGCAAGGAGCCGATGACGGCGCTCCTGCGCCTGCCGGTCGCGCTCGACCGCTTCATCCGCCTGCCGGATGCCGGCGGGGCGATCCGCTACATCACGCTGGAGGACGCCGTCGGCCTCTTCATCGGCCGGCTCTTCCCCGGCTATATCGTGCGCGGCTCGGGCACGTTCCGCATCATCCGCGACAGCGATATCGAGGTGGAGGAAGAGGCCGAAGACCTCGTGCGCTTCTTCGAGACGGCGCTGAAGCGCCGTCGCCGCGGCTCGGTGATCCGTATCGAGACCGATTCCGAAATGCCGGAATCGCTGCGCCGCTTCGTGGTCGGCGAGCTCGGTGTGCCGGACAACCGCGTCGCGGTCCTTCCCGGCCTGCTCGCCCTCAACACGCTGTCGGAGATCGCCAGGGCCCCGCGCGAGGACCTGAGGTTCGAGCCCTACAATGCCCGATTTCCCGAACGCGTCCGAGAGCACGCCGGAGACTGCCTCGCCGCCATCCGCGAAAAGGACATGGTCGTCCACCACCCCTACGAGAGCTTCGACGTGGTGGTCCAGTTCCTTCTCCAGGCTGCGCGCGATCCTGACGTGCTGGCGATAAAGCAGACGCTCTACCGCACCTCCAACGACAGCCCCATCGTGCGCGCGCTGATCGATGCCGCCGAGGCCGGCAAGTCGGTGACGGCGCTGGTCGAGCTGAAGGCCCGCTTCGACGAGGAGGCGAACATCCGCTGGGCGCGCGACCTGGAGCGCGCCGGCGTGCAGGTCGTCTTCGGCTTCATCGAGCTGAAGACCCACGCCAAGATGTCGCTGATCGTGCGCCGCGAGGAGGGCAGGCTGCGCACCTATTGCCACCTCGGCACGGGCAACTACCATCCTGTGACGGCGAAGATCTACACCGACCTTTCCTTCTTCACCTGCAATCCTACCATCGCCAACGACATGGCGAACATCTTCAACTTCATCACCGGCTACGGCGAGCCGGAGGCCGGCATGAAGCTCGCCTTCTCGCCCTATACGCTGCGCCCGCGCATCCTGCGTCACATCGACGAGGAGATCGCCCATGCGAAGAACGGCGCGTCGGCCGCGATCTGGATGAAGATGAACTCGCTGGTCGATCCCGAGATCATCGACGCGCTCTACCGCGCCAGCCAGGCGGGCGTGGAAGTGGACCTCGTCGTGCGCGGCATCTGCTGCCTTCGCCCGCAGGTTCCCGGCCTTTCGGAGAACATCCGCGTCAAGTCCATCGTCGGCCGGTTCCTCGAGCATTCCCGCATCTTCTGCTTCGGCAACGGCCACGGCCTTCCCTCCGACAAGGCGCTGGTCTATATAGGCTCGGCGGACATGATGCCGCGCAATCTGGACCGGCGGGTCGAGACACTCGTGCCTCTGATCAACCGGACGGTGCATGAGCAGGTTCTTTCGCAGATCATGCTGGGCAATCTCATCGATAACCAGCAGAGCTACGAGATCCTTGCGGACGGAACGTCCCGGCGCATGGAAGTGCAGCCCGGCGCCGAGCCGTTCAACGCTCAGCACTACTTCATGACCAACCCCAGCCTGTCCGGCCGGGGCGAGGCCCTGAAGTCCTCGGCACCGAAGGCGATCGCGGGCTGGCAAGGCCGCCGGAAGAAATAAACGGATCTGCATGGTCGAATCTGAAGCCCAGGGGCGTTTGCCTGGAATTGCCCCGGTGTCGGTCGTGGATATCGGTTCCAACTCGATTCGCCTCGTCATCTACGAGGGCATGAGCCGGGCCCCCGCGATCCTCTTCAACGAGAAGGTCATGTGCGGCCTCGGCAAGGGGATTGCCAAGACCGGCCGCATGGATCCGGCAAGCGTCGAGCGTGCGCTCGCCGCCCTTCACCGCTTCAAGGCGCTCTCCTGGCAGGCCCGAACCTCCACCATGTTCGCGCTGGCGACCGCCGCCGCGCGCGAGGCGGAGAACGGCCCCGATTTCATCCGCCGCGCCGAGGCGATCCTCGGCCAGAAGGTGCGTGTCCTGACCGGCGAGGAGGAGGCCTATTTCTCCGCCCTCGGCGTCGTCAGCGGCTTTCACGATCCCGACGGCATCGTCGGCGACCTCGGCGGCGGCTCGCTGGAACTCATCGATGTGGCCGGCAACGCCATCGGCAAGGGCATCACCCTGCCGCTCGGCGGCATCCGGCTTTCGGAAGCCTCCGGCGGCTCGCCCGCGCAGGCCCGCATCGTCGCGCGAAAATACCTGCGCACCGCCAACCTCCTCAAGCACGGCGCCGGCCGCGCCTTCTACGCCGTCGGCGGCACATGGCGCGCCATCGGCGCCCTGCACATGGCGATACAGAACTACCCGCTGCACATGATCCAGGGCTACGAACTCGGCTTTTCCGACGCCATGGACTTCCTGACGGATATCGTGACCGCCAAGGACCAGAAGGACCCGGCCTATTCGGCGATCTCCAAGGGCCGCCGCAATCTCCTGCCCTTCGGCGCCGTCGCCCTGCAGGAGACCATCGCCATCATGAAGCCCTCGCGGGTCTTCTTCTCCGCGCAGGGCGTGCGCGAAGGCTATCTCTATTCGCTGCTGCCGGACCGGGAGAAGGCGCGCGACCCGCTCATCGCCGCGGCAAGCGAGCTTGCCATCCTGCGCGCCCGCTCGCCAGAGCACGCCCGCGAGCTTGCCGAATGGACCGGCCGCATGATGCCGCTCTTCGGCATCGCCGAGACGGAGGAGGAGCGCCGCTACCGCGAGGCCGCCTGCCTGCTGGCCGACATAAGCTGGCGCGCGCATCCGGACTACCGCGGCCTCCAGGCGCTGAACCTCATCGCCCACGGCACCTTCATCGGCATCACCCACCCCGGCCGCGCCTTCATCGCGCTCACCAATTACTACCGCTTCGAGGGCCTCAACGACGATGCCGTCAGCAGCTCGCTGGCCGGTATCGCGACGCCCCGCCTTCGCGAGCTGGCCAAGCTCGTCGGCGGCCTCCTGCGCGTCGTCTACCTCTTCTCCGCCTCCATGCCCGGCGTCGTGCCGCACCTTGCCTTCCGCAAGGCGAGCCAGCCGGACGTGGACCTCGAATTTGCCGTTCCGGCGGATTATGCCGAGCTTGCCGGAGAACGCCTCGACGGCCGCCTCCAGCAACTCGCCAGGCTCACCGGCAAGAAACTCGCCTTCAAGTTCCTGCGATGAGGGGCCTTTTCCTTGCCGCCGGCCTTTTCTTCGCCACGGGCGCCGCGGCGGCGGACTGGCAGGCCGTCGAGCAGGTGGTGCCCTATGCGGTGACGGGCACGACGGGCCTTGAAATCTACCAGTCGATCGGCGCGAACGGCCCGAAGCTCGGCGCCGGCCGCGTCATCGCCCATACCGGCTTCAAGCTCACCTGGACGCGCAAATACGAGCGGCAGGGAAATGCCTGCGTCATCACCGTCAACAGGCCGAAGCTCGTCATCACCTACACGCTGCCGCAGCTGAAGACGAAGCTCTCCGGCCCGCTGAAGGACCGCTGGGACACCTTCATCGCCGGCGTCACCGCGCACGAGAAGGTGCACGGCGATTTCATCAAGGAGCTCGTGCGCGACATCGAGGCGATGAGCGTCGGCATGCGCGTCGAGGACGATCCCGACTGCAGGAAGATACGCCCTCAGCTCCAGGCCCGCCTCGGCGAACTCTCGAAAGCCGAACGCGCCCGCAGCCGCGATTTCGACAAGGCCGAAATGAGCGACGGCGGCAACGTCCACCAGCTCATCCTGCAACTGGTCGACCCGCGATAAAGTGCATACCGTGCACCATTCTCTTGAAATAGTGCATGCAATGCACTATTGATTTGCTGGAGACGATATGCCGACCCTTTTCGTGCTAGGGAACATGAAAATCCGCATGTTTGCCGACGATCACAATCCGCCGCATTTTCATATCGTGACGCCGGAACACGAAGCGCTCGTGCGGCTTGACGATCTGGTGGTGCTGGCCGGCTCGATCGATCGGCGATCCTATGATCTGGCCTGTCGGTGGGCCCTAGGAAACAGGGAGTTGCTTGAACGTGAATGGGACCGCCTCAATGAACGATAACATCCTGTCTGCCGGATCGGCCTTGCCGCGTATTGCCCATGCCGAAGCGCTCGACGGCCGGAGGGTGCGCGTCTTCTGGCGCGGGGGCGGCGGCAAGGTGGTCGATCTCGGTCCGGTTCTGGAAAGCCGGCGCATCTTCATTCCGCTTCGCAAGGACGACGCTCTATTCCGCGCGCTTACGGTCAGCGAGGATGGCGACGCTGTTGCATGGCCCGGCGATGACCTCGAATGCTCGGCTGTCTGGATAGAGGCCTTGCCCTCGGACGATTTCGCGAATGCGGATTTCCGGGCGGCAATGGATCAGCTTGGAATGTCCCTCGACGGCATGGCGGCCGCTTTGGAAGTCTCCCGCCGGCTCGTCGCCTCCTATCGCAAGGACAAGCCGATCCCGCGACACATCGGCCTTGCCACGCGCTACCTTGTCGAGCATGCGCGGCAGGAAGCCTAAAGCTCCACCGCCTCGATCTTCTTGTCGATGAAGCGCAGCGCCACCTTGCCGGAGATGAGGTTGAGGGCGGTTTCGCCGAAGAGCTCGCGGCGCCAGCCGCTGAGGGCGGCGACGTCGGCGTTCTCGCCGTCGACGGCGATCTTTTCGAGGTCGTCGGAATTGGCGATGATCTTGGCGGCGACGCCCTGCTTTTCCGCGACGATCTTCAAAAGCACCTTCAGCATCTCGCTGGCGGCGGCGGCGCCCTCCGGCACATGGTTCTGGCGCGGCAGGCGCGGCAGGTCGGCCTTCGGGATGGCAAGCGCCTCGCCGACGGCCTCGAGCAGCGCGGCGCCCGATTGCGAGCGCTCCCAGCCCTTCGGGATGGTGCGAAGGCGCGCCAGCGCCTCGGCGTCGGCCGGCTGCTGCTGGGCGATCTCGTAGATCGTGTCGTCCTTGAGGATGCGCGAGCGCGGCACGTTGCGCGCGCGCGCCTCGCGTTCGCGCCAGGCGGCGACCTTCTGCAGGACGGCCAGCTCCATCGGCTTCTTGACGCGCATCTTCAGGCGCTTCCAGGCGTCGTCCGGGTGCAGATCGTAGGTATCGCGCGATTCCAGGACCGCCATTTCCTCCGTCAGCCACAGCGAGCGGCCGGCGCTTTCCAGCTTCTCCTTGAGCGCGAGATAGACGTCGCGCAGATGCGTGACGTCGGCCAGCGCATATTCGAGCTGCTTTTCGGTGAGCGGCCGGCGGCTCCAGTCGGTGAAGCGCGAGGACTTGTCGATGTGCACGCCCTTGATCTTCTGCACGAGCTGGTCGTAGGAGACGCTGTCGCCGAAGCCACAGACCATGGCGGCGACCTGCGTGTCGAAGATCGGGTGCGGAATGAGGTTGCCGCGGTTGACGATGATCTCGATGTCCTGCCGGGCGGCATGGAACACCTTCAGCACGGCGGGGTTGGCCATCAGCTCGAAGAAGGGGGCAAGGTCGATACCCTTGGCGAGCGGATCGACGATCACCTCGGTCTCGGGTCCGGCGAGCTGGATGAGGCAGAGCTCCGGCCAGAACGTCGTCTCCCGCAGGAACTCCGTGTCGATCGTCAGATACTCGGAACGGGCGAGCGTCTCACAGGCGTCGCGAAGGGCTGCGGTTGTCTCGATGATCTGCATGGCGGGCTCGGGCGCAACTTTCTTATGTTTTTGATGGGGCAGCTTTAGACGGTCCACGGTTTTGCCACAATCAAAAACTTGCCCGCCTGCAACCGGAAAGGGGTGTCGCGGGCGCTGCTGGCGGGGCGTGGATCCTCGGGTCGAGCCCGAGGATGACGGAAGAAGAGAAGGCGAGGCAACAAGGGGCGATCCCGCATGCCGCACCGCCGGATGGACGGAAACCGCTTCCTCCCCACCGTCATCCTCGGGCTCGACCCGAGGATCCACGGCCGCACGGCACGCCCGTCACGTCACCCGCACATAGCTTGTCATGCCGGTCTTCTGGTGCTCGATGATGTGGCAGTGGAACACCCAGTCGCCCGGATTGTCGGCGACGAGGGCGAGCTGCACCTTTTCGTCGGGCTGGATGAGGTAGGTGTCGGAAAAATGCGGGCGGATCGCCTGCTTGTTGGAATTCATCGGCCGGAAGACGAGGCCGTGCAGGTGCAGCGGGTGAAGCTGCGGCGTCGGGTTCTCGACGTTGAATATGTAGGTCCTGCCCGCCTTCATCTCGGCGAGCGGGGCGGTCGGGTCGCCCGAATCGTCCGCCCACGGCACCTTGTTGATGGCCCAGAAATTGTAGCCGAGCGAGCCGCAGATGCCGTCCTTCGGACGCTCCTCGGCAGACGCGCTGAGGATGAAGGGGATTTGCGTTGCGGCGGAATGGTCGGGCTCGGGCAGGGGATTGGCGGCCAGCGCCGGCAGGTCGCGCACGTCGCGCTTCAGGGAGGCGCCGACGGCCCGGAAGCTGGCGAGCGCCGCCGGCTTCGTGCCGCGCAGGTCCCTCAGCACGGCGACCGTGCCTTCCGCATCAGGCATGCGCAGGGCAAGGTCGAGCCGCTGGCCGGGGCCGATCATCAGGTGGTCGAGCGCGAAGCGCTCCCGGGCGGGATTGCCGTCGCGGGCGATCACCGTGGCCTCCGCCCCCTCGACCGAAAGGGCGAGGATGCGGGTGACGTCGGTCGCGGCAAGGCGCAGGCGCACCAGCCCGCCCGCCGGCGCGTCGTATTGCGGCGACTGGCGCCAGTTGGCGGTGCGCACCGTGCCGAAGGTGCCGGCGCGCGCGGCATCGCGTGGGCGGAACTGGGCGATGAACTGCCCGTCGCCGCCGAGCCGCCAGTCGCGAAGGTTCAGCACGATCTCCGCGTCGAAGGCGGGATCGGACGGGTCCTCCACCACGAGGACGCCGGCAAGGCCGCGGCCCATCTGCGTGAGCGTGTTGCAATGGGGGTGATACCAGTAGGTGCCGGCATCGGGCGGGGTGAAGGCATAGTCGAAGCCGTCGCCGCCGTAGACATAGGGCTGGGTGAGGAAGGGCACGCCGTCCATCCTGTTGTCGATGCGAAGGCCGTGCCAGTGGATGGTGGTCGGCTCGTCCAGCCGGTTGTCGAGCCGGAGCGCGAAGGGGTCCCCCCGGCGAAGGCGCAGCACCGGCGGCACCTCGCCGTCGCCGTAGGTCATCGCGCCCTTCGTCGGCCCGTACTCGGTCAGCATTGCCTCGGTGCGGCGGGCGGCAAGGCTGGTCGCGGCTTTTGCGCGCGCAAAACCGCCGAGATTGCCGGCAAGGCCGATCCCGCCGGCATAGGCCCCGGCAACGAGTGCGCCCTTCATCAGCGTGCGGCGTGTCAGCATGGCAATCCCTCCGGTGCTCGCCCCGCTTCTAAACCTGAGACGGCCGCTCAGCAATAAGCGGCGGCCACGCGGATTGCCGCAGTTTACGTCTCCCGGTCGGGGGCGGCGAGCTTGTTGAAGAAGAGCGAGGTGCGCAGGAGCGCGCGGAAGCGGCTGCGGCGCGGGCCGGCGGGCACGGGCGGGCGCGCGCCCATGCGCAGCCCCGTATAGGCCATGAAGGCGACGAGCACGACGGCGGTGTAGAGGAAGAGCGCCGACGGGCCGAAGGCCTCCAGCAGGATGGAGGCGAAGAGCGGGCCGATGATCGCCCCGCAGGACCAGAAGAACAGGAGCCCGGCCGAGACCAGCGCATGCTCGCCTGCGCCCGCATGGTCGTTGGCATGGGCCGAACAGAGCGAATAGAGCGGCATGGCGAAGGCGCCGAAGACGAAGATGCCGACCATGTTCTTCCATTCGTTGCCGCCGGCAAGGAAGGCGAGGTAGAGGGCGGCGAGCGTCGAGCCGAGCGTGGCGACGAGGATGACGAGGCGCCGGTCCAGCCGGTCGGAATAGATGCCGAGCGGATATTGCAGCACCACGCCGCCGACGATGCCGGCGCTCATGAAGCTGGCGATGGCCGTCACCGAAAGGCCGATGTCGTGCGCGTAGATCGGCCCGAGATTGCGGAAGGCGGCATTGGTGAGGCCGACGACGATGCAGCCGATGGTGGCGAGCGGCGAGATGTTCCAGAGCTTCTTCACGTCGAAGCGGATGGCTTCCGGCACGGTGGGGCTGGAGCGGTCGGCCAGCGAGATCGGCACCAGCGAGAGCGACAGCGCCATGGCGATGATGGCGAAGAGGTCGAAGCCGCCGATGCCGACGCCGGCCATGACATATTGCGCGGCCGTGACCGAGCCGAGGTCGACGAGGCGGTAGAGCGAGAGCGTGCGCGCCCGGTTGGCATTGGTAACGGCGGCGTTCAGCCAGCTTTCGACGGTGGCGAAGAGGCTGGCGATGCAGATGCCGGTCACAAGCCGCAGGGCGAACCAGAAGAAGGGATCGATGACGAGCGCCATGGCGATGGCAGAGGCGGACGCGATGGCCGCCATGGCCGCGAAGGTGCGGATATGGCCGATGGCGCGCAGCACGCGCGTCACATAGATGCAGCCGATGGCGAAACCGATGCTGTAGCCGGCGCCGAGAAGGCCGATCAGCGCGGTGGAGAACCCCTCTTGCGAGGCCCTGAGCGCAATGAACGTGCCCTGCAGCCCGTTGCCCCCGATCAGGATGCCAGCGGTGACGAGAAGGGGAATCAGCGGGCGAAGCGTCGACATCGCGGCACTATGGCGGAGGTTTTGCGGAAAGGGAGAGGGAAAGCGTTGTGGGTGATGAAATTTTGGGCGGCGTGCCCTTGCACCCCCCTCTGGCCTGCCGGCCATCTCCCCCACAAGGGGGGAGATCGGCTTGGGGCAAGGCGGTGCCACGATTCAATCTCCCCCCTTGTGGGGGAGATGGCCGGCAGGCCAGAGGGGGGGCTTCACCCCGAAGCGTCAACTACTCCAGCAACTCCGCCATGACGCGCAAATGATCCGCCTGGAGCGGCTTTTCGAAGTAGCTCTTGACGAAGGCGTATTGCATGGCCCGCTCGCGGTCCTTGCCGAGGTGGGAGCTGGTGAGCATGGCGACGACGGGGGCGTGCACCTCGAATTCCTCGGCATAGCGGTCGAGGAACTCGAAGCCATTCATCACCGGCATGTTGATGTCGAGGATGATGGCGTCCGGCGTCTCGCGGCGCAGCACGTCGAGCGCTTCGGTGCCGTCGAAGGCCTTGATCACGCGGATCGACGGATCGAACTTGCGGATCGTGTATTCGCAGATGAACTGGTCGTTCTCGTCGTCATCGACGACCAGGATCGAGTGGATTTTCATTATGATCCCCGTCGGGCAGTTCGATGATGAAACGGCTGCCCTTGTCTTTTGCTTCATAAAGGGCGGTCCCGCCGAGGGATTCCGCACTCTTTCTCAATATGTAGAGGCCGAGCCCGCTGCCGAAGGATCGGTTGGGGTGCAGCCGTTTGAACATCTTGAACAACAAATGGCGGCTGGCGGGCGGAACGCCCAGGCCGTTGTCCTCCACCGACAGCCGCACCCTGCCGGCATGGCGGACGGCGCGGACGTCGATCGCCGGCTCGGCCTCCTTCGGGTCGTGATACTTGACCGCGTTGGAGAGCATGTTGCCGACGATGACCTGGAATTTCGATGGCTTGCTTTCGATTGTCAATTCCGCCGGCACATGATTTTCGATGCGGATCCGCTTGAACTCGTCGAGGTGGGAGAGGGCGTCGATCGATTCGGCGACGAGCGCGCGAAGGTCGATCGGCTGCGTGTCCTCTTCCATCAGCCGGTTGCGCGTGATGGTGATGATGTTCTGGATGAGATGGTCGAGGCGGCGGAAATTGCCCTCCATGCGCTGGAGCGTCTGGCCGAGCGCGGGAAGGTCGCACTCCGCCAGCATGTCGCGCGAGATGCCGAGGAGGCCGAGCGAGGAGGCGATCGGCGAGCGCAGGTCGTGCGAGGTGCGGTAGGCGAATTCCTCCAGCTCCGCATTGGCGTCGAGCAGCGCCTGCTCGCTCGCCTTGCGCTCGGAGATGTCGCGCACGGTGCCGCTGTAGAGCACGGTGTCGCCGAGCTCCAGCTTGGCGACGGCAAGGTCGAGCGGGAAGGTCGAGCCGTCCTTGCGCCGGCCCTCCACCTCGCGGCCGATACCGATGACCTTCGCCTCGCCGCCGCGCTGGTAGTTGGCGATGTAGCGGTCGTGCTCGCTGCGGTAGGGCTCGGGCATCAGCATCTTGACGTTGCGGCCCACCATCTCCTCGGCGCCGTAGCCGAAGATGCGCTCCGAGGCGGGATTGACCGACAGGACGACGCCGCGCTCGTCGATGGTGATGATGCCGTCCACCGCGTTGGCGATGATGGCGGCAAGGCGGATGCGGTGGGCGGCGAGGTCCGCCGCCATCGCCCGCGAGCGGCGCGAGGAAAGGTAGAGGTGCACCATCAGGCCGCCGTAGAGCGCGGCGGAAATCAGCACCAGCGAGGAGAGCGTCGAGCGGGCGTTCGTTCCCCCGCTGGAAAACGTGATGCCGAAGGAGGATTCGTAGCGCGCCAGCTCGAAATAGGTCATGGCGAGCAGGAGGAGGTAGCTGAGCGCGCCGAGGGCGCCGGCCAGCACCGCCCGGTGGTAGCCCGCCGGCTCCTTGCCGGAAAAGATGATGGCGATGGCGAGGATGAAGAAACAGCTCGCGCTCTGCAGCGACATGCGCGTGAAGCGGATCCAGTCATGCGCGAAATCCAGCGCGATCACATAGCCGAGCAGCGCGACGGCGGCGATGACGAAGGTGGCGAAGCCCAATCCCACCGGCACGAGGCCGTTGCGCCGCTGCAGCGCGCGCAGGCCGAGCGCAAGGCTCGTCAGCATGAAGCACAGCGCCGTGTTGGGCGCGATGCGCCCCGGCACGCTGGTGCCGATGTCGACGAAGGGCACGTTCAGCGCCGTGTCGATGCCCGTGTCGATGCCGAAGAGGTGCTGCGACAGGGCCGCCGCGCCGTAGAGGAAGACGAGCGCCAGCATCAGCGCCGGCAGGCGGTGGAATTCACGCGCGGCAAGCAGAAGCGCGACGCCCATGACGGAAAAGGCGAGCGCCGCGTTGAACTTCATGCCGAAGACGGCGGGATGGCCGGCGGCGAGCTCCGCCGGTTTGGCGAGCCACAGCGCCATCATGGCGAGGCCCACGGCAAGGCACCACAGGCCCGCCATGATATTCGCCTTCTTCCACGACCATTCCCTGTTCATCCGGCCCCCGCGGCGTTCCCTCCCGCCGCGCGCACTCTAGCGCGAAGGTTGAATCGCGAACAGGTCCCGTAAGGTGATGCGGGCAAGAAATCCGTCAGGCCGCGTCGTCGTGCGCCTCGCCCGTCTCCAGCCGCCGCGTCAGGGTCTGGAGCTCCGCCGTCAGCGCGGTTAGGGCCTCGACGGAGCAGCCGGTCGCCTTGCCGATCTCCATGCGGATGGAAAGGGCCTCGTGCCGCATGGCGCGGCCCTTGTCGGTAAGGGTCACCAGCACCTGCCGCTCGTCGCTCCTGTCGCGGGCGCGGTGGATGAAGCCGGCCGCCTCCAGCCGCTTGAGGAGAGGGGAGAGCGTGCCGGAATCGAGCCCCAGCGTCGCGCCCAGCGCCTTGACCGTGCGCCCGTCCTCCTCCCACAGCGTCATCAGCACGATATATTGCGGGTAGGTGAGGCCGTAGGGATCGAGCAGCGGCTTGTAGGTGCGGTTGAGCGCATGGGCCGCGGCATAGACGGCAAAGCAGAGCTGCTGGTCGAGCGCCAGCAGGCCGGCGGAAATGTCGTTCGTCTCAGCTTCGTCACGTTTGTCGTTCATCCTGTTATTATCGCAGGAAAGGGACAAAATTGCAATTTGCAAAATCATATTGCGCGCAATCTAATTTTACGCTATTGAACTGCCATCATCAACGACGGAACGGAAGGAGACATCCATGCCCATTCTCTACAGGACCAAGGCTCATGCAACCGGCGGGCGCGCCGGCCACGGCGCAACCGAGGACGGCACCGTCGACGTGACGCTGACCGTGCCGAAGGAACTCGGCGGCGACGGCGCGACGGGCGCCAACCCGGAAAAGCTCTTCGCGGTCGGCTATTCCGCCTGCTTCCTCGGCGCACTGAAGTTCGTCGCCGGCAAGGAGAAGGTGAAGATCCCGGACGACGCCAAGGTGACGGCGACCGTCGGCATCGGCCCGCGCGAGGACGGCGGCGGCTTCGGCATCGAGGCTTCGCTGGAAGTCTCCGCGCCGGGCGTCGACAAGGCCGTCCTTGAAGACCTCGTGAAGAAGGCCCACGTCGTCTGCCCCTACAGCCACGCCACGCGCGGCAACCTCGACGTCAAGACCACCATCGCCTGACCGTTCCGCAGGGCCGCCGGCATTCCCGGCGGCCCTGTTCCTCAAGGAACAGCGCCGGGCGGGGCGATATGGGACATTCCGATCACCGGATGAGAGAGGCTCATCTTCAAGAGATCAGGAGAGACCCATGCGCAAGATCATCGTTTCCGCCGCCATCGCAGCCATCGCCGCCGTTTCCTTCGCCGCGCCCTCCGAGGCCGGCTACTACAGCTACGGCTACAAGCCGCATTGCTTCATCAAGAAGGTGAAGTCCTACGATTACTACGGCAACGTGATCGTCAGGAAGATCAAGGTCTGCCGGTAACGCCCAGCGCCGACCTCCCCGGAACCCCGGATGCTCCCTGCGTCCGGGGTTTTTGGCGTGCAGCGTGCCGTGGGGCGTGGATCCTCGGGTCAAGCCCGAGGATGACGATAGGAGGGAAGAAGCAGGCAAAAGCGGCGCCGCCGAATGCCACACCGTCAAACATGCCACAGCACCTGATGGACGGTAATCCTTCTCCTCCCCTCCGTCATCCTCGGGCTTGACCCGAGGATCCACGCCCCACGGCACACCCTCACCACAGTTCCAGGTACAAATCCCGCCACTCCGGGTTCATCGCCTCGATCAGGTCGATCTTCCACTGCCGGTACCACCGCTTCAGCGACTTCTCCCGCTGGATGGCCGTGCCGATGCTGTCGTGCTCCTCGTACCAGACGAGGCGGGCGCATCCGTATCGCGATGAGAAGCCGGGTGTCAGCCTCTCGCGATGTTCATAGATGCGGCGCTCAAGCTCGGACGTCACGCCGATATAGAGCGTTCCGTGCTTCTGGTTGGTGAGGATATAGACACAACCCGCCATGCAGGAAACTTGCTTGGCCTTGCCTTCATGGTCAAGCTCTTGTCATTAGAAAAATACAGCCTATATTCTTTCTCATGAAAGGAGTAAACCCCATGCACCGCAAACCCGCACCCCAAATCGACGAAGGCACCGTGCTCACCAAGGCGGCCGTCAATGCGGCGGAGCGGCTGGGGTTGACGGCGCGCATCCTCTCGGCGGTCATCGGCGTGTCGGAGGCGACGGTGTCGCGGCTGAAGCGGCAGGACGTGCTGCTGGAGCGCGGCACGAAGCCCTTCGAGCTGGCGGTGCTGCTGGTGCGGCTCTTCCGCTCGCTCGATGCCATTGCCGGCGGCGACGAGACAGTCGCGCGCGCCTGGATGACGGCGGACAACAGCGCGCTCGGCGCGCGTCCCGTCGACCGCATCGTTTCCATTTCCGGCCTTGTCGATGTCCTTGCCTATCTGGACGCCCGCCGCGCTCTCGTCTGAGGCGCGGCCCTTTTCGGGTCCGGTCTGGCGCTTCGTCGAGGCGCAGCATCGCGTCTCGACGCTGAAGCTCGTCGATACGCTGGACGAGCAGGCGCTGCTGGAAGACATCCTCGAAGAGAGCAAGCCCGTGCTGCCGCCCGAATGCGCCGGGCTCGACTACCTGCTCGCCACGCCCTTCCGCTACGGCGCGGCCTATCCGCACGGCTCACGCTTCCGCCGGGCAGGGCGCACCCTCGGCGTCTACTATGCGGCGCTGTCGGTGGAGACGGCGCTGGCCGAGATGGCCTTCTACCGGCTGCTCTTCTTTGCCGAATCGCCCGCAACGCCGCTGCCGGCCAACGCCGCCGACTACACCGCCTTTTCCGCCGCGGTCGCAACGGAAAGCGCGCTCGACCTCACCCGCCCGCCGCTCGACCGGGATGCGGGCCTGTGGACCCACCCGACCGACTACGCCGCCTGCCAGTCGCTCGCCGACGATGCACGTGCGGCAGGCCTTGCCGCCATCCTCTACCGCTCGGTGCGAGACCCTGCCGGCGGCACCAACATGGCGCTGCTGACGGCGAAGGCCTTCGCCGCGCCGAAGCCGGTGGAGCGCCAGACATGGCGCATCCGGCTCTCCGCCCTCGGCGTGCAGGCGCTGTGCGATCACCCGCCGCGCCGCATCGGCTTCTCCCGCGAGGATTTCCGCGCCGATCCGCGCATCGCCTAGCGCGGGGAGGGCGCTTCCCACGGGGCGTTCCTGCGGATATGGTCGCGCGCCGCCTTGCGATGCGGCAGGGAGCCCTTCATGCAGACCTCGTCTTCGACCGTCCTTTCGCCGGACTGGCCGGCCATTGTCGCCGTCGTGCTCGGCGCGACCGCCTTTTCCGTGGCGCAGGGGCTCACCTATCCGCTCGTCTCGCTGACGCTGGAGGCGCGCGGCTACTCCTCCTCGATGATCGGCGTCAACGCCATCGCCTATGCCGCCGGCATGGGAGCCTCGACGCTGCTCATCGGCGGGCTCACCGCGCGCTGGCGCGCCGACAGGCTCATCATCGCCAGCCTCGCCATCTGCTCGCTGTGCCTTGCCACCTTCGCGGCCTCGGCCTCGTTCACGGTCTGGAGCCTTGCGCGCTTCCTGCTCGGCTTCTTCGCCAGCGTCATCTTCATGCTCGGCGAAGCCTGGCTCAACGCCGCCTGCCCGGACCGGCTGCGCGGCCGCGTCTCCGGCCTCTACGGCATGGGCATCTGTGCGGGCTTCGCCGCCGGGCCGCTCGCCATTCCGCTCTTCGGCAGCGCCGGCGGGCTCGGCTTCGCGCTGACGGCGGTCTATCTCGCCATCGTCGCCTTCGCGACGGGCATGCTGATGTTCTCCACCAGGACGGTGCCGGAGCCGTCCTCCACGGCCGATGTCTTCCGCTTCTTCAAGGCGGCGCCGCTTCTCGTCGGCATGGTCTTCGTCTTCGGCTTCGCCGATATCGCGGCAATCTCCGCCATGCCCGTCTATTTCGTGAAGATGGGCTACAGCGAGGCCTTCGCCGCCGTCAGCGTGACGGTGCTGGCGCTACCCACGGCGCTTGCCCAGCCCTTCATCGGCGTGCTGCTCGACCGGCTGCCGCGCGAACGCGTGGCGCTCGCCGCCGTCGGCACCGCCGCCGCGAGCTACCTCGTCCTGCCGATGCTGACCTCGGAAATCGCGATCCTGGTGGTGTTCGCCGTGATGGGTGCGGCCGTCTTCTCGCTCTATACCTGCGCGCTGACCATGCTCGGCGAACGCTACAGCGGCGCGATGCTGGTCGCGGGCTCGGCCGCCTTCGCGCTCGTCTATGCGGCGGGAAGCGCCACCGGCTCGGGCCTGACGGGCGCCATCATGGAGGCGGGCGGGCCGACCGCAGGCCCGCTCTCCGTCGGCCTCGGCCTTGCCGTTTTCACCGCCGCGCTGGTGTTTGCGCGGCGGCGGTAGAAGATCAATGGTTTGCCCCTCACCCTAACCCTCTCCCCGCAAGCGGGGAGAGGGGACTTGCCCCACGAACGGGTATTGCTTGAGGAAAACGGTGCGTCCTACCCCTTCGCCCCGCTTGCGGGGAGAAGGTCGCGGCAGCGGGATGAGGGGCCGTTGTCGCACGGCCCCACCCGATCAGACGAACTGGCTGAGCCCCGGCACCGAGGCGACGACCTCGTCGACCACGTCGGGCCCGGCATGTTCGCGGGCGACGGCCATGGTTTCCTTGGCAAGGCCGGTGATCTCGCCCATGCCGAGGCCCTGGCTCATGAGCTGCTGGCCGAGCGCCATCACGCCGCCACCGCCGATGGCGTTCATCAGGCCGCCGAGAAGGCCGCCGCCCGCACCTTCGCCGTTATACTGCGCGACGAGATCGGACGCGCCGGGAATGGCCTCGATCATCTTGGCGACCGGGCCGTCGGCAGCTTCCCGCTGCAGGAAGCCGAGCATCATGCCGATGGCCTTTTCGGCGAGTGCCGGCTCGATGCCGACGGCGTCGGCAACGCGGGTGACGAGATCGTTCATGCAAAATCCTCCGAACGAATTGACGTTAACGTCAAGGTAAATGAAATCCCCGGCAAACTCAAGCGGGTGCGGCACGCGGGCGGCCTCATCCGCAAGGCCCTGAAAGCGTGTTGTTTGCCCGCCGGACTATCCTTATAACCTGCGTGAGACGATTCAATGAAAACATGGCCGGGGCGACAACCGGCCGCGAATCGTGAAGGGACCGGCAGCCAAGGAGTTTCAACGTGGCGGAACCCATTCTTCAGGACGGAAAGCTCTATATCGGCACGAGCCGCAAGCCGGACGACACGAACAACAAGCCCGAATATCTCGAGCTGAAGTTCGGCAACCGGCACGGCCTCGTCACGGGCGCGACCGGCACCGGCAAGACGGTGACGCTGCAGATCCTCGCCGAAGGGTTCTCCAATGCCGGCGTGCCGGTGTTCTGCGCCGACGTGAAGGGCGACCTTTCCGGCATCGGCGCCATCGGCGAGGCGAAGGATTTCCTTCAGAAGCGCGCCGACCAGATCGGCCTCACCCCTTACGAGTTCCAGCAGTTCCCGGTGATCTTCTGGGATCTCTACGGCGAGAAGGGCCATCGGGTGCGCACCACCATCTCCGAGATGGGCCCGCTCCTCCTCTCGCGCCTGATGAACGCGACCGACGCGCAGGAAGGCGTCATCAACATCGCCTTCAAGATCGCCGACCAGGGCGGCCTGCCGCTGCTCGACCTCAAGGATTTCCAGGCGCTGCTCAACTATATGGGCGAGAATGCCGGGGCGCTCTCCAGCCAGTTCGGCTTCATCTCCAAGGCCTCGGTCGGCTCCATCCAGCGCGAGCTCCTGATCCTCGAGCAGCAGGGCGCCGAGCAGTTCTTCGGCGAGCCGGCGCTGAAGATCTCCGACATCATGCGCACGACGAACGACGGGCGCGGGGCGATCTCGGTGCTCGCCGCCGACAAGCTGATGATGAACCCGCGCCTCTACGGCACCTTCCTGCTCTGGATGCTCTCCGAGCTCTTCGAGGTGCTGCCGGAAGTGGGCGATCCCGACAAGCCGAAGCTCGTCTTCTTCTTCGACGAGGCGCATCTGCTCTTCAACGAGGCGCCGAAGGTGCTGATCGAGCGCGTCGAGCAGGTCGTCCGACTCATCCGCTCCAAGGGCGTCGGCGTCTATTTCGTCACGCAGAATCCGCTCGACGTGCCGGAGACGGTGCTCGCCCAGCTCGGCAACCGCGTGCAGCATGCGCTTCGCGCCTATACGCCGCGTGAGCAGAAGGCGGTGAAGACGGCGGCCGACACTTTCCGCCCCAACCCGGATTTCGACTGCGCCACGGTCATCACCAATCTCGGCACGGGCGAGGCGCTGGTCTCCACGCTCGAAGGCAAGGGCTCGCCCTCCATGGTCGAGCGCACGCTGATCCGCCCGCCGTCCTCGCGCCTCGGCCCGGTCACGGATGCCGAGCGCAAGGAGATCATGGGCGTCAGCCCCGTCGCCGGCCTCTATGACGAGGATATCGACCGGGAATCGGCCTACGAGATCCTGACGGCGCGCGCCAAGAAGGCGGCCGAGACCGCCGCCGCGCAGCAGGAGGCCGCAACGCAGGAGGCGAGCCAGCCGTCCTCCGGCGGCAGCCGCTGGACGCTGCCCGGCTTCGGCGACGAGGAGCCGGCATCGCCTTCCGCCGCAAAGCCCAAGGCCCGTTCCGGCTACCAGCGCGAGACGATCGCCGAGGCCGCGATGAAGTCCGTCGCCCGCACCGTCGCCTCCTCCCTCGGCCGCGCCCTTGTGCGCGGCATCCTCGGAAGTTTGCGGCGGTAGAGGGCTAAAAAGACCCTCTCTGCCTGCCGGCATCTCCCCCACAAGGGGGGAGAAAGGCTGGGGGCCTGCTTCTCCTGAAAATTTTCCTTTGAAAGTGCCGCACTGTAAGTCCCTCCCCCTTGTGGGGAGGGATTTAGGGAGGGGCCTTCACGCCTTCACGGCAACGATGAACAGCCGCGGGAAGCGCAGCAGCAGCCGTCCGTCCGCCATCGGCGGATAGGCGGCGGCAAGGCGGCGTTCGTAGTCGGCGGCAAAGCCGTCGCGCTCCTCGGCCGGGATGCGGTCGAGATAGGGGCGAAGGCCCGTGCCCTTGACCCATTCGACGATGGCGCCGGCATCGGCCATCGGATGGTTGTAGGCGGTGAGCCACACATCGACGCGCGCCGCCTTCGGCCCGAGCGCATCGAAATAGGCGGCGGGGGCGGGGAGGGTCTTGCGCCGCGGCGTCCCCTCGGAAAAGGCCCCGCGCCAATTTCCGGCGAGCGCGCTTTCCTCCATCATGAGGTGGGAGGGCTCGTTCAGATTGTCCGGCATCTGCACGGCGAGCACGCCGCCGGGGCGAAGGCCGTCCATCAGCCGCGCGAGCAACGCCACATGGTCCGGCAGCCACTGGAAGACGGCGTTGGCGAAGAGCAGGGCGGCGGGCTCCGGCGGGTTCCAGCGGGCAAGGTCGCATTCGACGAAATCGACGCCCGGCAGCCGCTCGCGGGCGGCGCGCAGCATGTCGGCCGCGCTGTCGACACCGCGCACGCCCCGGCCGGGAAAGCGCCTGACCAGCAGCTCCGTCGAATTGCCCGGCCCGCAGCCGAGGTCGTAGACCGTGCCGGCGACGAGGTCGTCCGGCACCTGCGCGAGGAGGTCGCGGGCCGGCCGCGTGCGTTCGTCTTCGAATTTCAGGTATTGCGCGGCAGACCAGGCCATTTACAGACTCTCCAGCGAGGGCAGGATCAGCGCCGGCCCGAGATCGAAATATTCATCCGGCATGTTGCCGCGGTTGATCCAGACGGTGCGGAAGCCGAACTTCGTCGCACCCGCCACGTCCCAGCGGTTGGAGGACTGGAAGGAGACGGCATTCGGATAGAGCCGGTAACTCGTCGTCACGAGGTCGTAGACGGCGGGGGCGGTCTTGTAGGTCTTCACCGCGTCGACGGAGAAGATGTCGTCGATGACCGTGTCGAGCGCGGCGTTCCTCACCGCCGAGGCGAGCATGGCGGGCGAGCCGTTGGAGAGGATCGCGATATGCGCGCCGCGGCTCTTCAGCGCCTTCAGCACGGCTGGCACCTCCGGGTAGCAGTCGAGCTTCCAGTAGGCATCAAGCAGTTTTTGCCTCAGCGCCGGATCGACGCCGCCGACATGCTGGAACGTATAGTCGAGCGCCTGTTCGGTAAGCTGCCAGAAATCCGCATAGGCCCCCATCAGCGCCCGTGTCCAGGAATATTCGAGCTGCTTGGCGCGCCACATCTCGGAGAAGATCTGGTAGTTCGGCCCCACATCCCCCGCATGGCGGCGCACGGCCGCATGCACGTCGAACAGCGTGCCGTAGGCGTCGAAGACATAGGCGGCGTGGGACATGGCGGGGGTATTCTCCTCTGGTGGCGCCCGCGATTGGCGGATATCGGGGCGGGAATGTCAATCGGCTAGGGCGTGCGATGGCACCCCCCTCTGCCCTGCCGGGCATCTCCCCCACAAGGGGGGAGATCAGCTTGGGGCAAAGCAGTGCCACGATTCAATCTCCCCCTTGTGGGGGAGATGCCCGGCAGGGCAGAGGGGGGTATGCCGAAGGCAAGCCCGCTACGTTCTCAAAACCGCGTAATCACGCTGATTCCCAGATCCGTCGCCCGGTCCATCGCCATCAGCGCCGGCACGGCTTCCTCCAGCCCGATATGCCGCCCGATCAGCTTCTGCGGCGCGAGCCTGCCGCTTTCCATCATCGAAAGCATCGCGTCGTAGCGCCAGGCCTGCATGCCGTGGCTACCGTAGATTTCCAGTTCGTGGCCGATGACCTGCGCCATCGGGATTTGCGGTGTCGCATGGTCCGCCAGCATCAGCCCGACCTGCACATGCCGCCCGCGCCGGCGCAGGTTCCTGATCGAGTTGAAACAGGTGGCGGGCGAGCCGAGCGCGTCGATGGAGGCATGCGCCCCGCCGCCGGTGATTTCGCGCACGGCCTCGGCGACATCGGCGACTGCCCGCGCGTCGACCGTCGCGACGGCGCCCATCTTCCGGGCGAAGTCCAGCTTTTCCGCCGAAATGTCGATGGCGATCGGATTGGCCCCGAGCGCGGCGGCGATCATGATGGCGGAAAGGCCGACGCCGCCGCAGCCGTGCACCGCCACCCATTCCCCGCCCGTCACCCGCGCCTGATCGACCACCGCGCGGAACGACGTGGCGAAGCGGCAGCCGAGGCTGGCGGCGGTGGGGAAATCGATCGCCTCGGGCAGATGCACGAGATTGTGATCGGCATGGTCGATGGCGACATATTCGGCAAACGAGCCCCAATGGGTAAAGCCCGGCTGGAATTGCGCCTCGCAGACCTGTTGGTTGCCCGAGCGGCACTCGCCGCAATGGCCGCAGCCCGAGACGAAAGGCACCGTCACCCGCTCGCCCTCGTAGAAGCGCCGCACCGCCTTGCCCTTCGCCACCACGCGGCCGGCAAGCTCGTGCCCCGGCACATGCGGCAGTTTGATATCGGGGTCGTGCCCCATCCAGCCGTGCCAGTCGCTGCGGCAGAGCCCCGTCGCCTCCACCTTGATGACGACGCCGTCCTCGCCCGGCGTCGGATCGGGCAGGGTGCGGATTTCCGGCACCGCCCCGAAGGCTTCGTAATACATCGCACGCATGCTGGCCTCCCTTTGCCCTTCTATCGCATGGCGGATGGGGACCCGCTAGAACGCCATTCATGATAAGACCTGATGCACCCATTCAACATCTTGAATGGACAAGCCGGCCCTGCTGGCGGAAGGCATTTGCGAACGGACCGGCCCGCGGGCCCGGCCCAGAACGGTGAAAGGAGTTTTCAAGATGCCAGTCGATACCGCACCGCGTTCCGCGACCTTTACCTTCGTGGACGGCGAATGGATTTCGGGCAATCCGCCGCTCATCGGCCCCACCTCCCATGCCATGTGGCTGGGCTCGACCGTGTTCGACGGCGGGCGCTGGTTCGACGGCATTTCGCCGGACCTCGACCTTCATTGCCGGCGCGTCAACCGCTCCGCCGAGGCGCTCGGCCTCAAGGCGACGATGGCGGCCGAGGAGATCGAGGCGCTCGCCTGGGAGGGCGTGAAGAAGTTCGACGGAAAGACGGCGATCTACATCAAGCCGATGTACTGGGCCGAGCACGGCTCGTTCAGCGTCGTCGCGCCCGATCCGGAATCGACCCGCTTCGCGCTCTGCCTCTTCGAGGCCTCGATGGGCGATGCCAGGGCCGGCTCCTCGCTCACCCTTTCGCCCTTCCGCCGCCCGACGGTGGAATGCATGCCGACGGACGCCAAGGCCGGTTGCCTCTACCCCAACAACGCCCGCATGCTGGTGGAGGCGAGGAAGCGCGGTTTCGACAACGCACTGGTGCGCGATATGCTTGGCAACGTCGCCGAGACTGCCTCGTCCAACGTCTTCATGGTCAAGGACGGCGTCGTCTTCACGCCCGCCGCCAACCGCACCTTCCTTGCCGGCATCACCCGCAGCCGCGTCATCGGCCTCCTGCGCGAGGCCGGCTTCGAGGTGGTCGAGACGACGCTGACGATCGCCGATTTCGCCGGCGCCGACGAGATCTTCACCTCCGGCAACTATTCCAAGGTCGTCCCCGTCACCCGCCTCGACGACCGCGACCTGCAAGCCGGCCCCGTCACCGCCAAGGCGCGGGATCTCTATTTCGACTGGGCCCATTCGGGCGGGGATGCGTAAAGACCCTCTCTGCCTGCCGGCATCTCCCCCACAAGGGGGGAGAGAGGCTGGAAGCCCGCTTTTCCCGCAATTCTTGAATGCCGGGCGTGCCGCATGGTAAGTCCCTCCCCCTTGTGGGGAGGGATTTAGGGAGGGGACTTTACCACCTCCACTTCACCGCGCCGGCACCGCCTTCAGATACGCCGCGATCGCCTCGCGGTCCTCCTTCGGCAGGCGCGCCATGTTCTTCTGCACGGCGACCATGGCCCCGCCGACGCTGTCGAAGTCGGGCGTGAAGCCGGTTTCGAGATAGCCGGCGATATCGCCCGCGCTCCAATCGCCGAACTTGCCCTCGACGGGCGTGATGTCGGGGATGCGGCCTTCGCCTTCCGGGTTCGGCCCGCCGGCAAGCCATTCGTCCGTCTTCAGCCCGCCCAGCACGTCGCGCGGCGTGTGGCATTCGCCGCAATGGCCGGGGCCTTCCACGAGGTACTGGCCGTGCTTCACCGTCTCGCCTGCATCGGCGAGCGTCACGCGCGGCGCCTCGTTGAGATAGAGGAACTTCCAGCCGCCGAGCAGCAGGCGGATGTTGAAGGGGAAGGGCAGGTCGTGCCCCGGCGGCACGCTGGCGCTCTTCGGCAGTGTCTTCAGGTAGCCGTAGAGATCGCCGATATCCTTGACGGTCATGCGCGCATAGGAGGCGTAGGGGAAGGCGGGGTAGAGATGCTCGCCCCGTCGTCCCGTTCCGCGCTTCATCGCATCGCCGAACTCGGCCAGCGTCCAGCCGCCGATGCCCGCCGTCTCGTCCGGCGAGATGTTCGGCGCATGGAAGGTGCCGAACGGGCTCTTCAGCGCAAGGCCGCCGGCAAGCACCAGCCGGTCTGCATCCGTAGCGCCCGGCGCGGCATGACAGCTTGCGCAGCCGCCGGCATTGAAGATGCGCTCGCCGTTGGCAAGGTCCGGTTCGCCGGCCGAGGCCCAGGTCTGCGCGGGAAGGCGCTGCGGCGCGGTGATGAAATAGAATGCCCCCGCGCCCGCCGCCGCGAGGAGGACGATGCCGCCGAGGAATTTGCGAAGTGCCATGCGGGCCTCCTGTGACGCATCCGGACCGAAAGGCGCCGGCCCGGCGGGAAGGGCCGGGCGGCGCGCAGCTTCGGGAAGGCCGGTCTACCGCTTATTTCTTGATGCGGTAGACCTCGTGACAGCTGCCGCAATCGGCGCCGATGGTCTTGAGCGCCGCGCCGACCGCCGCCTGGTCCGCCGGAAGGTCGGCAAGGGCGGCCTCGGCATCCGCGCCGAGCTTGGCGGCATGCGCCTTGAAGTCGTCCATGGCTTCCCAGATCTTCGGGCTCGCCTCGGTCTCGTGGCCGGTCTCCGAGCCGGCGGGGAACTGGTCGGGGAAGGTCTTGGCCACCTCCACCATGGTGGAAAGCGATGCCTTGACGATCTCCGCGTCATAGGGCTTCTCGCCCTTCGCGATGCCGGCAAGTGCCCCGGCGGCACCGCCCATCTTCTTCATCATGCCCTGACGCACGACCTGCGGCTCGTCCGCCGCTGCGACGACGCCCGCGCCGATGACCGCAAGCGCGGCCGCGACCGCCAAAGTCCTGAACTTCATCGAGGTCTCCCGATTGCTGGCGGCCGCTCCACGCGCCGCCGGTTTACGATGCGACCGCATGATTGCATTTTGAACGAATCCGGACAGTAAAATCTTTTTGATGCCGCGGGCGGGAACCTGTTTGCGCCCTCACAGGCTCCCCCAGCCCCGCCACAGGGTAAAGGCTGCGATCGCGATCAGCAGCACGCCGGCGGCGCGGCCGATGAAGCGGGTGGCGGCGGGGCTGGCGAGGAGCGCGGAGCGGCTGCGGCTGGCGGCGAGTGCGAGGCCGCCGTAGACGGCAAGCTGCGTTGCCCAGATCACCAGCACCATCACCGCCGCCTGCCGCCAGACCGGGCCGAACTCGGGCCTCAGGAACTGCGGGAAGACGGCGAGCATGAAGAGATAGGCCTTGGGGTTCATCAGGCTCGTCAGCGCGCCCTGGCGGAAGCGGGTGAGGAGGCCGCGCCGGTCGAGCCCGTCCACCGCCTCGATCACGATGGAGCTTCGGAAGAGCTGCCAGCCGATATAGGCGACATAGGCAGCGCCCGCGACCAGCAGCACCTCAAAGAGTTTCGGCGCGAAATGGAGGAGCAGGCCGACGCCGAGCGCGCCGTAGAGCGTGTGGACGAGCCCGCCCGCCATGATGCCGAAGGTCGCCGAGAGGCCGGCCTTCCGCCCGCCCGACAGTGAGCTTGCCAGCACGAACACCATGTCCATGCCCGGCACGACGATGATGCCGGCGACGAGGAGGAAGAAGAGCCAGAGGTTTTCGCTGTAAGTCATGTCAGTTGTCCATTGCCGGGCCCCGCGCGAAGGTCCTATGATGCATTAATTTTCAAGCGCTTGGGGCGTGCTATAGCGAAAGGCAACTGACAGGGATGTGTCAGTTGTGATGGGGGACATGCGCAAGGCATCGCGGCTTTTCGAGATCATCCAGATCCTGCGGCTCGCCCGCCACCCGATAACGGCGGCCGAGATCGCCGGACGGCTGGAGGTGACGGTGCGCTCGATCTACCGCGACATCGCGGCTCTCCAGGCCATGCGCGTGCCGGTCGAGGGCGAGCGCGGCATCGGCTATATCCTGCGGCCCGGCTTCGACCTGCCGCCGCTGATGTTCTCCATCGAGGAGACGGAGGCCGTGGTGCTGGCGCTCGCGCTGCTGGAGCGCACAGGAGATGCCGAACTCAAGGCCGCCGCCCGCCGCGTCGGCGAGAAGATCGCCGGCGCCGTCCCGCCGCCGCTGCGCCAGACGCTTTCGGCCCGAGCGCTGCACGCTTGGGGCTCGGCGCCACGCCAGCCGGAGGGCATCGACCTTGCGGGCGTGCGCCGGGCGATCCGCGACGAGGAGACGCTGTCGATCCGCTACCGCGACGAACAGGCCCGCCCTACCGAACGCACCATCCGCCCCATCGCCCTGATCTATTATTCGGAAAACGCCAATATCGTCGCCTGGTGCGAGCTGCGCCGCGCCCTCCGCAACTTCCGCGCCGACCGCGTGGAGACCTGCGAGGCGACCGGCAGTCATTTCCGCGGCGAGGGCGACGGGTTGCGGCAATTATGGATTTCGGGGTGGGCGGAGAGGCCCTAGCGCGGCCAGCCGCCTGCCGGCCAGTCGCGCGCCGTATGGATTACCCGCAGAATGAAGACGGTCTCGCGCCCGTTCGCCATCTCGATGCGATAGGCGATGACATAGGGCAGGCCGCTCACGGATTTCTCGTAGGTTCCGCCGACCCGACCGGGTCGCCCGACCGCGCGTTCGCCGAGGAGGAACGCGGCAGCGCCGATCCGGTCGGCGATCGAGCGCGCGTCATCGCCGGCGATGTGGCGAACCTGCTCCTTCAGGTCGTCCAGTGCCGAGCGGGACCACCGGACGGGCCGCTTCACGGTTTGGCCGCGTCGATGGCGGCGGCGAGCTCGGCCATGGCTTCGTCATGCGGAACCGTCCGCCCCTTTTCCACGTCGTCGAGGCCCCGGTTGACGCCCTCGACGATGGCAAGCTCCCGCGCCACATAATCCGAAACGGCCTCGGCCGCGAGAAAGGAGCGGCTGCGGCGCGTATCGGCGGCGAGCCTGTCCAGCTTTTCCTTGAGGTCCGTGCTGACCCGGATCGTCATCGTGGTGCTGCTCATGGTGGCCTCGTGTGTCTTTGTGTACATGTTAGCACGATGGGCGACGGAGCGACAGGATAAAGAGAAGTCTGGTGGTTGCTGTACGCCGACCAAACAAGCCGGGGCCGCAACTCCACCGAACCTCTCCTCCGTTATGCTCGGGCTTGACCCGACCATCCATGCCGCGGGTGCCGACTGGATCCTCGGGTCAAGCCCGAGGATGACGGGGTGTGGGGGTGATGTTGTCGACAAAAGAAAACTCGGGCCATTTCTAGCCAGAGCACTGTGTCGCAATTTGCCGGACCTCTCCTCCGTCATGGTCGGGCTTGACCCGACTATCCATGCCCCGGGTGTTGCTTGGATCCTCGGGTCGAGCCCGAGGATGACGGAGTGCGTGAGGCGAGGGTGCCGGCCAAGGAAAACCCCGGCCGTTTCCAGCCGGGGTTCCGTAAAGCGCTAAACCCGCGAAAGGATTACTTCGTGGCGGCTTCGTAGCGTTCGAGGACATAGTCCCAGTTGATCAGGCTGTCGACGAAGGCTTCGAGGTATTTCGGGCGGGCGTTGCGGTAGTCGATGTAGTAGGAGTGTTCCCACACGTCGACGCCGAGGATCGGCTGAGCGCCGTGGACCAGCGGGTTCTCGCCGTTCGGGGTCTTGGAGATGGCGAGCTTGCCGTCCTTGACGGAGAGCCAGGCCCAGCCGGAGCCGAACTGCGTGGTGCCGGCGGCGACGAAATCGGCCTTGAACTTGTCATAGCCGCCGAGATCGCTGTCGATGGCCTTCTGGAGCGCGCCCGGCAGGCTCTTGCCGCCGCCGCCCTTCTTCATCCAGTTCCAGAAGTGCAGGTGGTTGTAGTGCTGGCCCGCATTGTTGAAGAGGCCCTGGTTGGTGCCGTAGGACTTCTTGACGATCTCCTCGAGCGAGAGGTTCGCAAGGCCGGCTTCCTCCGCCAGCTTGTTGCCGTTGTCGACATAGGCCTTGTGGTGCTTGTCGTGGTGATATTCGAGCGTTTCGCGCGACATGAAGGGCGAAAGCGCGTCGTAATCGTAGGGAAGCGGCGGAAGTTCGAAAGCCATGGTGGTGTCTCCTCTTGGCGACGGGATTTTATGAATGAAATCCGTGATCGGAACATAGGAGCGGCAACCGGAAGAGGCAACCGCCCGGCTTCCAAATTTTCCTGACAGGCGACAAAATCATTCCCGTTTCCCCTGTCAGATCAAGGGCGGGCGGAACGAGATCCGATCAGGGACATTTCGCCCGAAGTCCATGCAACACGGAGCCTTTCGATGCGCGTTCATCCCCTTGCCGTCCTTTCCCTCGCCCTTGCCGCCCCGGCGGCGCATGCCTCCTCGCCCGATGCCTGGGAGGAATTCCGCGCGGACGTGGAAAAGAGCTGCCTTGCAAGCCTTCCCGAGGCGCTAGGCACGCCCACCGTCTTCGTCGAGCCGACGGGGACCCAATCCTTCGGCATCGCCGCCGTCGAGGGGCTTTCGCCGGAGGCCAAGAGCCAGATCACCTATGTCTGCATCTACGACAAAGAGAAGAAGACGGTGGAAGTCTCCCCGCCGATCGCCGCGGAGTTCCTGCATGTGGTGCGCGAGAGCGAGCGCGCGGCCGCCGCCGCAAAGCGCGCCGAGACGGGCGACGACAAGACGGTGGACGATGCCGGACAGGAATAGGTCCGGCGTCAGGCGGAGGCCGGGCGGTGCTCGTCGCCGTAAAGGCGCAGATAGTCGAGGAGGTCGGGCGAACCGAGGCCGATCGCCTCCAGCACTTCCTTCGCGAAGGTGACGGGTGCGGCGCCCGAGGCCGTGATGACGCCGCGGTCGTTCACCGCCTGCGGCTGGTCGCGGTAGAGTGCGGCGCCGCGATAGGCGGGCACCTTGTCCGCAAGCTGGCTGCGGTAGTTGCCGGTATGCGCCCGTTCGTCGAGCACGCCGAGGCGGCCGAGCTCCAGCGTCGCGTCGCAGATCCCCGCCACCGGCTTTCCGGCATTCAGGAAGCGGCGGACGGGCACGGCAAGGTCCGGCGCATTGCCGGATTGCCAGATCGTGCCGCCGCAGATCACCAGGATGTCGAAATCGCCGGGCGCGGCCTCCTCGGCCCGGCCGGCGGAGCGCGCGGTGAGGCCGCCGAGCGAGGTGACGTCGGCCCCGCCCGGTGTCAGGACGACGGTCTCGGCCCCGCAGTCGCCGCGCGCCGTTGCCATCAGCAGCGCGCATTCCCAGTCCGCGTAGCCCTCGGTGAGCACGATTGCCAGACGCTTTGCCATGGTGGTCTCCTTGAAGGGGCGGTCAGCCGAGGGCCTGCACGTAGCGCATGCCGGTGACGGGGCCGGCGCGGAAATTCATCTGCTCGTAGAAGCGGTGGGCGTTGAAGTTGCCGGTCGCCGCGCTCACCGAGAGGTAGCCGCAGCCGGCGATGCGGGCATGCTCGCGGGCGCGCGAGACGAGATGGTGGCCGATGCCGTTGCCGCGATGGCCCGCGCGCACGAAGATCTGGTGCAGCTCCATGCCGCGCAGGCCCTCGGCGGCGCGGTACATCGGCACGAGCAGGGCGTAGCCGATCAGCCGTCCGCCGGCTTCGGCCACCAGCGCGGTGATCCAGGGATGGGCGCCGAAGAGGTCGCGGTCGAGGTCGGCAGCCGTGAGTTTCGCCGTGTCGCCGTGGCATTCGGCATGCAGCGCGATCATGTCGAGGATCTGCTGCAGGTCGCCCTGGCGGGCGGCGCGGATGGTCAGCACCGGCGGGCGTTCGACGGGCAGGGGTTCGAGCTTGATGACGGTATTTTGCATTTCGGGCTCCTTGGTTTTTCTGCCATCAGGTGCCCTTAAAACAACAAAGCCGCCTGATGGCGGCTTGTTGACATGATCGAACAGCCGCTCCTATCGGAACAGCCAAAAATACGTTGCGGCGATGTGCGTGCTCTTGATCATGGACGCGATATTCTCTCTTTCGCGGCGATTGTCAATCGGGTCTGTTGCGGAAAAATGAAGACCCCTCCCCAACCCCTCCCCACAAGGGGGAGGGACTTAACGTGCAGCACCCTTCGCGCAAAAAATGGGAAGGAAGAGCAAGCCGTCAGCGTTCTCCCCCCTTGTGGGGGAGATGCCGGCAGGCAGAGAGGGTCTTTACCTCGAAGCAGGAAAGCGAAGGCTGGTCAGGCCTCCGCTTCCTGCGTGCCGGCGGTGGATTGCCCTTCCATGGCGCCGGCGTGTTGCGTGTCGTCGATGCCGAGGCGTTCCTTGATGGCGCGGCGGATCTCTTCCTCGATGGCCGCGCGCTGCTCCTCCGGCATCTGCGCGAGGCTGTCCTCGGTGAGGCCCATCTTCTCGAGGAGCTCCTTGCGCAGCCGCTCGATGGGCGTCATCTTCGCAAGGTCCATGAATTCGGAGAGGAGGTCGTCGCTTTCGCTGCCGGATTTCTCCAGCTTGGCCGTCGTCAGCCAGAGCGCGTTGGCAAGGCCGGAGGGCATCGCGGCGGTGGGCTCGACGGTCGGGATGTTGCGCCCCGATGAAGAACTGCCGCCGCCGCCCGTGCCGCCGGAAAGGCTGTTGTCGGCCGTCGCCGTGCGCTGGCGGGAGAGCGCATAGGCGGAAAGCGTGCTGCCGTCGATCTTCATGACAATGGCTCCCTGAAAGACTTCAGGGAACCATTAGCGGTTGCAGCTTTTGCGAGACTGGAATCCGGCCGTGCTACGGCAGCGTATAGGCGATGACGTAGTCGCCGGGCTTCGTCCCGACCGAGCCGTGGCCGCCGGCGACGATCAGCACGTACTGCTTGTCGCCGACCGTGTAGGTCATGGGCGTTGCCTGCCCGCCGGCCGGAAGGCGGCCCTCCCAGAGCTGGCGGCCGCTCGTCACGTCATAGGCGCGGATATAGTCGTCGACCGCAGCGCCGAGGAAGGCGACGCCGCCCTTTGTGACGATCGGCCCGCCGATGCCGGGCACGCCCACCTTGAAGGGCAGCGGCAGCGGGGTCATGTCGTAGACCGTGCCGTTCTTGTGCTTCCAGGCGATCTTGCCGGTGGCAAGGTCGGCGCCGGCGACATAGCCCCATGGCGGGGCCTGACAGGGAATGCCGAGGGGGCCGAGGAACGGACCCATATAGACGCCGTAGGGCGCGCCGTCGTTGCGGTTGAGGCCCTGTTCGGAGCCCTTTTCGTCCTGCCCCTTCGGCGGGATCTGGTCGCGCGGCACGAGGCGGGAGGTGAAGGCGAGATAGGTCGGCATGCCGAACATGACCTGCCGCTCCGGATCGACCGCCACCGAGCCCCAGTTGAACGTGCCGAAATTGCCGGGATAGACGATGGTGCCCTGAAGCGAGGGCGGCGTGTAGCGACCCTCGTACTTCATCGACAGGAAGTCGATGCGGCACATCATCTGGTCGAACATGGTGATGCCCCACATGTTCTTCTCCGTCAGCGGCGGGGGCGTGAAGGTAAGGTCGGAGAGGGGCTGTGTCGGGGAGGTGAAGTCCTCTGGGATCGCGCCCGTCGGTGCCGGCACTTCCTTGACCGGGACGATCGGCTCGCCGGTGCGCCGGTCGAGCACGTAGATGTCGCCCTGCTTGGTGGGGCCGACGAGGGCGGGAATGGTGGCGCCGTCCTTCGTGATGTCGATCAGTACCGGCTGGGCCGGCACGTCCATGTCCCAGAGATCGTGGTGGACCGTCTGGCGCACCCAGCGCACGGCACCCGTCCCGATGTCGAGCGCGACGATGGAGGAGGAGTATTTCTCGACATTCTCGCTGCGGCCCATGCCGAGCTGGTCCGGCACCTGGTTGCCGAGCGGCACGTAGACGAGGCCGAGGGCGTCGTCATAGCTGAAGACCGACCAGGAGTTCGGCGAGTTGACCGTGTAGACGTCACCTTCCGGCAGCGGCGTGGTGACGTCCGGATTGCCCGAATCCCAGTTCCAGATGAGGGCCCCGGAATTGACGTCGAAAGCGCGGATGACGCCGGACTGCTCCTTGGTCGAATAATTGTCGTTCACCGCCCCGCCGATGATGATCTTGCCGTCGGTGATGACGGGCGGCGAGGTGGAATAGTAGTAGCCGGCCGGGTTGTAGGGCATGCCCTTTTCGAGATGCAGCACGCCGTTCTCGGCAAAGTTCGTGCAGACGTCGCCGGTTTCCGCGTCGAGCGCGATCAGCCGGGCGTCGGAGGTGGGCAGGTAGACGCGCGCCGCGCAGGTCGTGCCGGTGGTCGCGGCCGGGTCGGCGTAGTAGGTGACACCCCGGCAGGTCTGGTGCTGGCGGTCCGGGTTCATGCCGGGATTGGAATCGTAGCGCCATTTCTCCTTGCCGCTCGCCGCGTCGAGCGCGATGGCAATGTTGTGCGGCGTGCACATGTAGAGCGTGTCGCCCACCTTCAGCGGCGTCACCTGGTAGGTGGTCTCGCCGACGTCGTCGGGCTTCTTCACGTCGCCCGTCTGGTACTGCCAGGCGACCTTGAGCGTGGAAACGTTGTCCGTGTTGATCTGGTCGAGCGGCGAATAGCGCTGGCCGAAGGGCGTGCGGCCGTACTGGTGCCATTCGCCGGCCGGCACGTTGCCGCCGAGCGCCGGGGAGGCGTTGGCGATCTTCGTCGGCAGGGTGCCGGCGAGGTCGTGCGGGTCCTGCGTCATCGAATAGCCGGCAACGGCGATGGCGACGACGACCGCGACGGCGAGCGGCAGGGCCGAGGCGGGATAGGCGGTGCCTGTGGGGCTGGCAAAGCCGAGCGGCCGGCGGATCGCCGGCAGCATCAGCCACAGGCCGAGGAGCACGATGACCCCGCCGCGCGGGCCGAGCTGCCACCAGTCGAAGCCGACTTCCCATATAGCCCAGGCAAGCGAGCCGAGGACGATCAGCGCATAGAGCCAGAGGGCCGCCGCCGAGCGGCGGAACAGCAGCACGGCCGTGGCGAGGAAGGCGATGCCCGTGACGAGGTAATAGGGACTGCCGCCCAGCGACAGCAACCATCCCCCTCCGCCCGTCAGCACCAGTCCGATGATGGCGATGAGGGCGGCGGTCAGCGTGAGCAACATGATGGTCTCCGTTGGTGATGCAGGCCGGGAAGGGCCGACATGACGTCCGGCTCAAGGAGGGACGTGGAGGAAACTAGGGCAGGGGCGAGGCGGCTTCAATGCCGGGATGCAAAGACCCCTCCCCAACCCCTCCCCACAAGGGGGAGGGACTTACGATGCCGCGCCCGCGGTACGCCCTTGAAACGTTGCTACTAGCAGAAGCGTCGAAAGGAAAATGATGCAGGAGCGGCCGTTTAAGTCCCTCCCCCTTGTGGGGAGGGGTTGGGGAGGGGCCTTCTCTTTCGCCCTCACGTCCCGCAGAACGTCGCGGTGATCTCCTCGCCCGGCTTCGGCGGCTCGGCGTAGGCGGCAAAGCGGGGCTGGTCCTCATAGGGCTTCGCCAGCACGTCGTTCAGCGCCTCGAACAGCGAGAAATCGCCGTGGTCGACGGCGGCCGCCAGCGCTTCCTCGACCTTGTGGTTGCGCGGGATGAAGGCTGGGTTGACGCGGCGCATCGCCGCCGCGCGGGCGGTTGGCACCGTTTCATCGCGGGAGAGCCTTGCGCGCCATGCGGCAAGCCATGGCGTCAAGGCATCCCCGTTTTCGAGGAGAGCGCCGAGCGCGGCGTCGGTCTCGGGACTTTCGGCCGCGTCGGCAAGCCGGCGGAAGGCGAGCGTGTAGTCGGCCTTCTCCTCGTAGAGCGTCACGAGAAGATCGCGGATCAGCTCCTGGTCGGCCTCCTCCTCCGTTTCGCCGAGGCCGAGCTTGGCGCGGATGACCGCCTTCCAGTGTTCCTGGAAGCGGTCCATGAAACGGGCGACGGCGGCGTTGGCCGCCTCCAGCGCCTTGTCCTCGTCGTCGTCGAGGATGGGCAGCATCGCCTCGGCAAGGCGCGCGATGTTCCACTGGCCGATCATCGGCTGGTTGCCGAAGGCATAGCGCCCGCCGCGGTCGATGGAGGAATAGACGGTGCGCGGATCGTAGCGGTCCATGAAGGCGCAGGGGCCGAAGTCGATGGTCTCGCCGGAGATCGTCATGTTGTCGGTGTTCATGACGCCGTGGATGAAGCCGACGCCGAGCCATTTCGCGATCAGCCCCGCCTGCCGCTCCGCCACCGCGTCGAGCAGGGCGAGGTAGGGTTTTTCAGCGCCCTCCAGCACCGGATAGTGCCGGCCGATGACGTGATCGGCGAGGACGCGCAGGTTCTCCGCATCGCCACGCGCGGCGAAGAACTGGAAGGTGCCGACGCGCACATGGCTTGCCGCGACGCGCGTGAAGACCGCGCCGGGCAGCACGCGCTCGCGATAGACCGGCTGGCCGGTGGCAACGGCCGCGAGCGCCCGCGTCGTCGGCACGCCGAGCGCGTGCATCGCCTCGCTGACGATATATTCGCGGAGCACCGGGCCGAGCGCCGCCCGCCCGTCGCCGCGCCGGGAAAAGGGGGTCGGGCCGGCGCCCTTGAGCTGGATGTCGCGGCGGCTGCCCTCACGGTCGATCACCTCGCCGAGCAGGATCGCCCGCCCGTCGCCGAGCTGCGGCACGAACTGGCCGAACTGGTGGCCGGCATAGGCCATGGCGAGCGGCAGGGAGCCGGGCAGCGGCACGTTGCCGGAGAAATAGGCCGCGCCGTGCCGCTCCAGCGCATCGGCGTCGACGCCGAGCTCTTCTGCGAGCGGCCGGTTGAAGCTGACGAGCCGGGGGGCCGCCACCGGCGTCGGCTCGACCGGCGCGAAGAAGGCCTCCGGCAGGCGCGCATAGCTGTTGTCGAAGGAAAGGGCGGGGGAGGTCTCCGCCGCTGCTGCCGTCGTTGCGCCGCTCATGGTCTTCGTCCTTCTGTCGCCTGCCTTCTAGATAGGGCCTTGGGCGGACGAGTGAAAGGCTTGCCGTGCGGGCGGGAAGACCCTCTCTGCCTGCCGGCATCTCCCCCACAAGGGGGGAGAAAGGCTAGACGCTTGCTCTTCTTTCCATTTTTCGCGCTGAGGACGCCGCGCGTTAAGTCCCTCCCCCTTGTGGGGAGGGGTTGGGGAGGGGCCTTCGATCTTTATGCGAGTGCCTGCCCTTGCGGGCACGATGCAATGGAATTTCACCGCCTGCTGAATAAGCGGCGGGGGCGGGCCGTTTCCTTTTGCAGCATGAAAGCTGCGTTGGGGGTCCCGGCCGTGCGGCCGGCCGTTTTCTGGAGGGTGTCGTGCAGCGCAATGTCCATCGGCTGGTCGGGGCGCTTGCCGCCTGTCTTCTCTTGCTTGCAGCGCCCGCGGCCTTCGCCGCCGAGCGCTATGCGCTCCTCATCGGCAACGGCGACTACGAGGATGCCGAGCCGCTGGAAAACCCGCTGAACGATGTCGACCTCGTCGGCGAGGTGCTGGAGCGGGCCGATTTCGACGTGACGCGCGCCACCGATGCCGACCATCTCGGCATGCTCTCCGCGCTCAACAATTTCACGCGCGCGGCGGAGAAGGCGGAGAACCCGGTGCTCTTCGTCTATTTCTCCGGCTATGCGGTGGAGATCGACGGCGAGAACTACCTTCTGCCGACGGACGCGTCCGGCCGCACGCTGACGGGCCTGCGCAACCGCTCGCTCGCCGTCTCGGAGGTCGCCGATGCGCTGCGCCGGCTCGGCACGGGCCTCAAGGTCGTGCTGTTCGACGCCCCGCACGAAAATCCCTTCCTCACGCTGCGCGATATCCGCGACGGGCTCGCCGAGCCGAAAAACGCCGGCGGCATCCACTATGCCTATGCGGCGGCCCCCGGCACGGCCTATGACTACGACGGCACGCCGATCAGCCCCTTCGCCTCGGCCTTCGCCGACGCGGCGAGCATTCCGGGCCTGCCGCTGGAAGAGGTCTTCCGCAAGGTCGGCGATATCGTGAAGGAACGCAGCAAGGACCGGCAGGCGATCTGGCAGAGCAACGACGACTACGGCGGCTTCGCCCTCAGCCCGAAGGACGGCAAGGTCGACGCGGCTGAGATCGCATTCTACGACTTCGCCTCGCTCTCCGACAACCGCGAGGCCTACGACCGCTACCTCGGCCGCTACCCGGACGGCATCTTTTCCGCCGTCGCGGAGCGCAAGGTCGAGCTCCTCGGCAAGCGCTTCGAGGACACGCACGAGGATATCGGCAACCTGCCGTACCTGACGCTTTCCAACGACCGGCACGATCCCTGCGGGCGCATGGTCTTTTCCGGCAACGACCGCGACCGGCGCCTCTCCGACGTCTACAAGGACGGCCAGCTCGTGCTGATCGACATCCGCTTCTGGGCGCCGCGGGAAAGCTGCGAGGACCTCTCCTACTTCACCACCGTCTATTCGCATGAGCGGCTGCGCAATGTCATCACCGCCGCGAGCATTCCCGAGCGGCGCATCTACGTCTCCGGCCAGGACGACCTCAGCCCCAGCGAGGAGCGCTCGATCTACGATTATTTCGACGAGGACCGCCGCGGCTATGTGCAATCGCTGATGTTCCGCGCCATCGACGACGCGCGCCGCCACGGCTTCGGCATCGCGGTGAAGACGCCGGACGACAATGCCCGCGAATATGTCGATACGGTCGATTGCGGTGATGGGTGCCTGCGCTTCCGCGGCCTCGTGCGCTTCCGCGACAATTCCGTGCGCACGCTGGAGGATTACGAGTTCGCGTTCGTCGACGTGCGGCGCCTCGGCTATTTCGACCGCTACCGCGACGCGCTGCGCGACTTCCCGGCCGAGGAGGACCATGCGGTCCAGGCGGCCGCCACGGAGAGCTATCCGGATGCCGGCGCCTCCGGCCATGAGGATGACGACTACGGCGCGGATGCCGATCCCTACCGGGCGGTGCGCACGGTCGGCGGCTGGGACGTAGTCGCGGATTTCGACGGCAGCCGGCGCTTCCTCAACTGCAGCGCCGTGCGCCGCGACGGCGGCCGCTCCGCCGCCTTCCGCTGGTATGCCGACGGCCACCTGACCTTCGGCTTCCAGGACGCGGCCTACGACTATGCCGACGGCTATGCGAAGGACGGCACCTACTGGATCGACGACGGCCGGGGCTACGACGTGGCCGGCAGGGCCTATGGCCGGCAGGAGATCGCCTACGACCTCGGCAGCGACCGTGCGGTGGTCGACGCCCTCAAGCGCGGCCGGTTCCTGCGCATCGATGACGTTCGCACCAGCCTCAAGGGCTCCAGCGCCATGCTGGGAGATTTGCAGGACTGCGTGGGGGCGTTCCGGTAGGGGGCGGTGACACCCCCCTCTGCCCTGCCGGGCATCTCCCCCACAAGGGGGGAGATTGGCTTGGAGCGAGGCGGTGCCACGATTCAATCTCCCCACCTGTGGGGGAGATGGCCGGCAGGCCAGAGGGGGGTAATTCTGGCGTCGGCGTAGAAGGCTCTGCCCCTACATCTTCCCCGCAACCTTGATCGCGAACGCATATTCGAAGGCGATCTCCTCCAGCCGCTGGAAGCGGCCCGAGGCGCCGCCGTGGCCGGCGCCCATGTTGGTCTTGAGGAGGATGGGCTCGGTGCCGGTCGTCTTCTCGCGCAGCTTCGCCACCCACTTGGTCGGCTCCCAGTAGGTGACGCGCGGGTCGGTGAGGCCGGACAGGGCGAGGATGGCGGGGTAGGGCTTTTCGCCGACATTGTCGTAGGGCGAGTAGCTTGCCATGAGCTGGTAGAAGTCCCTGCTCTCGATGGGGTTGCCCCATTCGGGCCATTCCGGCGGGGTGAGCGGCAGCGTGTCGTCGAGCATGGTGTTGAGCACGTCGACGAAGGGCACGGCCGCGATGATGCCGCCGAACTTTTCCGGCGCCATGTTGGCGATCGCCCCCATCAGCATGCCGCCGGCCGATCCGCCTTCCGCGACGATCTTCGCGTAGGACGTGAACTTCTCTTGATTCAGATAGTCGGCCGCGGCGATGAAGTCCTTGAAGGTATTGGTCTTCTTGTCCATCTTGCCGTTCTCGTACCAGGCGAAGCCCTTGTCCTTGCCGCCGCGGATATGGGCGATGGCGTAGACGAAGCCGCGGTCGACGAGCGACAGGCAGTTGGTGTTGAAGGACGCCGGGATGGTGATGCCGTAGGCGCCGTAGCCGTAGAGGAGGCACGGAGCGGAGCCGTCCAGCGGCGTATCCTTGCGGTAGAGGAGGGTGACCGGCACGCTCTCGCCGTCCCATGCGGGGGCGAAGACGCGGCGGGTGACGTAGTCGTCCGGGTTGTGGCCGGAGGGCACTTCCTGCGTCTTCAAGAGCGTGCGCTCGCGGCTCGCCATGTTGTAGTCGAAGAGCTGCGAGGGCGTCGTCATCGAGGAATAGGAGAAGCGGATGACGTCGGTGTCGTATTCCGCCGCGCCCGAAAGGCCGAGCGAATAGGCCTCCTCGGCGAAGGCGATGGCGTGTTCCTCGCCGCTCCTGCGGTCGCGCACGACGATGCGCGGCAGGCCCTCGTGGCGCTCCAGCCAGACGAGGTGGCGGGCAAAGGCCATGTGGCTGAGGATCAGCGTGCCGGGGCGGTGCGGCACCACCTCCGTCCAGTTCTCGCGGCCCGGCGCCGTCACCGGCGCCTCCATGATCTTGAAGTCCTTCGCGCCGTCGGCATTCGTCAGGATATAGAAGACGTCGCCGCCCTCCGTCATCGCATATTCGAGGCCCGTCTGGCGCGGGGCGACGACGGCGGGGGTGGCCAGAAGGTCCTTCGTCGGGATGAGGCGGTATTCGCTCGTCTCGTGATCGTGGATGTCGACATAGATGAAATCGTCGATCAGCGAGCCGCCGACCGACATGAAGAAGCCGGGGTCCTTCTCCTCGTAGACCAGCCGGTCGTTTTCCTGCCGCTCGCCGAGGATGTGGTGGAAGATCTTCGAGGGGCGGTGGTTCTCGTCGAGCGCGGTGTAGAAGAAGCTCTTCGCATCGGGCGCCCAGACCCCGCCGCCGCCCGTATTGACGATCTCGTCGGCATGGTCCTTGCCGCTCGCAAGGTCGCGCACCTTCAGCGTGAAATACTCCGAGCCCTTGTCGTCATAGCCCCAGATGCCGAGCGAATGGTCGGTGGAATGGTCGATGCCGGAAAGGCGGAAATAGTCCTTGCCGGCGGCCTCGCTGTCGCCGTCGAGCAGCAGCTTGCGCTCGCCGCCCTCGCGCTTCTCGCGGAAATAGCGCGGCTGCTCGCCGCCGGTGACATAGGCCGTGCCGTAGGCGAAGGGGCCGTCCTTCACCGGCACGGAGCTGTCGTCCTCCTTGATGCGCCCGCGCATCTCGGCAAACAGCGTCTTCTGCAGCGCCTCGGTATCGGCCATGGCGGCCGCCATGTAGGCGTTCTCGGCTTCGAGATGCTTGCGGATCTCCGGCTTGAGGATGGAGGGATCCTTGAACATCGCCTGCCAGTTCTCGTCGCGGAACCAGGCATAGTCGTCGGTGCGGGTGATGCCGTGGCGGGTGTCGGACACCGGCTCCTTGGCGGCGACGGGGGCGGCGGGAAGGTTTTTGAAGACGGACAAGGGTTCACTCCGGCAAATCGACAGGCGGGACCTGAGAGATAGAGAGCCGGGGCGCTTGCATCAAGCGGGGGTTTTCGGGTGGGAGCGTTTGCGGGTTAGGTTCGCCCCCCTCTGCCCTGCCGGGCATCTCCCCCACAGGTGGGGAGATTGGATCGTGGCACCGCCTTGCCCCAGGTCGATCTCCCCCCTTTGTGGGGGAGATGCCCGGCAGGGCAGAGGGGGGTGTTCCCTACGCTCTGCTAACCCGGCAGGCTCCGCTTCGCCTTGCGCTTGGCGGGGCGCAGTTCGTCGGCGATGGTCATGCCGATGATGGAGAGGGGGAGCGCCAGCATGGCGCCGGCGGCGCCCCACATCCAGGTCCAGAAGAGGATGGCGGTGAAGATGATGAAGGCGTCGACCTCCAGCCGCTTGCCCATCACCGCCGGCATGATGAGGTTTTCCATCGTCAGGTGCACGAGGAAGAAGGCGAGCGCCGGCAGGAGGCCCATCAGCAGCGTGTCGTGCGTCAGGAGCCCCGCCGCCGTCAGTGCGATGGTCATCAGCGTGACGCCGAGGAAGGGCACGAAGCTGGAGAGGAAGGCGAAGAGCCCCCAGAGCGCCGGCATGGCAAGCCCGCCGCCCCAGGTGATGAGCGTGGTGACGATGCCGAGCGCACCGTAGACCAGCGCGGCGGTGGCGAAATAATAGCCGAGCGCGCTGTCGATGGCGTTCATGATGCGGATGGTGGCGAGGCGCTGGCCGCGGCGGGGAAAGGCCATGATGATCATCTGCCGCAATCTCAGCCGCGCCGAGAGGAAGAGGACGAGCGCGGCGAAGAAGATCATCGCCTGCAGCAGCGCCGGCGTCAGGCTTGCCGAGAGGATGGAGAGGATGCTGCCGGTGTTCTCCAGCACCTTCTCCATCGACATCTGTCCCGTCTCGAAGGTCTCCGGGCGGATGTTCAGCCAGCCGAGGCGGGAAATGAGCGGCGTGATGCGGTCGTAGGCCCCGCGCACGAGCTCCGGCGCGTTGGCTGCGAGCTGGGTGATCGGCTCGGCGAGAAGGCCGGCGGCGAGGAAGAGGCCGAAGCCGAAGGCGCCGGCGAGCAGCAGCGCGGTCGGCAGCGGGGGAATGCCGAGCTCGTGCAGCTTTTCCGCGGCGACGCCGAGGATGAGCCCGGTGACGATGGCGAGGGAAAGCGGGATGAGGATCGGCGCCATGAGATAGACGACGCCCATCGCCATGATGGCGAAGATGCCGATGGCCGCCCAGGCGGCGGCGATGTCGAGGCCGTAGCGTTTCTGCCGTGGTTCGGCCGGGTCCGCCTCCAGGTCGAGGCTGCCTTTCAGAAGCCGCCGTTCGGCGGGTTGTCCCGACACGTCGTGCATGGTTTTTCCCCTCTGCCCCGTTCGCGCCGATGAACGCACGGGCGTGGTGGAAGTTCCCGGAAAATGCCCGCGAAAGCGTCGAAGGGTTGCCAGCCGCCGCCAAATCGACATATTGCGACCCAACCCCGAATTTAGACGTCAGGATGAATGACGCCGCGAAGAGGAGGCAAACCGTTGAAACTCGACCCGAAAGGGCTGCGGAACGCCGTATTTGGCCTTGCCCTTGTGCCGCTTGTCGCGTCCCCCGCGCTCGCCATAGACGCACGCATCCGCACCCAGCTCCAGAAGCTGACGCCCGAAGAACGCCTGGAACAGCGCTGCGACATCGAGGCGATGGACCAGATCAGCAAGGCCAAGGGCGGCTTCCGCCCCGACAAGGTGATCGCCTACGCCTTCGGTGATCCCAAGCTCAATGGCACGACCTTCAAGACGAAGGGGGCCGTGTTCCGCAGCCGCGGCGAATGGTACCGGCTGTCCTACAAATGCGAGGCGAGCCCCGACCGCCTGGAGGTCAACGCCTTCAAGTACAGCATCGGCAAGGTCGTGCCGCACGAGGACTGGGAAGAGCACTACCTCTACAATTGAGGCGCCTCAGGCGGAAAGCGTGAGGCCGATGCCCCACGGATCGACCAGCGCGATCGCATCGCCCGAGCGGGCGGCGGGCAGGGAAAGCGCCTCGATCCGGTCCGCCGCGGCGGCAAGCCGTGCGGGATCCTTGAAGCGGATCGCATAGTCCGCAAGCCCGCTCATGCCGCCCTCGCGCTTCGGCCGGCCGGCCGAATTCCAGACATTGGCGGCGACGTGGTGGTGGTACTTGCCGGTGGCGAAGAAGCTCGCCCCCGGATAGCGCGCCATGATGTCGAGGCCCAGCACGTCGCGGAAGAAGGCGTCGGCCTGCGGGATATCGGAGACCTGGAGGTGGATGTGGCCGATCGCCGTGCCGGCCTCCTGGCCGTCCCAGCCGCCCTTCGGGGCCTCGTCGTAGAGCGCCTGCAGGTCGAGCCGGTGCGTCGCCATCTTCACCGTGCCGTCCGGCACGTAGGTCCATTCGGAACGGTCGCGGTCGCGGTAGATCTCGATGCCGTTGCCTTCCGGGTCGTCGAGATAGATCGCCTCGCTGACGAGGTGGTCTGAAGCGCCGGTGAGCGGCACGTCGTTGTGGGCGGCATGGACGAGCCAGCGGCCGAGCTCCTCGCGGTTCGGCACGAGGAAGGCGGTGTGGAAGAGGCCCGGCGCATTGCGCGGCGCGCGGATGGTTCCGCCCTCCGTCGTCAGCGTGAGGAGGCGGCGGCCGGCAACGCCGAGCGTCTCGCCGGAGGCCGAGCGCTCCAGCACGGAAAGGCCCATGACCTTCTGGTAGAAGGCCGAGACCATCGGCAGGTCGACCACGCGAAGGCGGGCATGGTCGACGAAGGCCGGCATCTCGACGGCATGGTTGGTGTTGGCGCTCTCTTCGGTCATGGGGGCGGTCTCCGCGCGGATGGGGCCGGCCTTGCCTGCGGCGATACCCGCGGCGGCGGCGCCGAGGAATGTCCGTCTGTCTAGGTCCGTCATGGTTGGTTTCCCGTCGGTTCCCACGGAACCGTTCTGCTGCCGGGAAATATGGCCGAGTGCGGCTGTTCACGGAAGGCGGCAAATCGGCGATTTACTGTCAATGGAATGTTGACGGTGAAGCGGTAAATGCCGGTTCCGTCCGCTATCGTTCAACAGTCGGCCGCACATGTCGGGCGGCAAACTTTCGTGATCCGGCCGGGGCGCGGGCGGTCTTGCCCGCGCGGCCCGAACTTGCCACCATGGGGGCGGGAGGAAGAACAGGGCCATCCATGGAAATCAAGGGCGTCAAATGGAACTATGACCGCTACGAGGTGATCGCCGACGGCATCGTGCACGGTGTCGGCGTGGTGCTGGCCCTCGTCGGCGTGACGGCGCTCATCTTCTACGCCACCGTGTGGGCGACGAGCGGGCAGCTCGCGGCCGCCTGGGTCTACGGCGTCGGGCTCGTCCTCGCGCTTTCCACCTCCTTCGCCTACAATCTCTGGCCGGTCTCGGTGGTGAAGTGGCACCTGCGCCGCTTCGACCACTCGGCGATCTTCGTGCTGATCGCCGCCACCTACACGCCCTTCCTGCAGCGCGGCATCGAGGATCCGTTCCTCGCCGGCATGCTGGTGTTCATCTGGCTGATGGCGGCGGCGGGCGTGGTGCTGAAGTTCCTCTTTCCCGGCCGCTACGACAGGCTCGCCATCCTCGTCTACCTCGCCATGGGCTGGAGCGGCGTCTTTGCCGCCGGGCCGCTGGCGACGCATCTTTCCACCGCCACGCTCGCCCTCATCGTCGCCGGCGGCGTCCTCTATTCGGTCGGCGTCGTCTTCCATGTCTGGGAGAGGCTGCGCTTCCAGAACGCCATCTGGCACGGCTTCGTCGTCGCCGCCGCCGCCGTCCATTATTCGGCGGTCGTCACGAGCGTCGTTTCGGGCCTCTGACCCCTCGCGGGAACGCTGGACAGCCTTCCCGCTCCTCCTGTATGCCATCAGGAAAACCGGGGGGCACAATGGACCTGACGATACGCGATGCCGTGGAGGCGGACCTCCCGGCGATCATGGCCATCTACAACGATGCCGTGGCCAACACGACGGCGATCTGGAACGACACCGTCGTCGATCTCGACAACCGCAGGGCGTGGTTTGCCGCGCGCCGCGAACGCGGCTTCCCGGTCCTTGCCGCCCTGCGCGGCAAGGAGGTCCTCGGCTACGCTTCCTACGGCGACTGGCGCGCCTTCGACGGCTATCGCCACACGGTGGAGCATTCCGTCTACGTGCGGGGCGACGCGCGCGGCACGGGCACGGGAAAGCGCCTGATGACGGCGCTGATCGACCGGGCGAGCTTCAACGGCGTCCATGTCATGATCGCCGGCATCGAGGCGGAGAACCTTGCCTCGATCAAGCTGCACGAGAAGCTGGGTTTCCGCATCGTCGGGCGGTTCAGCGAGGTCGGCATCAAGTTCGGCCGCTGGCTGGACCTCACCTGCATGGAACTGAAGGTGCCGAAGCGCTGATCAATCCGGATCGAAGCTGAGCGCGACGCCGTTCATGCAGTAGCGCAGGCCCGTCGGCGGCGGACCGTCGGGGAAGACATGGCCGAGATGGGCGTCGCAGTCGGCGCAGCGGATTTCCGTGCGCGTCATGCCGTAGGAATGGTCCGTGTGGTCCGTCACCGCGCCGGGCTCGATCGGCTGCGTGAAGCTCGGCCAGCCGGTGCCCGAATTGTACTTCGCCTCCGACCGGTAGAGCGGCCGGTTGCAGCAGATGCAGCGGTAGGTGCCCTTCTTGGAAAGGTCGAAATCGGGGCTGGAGAAGGCGCGCTCCGTGCCGTGTTCGCGCGTGATGCGGAACTGCTCCGGCGTCAGGACCTGCCGCCACTCGTCCTTCGTCTTGTTGACCTTCAAAGTCGCTACGTCACTCATGGGCGTCCTCCTGTCGAGCCCTTAGATAAGGCGCCGATTGTGGCAAGACAATCGGCAGCATCCTTGAAAAACGGAATCCTTCCTCCTATCCTCCATCTTCAACCTTATGGAGGAAAAAATGCCGCTGAACATCAAGGACGCGGAGGCGCACGCGCTGGCACGGGAGCTTGCCGAGGCGACGGGCGAAAGCCTCACGCGTGCCGTCAAGGTCTCCATCGAGGAACGGCTTGCACGCGTGCGCCACCTCAGGCCCCGCCTTGCCGACCGGCTCGACCGCATCGCGCTCGACTGCGCGAGCCTGCCGGTGCTCGATCCGCGCACGCCGGAGGAAATCCTCGGGTACGACGAGAGCGGCCTGCCGCGATGATCGTCCTCGATACGTCCGCGCTCGTTGCCATCCTGACCGACGAACCGGAGCGCCGGGCCTTCAACGAGGCGATCGAGAATGCACCGGGACGCCTGATGAGCGCTGCGACGCTCCTGGAAGCGAAGATGGTCCTCTTCGCCCGCTATGGCGGCGCCGGCGTCAATGCGCTCGATGCCTTCCTCCGGCAGGCGGATATCCGCATCGAGCCCGTCACGGCGGCGCAGGCGGAGATCGCCTTCGAGGCATTCCGCCGCTTCGGGCGCGGCACCGGCCACGCCGCGCATCTCAACTACGGCGATTGCTTCTCCTATGCGCTGGCGCGGGAGAATGCCGCGCCCTTGCTGTTCAAGGGCGGCGATTTCGAACATACCGACCTGGAAAAAGCGCTCTGATCGTTCCGCAGCCGTCAGCGCCCGGCGCGGCCCATCCGGCACCGGAGCGGTGGTCTTTGGCGCGGCTGGGGCGTGTGCCGGCAAGAAGCGTTGACATTCGGTTTATAATCCGGTGCGGAAGTTGGCAGTATCCACGGTGTCGAGCCGGAAGCATTTCGGATGCCGGCGGGCATATTCACTATTCTTCAAAATAATTCTGGACTTTGAATAGCGGAATGATATTTCAGGCGAAGTAAAGCATTCCGGTTGATTTAGCTCGATTGCAAGTTGCCTGTTTAAGTTGAATAAGCACTTCGATCACGATTACCAGGTATATGTTCCGGCCAAGATGCGGCGGGAACGGCGGCCGTTGTAGTAAAAAGTTATATTGACCAGAGTTCTCAGGGTTTAGAAATTCGTGCGCGCATAAGCAATGTTTCGCCAAAAGCCCGGCTGAAAAGACGCTTTACCGGAATTGAATGCCGGCCGATGGATGGGGCCATCGGTCTTCCTATTGTCCGACAGGAGAAGAATATGTCTGAAACAACCCTTGGCGCCGCCAGCTCCAGCCTGCTTGTCGAACTGACGGCCGATATCGTTGCCGCCTATGTCGGCAACCATGTGGTGCCGGTCGGCGAACTGCCGGGCCTGATCGCCGATGTGCATGCCGCGCTCAACAACACGACGCAGCCGTCGGCCGCCATCGAGGCGCCCGTCGCCGCCGAAAAGCCGAAGCCGCCGGTGCCGGTGAAGAAGTCCGTGCAGAACGACTACATCATCTGCCTGGAGGACGGCCAGAAGTTCAAGTCGCTGAAGCGCCACCTGATGACCCACTACGGCATGACCCCGGAAGAGTACCGCGAGAAGTGGGACCTGCCGGCCGATTACCCGATGGTCGCTCCGGCCTATGCCGAGGCCCGCTCGCGCCTCGCCAAGGAAATGGGCCTCGGCCAGCGCCGTAAGGGCAAGTAAGCGCCGTCATCACGGCAGGAATGGAAAGGCCGGGACCGGAAGGTTCCGGCCTTTTTGCGTTGCGGCCTTGCGCTTTGAGAGCGGAATTGAGGAATAAAAGCCTATATCGGGGACGGGAATCGTGATTTTCTGAGGAAATTCAACGAATGATTGTGGCTTGTCGCTTCATTCGTCCCCGTTCGTCCTCTAGGGTGTATGAATAAATTCCTATCAACGGAGGGACCAGTCATGCACCAGTTCATCGTATCCGAAGGGCGGGCCGGCACGGCGCCCGGCCGTACTGCCGGTCCCGCTCCCGAAACGAAGGGCGCGGGCCGCCCGGAGGATGGCGGCGCCCGCACCGCGGAAAGCGGCCTTGCCATGCCCGTGGTGCCCACGGGCGTCGCCTGCCGCATCGTCCGCCAGCTCGTCCTGGAAATGACGGCGATGGCGGGGGACCGGCCCCTCTGGCGGCGCGACCGGCGCCGCGCCACCTGCCACGGACGCCAGGTCGCCATGTATGTCTGCCATGTCGTCCTGCGCCTGTCGATGTCGGAGATCGGGGCGGCCTTCGGGCGCGACCGCACGACGGTCGGCCATGCCTGCAACGTGGTGGAGGACCGGCGCGACGACGCGGCCTTCGACGCCTTCGTCTCGGCCATCGAGCGCCTCGTGATCTCGGTGTTCGGCCCGGCGGGGATCGGCAGCCATGAATAGGGCGGCGGCGGACGGGCTGGCGCGGCTCCTGCGCTTCCTCCTGGCTTCCGGCGAGGCCGTTGTCCGCGAGGACGGCCTTCACGCCGCCGGCGGCCGCACGATGCCGCTGCCGGAAGGCGTCCTGGCCGAGGCGCTGCGCCTCGGCCTCGCCCGGCACGGCGACGGCTGGCTTGCGGCCACGGCGGAGGCGCGCGCCTTCCTGAAGCGCCGGCTCTGCGATGCGCAGACACCCTTTGCCGGCCAGCATCGCGACATGGCGCCGGTGACGGTCCTGCGCGACGGGGTGCGGGAGACGGCAATGGCGAACCGGCTCGAATCGCCGCTCGCCGCCCTTGCCCGGCTGAAGGAGAAGACGGGCGGCGCATACCTGCCGGAAAGCGCGATCGCCGCGGGCGAGCGGCTGCATGCGGATTTCACCCGCGGCGGGCTCCAGCCGCGCACGACCATGTCCTGGGAGCCGCGCATCGCCGGCCGCCAGAAGGGCGAGGCGGGCGCGGCGCGCGAGATCACCGACACGGCGCTTGCCGCGCGCCTGCGCGTCGCCCGCGCCATCGAGGCGATCGGGCCGGAGCTTTCCGGCGTCGCCCTCGACGTCTGCTGCTTTGCCAAGGGGCTTGAGACGGTGGAGCGCGAACGCCAGTGGCCGGCCCGCTCCGCCAAGCTGATGCTCCGCGCCGCCCTGATGGCGCTCGCCAGGCACTATGCTCCGCCCGCGCCGAAGGGGCGGCGGGTGCATGCCTGGGGGGCGGAGGGGTATCGGCCGGAGTTGGGCGGGTGAGGATTGCCCCTCATCCCGCTGCCGCGACCTTCTCCCCGCAAGCGGGGCGAAGGATGCTGTGGCGATGCCTTGCCAGATATGGGAGGAAAACGGTGCTGCAATGTCCCTTCGCCCCGCTCGCGGGGAGAAGGTGGCCGGCAGGCCGGATGAGGGGCGGTCCGAAGACCTCTACGCCGCCACCGTCGTCGCCGCTTCCTCGCGGATGCGCTTGACCATCGAGCGCAGGCCGTTGGCGCGCTGGGAGGAGAGGTGTTCGACGAGGCCGATTTCGTTGAAGGTGTCGATGGCGTCGGTGGCGGCGATGTCCGAGGCATGGCGGCCGGAATAGATGGCGAGCACGATGGCGACGAGGCCGCGCACGATATGGGCGTCCGAATCGCCCTCGAAGGTCATCACCGGGTCGGCGCCGCCTTCGGTATGGCTGACGAGCCAGACCTGGCTGGCGCAGCCCTGCACCTTGTTCTCCGCCGTGCGCTTGTCTTCCGGCAGGTCCGGCAGCGCCTTGCCGAGTTCGATGACGTAGCGGTAGCGGTCCTCCCAGTCCTCGAGGAAGGCGAAGTCGTCGATGATGTCCTGCAGCGTGGCCATGGTCTGTCCGTCCAAGTTTCTGGCCCTGATATAGGCGAGGGGCCGCGGGATTTGAACCGAAAAGCGCCCCGGACAAAAAGAAACGCCGCAGGGAACGGGTCCGTGCGGCGGTTGCAGGGGCAACGAGTGAGGCAGGCAGAAACTTGAATGCCGGAGGGGTCAGCCCTTCCGGTCGGGACGGCGGGTCGGCACGGCGATGGTGCCGGTGATGACCTCGTCGTCGGCGTCGACGCTGGCGACGGCCGGAAGCGGCTGGGTCAGCGCTTCCTTCTTGCCCGGGCCGGCCTTGGCGGCCTCTTCGTCGGCGAACTGCGTGTCGAGGAACTGGTAGGCGACGCGGGCGCCTTCACGGGCCCGGTGGCCGAGGGCGACGAAGGTCTCGGCACCCTTCTCGCAGACGTCCGGCTTCTGCAGGCAGATGGCGCTCACATACTCGATCGCCTCGCTTGCCGCGCTGAACGTATCGCCGATCGCCACCGTCGGCCCCTTTTCCAGCTTGGCGGAGGATTCCGCGTTCAGGAAGGGGAGCAGGACGAGAACCAGTGAGAACCAGAACGTTCCCTTGATCAGAAACCACATCGCTTGCCATCCTCGTTAGCGCCTCGGCTCTTTGCGGCCTTCGGCAGATTGGTCCTTGGCGAACCGTTGATGCGAGAATAGGGGCCGGAAGGAAATTCCCCTTTGCTGGAATCGCTCGGGTTTTGCCCAGTTTTGAGTAAAATTGTCTCTATTCCCAGCTTTGCGGGCATTTGAGGCGGATTTTAGCGTTTCGCGTTAAGGATGATGGCGCGGCCACCGTGCCCAAGGCGCCGGAATGCCGGGAGGAGGGCCGGCGCCGCCTTGCCCCACAAGTTAATGCGAACAGAAAAATGCCGCAAAATGAGGCGCTTACGCCCCGTTAACCACGCCGGACGAATGACCCTTGGATTGCCCCGAAATGGGACTTTTGGCCCTTTTTGCCGCGCTTTCCACCCCCGCCGTTTATTGTTTCCTTAAGTCGCCGATGCGATTTTGAGCGCACAGAAAAGACAAAAAACGGCAGGGTTTCGCGTTGCGCCAATTGACCATCATCGCTGACAGAATGGCGGCCCGTCTGGGCGCGGCCACCGGCGTTGCTGGGGCGGGCGCTGCCGATGCGCGCCCTACCGCTCCGCTGCGGGCGACGACGCTCGCACTCCTTGCCGCCGTTCCCGGCCTGCCGCTCGCCCTTTCCGCCGTCATGCCCGCATCCGCGGCGCTTCCGGCGGGTGTTGCGCTTGCCGGCGCCGGTGCGCTGCTGGCGGCCGCCGCCACGGGCGTGCGCCGGCCGAAGCCGCAGCCGGCGAAGACCTTTGCCGAGGAGCTGGCCGAGGCCGCTCCGCCCGCCGCGTCTCCCTACGATCTCTTCGCCGGCCTCGTGACGCTGCACGATGCGCGCGGCTTCGTGACCGCCGTGCACGGCCGCGACAGGAGCGCCATGCTCGCCTGGATGCGCGCGCCGATGGGCCGCGGCTATCTCGACCAGATCCACGTTTCCGACCGGATCGGCTTCCTTGCCGCCATCGACCGCTTGCGCCAGGGCGCGACCAGCGAGACCGTGGAGATCCGCATCGACCGGGCGCGCCTTGCAAGCGATGTCGAGCAGTTCGTGCACATGCGCGTTGAGATGACGGCGCTGGCCGGGCCGGACGGCACGCTGGCCGCGGTCGTCGCCCAGTCGCGCGACATTTCCGAAGAAGCCAAGCTCCGCAACGAGAACGTCCGCAAGGCGGCGGAGGCGGAGACCGCCAACGACGCCAAGACGCGGTTCCTGGCCGCCGTCAGCCACGAGCTGCGCACGCCGCTCAACGCCATCCTCGGCTTCTCGGACATCCTGTCCGGCGAGTATTTCGGCAAGCTGGAGAACGACCGCCAGCGCGAATATGTCGCCCTGATCCACCAGTCGGGCTCGCATCTCCTGTCCGTCGTCAACACCATGCTGGACGTCTCGAAGATCGAGGCGGGCCGCTACGAGCTCCTGCCGGAACCCTTCGCCGTCGCCGACAGCGTCAAGGCCTGCGAGCAGATGCTGGGGCTCCAGGCGCGCGACAAGGGCATCCAGCTCACGAGCCGCGTGCCGCGCGCCATCGGCGAGGCGGTAGCCGACCAGCGGGCGATCCAGCAGGTCCTCATCAATCTCGTCGGCAACGCCATCAAGTTCACCGACCGCGGCGGCATCGTCACCATCGATGCGGCGCGCGAGGGGCGCGACCTCCTGCTCACCGTCAGCGATACCGGCATCGGCATTCCCGCCGACAAGCTGGCGCTGATCGGCCAGCCCTTCATGCAGGTGCAGAACGAATATACCCGCAAGTACGAGGGCACCGGGCTCGGTCTCTCGCTCGTCAAGGGGCTCGTGGCGCTGCACGGCGGCAGCTTCGCCGTGGAAAGCCGGCCGGGCGAGGGCACGGTCATCACCGTGCGCGTGCCGGCCGACGGCTCGGGCATCGCGCGCGACGGCGACCTTCGGGCATCCGCGCCGTCCACCGTCGATTTCCCGCCGCGCCTTGCGGGCGGCCCGCAGACCGTTTACCAGCCGTCGGACGATGGCAAGGACACGAAAGATGAACGCGCACGTCAGAAGACAGCCTGAGCGGGGGCCGAAGGGCCCGGCCCGCAAGGGCCGTTCCGGCGGGCGGGGACAGCCGCAGCGCCGGCCGAACGTCGTTATCACCGGGCTTGTCGCGCTCGGCGGGCTTGCCGCGCGCTATCCGAGCGTGGTGGGGGGCTCCTGCGCCTTCATCGTCGTCTTCTCCTTCGTCGCGGCCAATGCGCTCTGGTATCAGCCGGGCGGCCATCCCTCGCCGTTCCTGCGCACCCGCGCTGCCGGAAACTCCCTCGGCTTCTCGGCCACGAAGCCCGAGCCGAAGGACGTGACGACCTTTCTCATCGAGCGTCAGGACGAGGAGGGCGACCTTCCCGCCGTCGCCGACGTGACGCCCGCCGAGCGCCCCTTCGACGAGGTGACGCAGAGCATCGAGAAGCGCCCCGCGGCCAAGCAGGCCGCCGGGGACGAGGGCGATCCCGTCGCCGCGGCGATCCTTGCGGCCGAGACCGATCCCGGCGTCACCGCCGCCGTCGAGAAGCCCGCGCCGAGCGAGCTGGTGATGAAGATCCAGAAGGGCCTCAGCAACATCGCCTATGCGGATGTCGTGGTGGACGGCCTGATCGGCGAGAAGACGCGCACGGCGATCCGCCATTTCGAAAAGCACTACCGGCTGCCGGTGACCGGCGAGCCCAATGTCGCCGTCCTCGACAAGCTCAAGGACATCGGCGCACTATAGCGCCGTATACGACGAAAGTCGTACGCCTACGACCTTCCGTAGCGTCAGGCCTTTTAAAGGAAGCGTTAACCATGTCTGCCGGATGATCCTTCGATGACCGGAGGATCGTCGAGCCATGCCCGCTGCTGCCCTGCATGAGACTGCCGAACCGCTTGAGGAGGACGAACCGGCCGATGCCGGGGCGCTGCGCGCGGTCGTCGCGGCGCTCGCCGCCGAGGCCTCCGACCTCGGCCTGCACCTCGTCGACATCGCCGGGTCCATCCAGGACACGGCCGCGCAGTCGCGCGAGCATGCCGGCCTCTTCACGCGGCTGACGCAATCGGCAACGGCGATCGCCGGGGCGAACGGCGACATCGCCCGCGCCCTCGGCGAGACCGACCAGCTTGCCGCCAGCGCCCGCACGGTGCTCGGCGAGCAGGCGGCGCGGCTCGACGGCTCCATCGCCGCCATCGACCATATGGTGACCGCCTCCAACGAGATCGGCACGGAGATCTCCGCCTTTTCCGGGGCGCTTGCCGATGTCGGCCGGCTGGCGGACGCCATCGGCACCATCGCGCGCCAGACGAACCTCCTGGCGCTCAACGCCGCCATCGAGGCCGCCCGCGCGGGCGAGGCGGGCAAGGGCTTTGCCGTGGTGGCGGCGGAGGTGCGGGCGCTCTCGCTGGAGACCTCCAACACGACCGCCTCGATCCAGAAGACGCTGCAGGAACTGCGCGCGCGCATCGACCGGCTGGAGGCGGCGGGCGAAGGGGCGCGCGTTTCGGCCGAGGGCGTGAAGGCGACGGCCTCCGGCGTGCAGGGCTCGTTTTCCGGCGTGGAGGAGGTGATGTCGAAGATCCTCGACAGCGCCTCGACGCTGGCCGCGACCACCGGCGCGGTGGACCGCGAATGCAGCGAATTCGCCCGCTCCATCGGCGCGGCCTCGGCGGAGATCGTCCGTTCCAGCGAGGTGCTGCAGGGCGCCTCCGGCAAGGTCGGCGAGGTGGTGGCGATCTCCGAGCGCATCATCCAGGCGACGGCGAGCGCCGGCATCGAGACGCCGGACACGCCCTATATCCGCCTCGTGCAGCAGCTTTCCGCAGAAGTCTCCCGCCGGTTTTCGGCGGCAGTGCGCAGCGGCGAGATCGGCCTCGACGCGCTGTTCGACCGGCAGTACCGGCCGGTTCCCGGCACGGACCCGGTGCAGATGACGACGCGCTTTATCGATTTCACCGACCGCGAGCTGCCGGCAATCCAGGAGCCGGCGGTGGCCGCCGACGACCGCATCGCCTTCTGCGCCGCCGTGGACGAGAACGGCTACCTGCCCACGCACAACCGCAAGTTCTCCGAGCCGCAGCGCCCGGGCGATCCGGCCTGGAACACCGCCAACTGTCGCAACCGCCGCATCTTCAACGACCGCGTGGGGCTGGCGGCCGGCCGCAACACCGAGCCCTTCCTCCTCCAGACCTACCGGCGCGACATGGGCGGCGGGCAGTTCGTGCTGATGAAGGACATCTCCGCCCCCATCGTCGTGGACGGCCGGCACTGGGGCGGGCTGAGGCTGGCGATCCGGGTGTAGCGCGCCCATTGCCCGCTTGCGCGCCGGCGTGTATGCCGCCGTGATGCGCCTTCGTACCGATATCTTCGTTTCCGCCCTGATGCGCCGCGTGTTCGCCCGCGGCGATTTCGCGGCCGTGGAGGCGAAGGGGGCGGAAGAGGCGGGGGCGGTGTTCGTGCGGCAGGTGTTCCGCAACGGCACGGAAAGCCTCCATGCGCCGGCCCCGCAGAGCTTCTTCGAGGAGGACGACGACGGCCGGCGGCTTTTCGAGACACGGCTGGAGCGCGCGGATGCGGATGCGGTCGCCGAGGCCATCGCCCGCGAGCGGCGCTTCGACGGCGATCTCTGGGTGGTCTCCATCGAGGCGGACGATCTCTCCGGGCTCATCGATTTCGCCGGGGCGGAGCCGCAGGACGACGGGTTCTTCCGGCGGTAGGGATGGCTGCCCCTCATCCGCCTGCCGGCACCTTTCCCCGCAAGCGGGGCGAAGGAAGAGGAGGCAGGACCTTCCATCTGTCACAACGGTTTTACTTGAGGAAACCGGCGCGTCATCCCCTTCTCCCCGCCTGCGGGGAGAAGGTGCCGGCAGGCGGATGAGGGGCTGTTCCGCTGGAAACAGCGCCGCGCCGCGGGACATGGGAAAAGGCGAACACACAGGCAACGGCCTGTGCTTCACCCTGGAGGAACGCCCATGTTTATCGTGCTGCCTGCCCTTGCACTGCTGATTTCGGGAATGTTCGTCGCGACCATGCTGGCCGCGCTTCGTGCGGAGCGGAAGGTTCTGTGATGACGGCTCAGCCGGCGGCGGCGCGGCGGGTCTCGCCCGGCGCCGCGGTTTCCTCGCCATTGGCAGCCTTCGGCGCGCCGCTGGTATAGCTGTCGGCGCGCTGCCAGCTTTCGACGCGGCGGATCGCGTCTTCGGCGTCGATCTCCGCAAGCAATGCCTCCGCGCCGCCGCCGGCAAGGTGCGGATAGATGCATTCCAGCAGGAAGCGGCCGTCGGCCTCGGGCATGGCGAGCGCCAGCAGCGTCTCGGCAAGCTGCCGCCCCGAGACATCGAGAAGGATGCGCTCGGACAGCCATTGGCTGGAGGCGAGGGCGTCGGCGAGCGTGACGGCGATCATGCCGACCTCGCCGGTGCGCGCGAAGCGCACGAGGAGGGCCTGATGGGTCGCCGTCGCCGGCTCCAGGCGGACCGGTGCCTCCACCGGGGGCGTTGCGGCGCGCACGAGGGCGCGCAATTCGTCGCGGATCGCCTCTTCCCGCTCCAGCCGCGCGGCTTCCCGCATGGCGGCCTCGCGCTCCTCGCCGGTGCGGCGGCTCGCCTGATCCTGATGCGTGCCGACCAGCGCCTCGACGACGACGGGGGAAAGATCCTCCCGCCGGCCGATGGCGCGGGCGTGGTCGGGCCCGGCCGCGCGCAGGACGCGCAGCAGCGTCCGGTCGGCGATGGCTTTCGAGCCCATGAGGAAGATGGCGGCGATATCGATCGGCTGGCAGGCGATGAAGAAGGCCGTCTCCTCCGGCACCTGCGGGCAGCGCGAGAGCGCGGCGACGGCCTGCCGGCGCGCCTCGTCGCTGGAGGCCGCATAGAGCGGCTCGAAGAGCTCGCCGAACTGGTAGAGGTCGGATTTCCTTGGAAAACGCAGGCTCTCGAAGCTGGAGACCGTGGCCATCAGCACGATGTCCTTCGGCCGCCCGGCTTGCGGTCTCTCCAGTTCGCGAAACCTGTCCGCCACGAAACACCTGTCGTCCCGACCGCCAGCCCCTCGGCGATCCTGTTGTCATTCATGAAAATCAGAGGAAACGCTTGTCTGCCGTTACGCCGCGCACTCTTTGCAAGTGCCTTGGAACAAAGGGTTTTCTCTAAATTTCGATGCGCCGGCACATTGCATGCCGCAGGTTTCGATCTTAGGGCGTTTATGATTAACGGCGGGTAAAGGGTTCACCGGGGATGTGCGGATTCAATCCAGTGCGACACCTTCGTCGATCAGGTCATAGACCGTGTCCCGTATCTGCCTGAGCAGGGCATCGGACAACTTGCCGACCGGAGGCTCGACGAGGCTGTCCCTGCGGATCGCCTGCACCTTGTCGCACATCGCAAATGAATGCCGCCTGAGGCCGTTTTCTGCGTTCGGGTCGATCCCGATCCTGATCGGCGCACCATGCGAGTCGTTCGAGGTCAGCGGAACCACGATGATGCTGTCCATTCGAATATTGGGGTTCTGCATGACGACCACCGGCCGGGGCTTGCCCGTGTAGGCGCCCCGCTCGGTCATCCTGTATATCGCGCCGCGCTCAATCATCCGTGATCCCCACGCCATGAGCCTCGATCCAGCGCATGACGTCCTCTTCATCCTCGCGGTGGCGCCGGATGCGTTCAGCGGCATCGCGCAATTGCTCGTTTCGTACCCGCTTGACATAGAGCAGCAGCGCTTCCCGCATGGCCTCGCTTTGCGTCTGCTGCCTTGTTTCGGCCGCTTGGGTGAAACGGTCCTTCAGGTCGTCATCGACCCGGAAATTCATGAGCGATGCCATCCGCGCCTCCATCGTGTAATACAAAATATATTACGCCTTTCCGACAGCGTAGCAAGCCCGGAACGGGGGCCGGCCGTGCGCTCGCCTGTTCCGCAGGAAACAGCCCGTTTCGCACTCTCGGGTTAGATTAACAGCCTGTTAACCCGGTGGTCGCTAGTTTTAGGGACATGGAACGGCTCGTCTGTTGCAACGGACGTGTTATGATTCCACCATGGACGCGGCGGTTCGCTTTCGGGCACCGCCGCCTCGCAGGGGAAAGGTGCGATGTTCCGGATGCCGGGCGGTCACCAGACACATTCCCGTGAAAGGGAAACTTCTGGTCCCGTATCGCCGTTTCCGCCCGTATGCGGCAGGGTTGACGAGGATACCCGATGCCGCATCCGGTGGACGGAACCGGATGCACCGGCCCGTTGAGACGGGCAGGGTGAGATTGTAAAGGTACTTCATCCGTCTCGATTCTTCTTTTGGAGGCGAGAATGGCAGACGTGGTACGATTGACGGAATGGCGCGAGCGGATGCCGCGGCGCGAGACTGCACGGCCGGAAAGCCCGGCCCGGATCCTTCTTTTCACGGGCGTGCGCTACGAGCGCCTGACCCCCGCCATGCTCGCCTCGCGCGGCAAGGCGGCAAAGCACGGCGCGCCGGACACCGCCCGCCGGCCCTGACGGACGACGCTTTGTCACTGATCCGGCGCGAAGGGCTCGCAGCCGGCATTGGCGAGGAACGCTGTCGCGGCCGGCAGACGGCTTTCCGTCGGCACGAAGGTGCGCAGCACCGCATAGCCCTCATCCCCCCGCATTTCCACGAGGATCGACTGTTCCAGCTCCTGCGGCACCTGCTTGCGGATGGCGATGAGCTGGATGGGCGTCGCCACCAGCGTATCGAGCGCGCCGGTGACGGAGGTGCGGTCGTTCATGCTGAAGACCTCGTTGGAGGCGCTGTCGTAGACGGCGAGCGACCAGAAGGGCACGTCGCCCTCGGCAAAGAGGCGCACGGGGCCGTCTTCCACCGAGAAGGTGCATACGGCGGTCTTCATCGCCGGATCGTCGTTGACGGGGGCGAGCGTATCGCCGGTATTACCGAGCGCAAAGAAGCGGTTCGCCTCGCCGAGGCTGGAAACGCGCGTATAGGCGTCGCGTCCGGTGAAGCTCGGCAGCGATAGGATGATGACGATGTGCAGGAGCGCCGCGCCGATGAGGCCGATCGCGATGGCGTAGAGGAAGCTACGCATCGGCGCAATCCAGCCGCTTTATGCCGGGCATGGCAAGGTCGATGACGCCGGAGCTGCCGGCGGTCGGGGTGTCGAGGAGGGTCATGACGAGGAGAAAAGGCGCCTTGCCCTCCGGCACCGCCAGCCAGTTGCCCGCAGACGCGGCGGCGGAGATGCGGATGGTGAAGCTGCTGTCGGCCGCGCGTAGCACCGACCAGGCGTTGAGGCCGGAAGGAAGCCCCTTGCGGATGCCGCCGAGCGGATTGCCGCTGCGGTCGGCCACATGCAGCGTCCACAGGCGCGCGGGCGGCGTGATGCCGGAAATGCTGTAGCGGCAGTTTTCCACCAGCGTGCGGCCCTCGCTGTCGCTGGCGGCGGTGAAGGCAAGGCCCTCGGCCCCGCCGAGCAGGAGCTTGCCGTCACGCGCGCGGTGGGCCTTGGCGTAAGGGTCCGCATCCACCGTCTGGGCGGCGGGAAAGGCCGTCCACGGCCCGAGCGCGATGGCGCCGAAGCCGACCGTCGCCCTCAGCGCATAGATCGAGCTCAGGATGCCGAGGCCGAAGGCGACGGCGAGCGCGGTGGCGATGACGAGAGGGGTTCGGAACAAGGCGGTCGACCGTTGGAATCAGCGTTGCGTCACTCTGTCCGGTTCGCCGGAGCAAGGTCAAGCGCCCCGTCGAGCGCGGCCACGCGGCCATCGGCCTTGAGCGGCGCCGCCTCCTGGAAATGGCGGGCGATATCCTTCAGCAGCTTCGTGACGTCGGACGAGAGCGAGCGCGGGCGCACGAGCGCCGGCAGGGCGTTCTCGTCGGTCGCCCGGGCGACCTCCTTCGCCTTCGATCCGTCGGGCAGCGGGTTCTCGATGCCGGGGATGGGGCGAAGCTCGATGCCCTGGTGGGCATAGTCCATCAGGCGCTTGAAGGTCATGGCGGGGAGAGACCCGCCGGTCATGTTGTTGGTCGAGGTGTAGTCGTCGTTGCCGTACCAGACGGCGGTTGTGTAGTTGCCGGTGAAGCCGACATACCAGGCGTCGCGGTAGGCCTGCGTCGTGCCCGTCTTGCCGCCCGAGACGATGCCGTGGTCGAGCGCGCCGCGCCGCGCCGTGCCGTTGACGGGGATGGTGACGAAGATGTGGTTCATCGACGAGGTCGCCTCCTCGGAGAGGACCCGCTTTGCCGGCGGCTCGTCGCGGGAAAAATCGTAGAGGATGTCGCCGTCGTAGTCGATGATCTGGCTGATGCCGTGGCGGCGCGACTGCAGGCCGTCCGCCGGGAAGACGCCGTAGGCCGTCGCCTGGTCGAGCACCGTCACCTCCGAGGTGCCGAGCGGCATGGTCTTGTCGGTGCGGATCGGCGTTTCGACGCCCATGGCTTTCGCGAGCGCTGCGATGGGCTTGGTGCCGAGCTTCTCCTTGGCAAGGCGCACCGGCACGGTGTTGATCGATTTCGCCATCGCCGTCATCAGCGTGATGCGGCCGGCATAGCTGCGGCCGTAGTTCTGCGGCGACCAGCCGCCCCAACTGATCGGCGCGTCGACGATGGTGGTCTCGGGCTTCATGCCGGCCTCCATCGCGGCGGCATAGGTATAGGCCTTGAAGGAGGAGCCCGGCTGGCGAAGCGCGCGCGTGGCGCGGTTGAACTGGCTCTCGCCGTAATCCCGCCCGCCGACCATGGCGCGCACGGCCCCGCCGTTCTCCATCATCACCAGCGCGCCCTGCTTGACGCGGTAGCTCTCGCCGTACTGGCGAAGGCCCGTCTCGATGGCCTCCTCGGCGGCGGCCTGCAGGCCCATGTCGATGGTGGTGCGCACGATGAGCGAATGCTGGTGGAAGGGTTTTGCGATGCGCTGCACCTCGTCGAAGGCCCAGTCGAGGAAGAAGTCGGGCGCGGTCTTTTCCGCCCGGTCGACGACGCTGGCGGGGTTGCGCCGCGCGGCGATGACCTGGCCTTCCGTCATCAGCCCGCCCTGGACGAGGTTGGTCAGCACCTCGTTGGCGCGCGCGCGGGCGGCCGGCAGGTTGACGTGCGGGGCGTAGCGCGCCGGGGCCTTGAAGAGGCCGGCGAGCATGGCGGATTCGGCAAGGTTCACGTCCGTCACGTTCTTGCCGAAATAGAACTGCGCGGCCGCTGCCACGCCGAAGGTGCCGCCGCCCATATAGGCGCGGTCGAGATAAAGGCGCAGGATCTCCTTCTTGGACAGGTTCGCCTCCAGCCAGAGGGCGAGGAAGGCTTCCTTGATCTTGCGCTCGATGGTGCGCTCGTTGGACAGGAACAGGTTCTTGGCGAGCTGCTGGGTGAGCGTGGAGCCGCCCTGCACGACGCCGCCCGCCCGCGCGTTCTCGTTCATGGCGCGGGCAAGGCCGAGGAAATCGATGCCGAAATGGCTGAAGAAACGGCGGTCCTCCGTCGCCAGAACCGCCTTGATGAGGCTATCGGGCAACTCGTCGATCGGCACGGAATCCTCGTGGATGATGCCGCGGTGGCCGATCTCGTTGCCGTAGCGATCGAGGAAGGTGACGGCGAAATCGCTCTGGGCGCGCCAGTCGCCCTTGGTCTCCTCGAAGGCGGGAAGAGCGAGCGCAAGCAGGAGGATGAAGCCGGCGGTGCCGAGGTTCATCGCCTCGCCGGCGACCTCGAAGACCGCCTTCTTCCAGCCCCTGGCATGGAAGCGGCGGGAGAAGATGGTGATCTCCTCCCAGATCTCGCCCGCGCGGAAACCGGCGTTCCACACCGCCGAATCGATCCAGGAATCGATGCGCAGGAAGATGTGCCGCCGGCGGCGGCGCGGTTTCGTCTTCTCCTGGTCGTCGTCTTCCACGATCGCGGTCTCTTGCTTCTCGTCCCTCGCGCCGTGACACTGACGGCCTGCCGGTTAACGTCCTGTCACCATCGGTTTATTCTAGTACGATATCAGGCTTTTGACGGCAGCAGAACGGATTTTGCGGGGAAGGGTTACCGCCGCCCGCTCTTGACCTTTGCGCCCGAGGGGTCCAGGGGTCGGGCATGACGACGAACGATGCCGCAAAGACGGACGACCTGCCGTTCTGGAAGACCAAGACGCTTGCCGAGATGACCGACGGCGAGTGGGAGAGCCTGTGCGACGGCTGCGGGCTCTGTTGCCTCAACAAGCTGGAGGACTGGGAGACCGGCGAGATCGCCTGGACCTCCATCCGCTGCGTGCTGCTCGACGGGGAAAGCTGTCGCTGCAAGGACTACGAGAACCGGCAGGCGACCGTGCCGGACTGCATCCGCCTCACCGTGGAGAGCGTCGCGGAAATCTCCTGGCTGCCGCCGACCTGCGGCTACCGCCTCATCCGCGACGGCCACGACCTCTACTGGTGGCACCCACTCGTCTCGGGCGATCCCGACACCGTGCACCAGGCCGGCATCTCCGCCCGCGGCCGCACGGTGAGCGAGGAGGGCATCGATATCGAGGACTACGAGGATTACCTCGTGACCTGGCCGCTGGAAGTGGGCGAGGGGAAATAGGATTTTCATCCTAGTTATATACTTGACAAAAGTAATCCCTTGGTCGATAAAGAATCCAAGGAGTTACGCAAATGGCCGCATTCAGCGATCCAATCTTTCACGACGAAGACGCAGCCCGCGAGCATCTGGAATCGATCCGCTGGCCGCATGGCCCGAATTGCCCGCATTGCGGCAACATTGACGCGTCCAAGATTGCAAAAGTCGAAGGCAAGAAGCAGACGCATCGCAAGGGCCTCTACTACTGCAATGAATGCGGCGGTCAGTTCACCGTGACCGTGGGTTCCGTTATGGAGCGGTCAAAGGTTCCGCTGGCGAAGTGGGCCTTTGCATTCCATCTGTTTGCCGCTTCCAAGAAGGGTATGAGCGCGCACCAGCTTCACCGTATGCTTGGCGTCACCTACAAAACCGCTTGGTTCATGGCTCACCGTATCCGTGAAGCCATGAAAGAGGATGTTGCCTCGTCTGGTCCTCTTGGCGGCGAAGGCAAAACCGTAGAAGCCGACGAAACCTATATCGGCAAACGCGAGACACCCCGCGTGTCTGCGCAACGCAAAGGCCGCCCCTATATCAAGAAGGGCAAGTCTGGCGGCGCACAGAAGCGCATCGTTGTCGGTCTGGTCGAGCGTGGCGGCAAAGCCCGCATGTTTCATCTGAACGACGCAACCAAGGACACCGTTCGAGAAGTGCTGGTGCGCAATGCAGACCGTGCTTCCACGCTCTACACTGATGAGTCTCGCCTCTACACCCGTACCGGTGAGGAATACGCCACCCACCGCACCGTAAAGCATTCCGCAAAGGAATATGCCCGCCGCGAGGGCGATGCCGTTATGCACTCAAACACGATTGAGAACGTGTTCTCCATCTTCAAGCGCGGCATGATCGGTATCTATCAGCATTGCGGCGAAGCACATCTGTACCGCTACCTTGCTGAATTTGACTTCCGTTATAACCGTATAACCGCCGTACCGCGCTCAAGGTTTCAGACCGTGAACGAGCCGAAGATGCGATCCGTGGCGCATCTGGCAAGCGGTTGACCTATAATCAAACTGGTGCAGCCGCTTACTCCTAAACAGAAGGCGCGGCGCTTCATGCATTTACGCAAGAAAAAGCGCAATCAGTCCTGATCTTTGTTTTTTGACTCTTTCTCCGATTCCCGTTTAGGTTTCGCAGGCGTCGACAGTGCGCGCCGCAATGCGTCATCGCGGCGTTTTTCTGTTTCGTCTTTCTCTGAGGCTACCATGCAAATTCCCGATCAAAATGATTGGCCTATACTACAGGAAATGATGAAAGAGCGCGACAGAGGCGCGGCCTTAATCGGCGCTGGGTTTCTGGATCGTAAGCTCCGGGAGGCCATTGAAAGTTGCTTGCGTGAAGACAAGGCTACGAGGCACCGTATGTTCAAGCCATCTGGCCCGTTTGGGGGGACCTTCAACAAAGCGCTCTTGGGCTACATGTTAGGCCTGTACCGCAAGGAGACGCTAGACGACATCGAACTTATCGGGGAGATCAGGAACAAATTCGCGCACGAACCTGACCCAATTGATTTTGAGTTCGAGTACGTGAAGGACAGGGCACTCAAACTAAAACTTTTTGACCGCGTCTGGAACGAGATACCAGTACCCGAAGCGCGCCCAAAGAAGCCAGAAAAGGCTAGGGGTCTCTACCTAGAAACGATCTCGTTGGTAGCCAATTGGCTACATCACCAGGCGACGCATCCGGGCATATTTCGTAACCGAGACGACCTGCCATTTTAGGGTTGGCCGCGAGCATTACTCGAAACACACTTTCAGCCGCGTCGGCCTCATTCCCATTGAACCCTGGCGACCATGCATACAACACAGACTTCCCCGCCTCGATCATCTCGGGCGTGATCTCAATATCATGTGCCGGCCTGTCGCCTGCTGGATTATCAGAATCGGTCACTTTTGTCCCGTATATAATTAGGATTTTCATCCTATATCTTCCATGCGAGGATTAAATGTGATACAGGAAATCCATGGAAATCCTCTATGACGACGTGAAGCGGCTCGGCAATATTGAAAAGCACGGCCACGACTTCGCCGTGCTGGAGATGGATTTCTTCGAGGATGCGCTGATCGTTCCCGCCCATTCGGGGCGGTGGAAGGCGATCGGCTTCTTTCGCGACGGCATGCTTGTCGTCGTCTTCGCCACGCTCGGCCACGAGGCCGTTTCGCTGATCTCCATGCGGGCGGCAAGCCGGAACGAGAGGAGGCTCTATGAGCACTATCGCAAAACGTCCCCATGACATTTCCGATGCGGAGGAAGATCATATCCGCAAGGGCATTGCCGAGGATCCGGACAGTCCCGAATGGACCGAAGACGATTTTCGCAAGGCAAGGCCCTTCCGCGAGGCATTGCCGGAGCTTGCCGCGGCGATCGATCGCGCGAAGGCCAAGCGCGGACGCCCGGCAATGGATAACCCGAAGCAGCAAATCTCGGTTCGCCTCGACCCCGATATCATCAGGCACTACAAGGCGACCGGCAAAGGCTGGCAGGCGCGCATGAACGACGATCTGCGCAAGGCGGCGGGCCTCTGATAAAAATATAGGAAAATAGTCCTTGACGGCGTCACGGTCGTCTGGTAGGGTTATGGCATAGTCGGAAAGGTGCGGGCGAAAGGGATCGCCGGGCTTTCCGGAGGCTGGAAGGGGTTGGCGGTTTCCGCCCGCGGCCAGCTTTGAGATAGGTTTTGACAGGCGCTCGGCCCATTGGGTCCGGGCGCTTTTTCGTTTGGGGCTTTGCGATGGATGAGGATCTGGCGCTGTTCGGTGTGGAGCCGCAAGCGGATTATGACGGGTTTCGCGGTTGCGGGGCGGACCTTGCGGGCGGGGCGGCGCTGCTGCTCGATACCAAGGCCGAGGCGCCCTGCGATCCCTTCCTCGACATGCAGGCCATGCTGCTGGAGATGACCAAGGAGCTGCGCGAGCGCTTCCAGCGCTTCCAGAGCCAGAAGGCGCTGGCCGAGCGGGATGCCGGCGCGGCCGAGGACGAGGCCGCCCGCAAGCTGGCGCAGACCGACGCCAAGGCCGCCATCGAGGCCGTCTCGCTGATCGTGCGCACGCTGGAGAAGATCGACAGCCTGCAGCGCACGCTGATCGCCGAGCGGGTGGAGGCGGAAGCGGCCGCCGGCCTGCCGGAGGACGATGCGGCGCTGGCCGAGGAGTTCGACCGGCTCGTCGAGGCGCGGGTGAAGGAGCGGCTGGATGCGGCGAAGGAAGAGTGGCTGCGGGAAGACGGGGCTGGCGGCGCTGCTGCCGCCGGTGCGCGCGCCGGACCGTAAGGGGCGGCGGGGCTTGCAGGCGGTTCGCAAGGCATTCGACAAGCAGATGGACAAGATGGCGGCGGGCTTGAGCAAAATCGAAGGCCGGCGGGCCGATTTGCTGGAACGGGCGGATGCGCTGGAGGCCGGACTTTCGCGGCGCGGCAGGGAACCGGATACGTTGCCGCAGATGCCCCTGATCTCCCCCCTTGTGGGGGAGATGTCGGCGAAGCCGACAGAGGGGGGTGGCGGCGGTGCGGCTGGCGCGGTTCTTTCGGGAGGGCAGGTGGGTGGGGTACCCCCCTCTGCCCTGCCGGGCATCTCCCCCTCAAGGGGGGAGATCGGCGGGGGGCGAGGGTTTCCTGCCAATGCTCCTTGTGGTTCCGTTGCGGCGGCTCGGCTGCGCGATGCGCGACAGCTGCGGCGATGGCATTTCACCTGCCGGCTCGCGCAGATGCCGCCGCCCGGCGACTGGCGGGTGTGGCTTTTGATGGGCGGGCGCGGGTCGGGCAAGACGCGGGCGGGGGCGGAATGGGTGCAGGCGCTAGCGCTGTCGCGGCCAGAGCTGCGCATCGCGCTCGTCGCCGAGACGCTGGGCGATGCGCGCGAGGTGATGATCGACGGCGTTTCCGGCATCTGCCGCATCGCCGGGCGGGTGCGGCCCGAGTTCGAGGCTTCGCGCCGCCGGCTCGTCTGGCCGAACGGCTCCATCGCGCAGATCTTTTCGTCGGAAGACCCCGAGAGCCTGCGCGGGCCGCAGTTCCACTTCGCCTGGTGCGACGAGCTCGGGAAATGGAAACACGCGCAGGAGACCTGGGACATGCTGCAATTCGGCCTGCGCCTCGGCGAGGACCCGCGCGTGCTGGTGACGACGACGCCGCGGCCGGTGCCGCTTTTGCGGGCGCTGGCCGGCGACGGGCGGACGGCGGTGCGGCGCATCGCGACCTCCGATAATGCCAGGAATCTTTCGCCCGGCTTCATCGCGGCGATGGCGGACCGCTACGGCGGCACGCGGCTGGGGCGGCAGGAACTGGACGGCGAGCTGATCGCCGACCGCGAGGACGCGCTGTGGCGCCGCTCGCGACTGGAGGCGATCCGCCTGAAGGCGCCGGGGCCGCTCTCGCGCATCGTCGTGGCGGTCGATCCGCCGGCGACGGCATCCGCTGCTTCCGTCTGCGGCATCGTCGTCGCGGGGCTGGACGGCGCGGGCCGCGCGGTGGTGCTGGCCGATTGCTCGGTGACGGGGGCGAGCCCCGCCGGCTGGGCGGGCGCGGTGGTGCGCGCCTTCCGGCGGTTCGACGCCGACCGGGTAGTGGCCGAGGTGAACCAGGGCGGCGACATGGTGACGGCGATGCTGAAAAGCGTGGACGCGGGCCTGCCGGTCTCGACCGTGCGGGCGACGCGCGGGAAATTCCTGCGCGCCGAGCCGGTGGCCGCGCTCTACGAGCAGGGGCGCGTCGCCCATGCCGGCGCCTTCGCGGAGCTGGAGGACCAGATGTGCGATTTCGGCCCGGACGGGCTTTCCGCCGGCCGCTCGCCGGACCGGCTCGACGCGCTCGTCTGGGCGCTGACCGCGCTGGTGCTCGACCGGCTGAGCGAGCCGCGGGTGCGGGGGATCTGACGATGGGCATCGACCGCAGGGCCTTCTTCGGCGCCGTGCGCGGGCCGCTCTACGGCGGACGGCTGTCGCGCGGGCAGGTGGCCGGCATGACGGCGCTCCTCGACCGTTTCGAGCGGGACGGGAGGACTGCCGACCGGCGCTTCCTCGCCTATATGCTGGCGACGGCCCACCACGAGACGGGCGGGCGGATGCGGCCGGTGCGCGAGACCTTTGCCGCCACCGACGATGCGGCCATCGCGCGGCTCGACGCGGCTTTCGCAGCGGGGCGCCTGCCGCAGGTCTCCGCACCCTACTGGCGGCTCGACGAGACGGGCCATAGCTGGCTCGGGCGCGGGCTGGTGCAGATCACGCATCGGCGGAATTACGAAAAGCTGGCGGCGCTGACGGGGCTGAACCTCGTCGCGCGGCCGGAGCTGGCGATGGAGACGGGGCCGGCGGTGGAGATCCTGTTCGCCGGAATGCTGGCGGGGGCCTTTACCGGGCGGCGGCTTGGGGACCATTTTTTTGTAGGCGAGGCCGACTGGGTCGGCGCGCGGCGGATCGTCAACGGGCTGGACCGGGCGGAGCTGGTCGCGGGATACGGGCGGGCGTTCTTTGCGGCGCTTGGCGGGTAGGGTTGCCCCTCATCCGGCTGCCGCCACCTTCTCCCCGCAAGCGGGGAGAAGGGAGCTGCGGAAGGGCTTCCTCCTCATTGGCGTCGATTGTTTCGGGAAAAGCGGACCTCATCCCCTTCGCCCCGCTTGCGGGGAGAAGGTGGCGGCAGCCGGATGAGGGGGCTTTCCGCGGGCATGGCATCTCACAGAAATCGAGGACCATCATGAAGCTACCTTCCTTCCTCACGCGCCGCCGCGGGGCGGCGGAGACCAAGGCGTCGGGCTTCTTCACGCTGACGGGCGAGGGGCGGGCGCACTGGTCGAGCCGGTCCTACGCCTCGCTGTCGCGCGAGGGGTTCATGAAGAACCCGGTGGCGCACCGGGCGGTGCGGATGATCGCAGAGGCGGCGGCCTCGGTGCCCTGGCTTGCCTATGAGGGCGAGGCGGAGCGGCCGGAGGACCCGCGCCTCGCGCTGCTTGCCCGCCCGAACGGGCGCATGGCGGGCACGGATTTCTTCGAGACGCTCTACGGGCACCTGCTCCTTTCCGGCAACGCCTTCGTCGAGGGCGTGCGGCTCGGCGGGGACTTGCGGGAGTTGCATCTGCTGCGGCCCGACCGGGTGCAGATCGTCGAGGGGCGGGACGGGTGGCCGGTCGCCTATGAATACCGCACGGGCACGAATGTGCGCCGGCATGCGGCGGGCGAGGGGGAGGCGATCCTGCATCTGCGGCTGTTCCACCCCCTCGACGACCGGCTCGGCTTCGCGCCGCTGGAGGCGGCCTCCATGGCGCTCGACCTCTCCAATGCCGCGGCCGTCTGGAACAAGGCGCTGCTCGACAATTCGGCCCGGCCCTCCGGCGCGCTGGTCTACCAGCCGAAGGAGGGCGGCAACCTTTCGCCCGACCAGTACGACCGGCTGAAGGGCGAGCTGGAGGAAGGCTATTCGGGCGCCGCGCGCGCCGGAAGGCCGATGCTGCTGGAAGGCGGGCTCGACTGGAAGGCGATGGGGCTTTCGCCCCGCGAGATGGATTTCGTCGAGGCGAAGAACGGCGCGGCGCGCGACATCGCGCTCGCCTTCGGCGTGCCGCCCATGCTGATCGGCATTCCGGGGGACGCGACCTATGCCAATTACCAGGAGGCCAACCGGGCGTTCTGGCGGCTGACGGTGCTGCCGCTGGTGCAGCGCACGGCGGCGTCTTTCGCGGCATGGCTGGACGAGGAAGGCGCGGGGCTGCGGCTGGTGCCGGACCTCGACCAGGTGAGCGGGCTTGTCGCCGAGCGCTCCGAGCTCTGGGCGCGGGTGGCGGCGGCGGGGTTCTTGACGGACGAGGAAAAGCGGCGGGCGGTGGGATATTGAGGGAGTGGGGCGGGTGTGGCTTTC